>Ga0315321_10001252_pt1 | contig 19453 bp, 17 predicted proteins | sample M180m21515metaG_FD_203464 | JGI IMG/M metagenome (GOLD analysis project Ga0315321, IMG submission 203464) | Ammonia-oxidizing marine archaeal communities from Monterey Bay, California, United States - M1 80m 21515 | ecosystem: Environmental > Aquatic > Marine > Intertidal zone | place: USA...
TGGCTTGTGAAAGTCGGCGATAGTGTGCGATCTGGCGATGTGATAGCTGAGATCGAGACCGATAAGGCGACGATGGAAGTCGAAGCGGTTGATGAGGGCCAAGTGGCGCAGCTCCTCGTTGATGAAGGTGCCGAAGGTGTTGCGGTAAACGCAGTGATTGCCGTTCTTGCTGAAGATGGCGAAGATGTTGGCGATGTTGAAACGCCGGAAGCGGCAAAATCGTCGTCTGATTCTACAGAAGACGCTGCACCCGCTCCGGCTGAAAAAGAAACCGCATCCGCTCCGGCCGCAAAACAAGATCAAGGTGACGTGAAAGCTACGCCGCTCGCCAAGCGGATCGCGGATCAATCTGGCGTGTCGCTAAGCGGCGTTTCAGGGTCTGGCCCTGGTGGGAAAATCATGAAAGCGGATGTTTTGGGCGCTTCTGGCGACATAGCAACGTCAGCTGCTGCCGTAGATAAGGGCGACCGCTTATTCGCCAGCCCACTCGCGCGCCGTTTGGCTGCGGAGAACGACCTGCCGATTGAAAAAGTACCCGGCACTGGCCCCAATGGCCGAATCATCAAGGCTGATATCGAGCGTGTGCTTAAAGAAGGTCTGCCAGCGGAGGCTAAAGCTGCTGCGAAGGCTGATGCGCCGAAGGCGGCAGCGTCTTCAGCTTCCACCGATGACTGCGAACTCATCCCGCACACATCCATGCGGAAGACAATTGCGCGCCGCCTGACGGAGTCCAAGCAGCAGGTGCCACACTTCTACCTGACGGTAGATTGCGAAATCGATGAACTGTTGCGCGTCCGCAAGGAAATAAATGCGCGTGCGCCTGAAGGTGTCAAAGTATCGGTCAATGATTTTGTCATTAAGGCCATCGCTGCCGCCCTTCGACGGGTTCCGGACGCTAATTCGAGCTGGACGGAAGAAGGCATACGCCGCTTCAACATGGTTGATGTATCTGTCGCCGTTGCGATCCCTGGCGGTTTGATTACGCCCGTTGTCCGCGACGCTGACAAAAAGGGCCTCGCTGCGATTTCAGCCGATATGCAGGACCTCGCCAAACGGGCGCGGGATGGCAAGCTGAAACCGGATGAATATTCCGGCGGTACGATCAGCGTATCCAACCTGGGCATGTTCGGCATTAAACAGTTTGACGCCGTCATCAACCCACCCCAGGGCGCGATACTTGCGGTGGGTGCGGGTGAGCAACGCCCTGTTGTCAAAGACGGCCAGTTGGCGATTGCTACCATTATGTCCTGCACGATCTCTTGCGACCATCGCGTCGTGGATGGCGCGCTTGGCGCTGAACTGCTGCAGGCGTTCAAAAATGTTATTGAGTTCCCAGCGGCGATGCTGCTGTAGACGCTGATTTCTGGCCTTATCAGCCACGATTGGAAGGAATAGAGCCATGGCAGATGCCGAATTTGATCTTATTGTGATCGGCGGCGGCCCTGGCGGCTATGTCGCCGCAATCCGTGCTGCCCAGCTGGGTATGAAAACGGCGCTGGTTGAGCGTGAGCACCTTGGCGGCATTTGCTTGAACTGGGGCTGTATCCCAACGAAAGCGTTGCTGCGCTCATCGGAAGTTTGGCACCTGATGCAGAACCTCAGTGATTTCGGCATGTCCGCAGACAATATCAAGTTTGATATTAGTGCCGTGGTCAGACGTTCCCGTGATGTCGCCAAGCAACTCTCTGGCGGTATTGGGCATTTGCTGAAAAAGAACAAAGTAACAGTCGTTAATGGCGCTGGTAAGTTAGATGGTGTTGGCAAGGTCGTAGTTGATGGCGACAAGACCATGACAGCAAAGAACGTCATTGTTGCCACCGGTGCGCGCGCCCGTTCACTGCCTGGCTTGGAAGCTGACGGTGACCGGGTCTGGACCTATCGTGAAGCCATGGTGCCGAAGGTGATGCCAAAATCACTGCTGGTTGTTGGCTCCGGTGCCATCGGTGTTGAATTCGCCAGCTTCTACAATGATCTGGGCGCAGATGTGACGATTGTTGAAATCATGGACCGTGTGCTGCCGGTTGAAGACGCTGAGATTTCTGCGATGGCACGTAAGTCCTTCGAAAAACAAGGCATGCGGATTCTGACCGAAGCCAAAGTTGCAGAATTGGAGCGCGGCAAATCTGGCGTCAAAGCAACAGTTGAGACCGAAGACGGCGTTGAGACGATTGAAGCCGAATACGTGATCATGGCAGTCGGCATCATCGGCAATACGGAAGATGTCGGCCTTGATACGACCAAGGTTGAGGTCGATCGTGATCATATCAAAACGAACGAATGGAATGAAACTGCAGAGCCCGGCGTCTATGCCATTGGTGATGTGACCGGCCCGCCCTGGCTCGCCCATAAAGCTAGCCATGAGGGCGTGATCTGTGTCGAGAAGATTGCAGGGCTTGAAGGCCTGCACCCAATGGATAAATCAAAAATCCCTGGCTGCACTTATGCCCGTCCGCAGGTCGCTAGTGTTGGAATGACTGAGGCTGCTGCTGCAGATGCAGGCCATGAGATTAAAGTCGGCAAGTTCCCGTTCATGGGCAATGGCAAGGCCATAGCACTGGGTGATCCGGAAGGCATGGTCAAGACGGTGTTCGACGCCAAAACGGGCGAATTGCTTGGCGCACACATGATCGGCGCAGAGGTGACGGAGCTGATCCAAGGTTATGTCGTCGCTCAAACGCTCGAGACGACCGAGGCGGAATTGATGCACACCGTCTTCCCGCATCCAACATTATCGGAAATGATGCACGAGTCTGTGCTTGACGCCTACGGTCGCGCGATCCACTTCTAGGTTCATGACCATAGAATCATCACGAGCCGCAGCGCCATCAGCCGCCGCCCTTCGCCATCCGGAGAAGCGCAACCGGCCAGAGTCCGCGCCTATGCGGAAACCAGACTGGATTCGGGTGAAAGCGCCTGTATCCAAGGAATATCAGAAAACGCGGGACATCGTGCGCGAGAACAATCTCGTCACGGTTTGTGAAGAAGCATCTTGCCCGAATATCGGCGAATGCTGGGCGCAGCGTCACGCGACTATGATGATTATGGGGGCCATCTGCACCCGTGCATGCGCCTTTTGCAATGTCGCGACTGGCCGCCCCGGTGCGCTGGATGTGATGGAACCGGCTAACGTCGCCAATGCGGTGGCGCAGCTTGGTCTGAAACATGTGGTGATCACGTCTGTGGATAGGGATGATTTGCCAGATGGCGGCGCGCAGCATTTTGCTCGCACCATTAATCACATCCGCGATAAATCGCCTGAGACGACGATTGAAATCTTGACACCGGATTTCTTAAAGAAAGACTGGGCGCTTGAAGTCGTTGTGCGCGCCAGGCCAGATGTGTTCAATCATAATCTGGAAACGGTTCCTCGCTTGTATCCCAGCGTGAGGCCAGGAGCCCGCTACTATCACAGCCTGCGTTTGTTAGATCAGGTAAAGCAGCTTGATCCATCGATCTTCACGAAGTCCGGCCTGATGGTTGGGCTTGGTGAAGAGCGGGATGAAGTATTGCAGGTGATGGATGACATGCGCGCTGCAGAGGTGGATTTCTTGACCATTGGCCAATATCTCCAACCAACGCCGAAGCATCACCCGTTGGATCGGTTCGTGACGCCGGATGAATTCAAGGCGTTTGCACAAAGCGCTGAGGGCAAAGGATTTCTGCTTGCCTCATCAACGCCATTGACCCGGTCATCCTACCATGCGGATGCTGATTTTGCGGCGCTTAGGAATGCCCGTGAAGCGAAGTTGGCAGCGCGCAAATAATGCCTTCTCATGACGAACGAAAATTCCTGCCTTACCGCAGGGATGATATGTTTGCGCTCGTCGCGGACGTTGCGAAATACCCAGAGTTTCTGCCCTGGTGTATTGCCGCACGCGTGCGCCCATTGGCCGAGCAGTCGTTCGAGGCTGACCTCGTCATTGGCTTTAAGATGGTGCGGGAAACGTTCACATCCAGAGTGGATTTGAATCCGCCGGATTTGGTTGATGTAACCTACACCAAAGGCCCTATGCGCCACCTGAATAACCGCTGGCTTATTGAGGAAGCGGAAGGCGGGTGCATAGTCGATTTCAAGCTGGATTTCGAGTTCAAATCCGTACTGCTCCGCAAACTGATCGGCCCGCTGTTCGGCGAAGCAGTGCGCAGAATGGTCGCTGCTTTTGAAGCTCGCGCGTCAGAAATCTGTGAGCGCGCTAGTTAGCGTTTTGCGGCTTCCATAATCAGCTCAAGCGCACGGATGACTGTCTTCTGGCGGACAGCGCGTCGGTCACCAGGAAAAAGTTGGCGCTCTGTTTGTGCAGGCTCGCCCCGACGTTCCACAGCGATCCAAACCGTACCGACGGGCTTATCCTCAGATCCGCCGCCTGGCCCAGCGACACCGCTTACCGCGACGGCGATATCGGCATCGTCACCGGCGGCATTCAGCGCGCCGGATGTCATCTGCTGAACCGTTGCTTCGCTAACAGCGCCATCGCTTTCGAGCGTTGCAGACGATACGCCAAGCATCGCCATTTTGGCTTCGTTGGAATATGTGATGAAGCCGCGCCCAACCACGTCGGACGAACCCCCAATTTCTGTCAGCGCGCCAACGATGAGGCCGCCTGTGCAGGATTCGGCTGTCGTTACCCGTAGTTGTGCGGTACGGCAGGCGTCCAGCGTTTTGGTCGCCAATATATCTAAGTCCGGCCAACGTTTATCAGGCATTTACCAAGCTCCCACATAATCTAGGGCCAGCACGCCCAAAATCGCATACAAGCCCGCGACGATATCATCCGCCATCACGCCGAACGCGCTCGTTGACGTCCGGTCGATTAGGCTGCAAGGCCAGGGCTTCAGGATATCGGCTGCGCGGAAAAGGATAAGGGCTGCCAGATACGGCACAAATCCAATTGGAATGAATGCAAGCGGCATGAGTTGGCCCGCAACTTCGTCAATGACGACTTCACCAGGGTCATGGCTTCCACCGTCGCTGATATACCGGCCTGTTTCGCGGATGCCGATCAGGAATATGACGACGGCTAGCGCCAGCACGGCATATGGTCCGCCCCAATAGGCTGCCGCCAGTCCAAAAGGTAATGCTGCCAGGGAGCCGAAGGTGCCTGGCGCTTTCGGCGCTAAGCCCGCGCCAAACCAAAGCGCCAAGATGCCGCCAGGCCGCCATAACCGGTGTTTGACGGGGAATTCGTTCATAACAGCACCGTAGCAGTCGCCAACGCAGCAATGCCTTCCTTACGGCCGGTGAAACCCAGTCGCTCGCTAGTGGTCGCTTTAATGCTGATCCTGTCGGCATCAAGCATAAGAATGCCTGCCATACGCGCCTGCATCGCATCCCGGTGCGGGCCAATCTTTGGTTCTTCGCATACGATCGTGACGTCTATATGTGCCAGTTGACCGCCACGGGCTTCGACAAGTCGAAGCGCCTCAGCCAAGAATATCTCAGAGGGGGCACCCTTCCATTGCGGGTCGCTTGGCGGAAAATGCGCCCCAATATCGCTAGCAGCGATTGCGCCCAGGATTGCGTCGGTCACGGCGTGCATGGCCACATCGGCGTCTGAATGCCCTGCAAGGCCTTGGCCGTGGGCGATATCAACGCCGCACAAGGTGACGTGGTCGCCCGGGCCAAACGCATGGACGTCATAGCCGTTACCGACACGAGGGGTGGCGGATAGCAGGCGCTCTAGCATTGCTTTGTCGGCCTCCGTCGTGAGTTTGTGCAGAAAGGGCGAGCCTTCCACGATCCTGGCCGTGCCGCCAGCCAAGCGGATCATCGAAATATCATCTGTCGCACCGGCATCCGTGTGGGCGCGATGGGCTGCCAGGATTTCATTAAAGCGGAAGCCTTGGGGCGTTTGGACCTGGACCAATCCGTCCCTGGGCAAAGGCGCAGTAATTAGGCCATCTGAAGTATGTGCCAGCGTATCGGTAACAGGGATGGCCGGCGTCGACGCTTCTGATATCTGAAGCGCGTCAAGTACGCGGTCGATCACTATCGGTGGGATGACCGTGCGGGCGGCGTCATGGACCAACACGAAGTCTGGTTGGTCTGTGCCTGCAAGTGCTTCTAAGCCAGCCCGAACGCTATCTTGCCGGGTGGCGCCACCGGGAACAGGCGGGCTTAATTGCAGGCCGTTGATTGCCTCCAAGTAGAGATCATGGGCCTCAGGGTAAACAACGGCTTGCACCTGATCGATGCGCGGGTGCGCAGTAAGGGCTTGGATTACGCGCCGCAGGGCGCTGGGACCGCCTGCCAGTGGGAGGTACTGCTTCGGTGTGCGACTGCCAAGCCGTTTACCAGCCCCAGCCGCCATAACCAATGCGGCCACCTTTGACCTCGACATCTGTGCGTCCTTTTATCTCGTGGGATTAGAGGTCTGATAGTGGATTTCGCTGGGTAGGGGTAGCCAGAATGACAAAATGCTTATAAAATGAACGAATAATAAAATGCTTACTTATTGGGCATTTTGCAAAAGGCTCAAAACATATGGCTCCAGCTAATGCAAGTGATGTGATTAACGCACTTCCAGCAGCGGTTCTCGTTGTGCAAGCTGACGGGGTTATCCGGTTGGTCAATGCAGCCGCCGAATCGCTCCTGCAACAAAGTGCTGCGCATCTCCAAGGCCAAGGTCTGGATATGGTATTTGGCCGTGATAGCGCCATCGCATCACTGGTGCGCCAGACCATTGAAGAACTGGCGCCTATGGCGGAGTTCGATGTTCAGCTGACGACGGCCCGAACGCGAACAGACCGGGTGGCCATATCAACTGCACCGTTGCTGTCCGATGATGCAAACAATCTAACAGAAATCATCGTCCAGTTCGCAGCCACTTCGATTGCGCAACGCATCGATCAGCAAATGCGCCGGCAAGGTGCCGCGCGGTCAGCCTCCGGCATGGTGGCGGTATTGGCCCATGAAGTGCGGAACCCACTGGCTGGTATTAAGGGCGCGGCACAGATCCTAGAACCATCGCTGGCTGGCGAGGACAAGGAATTGACGCAGCTCATCGCGGATGAAGTCGACCGCATTACGAACTTGATTGAACGCATGGATGTGTTTGCTGATGTCGGCCTGGTTGCCCACCAGCCCGTGAATGTTCATGAGCCGTTGGACCGCGCACGTCGCGTCCTTATGACCGGCGGCGCCTTCGAAGGCCTAAGAATTGTTGAGCAATTCGATCCTTCGCTTCCGCCCGTGCGCGGTGATTTTGAAGGCTTGGTGCAGGTGTTCATGAACTTGATCAAAAATGCCATTGACGCAGCACGAGAAGGTGGCGGTGAGGTCGTGCTGCGCACGAGCTATCGCCATGGACTTCGCCTGTCCGGTGACAACAGGCGCGAGTCTGGTGCGCTCCCGATTGAGGTTGCCATCCAGGACAACGGGCCCGGCATTCCAGATGATCTGCAGCGCAGCGTTTTTGATCCCTTTGTTACGACGAAGGAAGCTGGACAAGGCCTTGGCCTTGCCATGGTGGCGAAGATCATAGGCGACCACGGTGGTGCAGTTGAATTTGAGAGTGAACCACGCCAGACGATTTTCACCGTTCACCTACCGCTATTTATTGAGACGGAGGCCAAGCCATGAGCAAGGGTGTCATTTTGCTGGCGGATGATGATCGGTCGATCCGCACTGTTCTGACCCATGCGTTCATGCGCGCGGGGTATGAGGTCAAATCTACCGGCGTTGCAGCTATGCTCTGGAAGTGGGTAGCGGGCGGGCTGGGCGATTTGGTCGTGACAGACGTTAAGATGCCGGATGAAAACGGCTTAGACCTGCTGGTTAAGATTCAAAAGGCCCGGCCGAACCTGCGTGTCATTGTCGTAAGCGGCCAGAATACTCTGTTGACTGCGATTCAAGCGACGGAACGCGGTGCGTTTGAATACTTCACGAAACCATTTGATATGCGGGAACTGCTCGGCACCGTTGATCGTGCGTTCTCTGAACCGACTGCTTCAGTGCGCGCGCCGGACCCAGCGACTGAAGAAGAGGAACGCTTGCCGCTGAAAGGCCGGTCGCCTGCGATGCAAGATGTATATCGCGTGCTGGCGCGGCTAATGGGCGCCGATCTTTCAGTACTGATTACGGGCGAGTCGGGGACGGGTAAGGAGCTTGCCGCCCGCGCGCTCCATGAGTTTGGCCCACGCAAGCATGCGCCGTTTGTCGCGATCAATATGGCCGCGATTCCAAAAGACTTGATCGAAAGTGAGCTTTTTGGGCATGAGCGGGGTGCGTTCACCGGAGCTGCCACGAGAGCGGCTGGCAAGTTCGAGCAGGCCGAAGGTGGGACGCTGTTTCTGGATGAAATCGGGGATATGCCGCACGAGGCACAGACCCGGTTGCTCCGCGTTCTACAGCAAGGTGAATATGTCCCGATTGGAGCCGCGACGCCGATACGCACGAATGTGCGTATCGTCTCCGCGACGCACCGTGATCTTCGCCAATTGGTTAAGCAGGGGACGTTCAGGGAAGATCTGTTCTACCGCCTGAATGTAGTACCAGTGCGATTGCCACCGCTCCGCGAGCGCAAAGAAGATATTCCGGAACTGGTGACGCACTTCATTGCGGGCTGCGTGCGCCTTGGCTTGCCGGGGCGAACGCTTTCAGAAGGTGCGATGGCAGCGCTCAAGGAGCATTCCTGGCCTGGAAATGTTCGTGAGCTGGAGAATCTCATCAGACGTGTTGTTGTTATGGCACCGGAGGAGACGGTGCCAGCAGAAACCGTTCGGGAAATACTGCAAGAGCAATCAGCCTCGATGTCTGGTGGCGGTGGCATTTCAGGTGAATTGACAGGCGGGGAAACGCTTGAAGAACTCGCTGACGCATTCCTCACCCGATATTTCGCGGATATGGGCGGTGATCTACCAGAACCCGGCCTGCACAGTCGAATTCTTGATCAGGTCGAGGCACCGTTGATCGCACATGCGCTCTCTGCTGTTGGCGGGAATCAAATTCGAGCAGCAGATTTGCTTGGGATAAATCGCAATACGCTTCGAAAAAAAATACGTATGCTTGGCGTTCCTGTGCTTAAGAAGGGCGTCAGGGTCCGTATCTAGTCTCTTTTCGCGCTTGAGACGGGCCGTATGCGCAGCGAGGCTACGATGCTGAAGCGGCTTTTTTCGGGGTGGCGACTATTCTTTCTAGTCGGCGGCATGACCTTCATTGCGTTTGCGATGGTGGCGTTTACGTTCGCGCTTTTGCTGGATGTAGCGCCGTTCGTGAGTTCATCGCCCGAGAATGTGGTGATGTCGCTGAATGCCAACCTGGTGATCCTGCTGATCCTGGCGCTGCTTGTTGGCTATAGGATTTTCGCAGTCTTCCGGGGGCGCGTTAAGGGCGGTGGCGGCGGAAAACTGCATGCCCGGGTCGCATTGCTGTTTGGCTTGGTGGCAACGGCGCCGAGTATCATGCTCGTAATCTTTTCCGTGGCGTTTCTGCACGTTGGCTTGGACCAATGGTTTGGGCAAAAGGTCGACGCTGCGGTCAACCGTTCCCTGTTCATTGGACGCGCATACCTAAGAGAGCATCGCCTTGGGCTCGTGCGAGATACCTACGCTATGGGTGATTCGCTCGCTCGCCAGGACGTGATTGATACCGGCGCTAAAGATGATTGGGATAAAGCGCTAAATGGCCTCACCACGCGACTTGGCTTGGCTGAGGTTGTGCTCTTTGATGAATCTGGATCAGTCCGCGGGAAAGCGGGTGATGTGGATGAGCTGAAGGGGGCGACAGTGCCTGACTGGGCGGTGCGCTCTGCAAGGTTAGGAGATGCTGTCGTTGTTATCGGCGGCAGTGCGGAGCGCGTTCGATCACTGCTTTGGCTTGGCGAACGGAAGCTATTTCTATTGGTTGGGCGTGCAATTGACCCTGGAATTGTCAGGCATGTGGAAGGTGTGAACCTTGCCGTTGGTGATTTCCAGCAGGCCGTTGTTAAACGAACAAGTATCGAGGCCAGGCTGTCTGTCTTCTACGTTCTATTCGGGCTTGTTTTTGTTCTAGCGTCGATGTGGGCGGGCCTGATGTTCGCAGGCGCGCTTGCGGAACCAATATCAACATTGATTCAAACGGCCGACAGAGTCCGGGCTGGCGATCTATCCGCAAGGGTCATCGTTCGTGGGCGGAGCGATGAGATTGGCAGCCTCCTGGCTGGCTTTAATCGCATGACAGAGCAGCTAGAGGCGCAACGGGACCGGCTCGTCGATGCGAATGAGGAGATGGACGAGCGTCGGCAATTCATCGGCGCCGTGTTGAGTGGCGTTACGTCTGGCGTGGTTGGGGTTGATCCAGCGGGGGTGATCCGCGCGGCAAATACTTATGCCGAGGCGACCTTGGCGGCGGGCGAGAATATTGTCGGTGAAGAGCTGCACACCGTAGCGCCAGAACTAGAGGCGGCGCTGAGTGAGGTTGGCGGTGTTAGTGGTGTTGTAGAGACCGAAGTGCGCATCATCCGCGAAGGTCGCCAGCGGGTGCTGCTGGCGCGCGCATCTGATGAATCCGATGCTGAACTGGAAGGGCAGGTGATTACCTTTACGGATATCACCGATCTTGTGGCGGCGAAGCGCCAGGCGGCATGGTCAGGTGTTGCGCGCCGTGTCGCCCATGAAATCAAGAATCCATTGACGCCGATCCAACTTGCCGCCGAGCGGCTCAAACGGAAATACGGCAAAACGATCGAATTAGACCCGGATATCTTCGCCCTTTGTTGCGACACCATCGTCCGACAAGTAGGCGCGCTTCGGGGCATGGTGGATGAATTCTCAGAATTTGCGCGCCTGCCAACCCCCAAGATGCAATTGGCGAGCCTTGGCGACCTGAGCGGCGAGGTGATCTTCCTGCTCGAGATGGAGCACAAGGACGTCTCATTCAATCTTTCCGTCGAAAGCAATCCGAGCGAGATCGATTGTGATCCTGGCCAAATTACGCGTGCGCTGAACAATATTTTGATAAACGCCGTTCACGCCGTTCAAGAAAAGCAGGCAGAGGACGCAAGTGAAGAGTGTGAGGTAGCGTTGACAGTACTGACGGAGGGCCACCAGGTCGTGCTCCGGGTTGAAGACACGGGCTACGGCTTCCCCGATGATTTGATCCACAGCGTCGCTGAACCATATGTAACAACCAAGCCAAATGGGTCTGGCCTTGGTCTTGCGATCGTTCAGCGAATCGTAGAAGAGCACGGCGGTGAGTTGAGGCTTTCCAATAAGCCGAGCGGCGGTGCGTTGGTTGAGATACGCCTGTTGAGCCATGGTGATATTTTGGCTGCTGGCGCATAATCATTTCTGCTAAACGAACGCTGGTGCGGCGTGCTGCGCGCCTTAGGAGAGCAAACCCATGGCGGTCGATGTACTGGTCGTCGATGATGAGGCTGACATCCGGCTGACTTTGTCTGGTCTGCTGGAAGATGAAGGCTGGATAATTGCGACTGCCGGTGGCTCTGATGAGGCGCTGAGGCAGGTTATCGACCAAAGCCCACCGGTCGTTGTCCTGGATGTTTGGCTTGAGGGCAGCCTTCTGGACGGCCTTGAAGTTCTGACAGCAATCCAGAAGGAGCGCCCGGATACGGTCGTGCTGATGATGAGCGGACATTCAGATATTGAAACCGCTGTGAATGCCATTCAAGACGGTGCTTATGATTTTATCGAGAAGCCATTCAACGCGGACCGGATGATCATTTCTGTCAGTCGTGCACTGGAAGCGGGTCGGCTTCGTCAGGAAAACGCAGCGTTGAAGGCACAAACGCATCGCGACTGGTCGTTGATTGGGCAATCCCAACAAGTCGCGGCGCTGCGTGGGCAGATCGCGCGACTGGCTAAGGTCAACAGCCGGGTCTTGATCACCGGCCCTAGTGGTGCTGGCAAAGAGGTCATTGCGCGTAACATCCATTCACAATCCGATAGAGCTGATGCGCCGTTTATCGCAGTGAATTGCGCCAGCATCCGGCCGGAGACGATGGAAGCAGCGCTCTTTGGCGAAGAAACGACTGGTGGCGTCATAACCCCCGGCTTGCTGCAGAATGCAGATGGCGGCTCGGTATTGTTGGATGAAGTGGCGGATATGCCGTTGGAAACCCAGGCGAAAATGCTTCGGGTCATCCAGGAGCAGACGTTCACGCCTGTCAGTTCTGCCAATCAGATATCCGTCGATGTCAGAGTGCTTGTGTCTACATCCCGCGATCTGCAGGCAGCCGTGCGGGAGGGGAGTTTCCGGGAAGACCTGTACTTCCGGCTGAACGTTGTGCCTGTTGAGGCGCCGGCGCTAGCAGACCGGGTCGATGATATCCCAATCCTTATTGATTACTTTATCGAGCGCGCTGCAGCTTCTGGCCAGCCACGCCGTATTCTTTCAAGTAACGCAATGGCGGCGCTACAGGCTCATGCTTGGCCTGGCAATGTTCGGCAATTACGGAATGTTGTGGAATGGTTGCTTATTATGGCCCCAGGTGCCGTTGATGAGGAGATCGGGATGCAAGCCCTGCCGCCAGATATCCTAAAAGAAGATCCGGCCTCTCTCCTGTCCGAACGCCGGACGGAGGTCATGGAATTGCCGTTGAAAGAAGCGCGGGAAGTGTTTGAGCGGAATTACTTATCCGCCCAAGTTGCCCGGTTTGGTGGCAATGTTTCCAAAACTGCGAAAAGCGTTGGGATGGAGCGGTCAGCGCTGCATCGTAAAATGCGTGCTCTCAATATCGGCCCCGGTGGCGAAAGTGTTGCGGCGGACTCCGATGAGGACGACGCATGAGAGTAGTCGTTTGTGGCGCAGGTCAGGTGGGCGTCAGTATCGCCAGGCAGCTAGCGCTTGAAAACATCGACGTTGTGGTCGTCGATCAATCAGCAACGCTGGCCCAGCAACTCGGTGATTCCTTGGATGTGCAGGCTATTACCGGCCACGCGTCTGACCCGGACATCCTAGAGCAAGCAGGAGCAGATGAAGCGGATATGCTGATCGCCGCTACGGCGTCCGATGAAGTGAACATGGTCGCCTGTCAGGTCGCGCATTCGCTTTTTAACGTGCCAAAGAAGATCGCGCGCATCCGGACAAAGGGCTACATGTCCGAGAATTGGCGCGCCATGTTCTCGCGCGATCACATGCCGATCGATGTGATTATTTCACCTGAAGCCGAAGTTGCGCGTGCTGTTGTTCGTCGGGTGACGGCACCGGGTGCGTTTGAACTTATTCCGTTGATGGATTCCAAAGCCCGCCTAATCGGTGTTCGCATTACGGACACCTGCCCGGTAATCAACACACCATTGCGGCAACTAACGGCGCTGTTCCCTGATTTGCAGATAACAGTCATTGGCGTGCACCGCGAAGACCGGCATTTCATCCCAGACCCTGACGATCAGATTTTCCCGATGGACCGGGTGTATTTCATCGTTGCAGCAGAACATATGGACCGCGCTATGGCCGCGTTCGGTCATCAAGAGCAGCAGGCTCGCCGGGTCGTGGTGATCGGCGGCGGCAATATTGGCATGATGATGGCGGATGCGCTGGATAGCGGTAATGTCAGCGTTCGTATTATTGAAATGGACAAGGTGCAGGCCGAGTCTGCGGCGCAGTATATGCAGGGCTCTATCGTCATAAACGGCGATGCCTTGGAGCCGGAAATACTGCAAGAAGCAGGCGTTCATGATGCGGATGCGGTCATTGCCGTTACCAACAATGACCAGACCAATATCCTTGTCTCCCTTATGGCTAAGCGTGCCGGCGCCGGGCGCACGATTTCATTGATTAACCGGGCGTCATTCTCAGCACTGGTCAATCCGTTGGACATCGACGTTGTTGTGAACCCGCGCGAAATAACGATCAGCACGATCCTTCGCCATGTCAGGCGTGGACGAGTGCGTGAAGTGCATTCTATCGGTGACGGGTTTGGCGAAGTGCTTGAAGTCGATGCCTTGGCGACAAGTGCCATCGTGAACAAAAAAGTCGGCGAGCTGCCATTGCCAGAAGGTGCGATTGTCGGTGCCATCATGCACAATGATGAAGTTGTTATGCCGAAGCCGGATACTCGTATCCACGAGGGTGACCGGGTTGTTATCTTCACCGAGGAATCGGTCGTGCGGCGGGTTGAGCGATTGTTTGAAGTCCGCTTTGAGTTCTTCTAGGCGCAAATAGGGGGCCATAATGGGCCGTTTCGTATATGTAAACGGGGCTTATAGGCCCCATGCAGAAGCTTTGGTCCATTTTGAAGATAGGGGCTATCAGTTTTCTGATGGTGTCTATGAAGTGGTGCTGGTGCGTAGTGGCAAAATGGTCGATGCAGCTCCGCATTTGGCTAGGCTAGGACGCTCACTTGGTGAGTTGGAGATCCAGCCGCCTATGGCTGAAGCGCCACTTCGGGTCATCTTGAATGAGCTCATTCGCAGGAATCGTATCCGTGAAGGCTTTGTCTATGCTCAGGCAACGAGGGGCGTTGCGCCGCGTGATCACGTATTCCCTGGCCCAGTGAAAGCGGCGCTTGTCTGCTCGGCTCGCGCGCGGAGCTGGCCTGCGGCTGGCCACAAACCAGCAGGCCAATGCGCGATCACAGTGCGGGATGAGCGTTGGGCGCGTTGCGATATTAAATCCGTCGGACTCCTCGCCAATATTCTTGCCAAACAGAAGGCCAAAGAAGCAGGGGCGGCTGAGGCCATTTTCATTGCTGACGATGGAACAGTGCGGGAGGGTGGCTCATCGAACGTATGGATTGTCGATGAGGCTGGCGCGCTGCATACGCATCCGCTCGGGCCAGAAATTCTGGGGGGCGTCACGCGGGCGGCGGTTAAGAGCTTGGCGGCAGGCGCGCAAATTCAGGTTAAAGAGGAACGGTTCGACCGTGAATTCATGCTGCGTGCCAAGGAGATGTTCGTCACCAGTGCGACTTCGTTCGTGAAACCAATTACCTCAGTTGATGGCACAACGATTGGAAATGGTGCCGTTGGACCGGTAACCCAGCGCATGTTTGACCTCTATAATGACCACACTTTGAGCGCTGCAGATTAACCGCAAATCGCAGAGGTACTTGTAGAATGCAGGTGCGGGGTGCACATTAGAACTTCAACAATAAGCGGTTGCGGGGAGCGACATGTGGTTAGCTTCGTCAAAAAACCCATTGCATGTGGATTGCCAGCATGAGCGGCGCAAAGTCTCAAAACCTCCAAGATGTTTTTCTGAACTACGTCCGGAAGCAGAAGCTTCCTGTGACGGTGTTTTTGATCAATGGCGTGAAGCTTCAGGGGGTTATTACCTCCTTTGATAACTTCTGCATGCTACTTCGCCGTGATGGACATTCGCAGCTGGTTTATAAACATGCGATTTCGACGGTTATGCCCTCGAGCCCAGTTAATCTGCAGGACGCGACCGGCGAACCAGAAGATGAGGCCGAATAGCGTTGGGCGATGGTGAACATGATGATGGCCCAACACGCGCCATCATTCTAAGACCGGAACTGCCTCGATTGGGGCCAAGGCCGGAAACAGCCGCCTCTCTGGAAGAAGCTATTAGTCTCGCGAGCGGTATTGGCCTGGAAGTAGTTTATTCCCGCGAAGTGCGCGTAACGAAGCCGAAGGCGGCGACACTATTTGGCGCTGGCGTTATCGAGGAAGCGACGGAGGAGGCTAAGAACCTCCACGCAAGTCTGCTGATCATTGATGGCCAACTTTCACCGGTTCAGCAGCGTAATCTGGAACGCGATGTTGGCGTCAAGATCCTCGACAGGACCGGTTTGATTCTTGAAGTGTTTGGCGCGCGTGCGCGAACGCGGGAAGGCGTGCTCCAGGTCAGCCTTGCTGCACTCAGCTATCAACGCACACGACTTGTTCGATCATGGACGCATCTGGAGCGGCAGCGCGGCGGTGCTGGATTCATGGGCGGTCCTGGCGAACGTCAGCTTGAGCTTGATCGTCGTTCAATCGACGACCAGATCGACCGGATCAAGCGGCAGTTGGATGATGTTCGCCGAACGCGCGCGCAGCATCGTAGCGGCCGCAAGCGCAATGATACGCCAACTGTGGCGTTGGTTGGCTATACGAACGTCGGCAAGTCAACGCTGTTCAATAAGTTGACGGGGGCGGGCGTACTCTCCGCCGACCAGCTTTTTGCCACGTTGGATCCAACTATGCGCGGCGTTGAAATGCCGTCTGGCAGAACCTCCATTTTTTCAGACACCGTTGGTTTTATCGCTGAACTGCCAACAGAACTCGTCGAGGCTTTTCGGGCGACATTGGAAGAAGTGTCTGCCGCAGATGTCATTCTGCATGTGCATGATCTGGCAAATGAGGAACGATTTGAGCAAGCCAGTGATGTCAGAACTGTGCTGGCGGACTTAGGGGTCGGCGCCGAAAGCCGCGTTATTTTGGATGTGCACAATAAGGCTGATGCTGCGACTGCTGATGAACGCGCGCGCTTAATGCAGCAGCCAGATGCGCTGATGGTCTCAGCTGAAACTGGCGAAGGCCTGCCGACGCTTTTGATCGCAGTAGATGAAGCGCTTTCTGCTGGATCCGTCCGGATCATCCTGCGCTTGCCCTGTGCTGAAGGCGAAGCACTTGCATGGCTACATCGCGTCAGCTTTCAGATCGACACCGAAGTTCGGGACGAAAATATGATCGTGGAAGCTTCATTGCCGCAAAGTGAGGTTGACCGATTTATGAAGCGCTGGTCTGGCGTCGCCATCGTGCAAGAAGCGAGCGCTGCATCATGACGCCTGATATCGATTTTGACGCGATTACGGCGATCATTGCTGAAATCGCCGCAGAGGAAGTGAAGGCGAAGCTCGGCGTACTTTCACGGGCTGAAGTAACTGAAAAGTCTGCGGGGGATTTCGTGACCTCTGCCGATCTGGCGGTTGAACGCAGGTTAGGCGCGGCTTTGCAGGACTTGACGCCTGACGCACAGATTGTGGGTGAGGAAGCGGTCAGTGAGGGCAGGGTGTCCATCGCTGGATTGGCAGATGATCATCTGTCCTGGGTGATTGATCCGATTGACGGCACAGGGAATTTTGCCGCTGGATATCCGCTTTCTGCTGTCATCTTGGCGCTGGTGCGTAAGGATGAAGTGCTAGCGGGCTGGGTTCATGATCCGTATAGCGATCGCACCTTTGTTGGCTCGCTTGGCGGGGGGGCATGGTTCGGGGGGCGACGGCTTAGCGTCCACACACCGTCCGAAAGCCGCTTGATGAACGGATCGATCTACGGGCGTATGTTCCGCCGATCCACAGGCTTTCAAGCCACATGGGCCAGGGGCCGCGGCAAGATGGGCGGCGTATTTAATGCCCGCTGCGTCGGCCATGAGCACATGTCGCGCCTGGCGGGGCTTTCGCACTTTGGCGCCTATTCCAAGCTCTTCCCTTGGGATCATGCGGCAGGGTTTCTGATGCACAGTGAAGCGGGCGGCGTGGGCAAGCTGATTACGGGTGAGCCCTATAGGCCCTCGAACGCAGATGTTCCTGGCTTGCTTGCGCCGGACGAAGATATTTGGAACAAGATTCACGACATCATCACAACGCCGGAAGCCGTATAGGCTCCGAAGCACGGTCTCACAGGAGAACAAAAAATGGCGAAAGCTGCATTTTTGGGCCTTGGCGTAATGGGCTATCCAATGGCGGGCCACCTAGCCGCCGCTGGACATGAAGTGACGGTCTACAACCGGACCTATGAAAAGGCAGAAGTCTGGACGCAGGAGCATAAAGGCAAGAGCGCACGGACACCGGCAGACGCTGTAAAAGGTGCGGACTTCGTATTCGCATGTGTCGGCGATGATCCTGATGTGCGGGCCGTCGCAACCGGTGATCATGGCGCATTTGGCGCAATGAAGGTCGGCGCTATCTATGTCGATCACACGACGGCCTCAGCCGAATTGGCTCGTGAGCTATATGAAACGGCTGAGAAAGCTGGCATTGCCTTCCTTGATGGCCCGGTTTCTGGCGGTCAAGCGGGTGCTGAAAACGGTGCGCTGACGGTGATGTGCGGCGGCGATGCTGAGCCATTCGAGAAAGCAAGGCCGCTGATGGGTAGCTATGGCCGTGCAGTCACGCTGATTGGCGAAGCGGGCAGTGGCCAACTCTGCAAGATGGTCAACCAGATTTGTATCGCTGGTCTGCTGCAGGCGCTGTCTGAGGCGCTTAACTTTGGCTCGAAGGCCGGGCTCGATATGGAAACTGTACTGGAAGTCATTTCGAAGGGTGCGGCGCAATCCTGGCAGATGGAAAATCGGGGCTCCACGATGGTCGATGGCAAGTTCGATTTTGGCTTTGCTGTTGATTGGATGCGGAAAGACCTGCGGATCTGCATTGCTGAAGCCGAACGGAACGGCGCGCGCTTGCCAGCGACGGCTATGGTCGACCAACTCTACAAGAATGTGCAGCAAGATGGCGGCGGGCGCTGGGATACATCTGCGCTCATTCACCTGCTGCAGAAGTAAAAACTAGCGCTTCAGTGCCAATTTGGCTTTGATCCACTCGGCTTCCTGCGCCTCAAGCGACAGGGCTGCGGGATCATCGCCGGCGCTGCGGATGGCCGTTTCCATGGTCCGAAAGCGGGTCTCAAATTTGGCGTTTGCTGATTTGAGCGCCTGATCAGGGTCTATATCCAGTTTCCGGGAGAGGTTCACGGCAGCGAATAACAGATCACCGATTTCTTCTTCAATCGCTGTCTGATCACCTTGCGCTTTGACGACCTCAATGAGTTCTTCGTGGGTTTTGGCAAGCGCGTCTCGCCAGTCCGGAAAGTCGAAGCCAATTCGCCCTGCTCGGTGCTGTAGTTTGTAAGCGCGTGCGATAGCGGGGAGGGTGGCCGCGACGCCATCGAGGGCGCTGGAGGGCGTATCGTCCGTACCTGTCTTAGCCGCACGTTCCGCTGCTTTAATCGCTTCCCACCCTGCTGGGCCAGCCTTTGCGGCATCCGATGATGGGTCCCCAAAAATATGTGGATGTCGGCGCAGCATCTTTTCAGTGATCGTATTGGCGATATCAGAAAATTTAAAAGTTCCTTCTTCATCAGATATTTGCGCCTGAAAGATAACCTGAAAAAGTAAGTCGCCCAGCTCGTCACAAAGCTCAGCGTCATCCTCCCGGTCAATTGCGTCCGCCACCTCATAGGCTTCCTCAATTGTGTAGGGCGCGATGGTTCCGTGTTTCTGAACTAAGTCCCAAGGGCAGCCGTCAACTGGGTCACGGAGGCGGCGCATGACTTCCATCAAGCGGCCAAGCGCTGCAGCGGCTTCGGGCGCATTGGGTTGGGATGGCGCGTCTGACATTGGGCTTTGGCCTTGGGCGATGATTCGATATCTCAACCTAAACCGATGCCCTATCCAGATCACGCCTTAATTCTGCTAAAATACCGCCGCATCCTCAGTGAATTGATCCTCTTGAGCAGGAACTGTGAGACGGGGGCTGGTATTAATAACTAGATCACTGAGAGATTGGTTGGCGACAAGCCCGGGCTGGCGTATCTTCCGCGAAAATACGGTTAACAGGAGAAACATGCA
>Ga0315321_10001253_pt1 | contig 19443 bp, 14 predicted proteins | sample M180m21515metaG_FD_203464 | JGI IMG/M metagenome (GOLD analysis project Ga0315321, IMG submission 203464) | Ammonia-oxidizing marine archaeal communities from Monterey Bay, California, United States - M1 80m 21515 | ecosystem: Environmental > Aquatic > Marine > Intertidal zone | place: USA...
ATGGTGTGCTCGCCCGTGCGCTTGGGAATGGCCGCGGTGCCACGGTCGGCCCATGCGGTCCACTCGGTGCAGCCCGAGGTGCGCCGCGAGAAACACATGTCGCGCAGACCCGACTCGCCTTCGGTGAGTGTAAAGGTGGCGGAGAGGCGCCGCTGATTGGTCCAGTCCGCCCCGTGTTCAAGCACAAAGGAGCCCACCGGTGCGGTCGAGTCGCTGCCGGGCCAGGCCACTGTGGTCAGGCCGCGAGACACGTTGCCCAGCTCATCCACCGCACAGATCCGGTAGGCATAGGGCTGGCTGTTGGAGAGGCCCGACAGGGTGACCTGGCTGGCCGTACCTTCGTAGGCCACGGTGCCGTCCTCGCAGGTGCGCGGGGCGGTCTCACTGTCCGCGGCGACCACCACAATGGTGGACTCGGTGCCGATACCGGCATCCGTTGCGCCTTCCCAGGACAGCGTGACACGCCCATTGCCCCGCTCGGCCGCCACAGTGCCGTCGATGGGCCCCTCTGTGTCGAGCAAGATGGTGTCGGACACAGTGCCCGAGACGTTGCCATCCGCATCCCGGAACCAAGCAAAGACGTAGTTTTCGCCGTTCCGACCACCCATGCGATGGCGGATGGCCGACTGTGCGGTCTCCCACTTGTCGCAGCGTGAGGTCCGGCTCACACACATCAAGGTGGCGCCGCTGGACGAGATGGCCACATTGACGAACCGGTCGTTGGTCCACATGTCACCGCCGTTGACCACGATAGAGCCACGCGGTCCGTCGCCCACGCCAGCCGGCGTGCCCGATGCCGAAGCGCCAGTGCTGATGTTGCCGGCCGCATCGACCGCACACACCCGGAAGGCGTAGGTGGAGCCATCGGTGAGGCCCGTGATGGTCGTGGAAGAGCCAGTTCCGGTGTAGTGCAGGGTTCCGGTGCTGCAGTCGCTCGGAGCGCGAAGCCCCTCCCGGCCAACCACCCTCATCTCAGAGATGCCGCTGTCGTCATCGGAGAAGCCCATCCAGCTGAGGCTGATCTGTCCCTTCGTGGCCGTCGCGTTCACGATGCCGTTGTCGGGCATCACGCTGTCCACTTGGATGGTGTCCGACGCGACCGGCGACTCCTGCCCCAGCTCGTTGCGGTGCCAGAGGGAGACGGTCTGCTCCCCATCACCCGTGGGAAGTGTCCAGCTCAGCGTGTCTGCGACGGAGCTCCAGGAAGTGCAGCTTGAGGTGTTCGAGACACACATCTCGGTGGGCGAGTCGATGCCCGACGCCAAGGTGAGGCCCACGAGAGAGCCATTGGTCCACTCGGCGCCCGACTCGATGGAGATGGTGCCCGGGCTGCCAGCTTCCGCACTCGGCCGGACCGTGACGCGACCGCCGATGCCGGTGTTTCCAGCGCCGTCGAGCGCGCAGAGTCGGAAGCGGTACAAGCTGTCGTTGTCGAGCCCTTCCAGGCTCAGGCTCCGGCCGCTGCCCTGGTAGGCCACGGTGCCCTCCTCACACGACGAGGGAGCAGTCGCGTCCTTGGTGTAGACCAGCGTGTAGCGGGTGATGTTGCTGCCAGCGTCGGTCGCCGCATTCCAGCTGACCTGAGCGCCGCCATTGGTGGCCACTCCGGTGGGGGTGCCCACAGTGGGCGTGACCGTGTCGAGCGTGATGCTGTCGGTGGTCATGGACGAGGTGCGACCGCGTCCGTCCTTGAACCAGACCCCGACTTCCTTGGCGCCCTGGCCTCCGCTGAGCTGCCAGGAGACGCTGGTGGCGTAAGGCATCCAGCTGGAGCACGTCGTGGAGCTGTCGCCGTCCGAGTTGGCGATGCACATCTCGCTCACACCGCTGTTGTCGTCGCTGCCCGCGATGGTGAGGGCAACAACCCGACTGTTCGCGTAGGTGCTGCCGCCGTCGACCACGACATTGCCGGTGGGCGCTCCATTTTCGCCCTGCGAGAACGTGATGGCTTGATCGTCGATGGTCACTGTGGCGGTCCGCGCATCACCCGCGTTCTGAGAGGCACTCCATGCCAGGGTGCCGTCGCCAGTGCCTGAGGAGACGGTCAGCGTGACCCAGCTGCTGTCCGAAGTTGCCGACCAATCGCAGGTATCGCCTGTGGTGATCGAGATGGTGCCCGACTCGCCCGCGTCGTCGGGACTCGCCGAGGTGGATCCCAGAGTGACCGTGCAGGCCGCCGGCGCATCGAGAACAGCGGCCTCCACGTCGATGCGAGGGTGGGTGTAGCCATTGCGGGAATCAGTGACATCCACGCCAGTGTCGATGAGATGAGCGAGCCATTGGTCAGGGGTTTCGTCCGGGAAGGCCCCTGCAACAACCGCCAGCGCGCCCGCCACATGGGGAGTGGCCTGCGAGGTACCGCCCATCCGGTAGCCACCCGCGCTGATGAGTGCGCCGGGTGCCAGCAGGTCGATGAACGATGTGGAGTTCGAAAAGCAGGTGACCATGTCGGCAGCCGGGGCACTGTCACTGCAGCTCGACCAGCTGATGCTGCCGTAGGAGGTCTTGTAGACCGCGCCCACTTTCACCGCGGTGGGCGCGCAAGCCGGCGAGGCAATCTTGTTGCTCCAGCCATTGTTGCCGGTAGCGACTGCGGACAACACGCCCGCCGCCTTCGCATCGATCATCGCGAGATCGTAGGCGGTGTTGGCACACTCAGAGCTGTACTGGCCCCCGCCGAGGCTCATGTTGAGCGCCACGATGTTGTACGTGGACTGGTTGTCGATGACCCAGTCAATGCCGGCGATGACCTCGCTGGAGTAGGCGAGGCCGTTGCTGCGGAACACATCGAGACCGATGAGGTCCGTGCCAGGCGCCACTCCACCCACGATGGCGGCGACATTGGTTCCGTGGCCATTGTCGTCGAGCGAGTTGTCGGTGTCGGCGAAGTCTTCCACCGCGACCACCTGGCAGCCGTCATCGCCGGGCGCTGAGCAGGTGCCAAAGTCGGAGTGGGTGTAGTCGAGCCCCGTGTCGAGAATGGCCACCGCAGTACCCGCGCCCGTGTGGCCCGCAGCCTCAGCCTCAGGCTGGTTGATGAGGCCGAGGCTCTCGGTGAGGAAGGGCTGGAAGACCTCGTCGACGTGCAGCGCCACGATGCGATCGTCGAGGGCCAGCAGCTCCAGAGCGTCCTCGGCGGTGACTTCGAGGGTCATCAGGGGGAGGTGCTGGTACTCGCGGGCAATGGTAACGCCGGAGGGAATGCCGCTGAGGATGGCGCTACGGGTGGTGCGATAACGCTCGGCACGCGCAGCCAGCTGGACCTGCCGCTCCACACCCTTGAGCTGGGTGAGGCCCGGGATGGACTGCCGCTCCATCTCCACGATGACCCGCACCTTGCGGTCGAGCCGGATGCCTTCCCAAAGCAGCTCAGGAATGGACAGGGCCATCGGCTCGTCCAGGCCGCTGTCGTAGCCGGAGTCGTAGGCGTCAGGGGACGGCTCTGCGGCCAGCTCGCCGGAGTCTGAAGCGGCACCGAGGGGACTGCGGGGCGCTTCACCATCCTGCGGGGCGCAGCCCACAAGAGTCAAAAGCGCGAGGGCGGCGCGAGTTGGGATCTGGAGAACAACAGAATTCGACACGGTCAGCGCTCCTGAGAGGACATGCCTCCCGGGAAACGGAACAACCGCTCAGAGCATGAGACCAAGCGCAGTATTTTCTACCGATGACTGGCCCAGTCGATCCCCTGATCAGGTCAGCGGAGAGGCCGGAGCATCGCTGCGGTGGGGCTTCAAGTCAGCGCTCCCTGCCGGCGTCGGCCGACCGCAATTCCTCCGAGCGCAAGCAGCCAGGCGCCTGGGAACATCCATCCGAGGCCCACACTGCCGCCCGTGTCGGCTTCACAAGTGCCGGGGTTGTCCACAAAGCCTTCGCCACACACAGGAAAGTCGGATTCGAGCGCCTCTTTGTAAAGGATGTAGCGCTGTTGATGCTGCGCAAAGCCGTGGGTGCCGGCATCGTAGAGCATCAAGTCGCCCTCGACGGCATCGGGGTCGTAGCGCACGTGGAGCCGGGTGATGACCGCGCTGTTGGGGTCTCCTTGAAAGCCCACCCCCTTCAGGGCGTCCTCGCTGAGTGGACCGCCACCGGTGCAGGGGTCGCAGGCGGTTGGCGCCCAGACATACTCCGTGAGATAGCCCGCTCCGCCGGCATCCTGGTCCCACGCATCCGAGAAGGCGTCGTCGTAAAAGCCCGAGAAGGAACCAAAGCCCTCCTCTTCGTACATGCAGTCTCCTTCCACGAAGAACTCGGGGTAATTGGAGATACCGACGGGACCGCCTGTGTCGGTGATGACGTGCACGACGACGTCTTGGGCCCCGCCCGCGTTGAGGGTGCCCAGTCGAATCGGAAGCGACATCATGTCGGACTCGTAGCTGAACTGGATCGGCTTGAGCATCACGCCGCCGCTCGTGACGCTGTCGAGATCCACCTTCACCGCGATGAAATTGCTGCCGCCCGCGACGTACTCCTCGAAGAGCTCGCCAGAGCCCTGAGGCAGAAACAAGCCCTCTGCGGTGGCCCAGTCTTCGAGGGCTTCCCGACTCTCGGCCGCCACCGTGGACACCTCGTAGGAGCCGAAGCCCACGTCGAGTGAGTCGAGCAGACCGGGGAGCTGGTCGAGGGCTGCAGACGCTGCGAGGTCGATGAGCGCGTCGGTGACACAGCCGCAGGCCGCCTTGGAGAGGTCGCCGGTGCCGTGGAGGTCGTCGCAGGTGTACTCGACGAGGCGGGGGGCGGCGTACTTTTCGACCCGCGCCACCACACCCGGATCGACGATCTTGACGTCGGAGTCGAGCAGGGTGCCCGGGGCGGGGATGAGCATGGTGAAGGAGCTGACGGCGGACCGCAGATCGTTGGCCATGGTGATGGTGGTGCGATTGCCCTCACGCACGTAGATCACGGTGCTGGTGGAGTTTGTGATGGGAGCGTCTGCGCTGCCTAAGTAAGCGCCGCAGAATGCCTCGGCTGGGCCAGCGGTAGCTAGGACGACGAGAGCAGTGCCCGCGAAGAGAAGACGGTGGACTCGAACCGAGGAACGTAGACTGCTGAACATGGCGCCTCCGTGCGATGACCGGCGCCCGACGACGAGATCTCGATCGTCATTCACCCGACCTACACACACGCCTGACTAACGCGAATCAGACCGTCCTCTCGGAGGCCGCGGTCAGCCGATAGACTCGCGGGCCGAGGACTTCATGCCACTGTCCACCCAGACTCCATGACCGATGCTCTGACCCGTCTGGGCTGGGGGCCGTCCTTTGCGACTGCCTTCGCGGAGCTTCAAGCCCACCAGCCTGAGCTGGAGCCCGCTCGGGTCACCGTCGAGCACCGCGGGCGTCTGGGGGTGCGCACTGCAACTGCAACCTTGCTGGCCTGGCCTCCGGAAGGGGCACGTCACGACAGCCTCGACCCCGCCGATGTGCTGGGCCGACCGCGGGTGGGCGACTGGGTGGCAGTCCCAGGTGGCATCGAGGAGCCCCGGATTGCGGCACTGCTGCCCCGACGCACCGCCCTGCTGCGTCAGCTGCCCCGAAAGCGCGTGGGAGTGCAGGTCGTGGCGGCCAACATCGACCGGGTGTTCGTGGTGACCTCCGTGGGACCTGACCTGTCCCCTCGCCGACTGGAGCGCTTCGTCGTAGCGGTGCGGGCCAGTGGAGCAGTGCCGGAGATCATCATCAACAAGGTCGATCTCACCAACAATCTGGACAGCGCGGAGGCCACGATCAGCACCTTGGCGAAAGGTCTGCAGGTCCACTTCACCTCCGCCCGCTTCGGCACTGGCATCGACGCGCTGCGGTCCTCCATTCACATCGGAGAGTCGGTGGGTCTCGTCGGCACCTCAGGGGCCGGCAAGTCCAGCCTGGTCAACGCGTTGGTGCGACGGGACGTGCAGGCGGTGGGCGAAGTACGGGTCATCGACGCCAAGGGACGCCACACCACCACCCGACGTGAGCTGGTGGAGCTCCCCGACGGTGGAGTCTTGCTCGACACGCCGGGCATGCGGGAGCTGCAGCTGTGGGACGGTCAGGGGGTGTCCGACACCTTCACCGATGTGGAAGAGCTGGCCCGTGGATGTCGCTGGCGGGGCTGCACCCACGGAAAAGAGAACGGCTGTGCAATCCAGCAGGCGATTCGCACAGGTGAGCTACAGCGCGGTCGGTTTGCGAGCTGGAAGAAGCTTCACTCCGAGGCGAAGTCGGTGCGCAAGCGACGCAAGAAGGCCCGCGACCGTCGGTGACCGGCGACGCTCAGCCGGGCTGTCCAACCACCGCAGACAACAGAGCCGGCCACTGCCCAGGGGAGCCCATGAGCGTGCGACGCATGGGCCAGTCCACCGCTGAAAAAACCCGCCACATCAGCACACTCAGCTCCGCCGGACTCAGGTTGTCACCCATGTAGCCCCGCCAGTCTGCGGTGCCCTTCACTGAGAAGAAGGCATCGTAGAAGGGCTGAATGCGGTGAAGGGGCAGCCCCAGCAACACCTCCAGGCCATGGGCGTGGAGGGTGCGACATCGACGCGCTTCCGAGGGCCACATCACCTCGAAGGCCGCCTGAGCAGCACCTGCGCCGTTGGTGAGATCGAGGGCCTCGGCGAGCGTGTCGGCCAGCAACGGGGCCCGACGAAGTGAGGCAATGAGCGAGTAGCCCGTCGCCGGATGCACCAGTCCACCCGCTGCGCCGAAGGACACCACCCCCCCTTTCGGTCGCGTGAGGGCCACACCGCCCATGTCGATTGCGCAGCGCTCGACCTCCAGCACCTCCCGCACCACCAGTCCGAGCTGCCGTCGACGAACCGCTAGGCGCGCCCTGCACTCCGCCAGGGACAGGCCCGGCCGGGCAGCCAACGAAGTCTCCTCCACGAACACATGCTCGGCGTCGAGCGGCAGCGCGTACAGAAACGTGGGGGCGCCCTCAAGGTCACCGATGGGGTCCTGCGCGCCAGAACATCGCAGGCGTCGCCAGTCCATCAACACCATCTCGCCGGGGGCCCAGGGGTGGCTGTCCACTCGCACCAGCTCGCCCCAGGCCACCTGCACCGCGGGGTCCGTGACGGGCCGCAGTCCACGGGTACCCGACGCGTCCACCACCAGCCTCGACCGCCACACACGCCCATCGACAATGAGTGGTTGGAGGCCATTGTCATACTCGGCTATCGCCTCAACGGTCCCACTTTCCAGGGTGACACCCGCCCCCTCACAACGCCCCAGGAACAGGCTCTGGAGAACCCCAGTGTCGAGTCGCACATAGGTGCGTCCCAGAGACCGCACGCCCTCGCCGTCGGTGCACAACAGCGCGCGCTCCCAGCGGCCCGTCACCGCACCGTCGACGCCCAGGGGCCCCAGCTCGTCGGCCCAGCAGCCGTAGCTGGCAGGCCAGGCAGCCTCGGGATCAGGCGCCACCACCGAGACCGAGAGTCCCCGCTGGGCAAGCGCTGCGGCGATGGACAGTCCAGCCGGACCGGCACCCACCACTCGGACATCCAAGGTCATGACCAGGAACGCCCGGTCAGCTCCTCGGACCACTCCCACAGCCGATCTTGAGACCGGGTGTCACGCGCAGCAGCGGTACGGCCGACCTTCACCGGCGGTCCCCACATCTGGAAGAAGCTCGCCGGCCCCACATAGTCGTCGCCTTGGATGTGCTCGCTGGTGGCCGCGTAGACGGTGGGCTCCGCACCCGCCGCAGCCGACTGCGCGAGAATGCTGTTGCCGAAGCGCTTGACGCGCTCTTGAAGGGTGCCTCGGTCGTCGAAGGCCGTCTGGAGGTTGGTGGACGCGTAGCCGGGATGGCAGGCCACCGCGATGGGACGGGTCTTGGCGTTTGGATGTCGCTCGGCGAGGCGTCGGTCGAGGGCGCCCACGAACAGCAGGTTGGCGAGCTTGCTCTGACCATAAGCACCCCAGCTGTTGTAGGACTGGAGCGACAGCAGGTCGTCCCACTTCATGCGGGCGAAGCGATGCGCGATGCTCGAGACCTGGACCACGCGGGCGTTGTCGGTGAGCTGGTCGAGGAGGTCGAGGGTCCAGGCGAAGTGACCGAGGTGGTTGACCCCCAGCTGCAGCTCGAAGGCATCGACGGTGACCGTGCGGGTGGGCGGGGCCATCACGCCGGCGTTGTTGATGAGCAGGTCGATGCGACCCTCGCCGATCAGCGCCCGCACGGCCTCTGCCCCCGCAGCCACCGACCCGAGGTCGCCGAGATCAAGCTGCACCACATCGAGTTGGGCCCCGGCGACCTGGCTACGGATGCGGTCGGCGGCCTCATTGGCAGCATCGGAACGACGACAAGCCAACACCACCCGGCAGCCCGCGCCCGCCAGCATGCGCGCAGCCTCCCAGCCAATGCCACTGTTGGCACCTGTGATGACGGCCACACAGCCATCCAGACGCTTGAGCCACACGGGCATGTCAGACGAGGGGGCGCTCATGCTGCTCTCCAAGACGCAGGATCACCGAGGGCGTGTAGCCGACCCACCCGGCAACGTCGCCCTCCCCTGCCCTGTCGCTGGTCTTCGTCAAGTCTGGCGCAGAGCAGGCAGCAGGCAGGTGCGCATCAAGCGCTCCACCCGCACATGAAAGCGCGCCATCGCAACCGCCCGGACACCATCGATCGCTGCATCCGGCTCCGCGCCAGCCCGGTCGCTGACCACCTTGAGCACCCGCACCCGCTTCCCCTCCGCCGCATCCGCGACGCCCGCCGCCTCCATCTCGCACACCAGCGCGCCAAGTCGGGCCACCTCCAGGCGACGAGCGGCGGTGAAGATGGGGGCGTCCACGGTGAGCACGCGACCCACGCGCACGCCGTCGACAGGGTCCGCAGGCTGAAGCCGCGAAAGGTGCAGCACCCAGTCGGCAGTCACCAGGTCGCCCACCTTCAGGTCGTCCACCAAGGCACCGCAGCTGCCGAGAGACCAGACCTCGCGGGCCGACACCCGCTTCAGGGCGTTCCGGGTGCCACTTCGGGCCCGCTGGGGTCCCACACCACACCGCAGGACAGCGACTGTGCGCCCGTCCAGTCCCCCCACACACAGCCGATGAGACAGCAGGCGCGGACGGCTCAGAGCGGCCACAAGTGGGGCCACCTCAGACACCAAGGCGGCAACCCAGAGGTCGTCTACGAGCACACGAGACCCAAGCCTCACACACCCGACTCGTAGGAGGGCAGATCGTCTCCGCCAGAGGCGGCTTGTATGTCGGCCTGTAGGTCTCGGAGGTAGTCCATCATCAGCGGCTCGTCTTCCCGCATCGACTTCTGGTGGAACACGATCTCCAGGCCGGTGACGTCTTCTTCGACGGCGTGGGTGTAGATGGACCCGCGCAACAGCTCGATGACCTCACTGCCGAACGTCTTTTGCCACCGAGTGCCGACCTCCTGGGGCGCGTCGGTCACGGCGTCGAGCGCACCGTGGCGCCAGCTCACGTCGAACTCGACTGTGATGATGTCGAAGACGGTGTTGTGGAGCAGAAAGCTGTGGTCGTACTCGGGCTCGACATCCCACTCTACAGTCATCTCGTCGAGCGCCCGACGGTCGGCCACCACCCGGGGCATCTGGAAGGCGTCGTAGACATTGGCGATGGGCTGCCGGATGTAGGTCTTGCAGTGGACCCAAGTGTACTCGCCGAAGTCGGCGTCCTCGCTAAAGCCCGACTTGCAGGACAGCTCTTCTGGATGACCACCCCCCGAGGGGTAGCTCGCCTTGTTTTTCTCCAGCGGCTCTAGTCCCGCGGGGAACGGTGTCTTGATGTCCTGGTTGCAGCCGAAGGCCAAGCCTGCGACTGCGAAGAGGCTGATCCGAGTCATTGAATCGTTCGTCCAGGCGGAAGGTTTGAGCCTGCATCCTCGCACAGGTCATCCCAAGACGCATCCCCCGTATGTCCTGTGCGGAAACGTCTACGGTGCGCTGTGACCACCGGGAATCCAGCCCACTCCCACCGTCGGACCGATCCGGGTGTCCGACCAGCTCGGGGTCTTCCAGGTGGCCCCCGATGAGGCCCGCATGCCGAGGTCCACCCAGAGTGCCCGCCGACGGTAGGTGCCGGCCAACAGCAGCCCGGCCGGCAGGCCCAGGCGAGTGGGCACTGCGATGAGAGCACCCACGCCACGGGGGTCAGGCGAGGTCTCCCAGCCCACGGTCAGCGCCGACAACGATGCGCCCACGGTGATGCCAGACTCGAAGCGCACAACGGGCTGCACCTGTGCCAGCCACCGCAAGGAGGTCACCCCAGGGCGCGCCGCAACCAGGGGCAGCTCATCAACCAGGAAGGTGCCTGGGTCGTCGGCGAGCCCCTCAATGCGGTCGAGCGAAGCGGCGACGGCAACAGTGGAGACCACGGCGAACAGCACGATCACGGCAGCTCCGGGTCGCTGGTGAGCACCGCATCGACCGGCCACTTCGACAGCGCCTTCACATCGGCACGACTGTGGACGGGACCCACTTCCACATGACTGGCCACCTCGGCCATGCGGCGTGCGTCGGTGCGGGTGGAGATGGCGGGATGGAGCCGGATGCCATCAGCGCCGGCGGCTTTCCAGTCAGAGACCGGGTCGATCACTCCATTGGAGACCCCGAGCGCGACACCGACACCAGCGAGCCCGGCCCCACCGGCCGGCGGCAGGCGCGGCCAAGACAGGGTGGTCTGCAGGTCGAAATCCTGTTGCGAAGCGGTGCGACGAAAGGCCGTCAGGGTCTCACCCAGCTCGGCCACCACGACGAGACCCGGCGCCTCACCGGCCCACTCGGCCAGCCCCCAGCGCCCCAGCACCTCTGCTGCGAAGATCGCTGGATCATGGCTCACATTGGGCTGAAAGCCGGCCACCAGGTGGATGGTGGGAGGGCTGTCAACCTCCTCGAGCTCCGCGATCAGCTCGTCGAGCAAAGGCACCGGGGCCGCGGCCAGATCTGCGCTCGGAAAGCTGGAGTCCCGCACTCCCCCGCAGCGGTAGCCCGCCACCAGCTCGTCGGCGGAGGTCTCCAGCAGCCACACCCGGGCTTCGATGGGACGGTCTCCCAGTGTGCGGCAGCGCTCCTCGTCGAGGTAGGGCGCGTGATGCAGCACAGGCACGCGATCCTGGGTGAGGAAGACGTCGAAGCTGAGATCCGTCCAGCCGCGGTCGAGCGCTCCCTGGATGGCGAGGAGGGAGTTCTCCGGCCACCAAGCACCGCCTCCTCGGTGGGCGACTCTTGCGCTGGTGCCCGGTCCACACGCAGACACCCCGAGGGCCAAAGCGGTGAGAGCGACAAGCGGACGAGCGAGGACGAACACAGGGCTCCGGGGACGCGCGGCCAAACATAGCTGCCGAGCCCGTCGCTGTCCGACCTGGAAACCTTCCAGCACGAACCCGGGGACGGCCAACAACCCGAGTCCGCTAAAGCCGTCGCAATTTCTCAAAAGGACGTCGCCCACCCGCACTCTGAACACCCGACTCCCAAATTGCCCGCCGATCTATCCACATCGGTGCACTTGGTCTCGGACGATGCGGATTGGGGCGGATAAGGTGCGGCCGTCGGGCACCCGAGGGCTCCATGACTACACGCAGACGCTGTCGCCATCCCCTAGCAGAGCTACCGCCAGCACCGGCGCGAGCCGCGTGGGGGCCTGGGTGGCTCGCCGTGGCCAGCGCCCTGCTCGTCGCATGCCAGCCGCCCGGCGCGAGCCCCGTCATCGACCGCGATGGCGACCAGTGGATCGCCGGAAAGGACTGCGACGACCGCAATCCCGACGTGCATCCGTTCGCCGATGAGCTGTGCAACGGCATCGACGACGACTGCGACAATGAGATCGACGAGGCCCACGCCATCGATCCCAGCCCCTTCTATGCGGACTCCGACGGTGATGGGTTCGGGGACCGCGGCACAGTGGCCCCCGGCTGCGCCGCCCCCAGCGGATACGTCGACAATGCCGATGACTGCGACGACTCCAACGCCGCCATCTACCCGGGGGCTGAAGAAGCCTGCGACAACCAGGACAACGACTGCGACGGTGAAATCGACGAGCCCGGCTCCCTATTTCCCAACGTGTTCTACCGGGACTCCGACGGCGATGGCTACGGCAACATCGACGAGACCATTGAGGACTGCGACGCCCCCAGCGGCTATGTCGACGACTACACCGACTGCGACGATTCTCTCGCGCATGTCAACCCAGGTGCCGACGAGATCTGCGATCCATTCGATGTCGACGAGGACTGCGATGGTCCCGCCGACGACGACGACCCCAGCGTCACCGGCCTCACCACTTGGTACGTCGACGCCGACCGCGACACCCACGGCAGTCCCGATGCGGTCTTCGCGTCCTGTGAGCAGCCCGAGGGCTTTGCGGCCACCGATGATGACTGCGACGACTCCGAGCGCACCACCAACCCTTCCGCGCGCGAGGTCTGCGGCGATGGGGTGGACAACAACTGCGACGGCTTGATCGACAGCGAGGACCCCGCGGCCCGCGCCGTCCGCTGGTACACCGACGCAGACAGCGATGGCTACGGCGACCCCGATGACTTCTGGGGCGAAGCCTGCGACGACCCCGGCGGCACGAGCACCGACCCCACCGACTGCGATGACTCCGACGCCACCATCAATCCAGCCGCGACCGAGGTCTGGTACGACGGCGTGGACCAGGACTGTGCGGCCGACGACGACTTTGATGCAGATGCCGACGGTCATCAGTCCAGCGACTACACCGGCGACGACTGCGACGACGGCGATCCCGATATCTACCCCGACCACGTCGACACCTGCGGCGACGACACCGACAGCGACTGCGATGGGGTCGACCCATGTGATGTCGACGCGGTCTTCCGCGGCTCCGCACCCTTCGACGTCGCAGGCACCTCGGTGGCAGGCGTGGGCGACATCGACGGCGACGGTCTCGCCGACCTCATGATTGGCGCCGACCGTGAGGACACCGTGGGCACGGCAGCGGGCTCGGCCTACCTCGTCACGGGCGTGACCACCGGGGATCAGAGCCTCGACGACGCTCCTGTTGTCTTCCGCGGTGTGGCCGCCGGCGACCACGCTGGCGCCGCCATCGCCGGGGTGGGCGATGTCGACGGCGATGGGCAGAACGACCTCTTCATCGGCGCCTACGACTCCGACAATGGCGGCACCGACGCCGGTTCCGCCTACCTCATGCTCGGCCCCTTCTCGGGCGAGTACTCCCTGGCCGACGCCAACGCGCGCTTGGATGGCGAAGCCGGTGGCGACAACGCGGCATTCTCGCTGGCCTCCGCCGGAGACTTCGACGGCGACGGCTATGCAGATCTCTTGGTGGGCGCCTGGGGCAACGACACCTCAGCTGCCGGCGCCGGCGCCGCGTACATCTTCCGCGGCCCCATCACTGGCAACTACGCCCTGTGGACCGGCGACCTCGTGGTGCAGGGCGAGCAGGGCGGCGACCAAGCCGGCTGGGCAGTCGCCGGAGTCGGAGACGTGGACGGCGACGGGATGGACGACGTCGTGGTGGGCGCTCCCTACGAGCACACCGACGGCAGCTACCGAGGCGCCGCCTACGTCGTGTCCGGCGGAAACCTGGGCACCCAGTCGCTCGACGCCTCGACCGCCACACTGCGAGGAGTCACAGCAGGCGATCTGGCGGGCTTTGCCGTCGCGGGCGGAGACGTCGACGGCGATGGCTACGCCGATGTTCTCGTCGGCTCCCCCGAAAACGACGTCGGTGGCAACGCGGCCGGGGCGACCTACTTGGTGCGGGGACCGATGAGCGGCACGTCCAGCCTGTCCGCAGCAGACCTCGTCATCATCGGCGAAAACACGGATGACCAAGCCGGATCCGCCATTTCCGTTGCCCCGGACATCGATGGCGACGGTGGCGCAGATCTCGTCATCGGCGCTGCGCTCGAAGACTCGGGCGGAAGTGATGCGGGCGCGGCCTACATTGTGCTGGGCTTCTCTTCGGGCTCACTCGACCTGCTCAACGCCGATGCCCGCCTGCAAGGCGATGGCACCGACGACATGCTCGGCAGCTCGGTCGCCGGCCTTGGAGATGTCGACGGCGACGGATCGGGCGACGTGTTGGTCGGAGCACCCTTCTCCGATGTCGACGGCACCGACGACGGCGAAGCCTGGCTGATGCTGGGTGGCGGCTGGCCCGACTAGACCGCGGCACACACGCCGGGCTGAGCACGCATCACTGTGGCTTCGGGGTGGGCGCCTTCCAGCGGCGATGCAGCCACCACCAGTCCCCGGGAGTGGCCCTCACCCGGCCCTCAATCCAGCGCTGGGTAGACGCCGTCAGCTCACGGACGGCCTCGTCGCGATCGTCGGGAACCGTCCAGTTCAGGCGCTCGGCGCGGGCATGCACCCGACCACTGGCGTCGCGCCACTGATGGGATGCGAACACCCGCGGACGGTGACGGTGAACCATCGCGGCAAACGCGGCCGAAGTCCACGCCGGCCGCCCAAAGAAGTCGACGGGCACTCCCGCCGCATGGCGCTGGTCAAGCACAAACACGATGAGACGACCGCGCTCCAGCGCATCGTGGGCGGCCTCCATGGCGTCGCGCACCGGCAGGGCTTCGAGGTCCACACCGGGTCTTCTCCGCAAGCGCTCGATGGCCCAGGCCGCCGCTCCGCTCGACGGAACCTTCAAAAACACCGTGAGCGGACAGATCCTGGCGGCCTCCACCAAGCAGGGGTCCCACGGTCCGAGGTGGGCGGTGAACAGGACCGCGCCGCCGCGGGCAGCCTCCAAGCCACGCCAGTCGACCCGCGGTCCCACCAACAGCTCCAGATAGCCCCATGCCACACTGCCCACCGCGTGGCGAAGGGCAGCCCCTTCAGTGCCGGGAATGGCCTGCTGGAGGTTGCTCCAAGCCACCGCACGACGCACGGGCACGAGCAGCCACCAGACCCAGCCGAGCAGCCACACCACAAGTGTGGTCAAGCCGGCTTCCTCAGCTTGGCGGGAAGGCCCTCGGAGCAGCCATCTTCAGTGTGCAGGTCGGGGACGGAAAACGACATGAACGCCTCCTATTGCGCCAGCCCGCCGAGCACCGCGTCAAGGTCACCGTCGACCTGCAGCTCGACCAGCAGCACCCGTACATCGGCGTCGGGGAGAAGTCGGGCGGCATCCTTCTCTGTGACGACACAGCCAGGCGGCAAAGGCGGGAGGGCCCCGTGGTTGGGCACCTGCACCAGCGAGCGCACCCGAAGCCCCAGCCCCAGCAGCTGGCAGATGAAGCTCGCCGGACGGGCGATGCCCACGGCCACATCGACGTCGCCATCCACCACATCGAGTGGCTCGATGCGACCTCTGATGAGCCAGCCTGTCGCCACGTAGCAGGCGCTCAGCCCCGCGTTGCCTGCAGCGGCGTGGACCTGAATCACCGCATCTGCCCGCTCCAATGCACGCACAGTCTCGCGGCCGGTGCCCACGGGAATCGGTCCCCCACCGGTGGGCCAGCGGGCGTCGATGCACACGATGTCGAGGCCACGGGCGAGCCGACGATGCTGGAAGCCATCATCCAACACGATGACCTTGGCACCATTTTCGATGGCAGTCGCCGCGCCAACCACCCGGTTGGGGGCGCTCACAACAGGGACTCCGCGCCGCCGAAGCATCTCCAGCTCGTCGCCCAGGTCATGGGCTGGCGGACGGTCGGGCCATCCGACTCTCACCCGTGGGCCGGAGCCACGCCGATGTCCCCGCGCGACGACCCAGGCCCCCTCCAGCCGCTTGGCGACCAGGCCCGCGAGAGGGGTCTTTGCGGTACCGCCCGCAGTCAAGCCGCCCACACTCACGACGGGGACAGACACCCTCCGAGCACGCGCCCACCAGGCCGGTCGCAAGCGTCCGATGGCATGTACCAGCGGGACAGCGGGCCAGAGCCACGGTCGCAGGCTTCGCTCGGGCGGCGGATTCAACGAAGGCAATCGGGCGAGCACGCGCTCCACGGAATCGGTCTGCGCGTTCTCCGACGGTCCCAGGGCGAGCGCCTCTTGAATGCTGCGCACCAGGTCATCGATGGATCCGTCACTCTCGATAGACCGGCCGGCGTGCCATGCCGCTGGATTGGCGTGGGAGTGTGGACCTCGGACGACCGGGAGTCCCACCGCAAATGCCTCTGCTGGGGAGTGACCGCCTAAGTCACCATCGAAGGTACCGCCGATAAACGCAGCCCGCGCGCCCACCAACAAGCCCGCCAGCTCCCCCTGCGTGTCGACGACCAGCACATCGACATCACGGGCATTCCTGGACCGCAGCCCGACCGACCAACCCTGCCCCAGCTGCACGACCTCGTCGACACGCCCCGCATGCCGCACACCCAATACAAGCTGAGGCCGCGGGGGAGGAAGCCGCTTCCAGGCCGCAAGCAAGCGGGCCTCGTCGCCTTCACGAGTGCTGGCAGCGATGAACGCACCTGGCGGCAGCGGGTTCTTCACAGGTCGAGTGGGGGCCGCCAGCTTGAGATCACCGGTCTCGGACTGGGGAATGACCACCACACCGTCCATCAGGAACCGCCAGATAGGTCCCAGGCGTGCCCAGCGAGTCCAGCCACGGCTGGGACGCGCCTGCACCACGGCCACCGGAATGCCGCGACGTCGGCACGCTACCAGCCACCCCGGCCACAGCTCGCTCTCCACCAACACAAGCCGTCCGGGTCGTGCGCGGTCCAGCCAGGGTCCGATGCAGAAGGGCAGGTCAGCGGGTGCCGGAAACGCCCCGATGACGTTTGTTCTCGGCGAGGCGGAGGTGGGCCACACCTGGTCTATAGCGGTCTGCAAGGCAGCCACCACGCGATGTTCGCCGAGCGACGCGCCGTGGATCCAGGTCCAGCCGGGCACGGGATGGGGCACTGCACCCACATGTGGAGACAGCTTTGGATGCAGCCAAAAAAACGGCCACATCAACATTCCCAACAATTGCCACCCGACCCAGGCCATCCACCCGAGCACACGGTCAAGTGAGCTCGGCGGCGGCGGGGTCAAGTGTCGGCCACCGTCGCCAGCAGCTCGCCCTCTGCCACCTTGGCGCCATCCACCTCAGCCAACGCCTTGAACTTCCAGATTCCGCGCTTCACGGCCAGCGTCTCGACGGTGATGTCGACCACATCGCCCGGCAGGACAGGCTTGCGGAACCGCACTCGGTCAAGGCCCAGGAGGTAGACCTCGCGACCCTGGTGTTCGGGCTGAGACGCCATGGCGACGATGCAGGCGAGCTGGGCAAACGCCTCGGTCATCAGCACCCCAGGCAGCACCGGGCGGCCCGGAAAGTGGCCAGCAAACCACGGCTCTGACGAGGTCACACACTTGCGGCCCACTGCGCGCTTACCGGGCTCCAGCTCGGTCACCCGGTCGATGAGCACGAACGGCCAGCGGTGCGGCAACATCTCAAGAATGGCTGCTGCATCGAGGGTTTGAGGGTGTTGGGGGTCAGTCATCGGCGCCTGCCTCGGACCTATGCATCTCCGCTTCGAGGGCCGCGACCCGCCGACGGAGCGCCCGGACCTCTCGCAGCAGCTCCGGTAGCTCTCTCAGCGCAACCGACGCCCGTAGCCAAGTGCGGTGGTCGATGGCCGGCACACCCGAAACTCGCGCACCCGGCCGGGGCGCGTCATGTACCACGCTTGCCACCCCCACGGACACCCCCGCCCCCACCTCGCGGTGTCCGAGCACAGCAGCCTTCGCCGCGAGGGTGACGCCATCGCCCAGACGCGAGCTCCCGGCGACCCCACTGTAGGCCACCATCCGCACACCCTTGCCAAGCTGGGCGCCATGCCCCACTTGCACGAGGTTGTCGAGCTTGCTCCCCTTCCCCACCACGGTGTGGGTATCTGGAAGCGCCGAGCGATCGATGCAGCTGTTGGCGCCCACCTCGACGTCGTCGCCGACGACCACGGAGCCACACTGGGGAATCTTGACGTGTCCAGCCGCTGATGGCGCAAAGCCGTAGCCGTCCCCCCCGACCACCGCGCCCGGATTGAGCTGCACGCGGTCCCCCAGCACACACCTTGGCGCGACCACTGCATTGGCCATCAGCCGGCAGCCCATGCCCACACGGGCATCGCGTCCGACCACCACCCCCGGCTCAATCCAGGTGCCCGCACCGATGACCGCGCCAGGCGACACAACCGCGCCGGTATCGACGAAGACCCCTTTGACCACAGCATCGTCGGCAACATGGGCACCAAGCTGAATGCCGGGCTCCGGCCAGTCAAGGGGATGGAGCAGCGCCAGGGCTCGCGCGAAGGCGACATAAGGGTCGGCCACGCGAATGTAGGGAGGCGCACCCGCTGGCCGGACCTGGTTGGTCGTGACCAAGACGGCACCCGCCCCACACCCGATGAGGTGCGCGGCGTACCGGCGATTCGACAGGAAGGTGAGGTCGGTGGCCTGCGCGTCGACAATGCTTGCGACGCGGGTCAGCTCGCCGTCGCAAGGACCGTCGACCGACCCGCCCAGAGCATCTGCGACGGACGCGACAGTCCACTGCGCAGACACGGGCCCCCCTACTGGTGGGTGGCGTTGTAGCGGGTGACGAGATCGACCGTGAGGTCGGGGCCGCTGGAGTACACGACGCCGGCGTTGCGCTCAAGCACCATATCGAAGCCCTTTTCCTTGCCGATAACTTCGCAGATGTCGGCCATCTTGCCCAGCAGGACCTCCATCTCCTTGTTGTACTGGGCCTGGAACTCCATCTCGGCCTTCTGCAGCTCCTGCTGGTAGACCATCTGAGCCTGCATCATCTCGCGCTCCTTGGCCTTGAGGGCATCGGGCGTCATGACGAGGGCCTGCTGTTCGTACTCCTGCTGCATGGCCATGAGCTGCTGCTCCATCCCGCCCAGCACCTTCTTCTTCTCGGTGTACATGCCCTCGAGGCGGGCCTGCACAATCTTGCCCTCGTTGACATCGTTGAGCGCCTGCTGGAAGTCGACGGTGGCGAAGCCGCCTGCCCAGGAGACGGCAGGCAGAGCGAGGAGTGCAGCGGACGCTACGGCGGTGCGAAGGAAGGACATGGTGGGACTCCCATTTTTGGGCCGCGGATGCGGTGGGGTGCCGCGGGTGCGGTGGAGATTCAGAACAGGTTGCCAATGCTGAAGTCGAACACCCCACGCCGCTCGTCCGGCCGTGGATTGATCGGAATGCCATACTCGAAGCGCAGCGGGCCCATCGGAGACAGCCAGCGAACCCCCGCGCCGTAGGCGGTACGGAGCTGGAAGGGGTTGAGGTGGCCCTCGCCCCACACATCACCAAAGGCATTGCCGGCGTCGAAGAAGACGACGGTGCTGATGCCGGCCTGGCGGATGATGGGCGACACGATCTCGAAGTTGTTGATCCAGGACTCGGTGCCGCCCACGATGAGGCGGTCGTCGGGACCATAGGGGTCTTCGCTGCCCTGGAAGATACTCTGCGCGCTGTCTTTGAAGCCCGAAGCCCGAATGTCGGGACCGAGCGTGAACCAGTCGTAGCCGCGGACCGAGGTGATGCCA
>Ga0315321_10001255_pt1 | contig 19440 bp, 19 predicted proteins | sample M180m21515metaG_FD_203464 | JGI IMG/M metagenome (GOLD analysis project Ga0315321, IMG submission 203464) | Ammonia-oxidizing marine archaeal communities from Monterey Bay, California, United States - M1 80m 21515 | ecosystem: Environmental > Aquatic > Marine > Intertidal zone | place: USA...
CGGTGCACTCCTGCTCCTTTGCTTGGCTCGGTGGAAACGAGCTAACCCTTATCGTTGTGGTATCTGCCAACCTTCAGTCCGAAGACTTTCCGGTCTAGGTGCTTTTAGCTTTGCCGGCCAGCGTCCAGGCTAGAACAGGCAGCAGAATAAGGCTTGATGCCCAGCGATTGCTCTGCTATCGGTTCTTCTATACTGCAGTGGTTTCAATATGGTCGACGTGATCCACTCTTTTCCATGCAGCAACCAGACAACCGGCCACAATGAATACGGTGCCCAGAATTGTTGTTAAAGTTACTGTTTCGCCGAACACCATCCAGCCTAGAATCGCAGCCCAGATGAATGCCGTATATTCAACTGGTATTAGTGTATTTGCTGTGGCTCTTGCATACGCCCAGGACATCATTAGCAGGGAAACAATCCCGAGTAATGATGCGCCAGCCAAACCGGGCACATTAGAAGCAGCCGGAATTATCGCTAAAAATGGGGAGAGCGCCCCCAGTAGAATGGCAACCGTGCCAAACTGGAAAAAGGCTATTTCCACCGGGCGGGCGAGCACTGCCTGTTGACGTTGCAGAATCAGATTGTAGGCATAGAGTACAGCTGATAGCAGAATGGCAGCGATGCCCTTTGCGGCTTCCTCATCATACTCGCTGCTTAGTCTCCCTGAGATAATAATTACTGCTCCTATTAGGCCCGTTATGGACGCAGCAATAGACTGATTTTCAATTTTTTCCTTGAGGATAACAGCAGCAAGATACAATGCGATTAGTGGAGCAATAAATGATAGTCCAATCGCTTCTGCTACCGGCAGATGCTTTAGTCCCCAGAAAAACAGGAAGGCCATTATGGTAATTATAAAACCACGCCACATGTGGAGCTTAAGAACTTCTATGCCAGGCCAGCCGGTTCTTCCCGGCAGATATAATAGAGCTGAAACTGCTACTGAGATCAGGCTGCGCCAGAGCAATGCATTATATGCGCCAATTTCTAATGCCAGGCCCTTCATTGCCACGTCCATTCCGGCATAGGTGGCGATGCCGGTGCAGGCGACAGCAAAAGCCATAGCGGTATGATTGTTAGTTGTCGACATGTAGTGCTGTGCTGGGGTGTTTGATTTCCTGTCGGAGTTAACTCACATTCCGGCAGGAAATCCAATTGCTTATTGAAGCCAGAGCAGAAATGCTCCGGCGTTGCTATTTAAACTATAAAACCGATTGCTTACTTTCTATAGAGTATTAGAAACTGACTCGTGTTTCCTCTAATTGAGGGAGAGAACACACCATCAGTTAATGGATCATCTGCATTCTTCAGCAAGTCCGAACTAGCTGCCATAGAAAGGCCGGCTTGTGCTGCCAGGCTCGTAACCACATCTTCACCGATGCGGTGCAGAGTTCCGCCTGCTTCCACTCCGGAACCATCCGCTGCAAGGTGATCAGATGCCACTAATATGCCACCCGGTTTCAGTACGCGGGCAATTTCGCGGAAAGAAGCTGCCGCATCGCCAAGGCTATTTCCGTCAGGCTCGAACCCAAGTTCATGAGGACCCTGAATCCAGGTAACCATATCCATAGAATTGTCGGCCGTATCTAAATCATCGAAATTGGTAATGCTTACACGAACATTGGCGAGTCTGTTGTTGGCAGTTCGCACATCAATACCATCGCCAACAAACCCCATTAGTCCGGGCGCATGTTGCAGGATAACACTGCCATTTGGCCCAACAGCCCGGCTCAGTATCTCGGTGTAATAGCCGCCACCAGCTTCAAGTTCCAGAACGTCCATACCTTCTTTAAGCCCGGCAAATGTAAGTACTTCGTTAGGCTTTCTGCGTTCATCATCCGTCGCATCTTCAGATGGACGATCGGGGTGAGCTAGTGCTGCCGCAACATCAGCGGTAGGAACAGAGGCACAACCAGCCAAAAGCATTAGAACCGCTATTGATCCGGCTGTAAGAGATTTAAGGAAAAGTGATTCGGAAAATTTCATGATCAGCTCCTGCTGTTTATCAATTCGTATTCGATCCAGCCGGGTATAGTGACATGTTCGCTGTTGAAATTCACCCCTGCGATTTAGTGATTACGGCTCAATTTCGGGGATGCGAATCTGTAGTGCGAGACGCTCTGACCTTACGATAGCCCACAATTCCCTGCTATTCGTTGAGCGGTCCCAGGCAATTCCCTGACCATTCAGATCCGGCACATATACAGTAGCTAGCCACTGCAAGGTGTCCGATTCGGGCGGGGCGCTCATCACGTAAATCTCCGGGTGATCGTGACCGGTGACATACAGATAGCCATCCTCGCCCCAGCTTCCCCCTGAGTTGCTCATGGGTGTTACCCGCTCAATGATTTCCTCAGGCAGATACCACTGCTGTAACACCTCAAATTGATCGTTAAATTTGATCACCACCGTATTCCGGGTTCCGCCATAGGGCTCGGTCATGCCGGATTGAACGATATCGTAGTTTGCAAATGCTCCCCACCAGTTAGCCTCATGTCGATCAATCCAGGTCATTGAGCCGAGCAAAATGCCAAAGCTATGGCGACGCTTATATTGCAATGTGGAGGCATCCCAAAATTCTATGGAACTGCTCATCGGCCATTGGGGATAATTTGAATGAGCCGCGACTAGCTCCCGGCCCAGTACAACACCGCTATCAAGATGTAGGAGACTAGGTGAGGATTGCTCCGCGGTAGTCCATTGTTTTAGCAATTGGCCGTCAACTTTTTGGTGTTGGCTAATCTGCCGGTTATTAATCGTGTAAAAGTAAGAGCTGTCTACAGCAATACCCTGATAGGCATCGCTGCTGGGGAAACGATTTAAGATCTCCGCATCAATTCGGACTGGCTCGGCGCTCACGACATAGGGTGCTAGAAAAATAGTGCCAAGGACAAAAAGTTTCCAAATGTTTTGAATTATTTTCATGATCTCTTTCTATCCCGTAAATTTTCATAGTCATGGAGCATTAAAGGGAGAGCATTTGCACTCCCTTTTTTGTTTTCTGCCTGATTCGCTGGATAGCATAATCAAGCAAAATTTTTACGAGTCGTCTGAAGAATCTTCATCGTCTGAAGAGTCGTCATTATCTTCCTCTTCATCATCCTCATCGTCATCTGAGAATCCGTCACCATCGACATCATCATCAACTTCGCCGTCACCATTTTCGTCGAAGTCTACAGCCTCATCAGTAATGGTCAGGCCTACAACGCTTTCCAGGCCCAGCAATCCACGGTACCAGGAATTCATATTCAGAGGATCACCACCGGGTTCAGTCAGTACAAGGCCCAGATGGTAAGTACCCGCAGGAAGAGTGCTGATATCTACTGCTTCCAGTTCAAACAGTCTCGCATTCTCTTCATTTGCCATATCGCTGACGGGAAGTACGATCACATCTGACAGCTCGCTTTCGGTAGTTTCTGCGTCTGTATCAGAATCATCGCTCTCATCGACAGTCGGTGAAAAGATGACAACGAATGCATCTACCGTGCCTTCTGAAACAAGGCTCGCGCCCCGGGAGAATTTGAGGCTGATTTACAGCGGGTCACCGGTATAGTAGATGCGCTTGTCAGTAATCACTCGGCCACGAACGCCGTCAGATGCATTTCCTACACCAACATTTTTGTTTCTTCCCTTGCCGTGTCCATTGCCATTATTGTCGGCCATGGCAATCTGGGATGAAATCAGGAATATCGCGGCTATTGATACTGCGATAATTTTACCTATTTGTTTACTGAGGTCTTTCATTAGAGCTAGTCCTTGCCTTGGTAATCAGGCAATTCATTTATGGTTGATAGTGATTCTATAGGCTAGTTGGATGCTGCGGCTGTGAGACAGGTCTCGGAATAGCTTTCTTGCCTATTTGGTGGTCAGTTTGTGTGAGCAGGCTCTCATTTGGGCGAAGGTGTTTATTGCATCGCTAACCGCGGCTATTTGTGGGACGGGACGGCGCGGTTTAGCCCTGATTTTCTTCTTCTTTTGAAATGATTCCGAGACGGCGGGCCCTATTTTCCCAGTTTTTTCTGGCCAGCTCCTGCATGTCTTCCGTGTCGTCGGACTCGTCGACAATTTCCAGCCCGAGCAGTGTTTCAATAATGTCTTCCATGGTGACTATGCCTTCCATGCCACCAAATTCGTTCACAACTAAGGCCATATGCTCCTTCTTGTCGATGAACATATCCATCAAGTCGGGTATGGGTAGGGCTTCATGGGCCACGATGATGTCCCGCCGAATTTCACTGAGAAGCTTCTCGTCATGATTTTCTATAAGATTCAGCATCATCTCATCTTTGAGAATACAGCCGGTTATATTGTCAGCGTTATCCCGATAAAGGGGGATTCGCGAGAAGGGCAGCTCTGGATGCTTTTCGTGAAACTCCCTTATGGTTATGGATTCGTCTGCGGTGGTTACGACGATACGGGGGGTCATAATATTCTTGACCAATATGCGGCTGAAGCGCAGAAGGTTGTGAATGATTACCTGTTCTTTTTCCGCAAGCACTCCGGAATCCTTACCTATCTGCGCCATAACCGCGAATTCGCTGCGGGTCAGAACCGGCTTCTCCTTGTCTTTCTTCAGATTGCGGGTAATTACCTGGCTCAGAGCTACCAGTGGAGCAAGAACAAACATCATCACACGAAGAGAACGCACAGTGAAAGGTGTTAGTGCTTCCCAGTTATTTGCCCCTAGTGTCTTGGGTATGACCTCGGAGAATATAAGAATGGCCAGTGTCATGACTCCTGCAATCAGCGCTTCCCAGCTGATCACTGATTGCCCCATCACTTCGATATTTGTTTCTCCGAATATGACGGCTGCCTGTGATCCAACACCGATGGCGCCGACGGTATGGGCAACTGTGTTTAAGGTAAGTATGGCGGACAGAGGCTTGTCTATATCTGCCTTAAAGCGGGTCAGGTACAGGGCAATGGGAGAGCCTTCTTGCTCCTTAATACCGATATACGCGGGTGTAATACTCAGCAGTACCGCTTCCAGAATGGAGCAGAGGAAAGAGAAAATAATACTAAGCAGAAAAAAGGTGACTAACAGTCCCATATGAGTGCAGCGTCTGCCATAAAAACTAGCCGATAATGAACTAATGATAGACCGGGAATGAGGAAAATCACAGTTATTTAGGGCTCTCGCCACTTTTTTGGGCTTAGGCGATCCAGTCAATAATCGCCGGGATCCATGCTACCCGAGCAAAGCCCCAGGTTGCCACCAGCAGAATGCCGCAGGCGGCAATCATGCTTACGCTAGCCGCAGTTTTAATCCCCGGTCTGCTTTCCTCTCCTCGGACACGTACCATCATCTCCACAATGATCAGGTTTGGTATGTAGAAGAAGAATGACATGAAGTTATCAAACCAGCCATCAAAGCCTTCTGTGTGTCCGACCCAGTCGGTGAGTAACAGCCACAACCCATAGTCCATTCGATAGAGCCAAGAACCGATTGCCAGTGCGTACAGTCTCCAGGCCCAGGCTTGATGGCTCATGAATTCCCGTTTCATGGCATAGCGTACAGTCTGAATGGCTGCCACAAACATCAACACGCCATAGCCGGTAAAACCAACGTCCATGACGGTGCCGCCTACTGTTCCCCGAATTGCTATGAAAGAGAGCCCGCCCAGAGCGGCAACAAGGGATATAAAGATATAGAACCTACCGATCCAGCGGTGTACCTGGGGGTAGTTAAGGCGAATACCTTCGATGAGTTGCATACCACCCAGCAATAGAATCAGGCCACCGGCAGCGAAATGTAAACCGATACCCACCGATGCAGAAGGTTGGCCCGGCACATAGATTTCAGGAAGTACATTATTCCAGCGTGCCAGATCGTTGTCGAAATAGGCTGCTGCATAGTTGGCAAGAATGTATAAGCCAAAAATAAAGGAACTGATCCAGACTATGCCCAGTAGGGCGCGGCTGGAATAGTAATAAACTTTATCCTGATTGGTATGCGAAGTATTAAGACCTTCAATTATAGATGTCATTTGCGCATGGCTCTAAGTGCTTATCGAGATAATATAGTCTCAAACTATAGCTAGCGTATGCAATGGAAACAGGTCTGAGAGTGCTAGGGATTCCAGAAGAAAGCAAAACGTCGGCTAGATCTCTATCTTTCGGTTTTGGTCATGAGGCCAAACGCTATCAGTCGTTTGAGCGAATCCAAAGCCTGTTTGTTACCAAGATCCGAAAAATCTTGCAGTTTGACGCTATCTCCAGCATCGATTTTTTCCAACGCAGGTCTGATAGCTAGATCGAATAATAATTCTCCACCAGCGGCGATAACAACGCAATCCTTATCAGTTTCACGAATTAGGAACTGCACATTCTGACGCTTCGTAAATGAATCTGTATCGCCTATTATTTCCGAAGCACTGACGACTCCTCCTCGCACTACTGCAGGTCGGGACCTTACAAACTCCAGTAAAAACAATTCAAAGGATTCGCCGAACTTCGCTTCTTTTCGGAATGACTCAAGCAAGCCCTCGAAATAGGACTCCATATCTTCCATGGAAGCGTCTTTATGCATGAAGTTCGGTGGCAGGGATTTTCTGAACGCCGGTGTACGTAGCGCAACTTCTGAGACGGCTTCCAGCATAAGGTCGGCCCAAGTCTTGGTGAGTAAGCCGACGGTGACATGCAGCGATGGCTCTTCATCGATAGTCTCGGCATCATGAATCCATCCTCTCGGGATATAAAGACAGTCACCAGCCTCCATAACGAATTCCTAAATCGAGTCTCCAACCTGGTGTTTGTTACGTTTGAATTCTTCGCCCCGATACGGGTTTTCCAAAGGGTCTTCGTAGATCTTCCATCTCTTCTTGCCGCTGACCTGGGTCACGAACACATAATGATTGTCGTAATGGGAAGGAAAGCCCAAGTTTTTTGGAGGTGTTAGATAATTATTGGTTTGTATATGGCAGCTAAATGTATTCTCTAGTGCCTTACTAAAATCCATCAGTACCCCATCCGCAAGGTGCATCTGTGGAAGGATAATAATAGCGCCTTCCTGAGAGGCTCCGATTACTGAGCCTCTATCGATATTGCCATTGGAAAAGGTGAAGTCATCCCGATAGATGGTTGGTTTGTGTCTCGCCATCTGAATAGAGCGCGGAGGCAATTCTGAATCGGCGATTAAGTCATCGATGCGTTCGATAGAAACCAGATCAGCAAATCTGTTCGGGTCGTTATGAACACACAGTAGAGATTTTTGTTCAAAATAATTCTGAAGAAACTCTTCTTTTGAGATTGGGCTAAGGAGATATGCCAAAGAATCGTTCAGCCAGAGGGGGGATGTCATAGTGTGAGGGGCCTGACTAATTTGGCTTCAATATTCTGTCGAACTATTGGCGCACCAGGTTTAATGTAAACTAGTGCCGGCCGCGACCATATCCGGAATCGTCGTTGGGTCGCTGTCAGTCACGCCCGACCTGCCACGACTACCGTATCCGGAGTCATCATTGGGATCATTGTCTGTGAGGCCGCTTTGTTGGGCGTGAACGTTCTTGGTTATCAGTGAAGAAAATGTAAGCCCGAGTGCTGAACCGGATACCGTTCTCACAAATGATCGGCGGGTTACTTTTGATGATTTGGACAAAACTGACTCCCTGTTTTTAGAAAGTTGCCGAACTAGTCTTTTGGACGCTAAAAATGGATCAAATTCGCTTGGGGTATACAAATACAGTTTAGGTGGCCAGCCTTGGTTTTAGCAGGTATTCAGGCGATTCTGCTAGTTCCCGAAAGGTAATAGCTGGGGAGCAGCTTTGTTAGCTATACCAAAGATAAAGGAAAAACCGGTCTGCAATGAGCTATTTCGATGCAAGAGCCCGATGAGGCGGGGTTTAGAGCTAATTTTCACAGATATTTGTGTGCTATGGTATGTGCTCCGTGTTTTGCATAAGCTCGGATTAAGATCGTATTAATAAAGAGGGTAAAGAATATGCTAAGTAATTTAATAAAGACGATTAGTGTCAGCCTGTTGGCGACTTTAGCGACTGGCGTCAGCGCGCAGTCTACAGACTATAGTGCATCACACGATTACCAGGTGGAGACTTACGTAGAGGGTCTCATGCAGCCCTGGTCTATGACCTGGCTGCCGGGTGGCGATATGCTGGTAACCGAAAAACCGGGCCGATTGAGAATAGTTCGGGACGGACAATTGTTACCGGAAGCTGTTCCCGGTTTGCCGGAAGTTTTCTACACCGGTCAAGGCGGCATGTTCGAAGTTCTGCCACATCCAAATTTTTCTGAGAACCGTTGGCTCTATCTTACCTATGCCAAGGAACAAGGAGATACTTCCGTAACGGCAGTGGCTCGTGCCCGCTTTGAGAATGATCGGCTAACAAATGTTGTTGAAATATTTATTCCGGTAGCAGCAGGCTTTGGTCACTACGGTGGCAAGATGGCTTTCGACGATGAAGGCTATCTGTTTGTCACTCTGGGAGAGCGTCAGGCGCCAGCCCGGGGAGATCTTGAGGCGCATCCCGCACAGGATCTGACCAATCACCATGGTGTGATTGTACGTTTGCATGATGATGGTCGCGTTCCCGATGACAACCCTTTTGTAGGTCGTGATGATGCGCTACCTGAAATCTGGAGCTATGGGCATCGTAGTCCGCAAGGCTTGGTCGTTCATCCTGAAACCGGTGATCTTTGGGAAAGCGAACATGGTCCCCAGGGTGGAGATGAAATTAATCTGATCGAGCCAGGTAATAACTACGGCTGGCCTGTGGTTGGTCGTGGTGTGAACTACGGTTCGATAGGAAGCCCGATTCATGCAGCAATCGGAAATCCTGATATGACTTCACCAACTCATTTCTGGGTACCGTCAATTGCCACATCAGGTTTGATGGTTTACACCGGCGACAAGTTTCCACTGTGGTACGGCAATATCATTTCCGGTGGTCTGGCGGGAGAGCAACTGGCCCGTCTGCAACTGGATGATGATTATCGGTCTGTGATCAGGGAAGAAACACTCGCCTATGGTCTGGGAAGAATTCGTGAAGTTCGTCAGGGCCCGGATGGTTATATCTATATTGCTATTTCTGATGGCAATGGTGCCGGAAGAGGCACTTTCGATGCCACAGCAATTATGAGACTGGTACCTGTTGACTAGAAATATAAGTCTGGAAATTAGTAGGTGTTATAGAGGGGGCTGAGCAGCCCCTTTTTTAATGTCTGATTGAAGCTAATGAATCAAAATATTATCCCACTACTGATAGAGCGACGTGCTCCGTAAAGATAGCTACGATGGCAAACGCGCCTGCAAGTAGCGCAAGGTTTATAAAGGCAAACACCCCGGTCAGAAACCCATTGCTGAAAGGAGCGGCGTCGCGAATAGGACCGAACTGGGTGGCAACCCGCACCAGAACATAGGTCGAGATTAGCATAGAAACAATTTCCAGCGGCGGCGCGTCGTCGATCCAGGATGTTCCAACTAGTAGACCTGCCGCGAATACCCTCGGTAACCAGGTAAAAAAATGGTTTCTGCCGGAGCCAGCCGCTGGTTGATTCTGTCAAATAGATTGGTCATAAGCCCCTTTCTCCTTACGGTGCCGTACTTCAGCTCTAATGATATCCGCGATACACTGAGTCGAAACCATATTGAGCTATTTCTTCGATGAAGTCATATTTCCGTCAAATCAGTGCCACAGCTATTTCGATCTTGCTGATAGGGTGTGGTTCCAATATGAGTTCCAATCCGCCTCTACACCCCCAGACTGAACAATCCGGTGGAGAGCTTTCGCTTGCGCAGGCTAAGTATGATGTACAGCACTACACAATCAATCTGGAAGTTGACCCTGACAAACAGCACATCATTGGCGATGTAAGCATGAGAGCAACCGCACTAAGGGACGTGGATATTGTTGAGCTGGATCTTGATCCGCGCCTCGAAGTAAGCAGCGCCCGCGTAGACGGTGAGCTTGCACAATTCGAGAAGGCGGAAGGCAAATTGTATCTGAGGAGTCAGTCCGTAGGGGCAGGGGATAAATTTACTACCCGTGTGGAGTATCAGGGCAGACCCTATCGAGCTGAAAACCCACCCTGGGATGGTGGATTCGTTTGGGATAGAACGGCAAGCGGCGAGCACTGGATCGCAACGGCGGTGCAGAGCCGGGGTTGTGACCTCTATTGGCCCTGTAAAGACCACATATCCGACAAGTCTGATATGGGTGCTGACATGTTTATTACAGTGCCGGAAAATTTGACGGCGGTTATGAACGGCAAGTTGATTTCGCAGGAAACGGTAGATGGTCAAACCATCTATCATTGGCAAACTGAAAACCCGATTTCGTCCTATAACCTTGCTATCAATATCGCCCCATTTCAAAAATATGAACTAACTTATAAGGGCAGTATCCAGGATATTCCGCTTGTTTATTACCATGTGACAGATGATATAAGTGAGGTTCAAAACCTGATAGACAATGACTTGCTGAACCAGCTGGAATTTTATGAGCGAACTATCGGGCCTTTTCCCTGGGGAGACGAAAAAATTGGCATGGTTGAGATTCCTTATTTGGGTATGGAACACCAGACCATGATCGGCTATGGCAACGAATATCTGCAAAGCGATGTGGGCTTCGACTGGTTGATGCTCCATGAATTCTCTCATGAATGGTTCGGCAACCTGATGACTCAGGATAGATCCAGAGACTTTTGGTTGCATGAAGGAATGGCTTCGTTTATGGAGTCAGTGTTCTATCAACAAAAAATGGGCAGAGCGGCATACTGGACCCATATGTGGGGCAGGTATAACCAGATTCAGAATTGTAAGCCGGTGGTCCCTGCTAAAGAAGTGACATCCGAATATTTTGATTCAACCGACGTCTACTATAAAGGTGCATGGATGCTAACTACCCTGCGCTGGCTCATGGGCGATCAGGCATTCTGGCGGACATTGCGAAGAACAGTTTACGACACAACTAATCCCTGGGCACTAAGTTATCCGATGACGACCACTAGAAGGACCACCGAAGATTTCATAGAAATTGCCAGTGAAGAATTTGGCAGTGATCTCAGCTGGTTTTTCGATGTATATCTGAAGCAAACCGAATTGCCAATTCTCGTTGAATCAAGAGACGAAGACGGCCTTCGTTTGCATTGGGCGAACTATCCGGACCTGTTGCTGAATATGCCGATAGAGATAATAGAAAACGACGAGTCCCGCTTCGAGGTTCTGGCTACCGATAACTCCTTGCTGCCTCTTCCAGCGGATGTATGGGCCCAGGTGGATCCGGAAACCAGAGTGTTTAGAGACTTTGGTGCCAGAGACTGGTGTTCCGACTAGGCTCGTAGCCCTGTGGACCTATTTGCCTTGCTGCCTATTGGGCGAATATGGTTAACTTCTCCCAGTTCCAGAAGTTAGCTTAAGAATAAACTCATACAGATTAGTCAGGGAAAGGGTTGCTCAAGATGCTGTTAAAAGCTTTGTCCACCACCTTCGCACTGATGTTGCCATCGGTCTTGTACGGGGCTGTAATTGAAGAGGTATCCGGAATCTGGGTGCTGAATGGTCCGGGGACCGAGAGCGACATTCTGTTAACAGAAGATGGTAGTCGCTTGCGGGGTGAATACGACCTGCTCACTGACGATCCTAGTCTATCCTGCATACCGGCCAGCGCCTCCCGGGTATGGGCCAACCCCGGCTCCAGGGTCAAAATCGAGATTACTGAAGATACAGTTTTCATAAGCTATGAGCTCTTTGATCTGCGCAGGGAGATTCCCATCGGTGATCAGTCAATGGTGGCTGAGATGCCCAGCACCAAAAATCTTGCAGGCACTTATTTTCAGGAAATGGGCTCGTCGTATGCGGAGCTAGAAGAAGATCAGTTGCGCATCACATCCAGCAATCATTCGCCGGGATATATTCGAACCTCCCGCGGTATTCCTCAGGGGCCAGATACGGTAACAATTGAAGTGTTGGAGAAAGTTGGGGATGCCCTACGCATTACTCACACTTACACAGACCAGACTCTTTATGAGCAACCCATAGTATTGGAATATTTTTTGAGCAGTGTGGATGCTACCGACCTGATTTTATATGAGTGCACCGAATCAGATTACGACTGGTTTAACGAGTTAAATGCCAATTAAGGGAGATTGCTGAGAATGAAAAAAATGGTAGTTATGGCTGTTCTTTGTTGTGTGTCTCTTTATTCTCTTGCCCATCACTCCACCAACGCAAACTTTACCCAAGAAATCATTTCGGTCGAGGGTGTGATAGAGAGAGTTCGTTTCCAGAACCCGCATGCATCGGTACTAATCAAAAATACAGACGATGAAGGAAATGAAACATTCTGGTTAATTGAAACCACTGGCAGAACCACTCTGCAAAGGCAGGGAGTGTCCATGGACACTCTGGCTATTGGCTCCAAAGTTACCGCCACGGGCCGCAAGGGTCGACGGGAATACACTATGTATTTGCGGGAAATCAGTTTCGATGATGGTCGTGTGTTCAATCCGCAGCAAGACCGAGACTAGAATTTACTCAACCATCTAGCCAGTGCTCATAATATCTTATATGACAATTAACTCAATTTCCCATCACACCCTTCCCTTTATCTTCAAGACTCTAATATTGAGCTCATTGCTTTGCTTTGTTGTTCAATCTGGAGCGCAGGAACAGGAAGAATCTACAATTGTTTACGAGTCTGGCTATTTCGCTCAATACAATGCGGTAACCCTCACGGATATGATTCGGAATATACCCGGCGGGGAAGTGGTCCTGCGCAGACGTGGCGGTCATGGGGGCAGAGGCTTTGGTGCGTCGGACTCACAGGTGTTGATAAACGGGCGGCGTATGTCCGGCAAGATCAATAATATGTCCACCGCCCTGGCACGTATTCAGGTCGCCCAGGTAGAAAGAATCGAGCTAATTCGTGGCAATGCTGAAGGACTCGATATCCGTAATGAGGGGATTATATACAATGTCATTCTAGTAGATGGTGCAGAAGAGTCCTCTTCGGGTTTTCTGGATGTAGGTATTACCGAAATAGATGGTATGTCCAACGAGCCGGAATTATTGGCAACCTACAATAAAAGCCGTGGCCCGTTGGAGTTCGGCATTAGCTATCAGTATGAAACCCGGCCTCGCCTGAATGAGGTTGATGAGAATATCCTGAATCCTGACCGCACGTTGCGGGAGTATCGCAGGCTGTTTAATCCGCAGATCAACGACAACCATATCTTTACCAGCACACTGGATTATGAATTTCAAAATGGCGCAGTATTGCAGTTGAATGGTCTCTTTTCAGATAACGAAAGATTATTTGATCGACACGAAGACCAGTTTCTCGTCGGAACCGATGGCAGTTTTACCCCAAGCTCGGCAGAGGAAGGGGAGTTCGCTTATATCAGTGATGTATTCGAGGTTGGCGGTTCGCTGGAATTTGATGTTGCGGAGTTTGGTCGGTTGAAAACCATGTTCGTAGTAAACAGGTCGAAGAATGATGATGAGATTGTCCAGGATAATGTCGCCAATAATGTAAGTTCACGTCTGTTTACCAGTATTGCCGATTATGAGCAGGGCGAAACCATCATCCGTTCTACCATGACCAAAAGTTTTGGTGCCAACACTCTGGAGTATGGCGCCGAGGCTGCGTTCAATACGCTGGATAAGTCCTTTGCCTTTAATGACGATCCTCTGGAAAACGCTATCGTAGAAGAAGATCGCCACGAGATCTTTGTTACCCATAGCATTATGCTGATGGACAAACTAAGCCTGCAATCGGCACTCACTGAAGAATACTCAAAAATATTTCAGGACCGTGAAGGCCAGACCAATGATCGGAGTTTTCGTTTTCTGAAACCACGAATAGAACTTCGTTATGACATGACAGCGGTTGACCAGTTGCGCCTATTGGCAGAACGCACTGTAAGCCAGCTATATCTCAATAATTTCGTTGCCAGCCGAAACGTTGATGACGACACCATTAACTTCGGCAACCCTGACCTGGAGCCGCAGTCCACCTGGTCCTACTCATTAGGCTACGAGAGACGCTTTTCGGATGATGCCGGCTCAATAGAACTCAAAGCATCTTATCAAGACATATCCGAACACATAGACAAGATTCTTGTCGGAGTTAATGACTCGGGTACCGGCAACATAGGTTCGGCCTGGATAAAGAACCTTGAAGTTAACTTGAATACCCGCTTCGGTTTTATCGGTTTGCCTTCCGCCGTGCTCACTTTTTCCTATACCTATGAGGATGCAGAAACTACCGATCCGTTTACCGGTGAGGACCGCAGACTACGCAATTCAGCGCCGGACTATTTTCAGGTGAGTTACCGCCATGACGTGGAAGGAACCAGCTTCGCCTATGGTTTTAATGCCCATAGACGCAGCAGCCGATCGCGTCAGGATGTGTCGCTGTTTGAAGAAACCCAATTCGAAATTCACCTCGGTTCGGCCTTTGTGGAATATACTTTCAGCCCCACTTTGAAAATGCGCTTCGCGGGCTCCCATTTTCTGAATGAAGACGGTCGAACATTCGACAAGACTTTTTACGATGGCCATATTGCCGATGGTAATGTCAGAAGAATTGATTTTCAGGATTGGAGAATTGCACCAGACTACGTGCTTAGCATGCAAGCTACATTCTGATCAGTTATGGACTTAATTACAGATTTTGTATTTTTATGGAAAATCAGAACAACAGGAAGAGGGATATGTTAAAGAAAATTATACTACTTTGTATGGTAGCTACCTTAAGTACGACTTCAATTGCGCAAGTGGCAGGTCAGTGGAAAATCATTCACGCTGGCAGATTGTTAGCGGATGCTCGAGGCGCAGTCACCACTGAGCAAAGCATCATTGTCAGAAACAATGAAATTGTAGAAGTACGCGATGGCTATGTTTCACCGGGGCAAGTAAACGGCACCGCGAATGCAGAAGTTATCGATTTGAAAAACCAGTTTGTAATGTCCGGGCTTATCGATTCCCATACTCATATTCTCGGCCAACAGGAACCCAACGGCCGCGAGATTCGGGTAACACGATCTTCCCAGTTTAGTACTTTGATGGGGGTTGAGTTTGGCATGCGTACCTTGCGAGCCGGCTTCACTACCATCAGAAATGTTGGCGGAGATCGTAATGCCATATTTGCTCTGCGCGATGCCATCAATCAGGGAATTGTTATGGGTCCCAGAATCAAGGCTTCCGGTCAGGGTCTCACACCTACGGGCGGCCACGGAGATGGTGGCGGGTTTCGCGATGATATTTTCCCCCATCCTCACTCCGGTGTTTGCGATGGTATAGCAGAGTGTCGTAAGGCGGTGCGTACCCAGATTAAGTACGGTGCAGACCATATCAAGTATGTAGCTACAGGTGGCGTGTTAAGCATGACAGCTACAGGTACCGGCCAACAGTTTACCGATGAAGAACAGATAGCTCTGGTACAGGCCGCTCACGCCATGGGCCGAAAGGTTGCCGCCCACGCCCACGGTAAGATCGGATTGGAAGCAGCCCTGCGGGCAGGGGTTGACTCCATCGAGCACGGCTCCTATCTGGATGAAGAGACTGCGGACCTGTTTGTTGAAACCGGAGCATATCTGGTGCCGACTTTGATTGCGGGATATACAGTTGAACGTATCGCTACGGAACAACCTAACTTCTTTATTCCGGCGGTAAGACAGAAGGCCCTAGATGTTGGTCCGGTGATGAGAAATGCTCTCAGAATTGCCTATGAGAAGGGCGTGAAGATTGCCTACGGCACGGATGCAGGGGTTAATGACCACGGCACCAATGCCTATGAAGCGGTGCTAATGAATGAAGCAGGAATGCCGGAACGAGCCATACTTGTTTCTGCTACGATAAATGCCGCTGACCTTATGGACCTGACGGATATAACCGGTACTATTGAAGCAGGAAAAGATGCTGACATTATTGCTGTCAGTGAAAACCCGCTTGAGGATATTTCCACTCTAATGGAGCCGAGCTTCGTTATGGCTAGAGGCAATCTGATTAATCTGGATGTGCCTCCGGTAGATTTGTTTCCGTGGCCCAATCTCTGAGACTTCCATGATGCATAAAACCACTTAATCGATTGAGAGTGACAGATGACCAATAAGAAGAATAGCAAGAATACTCAGAGTTGGTATCTCCCGCCAGGCAACAGGCGGGACTTTCTCCGCAAGACTGCGGGGGGTATGGCAGGGGCGTGGTTATCGACATGGCCGGTGCAAAAACTGGCTGCCCAACAGAATCTGTCACCGCTAAACGATGACTGGGATTCCGGCCTGGTTCAGCATCTTCTACCTGCGGTTAATGAGTCACGATTTTTGATCAAGGCCTCATTCACCCGAGCGCTTTCTGACAGGCCGGTGCTGAATATTCAAAACGGTTCCCGTACTCAATCCATAGACGGCCACCAGAACGATAGTATTGGGCAGTTCTGGCAGTTTCACGTCACAGATTTACAGCCCGAAACCGAATATCAACTTTCTCTTCAGGATGCTGCGGGTAACCGCCTCTGTGAGCCCTGGCCGCTATCCACTTTTCCCGCACCGGAGCAAAATCCGGAGAAGGTGAGGGTCTTATTCTATACCTGTGCTGGCGGCCCCGAAGGAGAGTACTTCGGCATTGGCGACCGGCGCGGAAATCTGCCAATTTCCATTCGCAGACGATTGTTGAGGCGGGCTTTATCTTTTGGTCCCCAGGCTGCAGTAGCCAACGGTGATCATATCTATTGGGACTTGCATAGCTGGCAGGGGGAACAAGCAGGCGAGCTGAGCCCGGCCGGTCAACAGTCCAATTTTGATTACGCAGCACGGGTAATGGGCGGCAGTAATGAAGAGGCCATGAAGATGGCAGCGGGCCCACAGATCGTGCCACTGTACGGTACAGATTTCCGTTCTACTCCGGTTTATTTTCTGCAGGATGATCACGATCACTGGGAGAACGATTCGCCTTTGACGTATCCGGTCCCATGGTTTCAGCTGCAACTGGCCCGAACAACACAGCAACTTTATTACCCTGAATTTCTCCCGGACCAATCGCGCTCTACAGGTCTCCCGTACTCTACTACCAGTGTCCGTGGTGAATTATCAGAGAGTTTCGGTACGCTGCGCTACGGCCAGTTGTTGGAAGTATTGCTCTATGATGTGCGACGTACCCTCAATGTGGGAGATCTTAACGGTGTTTTTCTCGACAGCAATGTCGAAGACTGGTTGGTACAACGCACCGGCTCAACCGATACCCGTCATCTGGTTCATGTGCCTTCTAACCCGCCGGGCTGGACAGCAGGCAAGTGGGGAGAGTGGTACCCTGATATGCTGCATCCCGAGACAGGGCAGCTAACTACCCAGCTACCGAAACCCCACTGGCGACAGGGGTGGCTGGATCAGCATGACAGAATCATGGAGTCGCTAGCCAATATGCATCACAGAAATCCACTGGTGATAGCCGGTGATCTGCATGCTACAGGAGTAGGGACAATGCATGGCGCTGGCAATCTAGATTTTAGTGATAACCCCATAACAAATATTCTTTGCGGCCCTATCGGAACTTCTATTCGTGGTTTTCCGTCCGTAGTTCGCGGTGTGCGAGCAGCGCCTTCGCAATATCTCGATTTCGAAGAGCAGATGGTACCGATAGAGCAGCACGGATTTGCCATCGTTGACTTCGACCAGGAAAAAACAGTTGCCAGACTTTTCAAGTGGGATGTAAATACCCAACCGCTGGAAGACATCGATTCTTTACAACCCTACTACACAGTGGAACTGGATCGACCCTAAGCATAAGGTAGGAAAATTTTGCCCCGAAAAATTCTAGTCATATTTTTTCAGATAGTCGTTGCCATGTTAACGATTCCGGCTGTGGCATTGGCGACCATGAGTCTGGAAAACCGCAATAATGATGGTCCATCGATTATCTTTCCAGGTGGAGAGTTAGTCTCCGGAGAATTATATGCCGGGCCTGAACCGGATTGGAGCTTCACCGATGAGGTTTCAACTATTCATTTGCAATTGGATAATCCCCTTAGCTCGCGGCTAATCTGGATTGAAGAAAGCGCAGGGAAAATCTATATCACTTCAGACTATATGGGCACCTGGTTGGGCCGCTTTTGGAAACACTGGGCAGTACAGGCTTATGAAGGTGATGGTCTGGCGGTAGTACGTATGAACGGCGTGCGTTATGAGCGCAAACTGGTCAGGGTGTTCTACAGTCCGGTACTGGACGGTGTTATTGAGAAGAAGATTGAGAAATACCGGTCGCGGATTACCAGAGAAGCTGTCGAGTCTGGGGAGACCTGGGTATTTGAGCTGGCACCTCGGGATGAGGTTTAGTAAATGAAGAATAAAAACTATCTGATACTTCTTTTCTCGGCGTCCCTGTTGGTATCCATGGCCATTCTATTTGTTCCCGGTCTGGCGGAGTCAATAGAAATCTGGATGTTAGGGTTTCTGTCAAGGAATGCGGCAGCCTAGTAGCAGTCCATCGGCATCCTTGCCAGATAGTCCACTGATGATCATTGCTACCTTACTTTCTGTAAAGGGTTACAAACTTACTGGTTCGTCCCTGAATCGATTCATCGAATACACTATTGTTCAGTGGGTCTTCTGCATTCTTGTGAAGGTTTGAGCTTCTTAGAATACTTAAACCTGCATCCTCAGCAAGGTTTGTGATTATTCCTTCACCGATGCGGTGTAATGTCCCGCCAACTTCCGGTTCGGCGCTGGATTCAGCGATATGATCTACGGCGAGGAATACACCGCCCGGTTTTAGCACGCGGGCAATCTCTTCAAATGCTTTTCCAGGATTTCCCAAAGAAACATTTTCCTGTGGAGACCACCATAATTCATGAGGCCCTAAAATCCAGGTGACCATGTCAAGAGAGTTATCTGGCACATCAAGTGCATCAAACTCTGCATTGCTCAGTCTGACATTCGGTAGTCGGTTGTCTGCCAATCTAATTATGACTCCTTCTCCGAAAAAGCCATCGAATACGGCAGGATTTTGCATTATTACGTTTCCACTTGCCCCAACAGTTCTGCTAAGTATTTCCGTGTAGTAGCCATTGCCCGCTTCCAATTCCAAGATACTCATCCCTTTGCTAATGCCAGCAAATGACAATACTTCCAGAGGCATGCGTCGACCATCGTCAGCAATATCCGCTTGTGGTCGGTCGCCATGCAATAGCGCAGTGCCGAGCAAATCTGCAGAGCTGTCTGCGCTGAATGCGTTTGAAGAAATAAGCAGAAAGCTACAAATGGCAGCGAGTGTATGTGTTTTCCTAAAATGAATCATTTGGAGCTCCTTGATTACAACAACTAATTCTCATTGGCTTTTTGAAAAAACCACAAGCTATGCATAGAAGAATAAATGTCAACAAAATGGAAATACAGTGATTTTTAGCCTGTTCAGCTATAAGTTAGGGGGTGATCGAAAATATCACTCACAAAAAACCCCGCATCTATTTGCTAATAGAGCGGGGCTTT
>Ga0315321_10001256_pt1 | contig 19439 bp, 22 predicted proteins | sample M180m21515metaG_FD_203464 | JGI IMG/M metagenome (GOLD analysis project Ga0315321, IMG submission 203464) | Ammonia-oxidizing marine archaeal communities from Monterey Bay, California, United States - M1 80m 21515 | ecosystem: Environmental > Aquatic > Marine > Intertidal zone | place: USA...
CCTGGCCCTTGTAACGTCGAGTACGCTTTTGTCTCTTTTCATTCTTATTTAATGATTTTTTATGTTGACGAGGCCCACGTTTACGAGGCTTATCTCTTGTCTCAAACGATTTAAACTTTTTAGCCATTATTTAATATAATTATCTTTTATCCATTTCTTATCAGATTCATCTAATTTTAAATATCTAATACTTCCATTTATGTGTTGTTTAGTATCATGGCCACAATTAGTACATCTATAAAAATCAGTGACAATTGCAACTAAAATTGAATCTTCTTCACACTCTTCACATCTACCATGAACTGTATCTATTTTTTGAAAATATTTTATTGTTTTCTTATCTATTATACTCATATTATATCTTTCGCTTTTCCTATTATTGGTTTGTATTTTGTTTTACCTTCTGATTTATATGCATGCATATATTGCTCACGTCTTCCTTCAGGTATCCAACTGCAATGTATCCATCCAGAATTGGGTTCTCCTGGTGTGTAGAATTCTAAAATGAGCTGATCTGTTTCAAGATTCATTTTAATCCAATCAGCGACCTCAGCATTATCGACTCCAATACATTCGAAGTCTGCGGCCTCGGCTTTGGCATGCTGACTGTTCCGACTCGATCCTATAGCAAGACACAAATCTTCTGAACGGAATCCCGAAGTTATTTTAACTCTTCCGAAATGGTCCCGGACGGGTTGTAAAATATTTTCACAAAGTGATTTTAATTTTTCTATTTGACCTGAGTTAGGATTATTATTAATACCTTTACGTATTGCAGTATCAGACTTGATAAGCTCCTGAAGAGAGAAATTTCTTGAAAGATTCATTTATTGACAGCTTAAACACTCATCACTGTCATTGTCAAGGTCAGCTAGAGCTTCTTCTTTACATTCTTGGCTACAGAATAAATCTAATTGTTCTTTAGCTTCAAACTCTTTTTTACATTTATTACAATTTTTTATCATTCTATTATTTTTTTGATTGCTTTAGATCCGTCGATATTTTCTTCGAGTTCAACTTTTACTTTTCCGCATTTGTATTGAATATTATCATTTGCTGTACGTTCCGCAACTCTTTTTCCTTTTAAACAATCTGACATTGCAGGTTGGATTCTATGTTCTGTAAGAACTCCTCCTATAAACATACAAAGAGCTACTACGCTACTGATGACCGTTTCCATTTGCTCTTACCTTATCTTTTAGTTCTTCAACATCTTCTAATGCTTTATCTAATTGTGTTTTTAAAAATTCTATATTAACTTTGTTTGTCATATTCATTTCTTGAGTAGACTGTAATTTCTCTACGGTCTTATAAAGATCTTCTAATAAAAAATGTTGCTCCTGGTCCGTGGGCACTTGTTCAGATTTTTTTAATAAATCATTTTCAAACAACTCACGTGATGTCTCTAGCGATACTAATCTTGCGGTAAGCTCTGTATATGCAAACACACCCATTGCAACTAAAATTATAAGGCTAGCTACAGTCTTCATAGGCATCTGCACTCTTGCCTCTTCTCCGATATCTAATGGTTTATTGGACATGTGGACCTCCACATAAAGCCAATGTAACCAGCATTATTACTAATAATCCTGTTGCATAATAGTTCATCCTGACACACTCCATAATCATTATCTATTCCAAAAAAATATTCTTCTCCACCAACTTATTTTTTTAAATGTTTCTACTACACATTCACAATTTTTTTTTGCTAAGTTACATACCTTACATAAATTTAAACTCATTTTTTCTCCTCAATATCATAAAACATTTTATCAGAATCTTCTGTTATCCAATCAGATCCTTCACAGTCCCAGTAGGTATTTTGTACACTATAATCTGGCCAATCATTATCTGTTGTATAACTATTCACATGCCAAATGATTCTGTTGTTTGGCTGCGCTGCATAATTACCATTTTTCAATGCTATTATGTGTGCACACTTGTGCTCTTGCGGAATTTCAGAATGTTCCGTATTTAGTATATTAGTCTCTGGATGTGCCCAGTCAACAGTAAATAAGTATTGACCTGGATAGAATTTTTTATCTTTTCCTAAAAATTTACCATCTATACCAGCCAACCAATCAAAACAATGGACACTAGGATAATAACTAAAGCAGTTCCACAGTTCGAGTTGATCCACTCGCATATCAGGCACGTCTTTTCTTTCAAATTCTTTTTGAAAGAAGGCTGAAATAGGTAGTCTATAAAAGACTGCACCATTTGGTAGCATGCAATGAAATAAGATTGCGCGACCTGAAATAGAGCTAAGCCCAAAGATAACACAGTCACTAGACTGTCCTTTATTTTTTTTAAGATCATAGAGATACTCCCTTCTTATTTTACAATAAATCGGCGGTATGTTAGCATTTAAATAAGCCATAGTACATTACTTTATTTCTCCCCAATTAGGACCAGATTCGTAGTCTACTTTATTTGGTACTTTCAAGTCAACTGCATTTTCCATAATGTTTTTTATTTTTTTTGCTTGACTTTCTGATTCAATTGAAAAATCTAATTCATCATGTATTTGTATGTGACCTACCAAACCTTCTTTATACAAATCAACCATAGCTTTTTTAGTCATATCAGCTGCACTACCTTGAATTAATTTGTTTAATGCTTTGTAAGTAAATGCTCTTCTATGCCCATTTTTATACCAATAATTTTTTTTAGGCTTACCATCCTTATCTTTGATAACATTATTATCATCATCTAATAAATGTGGTCCCATTTCTTTTAGTTCTAACATAGTTTCATGATCTTCAGCAGGAACAAATGTACCCCAATCAGAACCTCTTAGTATTGGCTCATACTTAGGAAATCTACAACGTCTTCCAAGTATAGTTTTTATTTTACCTCTTTGTTGAGCAGCAGCCATAACTCCATTTGTTAATTGTTTAACAAATGGAACATTGTTGTGATATTGAGAAAATAATTCATCAGCTTTTTCTTTAGTCACACTTAATTCATTCATTAATTTTGCTTTACCCATTCCATAAAACAAACCTAAGTTAATAGTCTTAGCTTCTTTTCTATCTATGTTTGCTAACTTAGCAACTAACTTATGAAAGTCTGTATTAGGATCATTATGATATGCTTCTGCAATTGTTTCTGCTGATTCATAATCAAATCTTATTCCATAGTGTGTAACTAATCTCGGTTCCTGTTGTGAATAATCAAATGTACCCCACTTACAACCTTCTTCAGGTATAAATAATGATCTTATTAATGGTCCTGTATCTGGATCACGTGCCGGAATCTGTTGTAAATTAGGATTTGCATATGAAAATCTTCCTGTAACTGTTCCCCCATCATCAGATCTAATTTGATTAATGTCTGCGTGTATTCTACCTAAATGTGAGTGGTTTAAAATACTATCTATAAAAGTTGTACTGACCTTGTTTATTTTTCTAGCTTCTGCTATCATACGAACCACAGGATGACTATGTGTAGAAATAAAATTTTTAGTAAATGAAGGAGAGTCCGTCTTTTCAGTTCGGCTATAGGGTAGCTTCAGTTTTTCAAAAACTTCTGCAATCGATCTTGCAGCCCATATCTGAGTGTCTACTCCTGTTTCTATTTTTATTTGCTGTAATAAGTTTTGTTCTTTTATTGCCATTGCTTTTTTTAATTGATCAGCTTTCTCTATATCTACCCGAACACCTAGGTGGCGCATATCAACTAAACAAGGGAAAAGATCAGTCTCAAGATTAAATATATCTTGTAGATCTTCTTCAATAATAATTTTTTTAAATGTATTCCAAAGTTCTAGAGTTAGGGCCGCATCTTCTTCTGCATATCCACCTACTTCACTTGCAGGTAGTTTCCACATTTCTGCTTTAGGATCTAGTCCTCTTTCTTTAGCTGCTTTAGTAAGTAAAGATTCATTCTTACCTTTATTTAAATACACCCAAGATAAAGAATTTAATGAGTATTGAAATCTATTTTCGTCTATAATACTAGCTGCAATCATAGTATCTATAATTAAACCATTAATTTTTATACCAAGATTTCTAATCCAACATACGTCATACATTGCATTGTGAAATATTTTTGTAGCAGGTGATTCACAAACATCTTTAAACCATCTTAATACTTTATCTCTGTCCATGTTAGGACCTTCACCATGTGCAATTGGAAAATAATTTTTATATCCATCTACAGCAACAGCTATACCTATAACTTCACCATTACCTATAATGGCACCTGAACCCAGTTTCTTTAAATCAGGATCTCTGGTTTCTAAGTCAATTGCAATCTCATTTGCTTTTCTTAGATCAGGAAATTCTGTAGGTGCTATCCATTCTGTAGTTGGCATTAACATTATTTTTTACCTTTTGTATCTTTCAGTTTTTTAATTTCTAATTCACAGTAATGAATTACTTTCTCTAAATCTTGTATGCCATTTTTATTCATATAACGACATACATATTTTATAACGTTTCCTTGAAAAAAAGAAAGGTCATTCTTAGAAATAAATTCATATGGTTGAATATGAAAGTCTTTGTAATGTGATCCTCCAATTTGTTTGTCTTGTGGAAATGATTTATCAAACATATCTTTATTGCTCATATTTTTCTCCTGTTATTTCATTTAAACATTCTTCTGCATTACCATTGAATGTAAATGTCTCATTATTTTTTTCGTAGATAACAAAAAAATTATCTTCTCTTTTTTCTAACTCTATTATTTTTATCATTTTAGAACCTCCATTATGTTAATTATAAAAAATGTTAATGTTATTGTTATTAGTATATCGCTTGTTAGTATTCTCATGTTTCTCCTTTTGTTATAGCAGTTATTGATTCGGTGATGATTGTATGGGAGTCGAGAACCAAATCAATTTTATCCGACGCTGCTATACCGCCGTTGAGTAATATCTCTATCCCGTTCTGTTTATACTTATTGTATAATCTAGCTAAAGTGTTTGTATTCATTCTTTTTTGTTTTACCTTTTAATTTATATAAATTGTTTCTTGCACGTGTTGCTCCTACGTACCAAACTCTATGTTCTTCATCATTTTTTTCATCACTTTTTTTAACTGATTTCTTTATTGTTCTTCCTAAATCTAGACATAAAATAACATTATCTTCTTCACCACCCTTAGCTGCATGAATTGTAGAAGCATATATACGAGCATCTTCATCTAAATTTTCACCATTTATAAGCATTTCTTTAATATAAATTCTTTCAGATAATTTTGATTGTTCAAATGCTTCAAACCAATCTACATTACTATTCCATTTTTCTTTTGGTAAACCAGTAAATTCTGTTATCTGTTTTATTTCTTTATCCTCTAATTCTATTCCTCTGCACCATGAATTATAGTTTACAGATGCATTATATAATCTTACAGTAAAACTTTTACCTTTATTACTTTGATAATATAAATTTCTTTTTCTTAATTCTTCAGTGATTTGCAATAATCTATGTGTTGTTCTAGTTAATATTAAATATCTATCTTCTGTTAGATCTATTTGATCTAAGTTATTTATCCTTAAACACTCACCTTGGTAGTTTCTTGAATAATAAGTTTTTTCTTTTCTTAAACCTTTAATTCTTTCTAAAGGTAATTCAGATTCTTCTTGAACTGCTTTAGATACTCTCTTAGAATATTTTAAAACTTTTTCTTTTCCAGGTTCTTCAATGAATCTATCAACATCTGCACCTGCCCACGCAAAAATAGCTTGATCATCATCTCCTGCTAAATACATATCTTCTGTATTTTCTTTTAATGTATCAAATAATTTCCATTGTAATGGAGATAAATCTTGAGCTTCATCTATAAATATAGTTTTAAATTTTGGTAAGTCAGGTTTGTTAATTAATCTTTCAATCATGTCATTGAAATCTAATTTACCTGTAATTCTTTTATATTCTTTTAAATTTTTATCTAAATTATCTAATATGTACCATTCTATTTCTTTTTTATTATGTTCACTTCTATCATATTCTTCTCTTATATTTATGTCTCTATTTATTGCTCTACCAATCATTTTAAAATATGGACTATCAATGTTTAAATAAAAAATTTCTTCTTGATTGTATTTATCGTAATGTTTAACTTTTATATTTAGTTCTTTTCCTATTTTAACATAGTCGTCTGGTTGCATAACCATAGAGTCATTTAATTCTAATTGTTGAAAAGCAAAAGAATGAAGTGTTCTAAAATAATTTAACTTATCATTTTCTACTGGCATTCTTTCTTTAGCAACCTTAGCTGCCTTTTTAGTGAAAGCAAAGTAACCTATTCTATCTAATGGAGTTCCTACTCTAATATATGCTTTAGCTCTACTAATTAACTTATGTGTTTTACCTGTACCTGGAGGACCAAAGTATTTATATATCATTATACAATTTCCTCTGGTTTTTTGAATTCAGCTAATTCAACTATATCAGCGTCATCTTCATCTTTCTTAAATAAATATAATGGAATAACTGCACAACCATTTACACCTGGATAAGGTTTGTCTGTTTTTTTATCCTTACCTGGAAATCTTTTCTTCTTACCAAACTGTGGTTTAGGCATATGATCTTTTTCTTTCTCAAACATTTTTTCAATCATATAAGAAGTTCTAGAAGAATCTTTTTTCCACTCATTATCTTTTAAATCATTAAAAAATTCATCATATACAAAATAAGCATGGTTATCATCTTTTAATACATTACCACTTTTAAAAGAGTTATGACTTGTAGCTTCTGTACTATGTATATAATCTTTCAAATGTTTCTTTAATATTTCCATAGGTGTGGTCCCTGGAGCCGGTTGCACTGTATCAATGGTTGAGAATAATGCTTTTTGTATTTCAAAGAAGTCCATTCCTTTTATAGGAGGAGGTGGAAAGTCTGCTTGAGCCATTATCAAACCCCTTAGTTCTTGTTGATCTTTTATTTTATTTACATCTTTTGCATGTACTTGAACTGTTTCCCCATCTTCTCTTTCTACTGTAAAATAATATTCAGGATCAGGTTTAAAATCTACCTTAATTAAATTAGTCATTAATGGCCAATTAATTTTTTTATCAGAAATAATTCCAAACTTTCTTTTAACACATTCTGATTTAATACATACAGGTGCCAATAAATCATCGTGACAAGTATGTCCTTTTTCTTGTTTCTCCCAATGTTTTATTTTTTTTTCAATATAATTATCGGTCCATATTTCATCAAACTCAAAATAGTTTCTACCTGCTTTTAAAACCATCTTACCCCAATTATCAGGATATTTTTTCTTAGCAAAAACCATGTAGTTATATAAAAATCTATCTCTACCATCTTTCATTTTGTTTTTAGATAAAATTTCTAAACATGGTGGACCATCTTTAAATTCTTCTGCACCACCTGTTAATTCTTTTTTAATTAAATCATCTGATATGTTTTCTAATTTTTCAACAGTGGTTCTATTTATTTCTACAACTTTTAAAAATAAATCTAATGGCATTTCTTTTCCAGAAGGATCTAGTGCTACTCTTTCACTTTTATTAAAGTAGGGTAAATTTATAAAATTACCATTTACTTTATTACCATTTGTATCACTTCCTAGTTTAGTTTGCTTAGGAAATATTTCTGTTGTGATTGGTAACTTAAATAAAAATAATACTTGTTCTAAAAAATCTCTAATAATTTTGGCTTTAACAAATTCTTTAGTAAATAAATATAAATGAAGTCCACCACTTTTTGATTTAATTGGTATTATAGGTAATTCTTTTTTTTGGATAGTATCCAAATATTTTTTTATATCTAAGTCTTTATATACCTTAGGATCAATATCTATTGCACCAAAACATGCTAAACCATTGTCATCACAAGGTTGAATACCTATAGATTTTGTTCCATCTAAATGTTGTTTGTAATCAAATTGTGTAATTGATTTACCTGACCAACCATAGTCACCGGCATTAAATTTTATTTTACCTGTATTAGGATCTTTATACCCATTACTTATGTTACAAAAACCAAAATTACGTTGTAACCCCGTAAAACATTTTATAAAATCATTCATATCTATATCTCTCTATATTTTTAGAGAATGGCGACAGTCTCCCGTCGCCACTCCATCTCCGAAGTATTCACTTAGTGAATTATATAATATCTTCAGTTTTTGGTTTATCGCTTTTCTCATATTCAGGTTTAGCAGAACCTTTAGACACAGATTTTTGAAACTCCTGCGCCATTAAATATAAGTCCGCATCTTCTTTTTTAGATACGTCCAAAGCTCTAGACATAGATGGTTTATAAACATGCCAACTTTTGCTTCCCGCAACTTTACCAACAGTTTTTAAATTATAAACTGCTGCATATGCAGCCGGATTATAAACACCTTTGTCATCCTTAAATCTAAGATTTTTTATCAACTGATTTAATTCTCTTGCAGGTGTTAAGTTAGATGATCTCATAGTAATTACTGCAGGTCTAGGTTCATCACCTAAAACTACTACATAAAAATATGCAGTTTTTTCTAAATAATTACCATTGGTCAGTCTGTACTTACCATTTCTTTCTTCAACAGCATCACTTGGTACTGTTAAATGTGTTGCAACAGGTGGAGCCGCTGTGTCTCCCATTTCCTGCCACTCTGGAAATCTTGTTTGCACATGTGCAACAAGTAATTCCACACCTTTATTACCATCTATTAATGTACCCAAACCTTTTGCATAGATCATACCAGGTTTAGAACCTTCTACATATTTAGCATTAGATTGATTACATTCAGGCGATAGCTGATGTAGGATTTTTAAAATCGGTGTCGACATATCGTCCGATTTTATTTCTTCACTACCTCTTCCAGAGTCTCCTCTTAGATTGATAGTAGATAATGCACCTGCATTATCTTTATTAGTCATAGCATTTGTATTTGCCATAGTTATATCTCCTTATTGAGTTATTAGTTTATTTTTTATTTTTTAAATACGTTTGATTTCCATCAAAAGTATTGAATAGTTCTTCCGGAACTTCTTGACCTTTGTCTTTCCATTCCTTCATAACTACTTTGAGTGTCGATGGGTGAACTTTCTCCTCTTGGATAGGTTCATACCCATTCGACCTCGCAAGGCCAGCGTAATCGACAGCCTTGTTATCTTCGCCTTGACCAAAGGATACAGTAATATTATTTTTTACTATATCACCTAAGCCATTGTCTCGAAGCCAGTGTATCGCCTCAGCTTTTTTGTCAGCTTTCATTGAGGCACTATAAATTTTTTTAACAGTTAACTCTGAACCATCTTTTAGTTTTAAACTAGCCAAGTTCATGTCTTCCATTAATTTTGGAATAATACTACAGCTAAAGTATTTCTCATCTTCTTTAAGATCTTTAACTCTATCTTCCAAATCTTTTATTTGTTGTTGTATGGATTGTAACTTTTCAACTTCTGTTGAAAGTTTATCTGGATCAATGTTATTAGATTGATCAGGTGCATCTTTACGCATATCTATAATCATATATTTTCTCCTAAATTTAACTTTTTAACTTTCATGGCCTTAGTATAATCACTAATAAGTGATTTGTCAAGTCTACTTTTGATATATATTTATTTCTATCGGGTAGTAGGTTTTTTCTTGTCTGTCCCATTTAAGAAGTTTAAATTTTCCATTTGTCATTTCTGATGCAATTGCACAAGTTACTCCAATAATAGCGGGATCACCATTTAACAATAAATAATCATCTTCTGTAAAATTTTTTAATTTCTGTCTAATACTAAATATAAAAGGTCCAGGTGAAAACATTATTTGTTCTAATGCTTTAAACATTATTTCAATTTCACCATATTTTCTTGCACCTATAATATTATATTTAGGTTGTCCGGTAAATTTATCTATAGGTATATCTTGTAGTAAATATACTTTACTATTCATGATTGAATCTTTTTAAAATTTTCATTTGACTTCTTCCTTTTTTTATATTACTATAGCAAATAGAAAGAAAAGTAAATAGATTATGAATTATAAGTTTAAAACTAAACCATACAAACATCAATTAGATGCATTAGAAGCATCTTGGGACAAAGAAAATTTTGCGTATTTCATGGAAATGGGTACGGGTAAATCAAAGGTATTACTAGATAATGCCGCAATGCTTTATGATAAAGGCCAGATAAATGGCCTCCTTCTTATTGCACCTAAAGGTGTATATAAGAACTGGTATGATCAGGAGGTGCCAGTTCATCTTCCTGATCATATTCAAAAGAAAATGGTTTTGTGGAAATCATCGGATAAATCAAAAAAACAAAAACAAATATTAAATACTTTATTTGAACCAGGAGTAGATTTTCATATTTTAATTATGAATGTTGAAGCTTTTTCTTCTGGAGATGGTTCAGAATTTGCTTATAAATTTTTATCTTGTCACAAAGCTATGATTGCAATTGATGAGTCTACTACAATTAAAACTCCAACATCTAATAGAACTAAAAATATTTTAGCATTAAGAAACCATTGTAAGTATAGAAGAATATTGACTGGTTCACCGGTCACTAAATCACCTTTAGATTTATTTTCTCAATGTGCTTTTCTTGATCCCTGGCTCCTGGGCCATGATTCTTATTGGACGTTTCGTGCACGTTATGCAAAAATGAGAAAGATAGAAGTTAATGGTAGAAGAGTAGAAATAGTTACGGGATACATGAATCTTGGTGAACTATCGGATAAAATAAAACCTTTTTCAAAAAGAATATTAAAAGAAGATTGTTTAGATTTGCCAGAAAAAACTTTTGTCAAGCATTATGTTGAACTTACAGCAGAGCAGAAAAAAGTATATACACAAATGAAAAGAGAAGCAATTGCTTTTTTAGATGGGAAGATGCAATCTTCAGTAACTGTAATGACTCAATTAATGAGACTTCATCAAATTACTTGTGGACATTTCACTGCTGATGATGGTACTGTAAAAGATTTACCTTGCCAAAGACTAACTGAATTAATGAACATACTTGAAAATGTAGAAGGTAAAACTATTATATGGTCTCATTATACCCATGACGTAAGAAGAATAATTGAACAAATTAAAAAAGTTTATGGTGATGATTCTGTTGTAGATTATTATGGTGCAACCGACACTGATGCTAGATCAGCTAATATTAAAAAATTTCAAAACGATGATAACTGTAGATTTTTTGTAGGAACCACTCATACCGGTGGTTATGGTATTACATTAACTGCAGGTAGTAATATGATTTATTTTTCAAACGGTTATGATCTTGAGAAGCGTCAACAATCAGAAGCACGTATTGATCGTATAGGTCAAACTAGAAAAATGACTTACATTGATATAATGACTCAAGACACTATTGATGAAAGAATTGTCAAAGCTCTTCGTAATAAAGTTGATATTGCAAATACAATTATGGATGAAGATTTTAGAGAATGGATATAGTGATTATAGCCCCCACTATAATCAATCCCGGCAGCTGAGTGCCCAACCTCCCAAAATAACTACAGTTTTTCAAATAGTATAACTATTATAGCAAACATACCGCCAACTAAAGCAGTCATTGCATAACGCATATGATTTTTAATTTCTTTAATATCATTTTCTATACCAGTAATTTTTTGATGAGTCTGTTTTTGCATAATGCGACAAAGTTTTTCGTGTGATTCTATCTTCTCTAGTGCTAAATCTTTTTTAGGCATTAGTAACCTGTTCTTCCTCTACCTGATTTATTAGAAAATTGATCAGATGCTCCTTTACTTCCTATATCACCACCGGTAGCATCTCTTCTACCTGTGTTTCTATCTACAACGTTTTGTCTATCGGAACCACCGGTATAAGTTTGATTTTTTCTAGCAGCCTCTGCTTTTTGTCTTGTTTCTCTTGCAATTCTTTCTTGGTTTTGTTTTTCAATTTCTCTTTCCGCATTTCTGTTAGAAATCTCTTGATCTATAGCTGATTTTCTAGAAATAGGATTAAATTTAAAAAATTCTTCAGGATCTGTTGGATCAAACTCATAATCATCATCGTCGTCATCTCCTGCTAATAATCCTGCAGCAACTAAATCATCGAATGATTGATAAGTTGGATCTTTAGCTAATGATTGGTCGTCAAAAATAGCTGTTGCTCTATCTGTAGCGGTTCCTAAAATTCTAGCTTCTGCTTCATCAAGAGCTTTTAATTTAGCTGCTTTTTGTATTGGGTCTTTCATTTTTTCATTAATCATGTCTCTTCTTTTTTGAAAAGTACTAGCATCTATTTTATTAGCATTATAACCTGCCATAATATTTTGTGCTGTATTTATATTTCCACCATCAGATACAATCTGTCCAATATCATTAACCATAATACCTTGACCTGCTAATTCGTTTTCTAAAATTGCTCTTCTATTTACAGGCATTATGTTACCTAAATAATCTAATCCTTTTCCAATATAACTATTCTGTAAATAATTTGCAGCTGCGCCAGGTATACCTGTTAGTTGTGGACCATATAAAAATTCAGAATCTGATAATATACCTGAAGGTATACCTGCTCCACTTTTTGCCATAGCTTGTCTATATGCATATGGACTATATTCTCTATTACTTATTGTACTTGGATCAGGATTGTAAACACTATAACTATCTCCACCGCCACCAATTTTTGGATATAAATTTTCAATAATATCTTGATCTGTATTTACAACAGGTTGAGTAGTTGTTGGAGCAATTGAAGGTTGAGTAATAGATTGATAAATATTAGGTAGTCCTTGATTTAAATAATCAACCACTGCTTGTGGTAAACCAAATCTTCTATCGTATAATGCCATTATGCTAATCCTCTTTGTCTAAGACGTATTTGTTGCTCTTCAGGTGATAATAAAGCAAGTTCTGTTGGTGTCAACCCCTGAGATGTAACATTGGACCCTGGAGCCTGAACCTGTGATGTTTGTAATATTTGTTGATTTGGCATTGGTGGTTGACCAATGTTTCCTAAACCAAGACTTTCTGCAATACCCGGTCCTTCTTCTAAGTAGTCAGTTAAATCTAAATCAAATGTTTCTCCTAAATCTAGGATTTTTAAGTCTCTATTCATTTCTCTTAAAGTAGGTTTAATTTCTTTAAATACATCAATGTCTCCAAGATCTCTTGCAATTTCTTTAAATCTATCTTCAATATCTTTTGATGGAAAGTAAGGTTCAAATCTACCGTCTTTTAATTGTCTAAAAGAATCATCACTTAGTTGTCTTTCTTTGAATGTTCTTCTTAATGCATTATCTTCAACACCTAATATATTCGCTGAATTTAAATTTCTATACATTTCTTTTTGTACATTAAATCTTGCTTGGTTTGATATAAAGAATCTTTCAATAATATCATTTGCTTTGATAGGTCCACCTTTTAATAATCCAAAGTAACCACCAGTAAATTCTCTTCTAGCATTTCTAATACCTGTTTGATACTCAGCGATTTTAAAACCCATACTTTCTAATGGATCAATTTTAATTGCTCTGAATCCCATTAGTCCACCTAGTTCAGGTCCTATTTCTAATTCATCTCCTCTTTTATTTGGAACTCCAAATGCTGCTTGACCTATTCTTTGATATTGTTTGTAAGAAGGTGCAAGTGCTTGACCTAAATGCATAAATTGAATTGATAGTCTATCTCCAAAAGGTGTTTCATCTGTGTATAATAATCTGCCTTCATTAGTTCTACCATTTCTAACTACAATATCAGTCATAGCTTCTGTCCAAATAGATTCAGAAATAAATGGATTCATAATTTCTCCACTAGCTTCTATTATACCATCTCTAAAACCTCTTAATAAAACATCTTCTGATTCTTGTGCTCTTAAAACATTATTTAATAATGTTCTAAAAGGTCTACCAATTACATCATAAACGTTACTGTGACTAAAATCTATATATCTCAATGTTCCGTCATCATCTCTCATTGGAAGTAGTGTAGAGTTTTTTGACCACTCAGGAACAAACTGTCTTAGTGCTGACATCTCATCTTCAGTTACATCATACAATGCTTTCATTCCTTCAGTTAATCCAATTGGAACTGCAGTTAATGCAGTAGTCATACCAGCAATTCTTTTCATACCCGTTGCATACATTGGGTTATCATTTTTAACAAAAGCATTTGCTTCAATATCAAATACCATTGGACCAATGTTACTTCCTCTTGTTGGTCTTGAGTGTCTTAACTCAGATAAAGCTTGTTTACCAATACCGGCAGTTGTTCTAATCATTTCAGATGGAAACGACATAAAGTTACCAATAGGTAATACTCTTGATGTTTTAACTGCTGATCCAACGTAAGCGTAATTAGGTACAGTGTTTTTAACAATGTCAGCTGCTTTTTGTTTTAATTCTAATTCAGTTGCATCATCTAATGTAGAATCTAAGTTAGCTCTTTTAATATTTAATTGTTTTGCTCTACCTATTTTTAATCTCTCTAACTCAGTTAAGAAGTTTGTAATCTTAAATGCATCATCCTCTGCTACATACTTACCTTGTAGAAAAGAACCAACCTTTTTCATTTTTTTAAAGAATGATTTTAATATAGTATCAGGTGATACAAATTGATCCCCACTTTGAATTACATCTTTAAACAAAGCAGTTAAGTCTCCAATTTGTACTTGTGAATTTACTACACCAAGTTCTAATAGTTCTTGATATAGTTTTTGCATTTCAGGACTCTTAGGTCCAAGTTTAAATACACCGGATCCTTTGAAACCTTTAACAGCATTTTTAAAAAATGTAGGTTCAAGTACTGTACCATTTGCAACTGTAAACATACCGGCACTAATTAAGTTACGTAAGTGGGTTGGTATAGATAAAATAGTTTTAGCCATTTGTGATGCTGCTTTTGGAGCAAGTAATAATGTTCTGTATAAATATGTTGCAGCAGATTCAGCTGATGATGCTGCTTCTCTACCTCTTATTGCACCTGCTAAACCTCTTGGTACATCATTTGCATGTAGCATTCCTTCTGCTATTTCTTTTGAAGTCCAACTATCTAGTATTTCATTATCCACATACTGAATACCAGGTAATCTATTTTCTTTTAAATAATCACCTACTTTAACTACTTGTATTCCTGTTTCATTTGATCTTACACCTTGTTTAGCTAAAGCTTCATCAGTCCAAAAAGCTCCTCTTTCTCCAGCGGCTTGAAGTTTTTTATTATTTTCTGCTATGTTTTCAAAGAAAGATGATGTTCTTGCAGCAGATGATAAATTAGTCATTGCATTAAAAATTGAATATCTTGGATCTTTTATTTCTCCAAACAACTCTCTTATAACTTTAGAACCTTTACCACCTGTTTTCTTTAACATCTCTTCAAATGATTTTGTTTTAATTCCTTGAGCTGTTTTATCAGTATAATTTAAATCAGGTAACTGTCCCGGTTTTTTTCTAGCTTGTTGTCCTTGTTCTAAAATATCATCAACCATGTATTTTGCTTGTTGATAGTAATCAGTTGTACCTTCTAAATCTAATCCTGTATCTTTAGGTCTACTGGGATCTGTTTTAGCTAAGTATCTTCTAAATAAATCTATTGAATTACTATATGCTTCTTCTGTTGGTTTAAATCTTTGAAATGCTTTAAAGAATCTTGATCTTGGTTCGAACGCTCTATACGTACTACCTACCCAACCTTGAACTCTATCTTTTAAAAGTTCTTGTAAATCTTTAACACCAGATTTTAAATTTTTTTTATCTGATATATTTTTATTTAAATACCCAATTAAAGTAGTAAATTCATTTCTAGCATTATCTATTGCTCCAACTATTTTTTGTCTTGATTGTGGATTTAATTCTATGTCATCCATTTGTCTAACAATATCGTCCATACTTTTTGGATTAATAGGTTTACTAATATCTCCTTCAAATAAAGTTTTATTTAATAAATCTAAAAATTTATCTTTTTCTTGTTTATTTGATTTATTAAAAATAGTTTCCATTTCAGGAAATACTTTGTCTACTTCTTTTGTAATTGTATTTACAATTTCTTTTGCAGCATCTGTATCTCTTGCTTTTAAACCTTGCTTAGTCATTTCAGCTGCAAATATTTCTTGAGGTAAATCACCTCTTGGTCTAAATGGTGCACCAACATATTTATTAATCCATCTTTCAAATGCGCTGTCGCTATATGCTAGCTCTTTTCCTCTTTGTGCTAATGCTTTAGCTCCTTTACCAACACCTGCAATAACCGGTGTAACTAATAATGATTCAGAACCAAATTTAATTCTGTTTAATAATCGTCTAGATGCTTCTTCTCTACCATAGGTTTCTTCTCTATCTAATGCAGTTGGTCCACCGAATAAATCTCCAAAGCTACCTATTTTATCTGCGTCAGTTATAAAAGCTTCTCCAGTTGCACCACCCATGATACCTGTAACAAATTTTCTATAACCAGCTTTTTTATTTAATTTTTCTACTTCCTCTAATGCTCTTTTAGATTCTTTTCCAAACTTTGCATAAGTACCTGCTTTTTTAGCATCTAAAGCTTTTTGAGCTAGTTTAGTACCTGCTTTAAAACCTGCAGTTCCCGGTATACCTATTTGGGTAAATACTTCTGCTAGTTTACCAATAGTTCTTTCTTCTGCAATTTCTTCAAAAGGATTGATGTCATCAAAAAATCTTTCAACAGATGCAACTGTATCTGTATCAGCACCTAAATCAATTAGTTCTGCACCTAATGATACAATACCTTCTGGAACTTTTATTAAACCTGATATTAAACCTGCACCTAATGCGCTATACCAACTAGTCTTGCTGTCGGCTTCAGCTGAGTTAAATGGAATTAGTTCGGCCATTTATTCTCCTATCTAAAAGGACCTTTAATTTGTGATTCACCCTCTAGTATTTTTTTTCTATTTTCTTCAATTCTTTGTTTTATTTTTTTATCTAATTCAGTTTCACCTGCACCTGAAAATACATCTTCTATGCTAGAAGTTTCTTTAATTGTTTCAGTACCTCCTGGAGTTGTTTCAGTCACTTCTGTTATTTGTTCTGCTCCTCCAGCTAAATCAATTGGTTGTAAACCTTGTTCAGTTAATAAATATGCTTTACCGTCATTTACGTTATAGTATATTTTTTGCGCACCACCTGCTTTAATTTTTCTTTTCATAACTTTATTTAATTGTTTTTCATCACCTATATCTACATTAATATGACCACCAACTTTATTTTCTCCAAAGTTTTCTGCTATTTTCTGTCTAGTTTGAAATTCAAATGTAGCTCTTCTGTTTCCTTTAGTAAAATCATTATCATATTCTTCAGCAAAACCTGGAGTATATTCTTGTATTTTTTCACCTGTAGTTTTTTGTTCTAATAAATCAGCTTCTTTTAATAATTTAGATCTTGTTTCATAATCTGCTTTGGATTTTTTAGATTGTAATTCTAAATCTTGTAAGTATTTAGCGTCAGATCTTTCTTTAGCAGCTATTATTTCTGCTTGTGATAACTCTCTATTTAGTTCAGCTTGTTTATCTGCTAGTTCTGTTTTAAATAATCTATCTCTTTCAGAAGCTTCTAGTTCACTTCTTTGTTTCATAGCGGCCCCGGTAGCCTGAGTCCGGATGCTTCTCAAGAAATCATCTTCTTTTTGTTTACCAGCTATTAAACTTTCAACTGGTTTTTCAGCTGCTGCAATTAAATTAGCAAATGTTCCACCACCAGTTTGTTTAGCTGCTGCTGGTCCATACTGTAGTAAAAATTGTGTTAAAGGATCGTAACCTCCTCTATCTCCAGCTGCTTCTAATAATAAATCTATGTTTTCTTTTGTCATAGATTTTAAATCTGGTAAATTCATTTGTGGTGAAGACTCAGTAGATTTTGCCATATATGGAAATTGATCTGTTCCTCCTACAAAAGGATCTTCAGCATGGTTTTCTCTATCAACAATGCCCGTCATGATACCTTCGTTGACTGAACCGCCTTTTCTAAACATAGGTCTTTTAAATACTTTGCTCATATTAATTACCCTGGAAATGCTCTAAATAATCCAGCCAATGTAGCACCTGCACTAATTCCAGTTTGAAGTGCGCTTGGTGATGGAGATACTTGTTGAGTACTTGAAGCTGGATATCCAGCGATTAAACTTGCAACACCTGCACCATATTGTTGTGCAGCTGTTAATGGTTGCATCATTTGTTGTTGTGCTAATTGTTGTTGAGCGGATAATTCAGATTGTCTTTGAGACTGACTCATTCCACCTAGAGTACTTAAACCTGCAATTTGTGAACTAGCTAACGCTGGAGCTTGTTGTGCTAATTGAACATTTCTTGCATAATCTTGTTGTGCTAATTGTTGTGCTTGTCCAAAACCTTGTTGTAATAATTGTGCTTGTAGTGCTGCTCTGTTTCTATCAGATGTTGTTTGATATTCTGCTTGTGCAACACCTTCTCTTGCTCCACCAAATGCACCCGCTTGAATTGCTTGTTGTGAAATTGCACCTAAACCTTTTTGTGCTTGAATATCATAACCTTCTAAAGTTGTGTCTATAACATCTCTTTGATATGGAGACATATAAGCTTGGTAAGCTGTTGGACCTCTTAATGCTGATGCTTGTTGTAAATAAGGTTCATAAGCACCAAGTCCACCTGCTTGACCGATTGCTTGTTGTTGTAACGGATCTAGGCCTGCAATAAATTGTGGTCCTAATGTTTTAGATAAGTCAGCACCTTTATAAGCACCTATTCCTTTTTGTAAATCTGTTAAATAAGTTTTACCTGCAGCTTCTATAAACTCAGCAGGTTTAGTTACTTGTGTGACTACTTCAGCCATTATACTCTCCCACCTTTCTCTAATTTTTTCATCATATCGTACATACGTTGTGCTCCTTTATTAACGTTACCGTCACCCATTCCTCTTACAGCATCTGCTGTGAATACAAATTCATTATTGGCTAACATCGCAGGAATGTCATCTGCCTTCTCTTTTACACCAACTGGAGGAATAAATCCACCACTATCTCTAAGATCTAGTTCTGTAACTCCTGCAGGGTTTTGATTTAATGGTAATCCTTCTATTCCAGCTGCTTGAATAGCATTTTGTTCTGGTTTATTTCCAAAAGCATAACCTATTCTACCACCCATAGCAGAATTTTTTCTTTCTGATTTTCTAATTCTATTAATATAATCTGATAGGCTTTCACCTTCCATAACATCAATACCTTTTTCATAAGCATCAATTAAATCTCCATAATCTTCTGATCCACTACCAAATTTTATTCTACCACCATCAGCCATCTGTCCCCTAGCCATATCTTGTGTATATTCAGATAAATCATTTTCTACAAGTTTAGGTATTTCATTTTCTTTGTATCCTAAATTTGTATACCCTTGAGTTAAATAATTTTTTAATGCACCTACATTTTGTGTAGCTTCAATTGCTTCATCATCACCTTCTTCTGCTTTAGCTAAAAGTCCACCTAATAAAGTACCACCGGCCATAACACCTAAAGTTTTACCAAATGTTTTTTCTCCTTTTAAAAAATTCGCAATAGATTCTTTACCTGT
>Ga0315321_10001260_pt1 | contig 19433 bp, 9 predicted proteins | sample M180m21515metaG_FD_203464 | JGI IMG/M metagenome (GOLD analysis project Ga0315321, IMG submission 203464) | Ammonia-oxidizing marine archaeal communities from Monterey Bay, California, United States - M1 80m 21515 | ecosystem: Environmental > Aquatic > Marine > Intertidal zone | place: USA...
GTAGTGCTACGATAACAAAACTGGCAGAATCCTACCGAAAGAACCCCTTGTCCCAGGTTGATGAAATAGCAGTTACCAAGACCAAGGATTTTTTGGAATCCGGTTACATTGACGAAGACGAAGACCCCCTGCCAACCGAAAACTTTTTGCAAATGAGCCTGGAAAATGGATTTTCAATTGCCATCCGTCCAAGTGGCACGGAACCCAAGATCAAATATTATCTCTTTGGGTGCGGGGACAGAAATCCAGCTAATTTGGATGAGTCAAAAAAGGAGATCCGGCACAATATAGAGAGTATGGCCTCTTGGTTGGTGGAAGATGCAAAAAGCCGGGTAGGCAAAACCGAATAATCAACTAGCCGGAATCGCTCCGAACTTATACCAACAGGGAAGCAGGCCTTTCCAGTATCTCGCCAAGTAGCTTCAGGAAACTGGCTCCCACGGCACCGTCAACCAACCGGTGGTCGCAGCTCAAGCCCAAGGTCAATCTTTCCCCGGCTTGCAAATTACCGGTAGAATCCAGAACGGGTTTTTTCACGCTTGCCCCAACCGACAAAATGGCGGCGTTGGGCGGGTTTATAATGCCACTGAAGAAATCGATGCCAAACATACCCAAGTTGGTAACGGTAAAAGTGGACCCAGCCATTTCGTCGGGTTTCAACTTCTTGCTCTTGGCCTTTCCGATCAGAGATTTTGCTTCCAGGGAAAGGGTTGTCAAATCGAGAGACTCGGCATTCCTGATAACTGGGGTTACCAGGCCATCTTCAACAGCGACACCAAACGAAAGATGAACATTACCGTGATACCGAATTTGATCGTTTTCCCAAGAAGTGTTGATTTCCGGAATCCACTTGATGCATTCCGCACAAGCTTTCAGGATTAAGTCGTTAAGGGTTAGCTTGAGCGGTGTCCCATTTGGGGAACAGCGCTGAGCCAATCTCCCGTTGATTGCTTCACGAGCAAGACGAAGTGGTTGTGAATCAATTTCCTTTTGCAGGTAAAAATGGGGAATCGTGCTTTTCGATTCGAGAAGCCTTTGTGCAATGATAGAACGCATTTTCGAGACGGGAACGACCTGATCAATCAGGTGACCGCTTGATTGAACTTCAACTGGCCTGACTTCTTCATCGGATTGCAAAGCCTCTTTGGGAACGGCTTCAACTTGCTTATGGGAAAGAACATCTTTTTTCGTAACCCTTCCCCGAGGACCGGAACCCCGGACATCGCTTAATTTAATTTGTTGGTCACGAGCGATCTTTCTGGCAAGGGGCGAAGCCAAAATTCTATCCGTAGGACCAACGCTATCTTCGCTCGCTTCACCAATAGCCGCCTCTCCACTGTCTTTGTCAATGATCGACCCTTCTTCTTCTTTGGGCAGGGGGGGAGGGGGTTGCTCTTCTGCAATGCTTGTCTCAGCTTGATTGGGTGTTTCGGCGGGGGAAGGGATAGCATCAATTTCTTCACCGGATTCCCCCACAGCAGCCAACCCACTGCCTATAGGGACCTCCACGCCTTCTCCAACAAAAATTTTTATGAGAAAGCCGTCCTCAAAGTTTTCCAGTTCCATCGTGGCCTTATCCGTTTCGATTTCCGCCAAGACGTCTCCATTAGAAACCTTGTCCCCCACTTGCTTGTGCCATTTGACGACAGTCCCGACAGACATCGTGTCACTTAACTTGGGCATCTCGATAATTGTAGCCATGATAAAAAGAAAAAAGTTATATGAGCTCCATTGCCTTGCGCAGAACTCGATCATGATTCGGTATCTGCACATTTTCAAGTGCCTTGCTGTAGGCCTGAGGTGCGTCAATGGCGGAAACCCTCTTGATGGGAGCGTCAAGGTAATCAAAAGCCTGATCTTGGATAAGAAAGGCAATTTGAGCGTCAACGCCGCAGAAAGGCTTGTTTTCTTCGACCAATAATACGCGATTCGTTTTGCGGACAGAGGCCAAAATGGTTTCCGTGTCAAGAGGCCTTATGGAGCGCAAATCGACGACCTCGGCGGAAACATTATGCGTTTCCTCCAGTGTCTGGGCTACCTCAAGAGAGGTGTGAACTGATTTCCCGTGAGCAATGATCGAAAGATCCGTGCCTTCTCTAATAATGTTGGCTTTTCCAAGAGGAACGAGAAATTCATCATCTTCCGGAACTTCGCCCTGAAGGTTATAGAGTATGGTATTTTCCATAACGCAAACCGGATCATTGTCGCGAATGGCAGATTTGAGCATACCTTTTGCATCAGCGGGCGTCGCGGGGCAGATTACTTTGACTCCTGGGGTATTGGCGGCAAAGTTTTCCGGCGTGTGGGAGTGGGTGGCGCCGACATTGGTTCCACCGTTGGCAGGACCCCGGAAAACAATCGGAACATTTATCAGGCCGCCGGACATGTAACGGACGTTTGCCGCATTGTTAAAAATTTGATCGAAGGCAACGTAGCAGAAACTCCAGAACATAAATTCCACGACGGGCCTCATGCCCATCATGGCTGCACCCACTGCAAGACCCGAAAAAGCGGATTCGCTTATCGGCGTGTCAATAATCCTGTCGGATCCGAACTTTTCCAACATGCCCTCCGAAACCTTGTACGAACCCTTGAATTGGGCCACCTCCTCGCCCATGAGTACGACTTTGTCGTCACGCTCAATCTCCTCTGAAAGAGCTTGGTTGAGTGCTTCTCTATAAGTTATGGTCGCCATCTTTAAAATGTAAAAATTCCAGTCACGGGGTTTCGAAAAACATAGTCCCCCCAGAAGTCTTGTCCGCCGGGTTGTCCGTTTCCCAGTATATGTCCTCCATAAGTTCCTCGGGTTCCGGAAGCGGGCTTGCTTGGGCAAAGACCGCGGATCCTTCCGCTTCCTCTTTCGCCTTCCGGTCAATTTCAATGGCCGTCTCCTCGTTCAGGTGTCCCTCCAAGATGAGCTTATCCTTGAACAAATTGATTGGGTCTTTGCGATTTTTGTATTCTTCGATCTCTTCCTTGCTGCGGTAGGTTTGATCCGGATCCGCAACCGAATGGCCGCGATAACGATAGGTTATGATTTCAAGCACGGTCGGTCGCGATTCTTTATGGGCCCGCTCCAATGCTTCGTTAATGGTATGGCGCACCTCATAAACGTCGTGCCCATGAGAAACGGACCAATCGATGTCGAATGCTGTACCGCGACGAGCAAGGGGTTCCCCGGCCGAGTGCCTTGCCTCAGCCGTCCCCATGGAGTAGCCATTGTTTTCGATTACATAAATGACGGGGAGGTTCCAAAGGGATGCCAAATTAAGGGATTCATAAAAAGGTCCCTGATTGGTTGCGCCGTCACCCATGAAACAAAGACATGCACCGGTTTTCTTGTTGAACTTGAGTGCATAGGCTATGCCCAGACCCAGCGGGGTTTGTCCACCGACAATACCATGCCCCCCCCAAAAGTTCTTGTCTGGAGCGAAAAAGTGCATGGATCCCCCCTTGCCTTTTGAGCAACCGGTTTTCTTGCCGTAAAGCTCTGCCATGCACTCATCCATGTTCATGCCAACGGCAAGAGCGTGCCCGTGGTCTCGATAGGCGGTAATGACATGATCATCCTCGGCCATGGCGGAAACTGAGCCAACGGCAACAGCCTCTTGCCCTATGTACAGGTGCAAGAACCCGCCAATATGCCCCTGCTGATAGGCTCGCAGGGAACGCTCCTCGAATCTTCTGATTCGAACCATTTGTTCGTACAGGTTAACCCTCTCGTCAGGAGTGAGGTCCCGGTTTATCGGCTTGTTGGAAAAATCCTCGTCCCGAGCCTCGTCAATCCTGTCTTCCGTGACAGGGGCAATCTGTTCCTTGGCCGGAGGATCGTCCTCTTCTCCGTCAACAATCGTATCGTGATGCAGTCCTTCCATGAATTATTCTCTAGGGTATGGGATTTGAAGAGTCGTTATCTCCATAATGAGGGGATTCTTCAATACTAAATTTCAGAGGCCCGTTCAAATGGCACTCCGCGCGCAACCCCCAAAACCCTTCCTTTCGTTTATCGAACAACGGCCACACCAACTGGTGATCGGTTGGGGGAATGTCCAAGTCGTCGATGTCCTGCCGCGAATAAAAGCAAAAAGAACCTTCGTCGATATCAGGGGGAAGAGAGGAAAGCACCTTCTTGCAATCGAAAAGAAACATAAGCCAATTCGTGGTGGATTCGTAACCCTTTTCGGAGACGTAACCAAAAAGAGAAAGTTCGTCGTCTGACAAAAAGAGCCCAGTTTCCTCTTGGGCTTCCCTTATGGCACATTCGAAGGGGGATTCTCCGCAAGCCATGTCAAGCTTGCCCCCGGGAGGGCTCCACTTCCCTTTGTTCGGAGACTTTCTTCTGCGCATCATCAGAACTTCATCTTCCTTGTTGCGAATGAAGAGTAAGCAAGATATCTTGAATTCCATAATTTAGGCTTGTTAAAAATACATTTGTAAAGAAATGATGTAGTGACTCCAAACCTTAACTCCAGTTACCCTATGAAATTACTTACGTTTAAACTGACATTGTTGCTTTCCCTGACGTTTGTTTGCAAAATTTATTCGGCCGAAGACGAGTTTGTCAAACTGGCAGACAAAGTAACCGTAGCCAAGGGAGATAATTGGCTCAAGGCAACAGTTCCTTTTGTCCTGGTCAAACACCCTAAGCTGGAAAGATTACAAAGAAGCCGCCCTTCCACGATAGAAGAGGCTCTCAACATAGATTACCTCGATAACGTAAAGGTAAAGCTGTACCTTTGCTTCAGCAACGAATACAAGAAAAAGCTGATTAAGAACTCAAGGTTGTTGGATGCTCAGTTTTATCAATATTACAGTGCCGAGATCGAATACTCGACCATCAAGATCGACAGGTTGCCTAAGACGGCTAACTTTCTTTTTCCCGCTCCCCTTGCCGAACGAGATGGTTTTTACAAGGGGGGTTACATCAAGCTCATCGGTTATGCGGTTGAGATTTCGCAAAACGGAGTCCCTTTCGAAATGAAGAACAGCATTTCTTTCGACAAATACGATCGAAAGGTTGAGATCCTCAAAAAATTCAAGGAACAAGCCGCCGCCAATTCCGCTAAGAACAAAGGCATTCTTGTTCCGGCCCATCTTGTGGAACCTGGGTACTATGATTCATCTTCGGTCTTCAAAAGACAAGATGCGACCAAATATTAAGAAAAACTGCTTGGTGTTTTTCGCACTGATATATTAAAGCTCGTGTCGGAAAAAAAGGAAATAATAATTAATTGCGGAATCTCCCAAGTTTCCGCTGGGATCTTTAGCAAACAAGGGGACAGTATTCTTTTGGAGCAAGTGGGGCTGGAGACCCTCCGCTACAATTACTCAAGTGAAGACCAGTGGCTCGACTGTTTTTCTGAGGGGCTCAAAAAGCTCTGTACCCGCGAGAAAATAAAGGGCAATGCCAGGTTTATCTTTCCTGGTTCCCTGCTTCTTACCAAAACCATCCGGGTTCCTCATGTGGAGGAGGAAAAACAAAAGAAAATCGTAGCCTTTGAGCTCATGCAAAAAATGCCGGTTCCACTCACGGAACTTATCTGGGACTATCAGGTCATAGATGACGATGGCGTCGAACAGGAAATTCTGGCTTTTGCGGTTAAACCAAAGGTGGCGGAGGATTTTTGCGAAAGGGTTATGGAAATCGGACTGAACCCGGTCCAAATTACACCAGCCCCCGTGTTAGATTACAACGCCTTGCGGGCATCGGGTATCGGACTGGATAGCGGAGAGACGCTCGTGGTGAACATAGGCGCAAGGTCGACCAACCTTCTTTTTATAAATCCAACGGGTTTTCTTCTGCGGCCCTTGTCGATAGGCGGTAATTCTCTGACTCAGAATATTTCTGACAATTTGGGCACGCAATTCGAAAAAGCCGAGGAAATAAAGAAGAATTATTTTTCCGGGGCGGTGGCTTTTTCGGCAGATGATCCGAGCGTACAGTTATTGGAAAATTGCTCTAAACAATTCCTGGCTCGTCTTAGCCAGGAAATCACCCGTTCTCTTGTTACTTACAAACGCTTGAAGAAGGGAAAATCACCCAGTAAGATGTATCTTGCGGGGCGCGGTGCACTATTAAATCAACTTCCGGAATATTTAAGCCAAAGCCAAAGTCTTGACATTGACTATTTCGATCCCCTTCAGGCATTGGCTCTGTCTGACGGCGTAAGCCAGGAAATGCGCAATCTGTTGCCCTTTATGCTTAGCGAACCAGTAGGTTTGGCATCATCGATATTTTCCTCGGCTTCGAACGATAAGTCTCCCTTGACCAAAACGATCAACCTTCTTCCAGAAAGCAAATTAACCAACCTTAACTTCAAAAGAAAGCAACCCCTCCTTTTGATCTCGGCTTTCCTTCTTTCCCTTACGCCGCTTCCCGGCCTTCTTACTAATTATCAAGAATCCGAAAGTCTTTCGGCCGAGCACAAAAAGGCCGAGAAAGAGGAATCGGACCTGAGTGAAGGGCTTGCTGGAATGGAAAACAAAAGCAATACGCTCAGCTTTCTCCAATATTTTACAAAGGAAATGCATTCGAGAAATCAGATTTACCAGCAGCAGGGGAAAACCTTGTGGAAGCTTCGCGTGCTGCTTAATCACCTTCAGAACTCTCTCGAATATGAAGATATATCCGATACCTGGTTCGATGAATTCAAAATTACCAGCCGGAACCAACCCTCTTCAAGAACTTCCCCGCGTTCCGAAGAAGATTCAACTCCAGTTCTCAAACTTTCGGGCCGCTATCTTGTTCGGCCAACCGTGGAATCCAATTCGGACAAGGCTGCCCTAAGGGACAACCTCATCGAGCTAAACCAGAAAAAGCAAAGAGCATTGACTAGCCACCTCAAAGAACTACCCATCATTGCTGAGTTGAGGAGCGACGTGTTCAAAACTTCAGGCAAGGGTGACCTGGAAAACAAGTACTTCACCTATTTTGAGTACGAAATCATTTTAAATTGATTCACGACGCAATGAAGTTCGTTAAAAACAACATACTTTTTCTTATCCTTTCCGGAGCGTTTGGCCTGGTTTTCCTTACCTTGTTAATTTTTTCATTTATTTTTTCCGGCAGCAAGGATGACACACAGGGCAAGATCGATGAAATCAGATCGGACATATCAAATCTTCATAGCCAAAAGCTGCCTTATGTTGGAATTGAGCATGACTTGAAATTGGCCGCAACCGACCTTGATGAACTTGCTTCGATCGAACGTGCTCAGAACCGTCTATGGAAGACGGTTCTCGCTCCTGAATCAAACATCGCAATCAACTGGAAGCCCAAATCCGAGGAAGCCATCAATTCGACTCTCATCAGGCAGTTCACCCGACTTACCAATTTATGCAAAGATAAAAACGTCGCCCTCCCTGGCAATCGAGATCAGGGATCATCATCTCCTTTCGGCGAACAACCTGATGAGAATGCGAATGGTTTCGGCTTTGGCATGACCGCGTATGATGGGAACTGGCCTAATTTCAGCAACAAAGAGGCTCAGCTCTTGGGCATCCAAATTGAAATAATCAAGGAATTGGTTGGCTATGTTTGCGAGACCGTTACGGATGAACATCCGGCTGAGCTGGTTCATTTGACAAGAGAATCCGTAGGTAGTACGGATGAAGACAACATTGGTCCGGACCGAGTTGATTTATCTGCGGTCAAGGACTTGTTGTTGAAATCACACGTTGATGTGGAAAGCCAATGCTTCGAGGTTTGCTTCATTGGGCATACTTCGCATGCCCGAACCTTTTTGAACTCGCTACGCCCACCTTATTTTTTACGGAACTTGATCGTTGAACGGGAGTCCACTACCACCAATTTTGCTGCTACCCCTTCTTTTGGGCCTGATTTTTCTGGCAGCAACACTGCTGCCGATGAGTCAGAAGTCCCAGTAGTGGAAAACGTACGGTCCAAATTCACTTTCTTGATCGAATATGTTACGTCGGAGAACCGAAACCCCGAAGAATTTTTTCGCACTGCCGTACGCAAGGACAATTTTGACGAGGACCTTCTCGGAGAATTTCTTTTGAAGGCAGGTCATGAAAAACTTTTCAAACCCCTGATTGAATTCCTCAAAAAAGCAGACGATGCTTAAAGCGCATTATGAAAAAATCATTTTGCTGATAAGCGTTTTGATCGCGCTTACCTTTGGCTTGCTCATGCCTTTGTTGTCTTCGCTGTTTTCTGATGGCGACTCTGAAACGTTACCTGAAGGCAGTGCCGGAGAGGCGTTCTTTTTCAGTGTAAGCGATGGAGGATTGCAGACGCTCGAAATATCCAAAGACACCGGACTAATGCCCGGAGACACGATCACTTTTGTTTCGATCGAAGACGAAAAAGAAGCAAAAGCGTTTCGGATTCCAAAGGTTATTTTGGAAAACAGGTCCAGGTTGACGGTTGGTTTTGGCAAAAAGGAAATCAGGGGCAAGCTTATTTCGGGAACAGATATTGTCCTTGATGGCGATTGGAAAAAATTCAGAACCCCTTTGGAAATTGCCAACGAAGAGGGTAGGGGCAGAGCGACCATTGCTTTTTCTCAAATTAATTACATATCTGGCGAGAGGCTCATAGCCTTTGATGACCCGATTGAAGAATTTGACTCCGAAGAGTGGCGTATCTCTCTCCATCAACCTCTTCATGCCGAGAAAGTCGATCATAACCAAACCAAGACAGATCGTGTTCGTTGGACCAAACCGCTCGATGAATCGGGCGATTCGATATACGACCTCTTTACACCTCCAATCATCTACCTGATTGACGGTAACCTGACTACCTCCGTTCCCGAGAAAGTGGAAGTACGGAAAACAGAGGAGTTCGGTCTTTCTCTTCAAAGTTTTCAGAAAAAACCCTACCGTTTCAAAATGAGAGGTTTTTCAAATACCGCACCTTCTTTTGAGGACTTGGACCCAACGATCAAGGACAGGCGCTTGAATCCCCAAACGAGAATGGAACTCAATGTGCCATACCGAATCAATACAAATGGAAACCCGGGAAGCACTTCTTTGATCAAAACTACCGAAGATGACGAGAACAAGCTTCTCATGGTCAAGTATTTCAAGCTGGAATACTTGAAGGACGAAAAGACCGGTGGGGTCAGACCGGTGGGACGCGCCTTGGTTCAAGATTACAAACTAGGAGGCAAACCCTTTGAAATAAACAGTCGCATGACAGAGGTTTTCGCAGGAGATAACGAGATCGAGATGAGCTTTAGTCTCGATGGGCCGAGTGAGCAGATTGTAATTTCGGACAAGGATGTCGGGGAAGTGCTGGAGTTCGGCTCGAGGAAATACAAGATCCTGGAGATAAACGTGGAGGAAAAAAGCTTGTTGATCGAAAAGCAAGGCCCCCTTCCGAACAATCTGCGCAAGGAAAAACTCTCTCTACCCTAGCAGAGAGCCCAAGGCACCACGGGTTGCCGAAACCCGAAATCGTCGAGCAATCAAAACCCAATTTTTGCATGACGTTATTGGATTGACCCATTGTCATGTTTCTATGAAATCAGAAGTTTCAAAATCTCTTGATAAAAGTCCTGCCCCCGCTCATGTCAGAAATCAGATTATTCGTTCAGGTTTTCGGATTAACATTCCTTTTCCTAGGTAATGGGGGGGGAACAGTGTTTGGTCAGGTTGCAGAACCCGTTGATGCCCTTCCCCCTCCGCCCATTCTTGGCGAAGTGCCATCCTCCAATTTACCGCAGGCAAGGAAAAGCGAAATCCCCGCACAAAGCTTCCCGCCGACCATTCAACCTGTGGCGGATCCCGGAACGATTTACAACTTGGGTCCGGACACCAATCTGGTCCGCCTGCTGGATGACATTCGCGACCTGTCGAAAAACGGCGAATTGGACTCTGCCCAATCTTTGGCGGGCAGGGCCTTGGAAAAAATTTCTCAGACGGAGGAGAACAGTTTTTATCTTCGCCAAATCCGCAAAGAAGAAACGCAACTTTACTTCCAAAGGGCAAACCAAGCGATGAAAGACAAGAATTATTCGCTGGCGAGCCAATTGCTTGCCCGATACCGGGAAAACGTAAAGAACGACCTTGAATACCGTAGACAGAAGAGGGAAGTGCTCTTGCAAAACCAAGGTAACAAAGATGTGTCCTTGGTCGGAAAACTTGTGGAGGAGTTGGACAAGGCGAAAAAGGATCTTGCGGAAATTCGTGCTAAGGCGGGTTTGCCCGAAGACGATGCAAAACCGGATTTCGAGCGGTTGATGGAAGCCGAGAAAGCAAAGATGTCCTCGGCGATGAGACGGGCGGAACTGCTGTTGGCGAAAGCAAGAAAAGACGGCAGTGATGGACAATACGACTTGGCTGTATCGCAAATCGATGAGGCTTTGGAACTCCTGCCTGCCAATGTATCGAGCATTGCCCTTATCAGCGACCTGTACAAAACCAAGCAACAGATAACATGGTACAAAATGGGGGAAGCCATGCTCAAGGGACAGGTGGGCGAGGTGCAGGGTTTTGTTGCCGAATACCAACAGATCGAAGAAGCCCGCAGGGAAACCGAATCAGATACCTTGGGCATTGATGAAGAGGCGGATTTTGATGCGGAGATGGAGAAGGCACGGGAAAAATCAGAAGAGCAGGCGGAATTGGCCGAGGAAATGTTGTCCCGAGCAAGGGGAGACATAAAAAAGAAGGAATACGACAAGGCGAACGAAGCTCTCTTCAAGATAAAGAATTTTCTTGAACCCAATACTAGAACTTGGCCCGTAATCCTTCAAGCCTCTCTTCTCAAGAATGAAATTAACTTGGAAAAATCCGAGGATGCCCGCAAGGAAAAGAACTGGGAATTGGCCAACCAATATCTAGATGCGTTCAGGACGGGCTTTTATCAGGATCGAGACATTCAGGGAGACACTTTGTCCTTCGGAAGACCGGGGCTCAAAGAAACGAAAGGGGACAAGGCGACTGAGCAGGAGCTGAACAAAGGCAACCGCATGGAAGACCGTATCAAGAAAGACAAGGCCAATCCTTACAGGCGCGACATAAGCGAGTTCTCTCCAGAATGGAAAGATGAAAGGGAAAACCTGAATGAACTTTTGATGCGAGCAAAAGTTCAGTTTATCAACGGCGATCTAACCGGGGCAACCGAAACCTATCGAACGATCGAAACCCGTTTTTCGGCTAATTACGAAGCGAAGGAAATGCTCAGGAGAATTGCCAGGATGAGACAGGAGGAGAGCTATTTGGGATACTTGAAAACCAGGCAGCAGATGCTGGAGGAAATCGAACGCGAATGGGAGAGACCCAAGGTTTTCGATCGACAAATTGATGAAGTCGAGAAGGTGCAGGAAGGACCTAGCAAAATCGAGGAAAAGCTTAAGATCATTCAGGTGCCGGGAGTCCAGTTTTTCGAGTCTCCTTTGCCGGAAGTGCTGACCGAACTGCAAAGACAGGCCAGGGCGTTCGATTTGACCGAGCCGGACCCTGCGAAAAAAGGGGTCAATATCATACCCCTTCTGGTCGAAGGAGAGGCTCCCCCGAATGTCACGATTACGCTTAACTCCATGCCTTTGGGTCAAATGATCCAATTTTTGACCGAAACGGTGAACTGGACCTATGATGTAAGAGCCGATGCAATTGTTGTTTCGAAATCAGGAGGTTCCTTTCGGGGTCGACCGCTCGAAACCGAATTTTATGAAGTTACCCAAGGAACCATCAATCGTATGACCGGAGGCGGTGCGGCGGCAGGCGGCGGCCCTGGGGGCGATCCTTTCGCCCCGGCTCCCGGTGGGGGAGGCGGTGGAGCCGATGATCAGGGGGCGAAAATCAAGGCATTCTTGGGGGGGGCCGGAATACCCTTCGATGAAACCAAGGGCCAACTCTTCCAGTTTGATGGGTTTCAAATGATCGTGACCCATGAACGTCGGTCTCTTGATTTGATTGAACGAATCCTTGAGAGGTTGGATGCTGACTCAAGCCGGCAGGTTGAGATCGAGACCAAATTTCTTGAGGTCCAAGAGGGCGCTTTGGATGAAGTCAGTTTTGATTGGCAATTCAAGTGGGGTGACCCGAGGTACACTGTTGACCCTGGAACGGGCAGGGTGCAGACCGACCCATCCGGTCGCCCCATTCTCTCTTTTGACAAAACCTTTACTGGAAATACTCGGACTTTGGCAACGGCTCACTCGGCTACCGGGATATCCAGAGATACCATCATCAGCATACCCGATAATCCCGAAGCCAGCTTGAACCTGCCCAACCCCGTGCCCGCCCTGCCAGGGAAGATAGGCATTGGGGAAGGTGTAAGCCCTTTGGTCAACGCCAGAAGCGGCAATTTGATGATTGCGGGTAGTGGAGGAAACCTGATTTTGGGCGGATCTCAGGCAGCCCTCTTGATCAGTGCCTTGAAAAGAAAGCAGGGAACCGACCTTTTGAGTGCCCCGCGGATTACCGTAATGGATGGGCAACCTGCCCAAATCACCATTGCCCAAGAGTTTATCTATCCTACTAATTATCAACCCGCACCCGCACCAGTAGTCGGAGGCGGTGGAGGAAATAATCAGGGAGGGGGGGCCGGTCTTGGCGGTGCCATTCAGATACAATCCGCCATTCCTCAGTTCGATACGGTTGCACCGGACGACGAACAACCCGGCTTTCGTGAAGTCGGAGTCGTCTTGGACGTGACTCCCAGAATCGAGAAGTACAACTCTATTGCGCTTGAGCTCAACCCCAAGGTCACCGAATTCGACGGGTTCATCGAGTACGGTGGGCAACAGGCGATGATCGGAACTTCACAAGTGGGGTCACCTCCCATGGTTATTCAACCCTCGGGCATTTTGATGCCGATTTTCTCCGTCCGCAAAGTCAATACTTCCGTAACCATCTTTGATGGTGCAACGGTCATTATCGGTGGACTTACCAGAGAGGAAGTCAAAACGGTAAACGACAAGATACCGGTATTGGGAAATATTCCTCTCATCGGTCGCCTCTTTCAATCCTCCGCCGAAAGCTACCAGAAGAGAAACCTCTTGATTTTCGTAAGCGCAAGCATTGTGTCCAGAGGCGGCTCGCCCGTTCGCGAGGTCATTCAGAACATCAGTCCTCAATCAATTTTCAAGGATCCGGTCATCATGACGCCAACCGGCACCATTCGCAGGGTCTTCAAGGGAGGGGATTTACCTGCGGCCCCCAACAATTAACCCAACCATTGATTTTTCTTTCGTCTCTTTGATAACACCATTTCTCCGAACCCCGCCTACACTTATAAAGATAATTCAATCTTCCGTTAAAAAAATTAGGCGAACGATGACTAGATGGCACAACCGACCAACTAAGTTGCCACAAGCCATATCCCAGAAATTAATCTTCCGAAAAGCCTGAAATCATTAGTTAGTTTGCAAAATGAAAACCTCCATGCAGATCGGTTGCGATAACGTACTTTTGGATGTGCCCGTCTTGAAGAAAGATCCCCGCATTCTTTCTTTCGGCCATAATTCAATAATCCACCGCAATGGCTCCCAAAATCGTTTGCAAACCAAACACTTTTGAAATAGGTTCTACAAGTGTTGCCCTCTTCCTCAAACAAGCTCGCCCATCTCCTGAAAAGGGGAATGAAGGTGTTTGTTTGCAATCGAGTGACCTTGCTTTCCTTTGCGGTAATCTTGGTCGTAATTATTGCCCGGAACTCCCTTGACAGAAAAGTCTCGCCAACTCCCACGGATTCCGACTCCTATCAGGAATCAGTCCCTCCGGTTGCTTTTGCCAATACCTCTTCGTCGCCAACTGCATCTCCTGTTCGCCCGACCACCGAGGGGCCACCAGCTCAACAGCGAGAGTGGTGCGAGACGGACCGGATTGAAGAATTGGGGAATCATGCTGCCTTCAGTCAGTTCGAACAATGGCTGAAGCTCTATGAAAAAACATATTGTGAAGACAAGGAAGCCTGCCTGCATACCGACCCCCGCCTGCATACCGATCCACGCCGCCATCTTCACATGCTTGAAAAAGGGGTTCGCCTATCTCGTGCACGGGCGAGGGTTCTCGAATCCTTGATCACATTTGACCCGCAAAGGGCCTTGGAAGTGGCGCTGTCTCCCGAGCGCATCCGAAAGCTACCCCCCGCCGTGCTGGAAAACATGGAAGCTTGGCACGCCGTGGAGGCCGACTTCAAAGCTGTTCACGCGTGCTATAATCCGAAGAGTCTCAAGGGAAGGATCAAAAGATGGGTAACTTTACCCGATGGCCGGACCTGTGAGGCATTTGTTTATGGTGACCGCAGATATATGCCAACTCTGAGCAATGTGGCTGTTTCAGGAATTTCGATTGGGGACAAAATGGCGGTCTCGCAAAAAGCTTATCGAATCGTCAAGGAACTACCCGACGAAAAGTTATTGATCGAATACGCAGGGTCGCAATATGCCGTCGATCGGGAAGGGGGTCAGAAGGCTCTTGACCGGAGAATCCGCCAAGCCGACCTCATGGCTTTGCAAAGCGGTCGTTTTCAGACTCCTTTGATCGCCTCCAGCACGGGAGGTTCGACTAACTTGATCGACTTGAAATACGAGCTCTTTACGACCCCCATGACCTGGGCAGACGCCAATAAGACGGCTTTCGACAAGAAAGGGCGAATTGTTTGCATAAACTCCAGTTCCGAAAACAACATCGTTTATCAACTCCTCAAAGACGCTGTGGCACTTGGGTTGTTGCCGGATGGAACGGGGGCGATCCGAAATGCCTGGATCGGGGCGACTGACAATGAGGACCAGAATGGATCGTATTTGGACAAGGACGCAAACCAGTCGGTGGTCTTGGAACTGAATGCGACCGAGGGAGACTGGCATTGGCTGAGCAACGCGGACATCAGTTTATCCGCTTATCAAAATTGGAATGGCGGGAGTGAACCCTCAAATGCAAACAAGGATTTCGGAGCCATTGACTGGAGTACTTCGGACGCCAAGTGGATTGACCTCAATGAGACTTACCGCTTGCCTTTCGTGATCGAATACGATGTGGACCTGACCCCGAGACCGACGTCCATTGTTAATGGCAAAAGAAAAGTCCTTGTTTTTCCCGCCCGCTTTCGTGACGAAGGGAACAATTTCGATGGATCATCAAGCAACCCGACTGACCCTTTTGGGAATCCGATCAACACGGGGAACAATCAAAATGCCTTTGAACCCGATACCCGGGAGAACCTCATTCAGGTAATGAAGGAGGTCAAGGAGTTCTACCAGAGAAACTCGGACGGAACCTTCCACCTCGATGCAGTCATCACGCCTCCGATCACAGTGAATCTTCCCAAGTGGCAAAGAGTCTCACCAGATACTCCAAATGCCGTGGACAACCGTATATTCGATAGCACCGGCCAAGTGTATTGGTCCCTGTTGGTGGCCAGCGATTACGATGGGCTGGAAATCCCTATTCTCGGAGAATCGGCTCGCTTGGCCGCTGCCCAAATTTCCCGTTATTACGACTTTGACGGCCCTGCTTTTCAGGGGGTTTTGTCCGTCGACGTACCAACGCCATTTGGCTCATTCCAAAAACCACCCCTGGTTTCCCTCGAGGGGGGGAACGTCGATCCTGTTACCGGAATACCGGATCCGGATTTCGAACCTGCCCAAGCGGAGGCGCTGGTCGACGCAAGTGGCCAAATTACCCAAATCATACTCACCGAGCCGGGAGCTTTTTACCACGGAACGCCGACTCTTCACTTTGATGGCAATCTTACCGCTTCCCCCAACGTCACCATTGCCATGGGTCGGACCATAGTCTCTTGGGTCGCAGTTTCTACGGCGGGAAGTGGCGGATTGGGAGTGGTCGGAGGTGCGGGATCTCACGTGAGTGCTCCTGCCTCCAGCGGGGTCATGGCTCATGAGCTTGGGCATAATTTCGGACTTTGGCATGCGAACCGTTATGTTTCCGAGGGATTGCGGGCGAATAGTGACGAAGGCTCGACCCTCGATTACGGAAACCCTTATTCGCTCATGGGCGGTGGCGGAATCGATGGAGATCTCACGATTTCGAGCAAGGTTTTTCTCAAAGATATGGGGTTTTTCGGGCTCACTGGTGGAACGGGCGCAAATAGTGCGATCGACGTGGCGCATTTTTTCGGAGCGGATGTCGTTGAAAACAGTGGGCTAATGGAATTCAATTCGACCAACCCCAACACTTTTCGTATCTATCGACACGATTATGGCTCGGCTCCCTATCCCTTGCGGACCGGTCTTTTCACCCTCTCCATCCCTCCTGCCAGCATGCCTCCGGGTTTCTCTGAAAAACTACCGCTGAATCTGGCCATTGGTGGTCCGGGCGAAGGCGCTAGCGGAAGGCTGGAAAACAACGGCTCCGAGCTTCAGCTTCTTTTGGCAATGGGAGGCAAGGGTTATTCCGAGGAACCCGTTATTCAAATCTTGGATACGGATGACTCAACTGTACTGCTCACCCTTGACCAAAGTTGGATACTCGAGCGGGCCGGGAGTGCCGCGACTTCTTATGTCCAGGCTCCACTTAGGAATTTTTCGGGCACCGCCCAACGTGGTTTGCGCGGTGTGGAATTGCCTGCCTCCGAATATACTCCTCTGGGCTTGGACATGGAAACCCCCTCGGGATCCTACTGGATCTCCTACCGAAGAAGCGTTCTAGAATACGGGCTTAGCGTAATTAACGGTACAACCCAAGGTTTCGGCACCAGTGAAAATACTCTCATCGATACAACGCCAGCCACACAAGCCAACTTCGAGGATGCCTTCTTGATGTTGGGCAGAACCTTTTCCGACTACGAGGCAGACTCTCATATCACTCCAATTGCCAAAGGCGGAATCGCTCCTATGGAGTATGTTGAAGTTGTGGTCAATGTCGGTACGGTGGGCAAGGGCTTGGCCAAAGCGCCAGAATTCGAAATTCAAGCAAACGACCTAACCCCCGAAGTGAATCAACCGGTCGAGTTGACGGTTGTTCCAACTGATGGAAACGTGTCTGCCTATGCCTACTCGTGGTATCAAAACGAAATCAGCCTGGATGACTATCGTTATCTTAACCAACGCACCATATCCAAATCCTTTTCCTCACCTGGGCAATATGTTTTGAAAGTCATCGTCTCGGACATGAAGGGAGGCATTTCGTCCCAGAACTTGGTTATCCGCGTTGGGGACCCGCAAGGGGTTGCCACATCGGTTATTTCCGGACAAGTCAGGTCGAATCAGGGTCCGGTTCAAGGTGCCAAGGTCCTGGTTTCCAAGGCATCTATCATCGAACACTCGCTGAGCGTTTCGGGCACCTTGCAAGATTCGCGTATCCCGGCGGCCGAGGCAAACCACCTGAGATATGTAATCGACAACGAGGCTGGCAAACAACTGATTTTCCATCGAGGCGAGATTCATCGTTTTTACCTTGATCCTTCGACCAAAAATATCCCGATCACCTTTTTTGACCGGCCGGATCACAAGCCTGCCGAGATCAAGCTCAACCTCCTGCTCTCGCCCTTGGTTGACTTTGCAGGCTCCGGTTACGTCAAGCCACCGCAAATCGATTTGGTGGGCGGATCTCTTTTCAACTCTCATTTTTCCCAAACCGTTACGACTCTCTTCGATTATCAAAACCAACCCTACGGACCAAATGGTACCTTGATTACTTTGCCCACGGCCAAATCCCTGCTCAAGGATACGAACGTTACCAAAATTATCGTCCGTCCGACCAAGTCGGATCCAGATACCGGCTTGCACGTCCATTTTGGCGGAACCGGGCAAAGCCGTTACTTCCCCCCAGTGGTCACTGTCTATCGAAGCAGTTATTGGGAAGATTATACCGAACCCAATGCCACGGCCACCCCTTATGTCGACGGAGTTGGCAGTATTAGCGTAGCCGCGATCGGGAGCGGCTATCCCGACACTCCGGACATTGTGGTTCTTGGGGCAGGTCGGGACGCCAACGTATCCGCGACCGTCAGAGCCAAGGACAACAAAAAAGATGCCGCCCAAATCAAATCTCAAGTTCTCCCGACCGGACAGGGAAACATCAACGTCATTGACCAAGGTTATGGCTACGACCCCAACTCGACCATAGCCGTTGCCCTTTACCCGTTGGGGCCGAAACTTTATTATTCCTTCGATGCCGACGAAAGCCTCTTCGAGAGCGGTCCTCTCAAGCCAACCTCCGGTTTTAACGGCAGAATCGAAGAGAATCTCAAGCATTATTGGCAGATGAACGAGGGAAATGCCTCGACTTTTGAAAACAACGTTACGGCGGGTGATACTTTTCTTGTGTCTCCCGCAACCTCCGATCCTTCCGTGAGATCGAAATGGGGAATCAAAAACAAGGCCGCCGAAATATTGCTAGGAGATACATTTACTGCCACCCCCGCTATCGCTGGTGATGAATTTTCTTTTTCTCTTTGGGTCCATCCGGCCGATGTGGGAGGAGCTCCGCAACTCAATCTTAATTTCAACAACAATGCCTTCGTCTTTATCGCCCCGGATTCTCCCGGACTTATGACTGCAACTGGATTTGCCGCTCTTCCAATAGGTCCGACGACCGGCGAATGGTCTCACCTCGTCGTTACCAAGGACGCCACGACCACACAGATTTTTCTAAATGGACAACTTGCGGGATCCTCCACAGGCGCGAACCCGTCGGCGGTTAACATTGAAATCACGGGATCTGATTATCTCATCGACGAGATCATGATTTACGAACGCATCCTCCAACCGTATGAGATCATGCAGTTGTCGGGTCGTTTGTTTTTGGATTTGTCCGGAAACCAATACCACGCCGCCGCCATGGGAGGCATCGACATGACCGATTCTAATCCTGCCGGAACGGACGACGGTTTGGGTGGAGCCCCATCCTCGGACCTTGATCAGGGAATCGACCTGAATGGTTCCCAGTACCTTGATCTCTCGGCCAATATCAAATCACTGTCATCTTTGGACAGTGGCTCGATATCCTTTTGGCTCAAGTCTTCCGGGGGTTCGGATATGACGATCCTTTCGGGCTCCTTCGCCGATATAAACAATTCCTTCTACCGCCTTTATGTCAGGGACAACGGAACTTTGAGGCAAGAAGCGATGAGCGAAGGACAGGAACTCTGCAAAGTAACAAGCGACGGATCCGTCGACCTCACTGACGGGAAATGGCATCATGTCGTCGTTGTAATCGGAGCAAACGGGGTTTCTTTCAGTATCGACGGGAAATCGGTAGCCGCGGTCGTACCCGCCGGTTCAAGCAACGACCGGGCTTTCCTGACCGACATTGACAAACTCAATCACTTGGCTATCGGCTACCACCGGACCAGTGATTCGAATGCGACCAACTACTACGATGGTCAATTGGATGAGTTTCACTTTTATGACCGGAGTCTCACGGGTGGAGAGATCAAGTACCTTTTCGATCTTGGCAACTCGGCCGGCGGGAGCAATTCCCGCGTCGAACGCGCTCGGCTAAATGCCTCTGTCGATGCCGTCGGAACCGTAACGATTACCGATGCGGGGGCGGGC
>Ga0315321_10001261_pt1 | contig 19429 bp, 20 predicted proteins | sample M180m21515metaG_FD_203464 | JGI IMG/M metagenome (GOLD analysis project Ga0315321, IMG submission 203464) | Ammonia-oxidizing marine archaeal communities from Monterey Bay, California, United States - M1 80m 21515 | ecosystem: Environmental > Aquatic > Marine > Intertidal zone | place: USA...
TTTAGACATGTCTATTTGCTTTGCTTTAATTCTCAAAACAGGCTGCTTTAATTCTTTCAGCCATTGATCATATCCATTCATTAAAGATTTAATGTATTTCTCATCAATAGACTGCTCAAATACTCTGCCTCTCTTGCAAATGTTTTCAATCAACTCTTCAACATCACGATCAATAAAGATTACTAAATCTGGTTCTTGAAAAGGTTTATATAAAAGATTCGTTAATGTTTTAACAGATTCAAACTCCTTTTCATTCAAATTTATTTTAGAAAAAATTAAGCTTTTTTGAGGAACATAATCTGAAAAAATCAATTTTCTAGAATTATTGAAAAACTCCGCCATTTGTTTACTTCTATCTAAAACAAATTGCAATTCAGCATGTAGTGCAAAATCTTCTCCACTATAAAATGCTTTTAAAAACTGGTTATCTTCAAACTCTTCAAGCAAAAGAGAGCCATTTAGTTGCGCAGACAAAAACTTAGCAAGTGTAGTTTTTCCGGCACCAATATTACCCTCAATAGCAATGTATTTATAGTTTATTTCAGACATGTAACTTCAGAATTATCTTCACATAGAGAGAGTAATTGATTGATTGTTTTATCAAAACCAGGAACAATATAGTTAGGAATTATTTCACTTAGAGGTGTAAGGCAAAAATTTCTCATATGCATTCTTGGGTGTGGGATAACAAGATCATCATTGTTTACAATATCATTGGAAAACAAGATAATGTCAATATCTATAGCTCTATCAATGTAAACATTACTGACCCTCCTTTTTCTACCAAGTTTATTTTCAATTTCTAACATATCTTTTAAAAGAGCATAAGAATCGCTATTAGTGTTAATTAGTATTCCTAAATTAACAAATTCATTATTTGATTTAAAACCGAAAGGTGCAGAATAATAGAAAGCTGATTTTTTTAATACTTTGTATTTTTTAGCTATTTCAATTAAAGCCAACTCTATGAATTGTTCTTTTTCATCGAAATTACTCCCTAATAATAGTACAGCCTCTAAATTCATAACACAAATCTAATTTTTTATACTAAAGTTAAGTCATAATAGATTATTAGCTTTTATCCCAAAATAATTGCCATCTATGTAAGATGTTTAAATAAATTATCAAACAATTCTATTTTTGTTTAAATAAAATTTACAACTATGAAACCATTTTGGAGAACTTTCTGGGCATCCTCTTTGTCAAGTCTGGCAATCGGAACTACCCTTATTATTATTTTTTTTAGCATCGTAATCGGAATTACCTCCAGTTTTGATAAAAAACCTTTTAAAGTAAATGAGAATGGAATATTGCACATAAAATTAGATGAAACTATTTCGGAAGTATCCTTTGCAGACTTTGATCCAAACTCTCCAGAATTAATAAAAAAACAGCTAGGTATTAAAGAACTTAAAAATGGTTTAAAAGAAGCTTCAGCTGATGATAATATTAAAGGGATTTTATTAAACATTGACAATATCTCATCAGGAATAGCATCTTTAGAAGAAATAAGAAATTCTTTGTTAGATTTTAAAGAAAACTCTGGGAAATTCATTTATTCTTACTCTGAGACTTACAGTCAAGGAGCTTACTACCTTTCATCAGTTGCCGATGAGATTTATCTATACCCAACAGGTATGTTAGACTTCAGAGGTTTAGGAACTGAACTAATGTTCTTTAAAGGATCCTTGGACAAATTAGGTGTTGAAATGCAAATAATAAGAGGATCAAATAATAAATTCAAAAGTGCTGTTGAACCATTCATTTATAAGCAAATGAGTGATGCGAACAGAGAACAAATAATGCTTTTATTAAATTCTATTTGGAGCAATATGCTCACAAACATTAAAGCTTCTAGAAACATATCATTAGAAGAAATGAATGAAATAGCAGATTCTGTTTATGTTAGAAATGCAAAATCTTCAGTTGATTACCAACTTGTTGATAAACTATTATATGAAGATGAACTTTTCAGTATTTTAAAAAAAGAAACCCAAACACCTGAAGATGAAGAGCTGAATTTAGTCCCTTTTAGTAAATATTGTTCTTCAAAATCTAGACTCAAAAAACTTAAATTTAGCGAGCTTAGTGAAACTGGGAATATTGCAGTTGTTTATGCTGTAGGAGACATTGTAAGTGGAGAAGGTAAAAGAACGCAAATTGGGTCCGATAAAATCGCAGGAGCTGTTAGAGAGGCTCGACTAGATGAAGATATTAAAGCAATTGTGTTACGAGTTAATTCTCCTGGAGGAAGCGCTTTAGCTTCTGATGTTATATGGAGAGAAGTTATATTAGCTAAGGAGGCCAAACCTGTAATAGTTTCTATGGGAGACCTTGCTGCCTCCGGAGGGTATTACATTTCTTGTGCTGCTGATAGAATTTTCTCACAACCCAATACAATTACGGGATCAATTGGAGTTTTTGGTATGATCCCCAATATTGGCCCTATGATGGAAGACAAACTTGGGATAACATTTGATCGAGCAGAAACTAACAGCCACTCTGTTTTATCTTTATCTAAAGCACTAAGTGAAAAAGAAAAAACAATAATTCAAAAAGAAGTTGATGACATCTACAATGATTTTATTTCTAAAGTTGCAAAAGGCAGAGATGGACTTAAGGTTGAAGATGTTGACGAGATTGGACAAGGAAGAGTTTGGTCTGGAACAGATGCTTTAAGAATTGGTTTGGTTGATGAAATGGGTGGAATTGAAGATGCTATTGGTTATGCTGCTAAAAAAGCAGGGATTGAAAAAAGTGAAATAAAAACCAAAACTCTTCCTGAGTATAAATCAGATGAATTCTTAGAGCTTATTGAAATGTTTAATGATCAAGAAACTAGTATTAAAACCACAAATAATCCTATTTATACTAATATTAGCAAACAGATAGAATTCTTAAACAATTATAAAACTTCAGACAGAATTCAAGCAAGGTTTCCTTATAGTTTTGTAATTAAGTAATATCAAAGGTTATGGGGGATTTTTATTATATTTATATAAAATATCCCCATGAAAAATCTTACACTAATATTATTTATTACACCATTATTATTTAATGCTCAATTAGATTCTTCTTGCTATCTAATTCCTGACCCAGGACCTTGTTTTGGGTTATTTCCAAAATACTTTTACAATCAAACTTCCCAACAATGTGAAACTTTTACTTGGGGAGGGTGTGCAGGATTAGTTCCTTTTGAAACCCTTATCGATTGCCAAAATAGTTGTTCAGGTAGTGGCAATTCAATTGATGTTTGCTCTAATTTGCTTGAAAACCCTGGTGCAGAAGATGGGTTGGTAGATTGGAATTTTTCTACTGGTTCCGGATCAGATTGGGTAACACAAGGAAGTTCTTTTGGGTCTCAATCATTTGTTTCATCATACGCATGGTCTACAAAAAATCAAACAATAGATTTAATAGGGCTTGGATTATCGTCAAGTTACCTAGACTTGGAACCTACACTATATGTTCAAGAGCTATATACAGGTCATGCTGTAAATTACAGTGATGAATATTATTTACATGTGGAATTAAGAGATTCTCTTGGAAACATTATTACTTCATTTGATGACGGAAGCCAATCCTCCCCCTTAATCTCAGATACATCATGGAAAACCTCAAGTCACACTTTTACTAATTATGGTTCGGGATTGAGATACATTTACTTTGAATCTGGAGGGAAAGATGTAGAGTTTTGGGCAGGACATTATGGCACTAAAATGGATGAAGCCATAGTTAAATTTGTTATTGATAATGGCATAACAAACAATTCACCTACTTTATCGGCAAATCTTTCTGGAGCAACATACCAATGGTTAGATTGTGACAATAATTTCGCTCCAATCAATGGAGAAACAAATCAATCTTTTACAGCCTTTAACAATGGAAGCTATGCTGTTGAAATAACGACTAACAATTGTGCTGACACTTCAATTTGTGAGTCTGTTAACAATGTTGGAGTCTATGGAGGATTAGAGGATAATAATCCTACTATTTACCCTAACCCCTCTAATGGGGCGTTTTCAATTGATTTTAATTCTAAGCAAGACTATGTTACTCTTACAATTAAATCAATATCTGGAAGTTTAATTTCAAAAACCTCTTATATAAATGTGAAAGCTATTCCTGTGAATATTAATAATGCTGCTGGACTATACATCCTGGAAATTAAAACCAACAGCGGATTTATAATTTCTAAAATAATTAAGCGTTAGAATTAATCTTATGAGATTAATTATTTACACTTTTTTATTATCACTTTTAAGCATAGGCTGTTCAAAACCAAATAACTGTGGTGAAATTACTCACGCGACTAACTGTGTAGATTCATCAATTATAGACACTAATTATTACTGTACTGAACAATGGGATCCTGTATGTGGATGTAATGGCACTACATACTCAAACTCGTGTTATGCAACAATTAGTGGCATTACAACATATTCTCCTGGTGAATGTTGTCAATGAAAATTTACTTTTTAAATAGATTGAACTTTTATTTTATTAATTTTTATATTTAAGTTTGTATAAAATTTACAAGATGTCTGACAAAAATTTTCACGGAAGTACTGGTATAATTGGTTACGTATATGTTTCCATTGCCTTAATTGTAATTTTCGGCTTAGTGTTATTTGGATAAATCCAATTAACTTTAAGGGATATTCTTTTAGTTTATGGCTAACAAGATTAAACACCCTTTTAATTCCATCTTTTCTTGGTACATCAAGAAAAGAATACATCAAATTGATCTCTTTAGGAAATATCCCTCTGAAGTTCAACATGAAACATTATTTAAACTTTTAGGTAAAGCTCAGAAAACAGAATTTGGCCTTAAATATGATTTTTCATCAATAAATACAATTGATCAGTACAGAAATAGAGTTCCGATAAACACCTATGTAGATTTTGAGCCCTACATAAACAGGCTTAAAAAAGGAGAGCAAAATCTTCTTTGGCCTACTGAAATAAAATGGTTTGCTAAATCATCAGGAACTACAACAGGGAAAAGCAAATTTATTCCTGTTAGTAAAGAATCTCTTGAAGAATGCCATTATAAGGGAGGGAAAGATCTATTAGCATTGTACTACAACAATCATCCTAAGACAAAACTCTTTAAAGGAAAACATCTAATTCTTGGGGGAAGTTCTCAACTAAATTATTTCAGTAAAGATTCTTATATAGGAGATCTATCAGCAATAATTGTAGAAAACCTTCCTTGGTGGTGTGAATGGAGACGGACTCCAAAGAAACAAATCACCCTTCAATCTAATTGGGAAAAGAAAATTGATGAAATGGCCAAAACTACAATTAATGAAGATGTATATATATTGGCTGGAGTACCTTCTTGGACATTAGTTTTACTAAATAAAATTCTAGAAAACTCAAGCGGCAAAACCATAAAGGATATATGGCCAAATTTAGAGCTATATATGCACGGTGGCGTAGACTTTAATCCTTACAAAAAACAATTTACCAATTTGATACATAGTCCAAATATGAATTATGTTCAAACTTACAATGCTAGTGAAGGTTTTTTTGGAATACAAGATGAAATCTCATCTGATAGTATGCTTATGATGCTTGACTATGGAATGTTTTTTGAGTTTATTCCAATAGAAAATTTAAATGAGTCTCATCCTAAAACCTATTTAATAGAAGAAATTGAATTGCATAAACATTATGCGCTTGTTATTTCATCAAATGCAGGATTATGGCGGTATTCAATCGGAGACACTATAAAATTTACGAGTAAATTTCCTTTTAGATTTTCTGTAACTGGAAGAGTTAAGAACTTTATTAATGCTTTTGGAGAAGAACTAATTATTGAGAATGCAGAAAAAGCAATTGCACATGCATCTTCTTTAACCGAAACAGAAGTTGTTGACTATACAGCAGGACCTATTTACATGGAAAACGGAAAAAAAGGAACTCATCAATGGCTAATTGAGTTTAAAAAAGCTCCTTCAAATATGGCTTATTTCACCAATATATTAGACAACGAACTCAAAAAAATAAATTCTGATTATAAGGCTAAAAGAAAAGGCGATTTAAATATGTCACTCCCAATAATACAATGCATGCCTAAAAATACGTTTTATGATTGGTTGAAAAATAATGGTAAATTAGGGGGGCAGCATAAAATTCCAAGGTTGTCAAATAACAGAAATTTAATAGAAAACATACTTCAAAACAATGACCTTATTTAAAGTACCATTAATACTTGTTTTTGCTTTTATAGTCTCGTTATCTTATTCACAACACTCATTTGATGTGGTAAGAAGTTTTTCATTCTCATCAAACGTAGATTTTTTTGAAGTTGATCAAATTGGTAATATTTATTGTGTCAATAAAAATGAAATCATAAAAGTCAGCCCTAAAGGAATTATTTTATACAGGTACAGTAACATGACCTATGGAACAATTACTGAACTTGATGTAAATAATTCTCTTAGACCGCTAGTTTTTTATAAAGAACAATCTAAAATTGTAGTTCTCGACAATACTTTATCGGCTCAAGACAATTTCATTAACCTTGCTGAACTTAACCTTTATAACACCCAAACAATCGCTAACAGTAATTTAGATAATGGGGTTTGGTTATATGATTTAGATTTTAAACAAATTGTGAAAGTAAACACCAAACTGGAAGTAATTCAAGAATCTGGTAATCTTGCTGTATTACTTAATAAAGAAAATCTTCTACCTAATTGCTTAATAGAAAAAAACGGAAGACTATATATGGGGACAAAAAATGATGGCGTTCTTATTTTTGATTTATACTGCAGCTATCTTCAATCTTTAAACATTAAAGAAGCTAAAAATCTTCAAATAAATGAAGAGTATTTAATTGTATGCAATGAAAGCACCTTATGCTCTTACAACTCTATATCTCACGAAGAAACTCATCTTAATTTTCCAAAAAAATACTTAGCTGTTAAAAAATTTAAAAATTCATTTATAGCATTAAATGAAGATGCTGTTACATTTGATGTTCTTATTGAAGCGTCCCCTTAAACAATAATTATCAGAATAAAATAGTCGAAAGTTATTAACAAAATTGAGGTTCATTTATTGATTTTATCTACTTTAGAACTTCTTTAAAAGTCATCATTATGCATATTGCAGTAGCAGGAAATATTGGAGCAGGTAAGACCACACTTACTACATTACTAGCCAAACATTATGGTTGGGATACACATTTTGAAGATGTTGATGAAAATCCTTATTTGTTAGATTTCTATGATGAAATGCAACGTTGGTCATTTAACCTTCAAATATATTATTTGAATAGTAGGTTTACTCAAATTCAAGACATTAGACAAAATACTAAAAACGTAATTCAAGATAGAACCATATATGAAGACGCTTTTATATTTGCCCCCAATCTTCATTCTATGGGTTTAATGACATCAAGAGATTTTGAAAATTACTTTAGTTTATTTAATCTTCTCGAATCATTTATTTCGGCTCCAGATTTACTTATATATTTAAGAGCAAGTGTGCCTAAATTGGTTCAAAATATTCAAAAAAGAGGTAGGGAATATGAAGAAAGTATTCGCCTAGACTACCTTAAAAGATTAAATGAGCGGTATGAAGCTTGGATTTCAACATACGATAGAGGTAAATTGTTAATTATTGATATAGACAATAATTCTTTCAATGAAAATCAAGAAGATTTAGGTAAAATCATTACTAGTATTGATGCAGAATTACACGGTTTATTTATTGAAAAATAAACCTTTTTTGAACTTCTATTTTCAGTAAATGAACTTTAGTTTAATAATATTGGCTGGAGGCAAAAGTTCTAGAATGGGTACTGATAAAGGGTTAATGCTTTTCAATGGTAGCCCTATGATTGAACACATCACAAAGCGATTTAAAAATAAATTTCAAGAAACAATAATTGTTTCAGAAAATAATAATTATGAACCTTACTGTGATATTTTAATTGCCGATAATTTTAAAAATACTGGCCCTTTAGGTGGCATTGAAGCTGGTTTATCAGTGTCAAATAATCTAAATAACATAATTTTATCTTGTGACAACCCATTATTAACATGGGAAGTAATAGATTACATAATTTCAAATTATTCTGAAAATGAAATTGTTTTTTCTAAAAAGGAGTTTACTCATCCTTTTCCATCCTATTTTAATTCATCAATTAGAGCGGAGTTAATAACACACATAAAAAATGGAATTAGAAAAATAACACATTTAGAAGAGCATTTTAATGTTTTAAATTTAGATTGTTCAAGATTTAGTGAAAACAATTTTATTAATTTTAATTGCCTAGAAGATATAGCACTATTTCATGAAAATAACACTTAAATATTACGGGGAAATCTCTGAAATTCTAGATACAAAAGAAGAAACTATTTCACTAACTTCAATAGTCTCTCTTTATGATCTTAAAAAACAATTTCTAGCTAAATCAGTAAAATTGAATTCTATTGCCATTAATATTGCTGTAAACAATGAGCTAACAGATCAAGATATTTCCTTGAAAAATAAGGATGTAATCTCTTTCCTTCCTCCATTTGCTGGTGGTTAAATTAAAACAAATGATAAGTATTGAAGAAGCAATAAACGCAGTTAAATCAAATACAGAACAAGCAAAAGAAATTTTTGTTGATACATCTAATAGTCTTGGCTATACAACAAGTGAAAATATTTATTCTTCTATTAATATGCCGCCTTTTGAACAATCTGCAATGGATGGTTATGTAATTCATTATAAAGAAAATATTAATGAATATAACATTATCGGAGAAATTCAAGCAGGACAAGATTCATCTTCGATTAACTTAAAAATTGGAGAAGGAGTTAGAATTTTTACTGGCGCTGCTATTCCTAAAGGGGGTACATCTGTAATTCAACAAGAGTGGTGTGTTTTAAACAATAAAACAATAAGCTTTACAAGAAGAATTAAAAATGAATTAAATATTCGCTTTATTGGAGAGCAGTTAAAAATTAAAGATTTAGTTTTAAGTAAAGAATCTGAAATATGTCCTGCAACAATTGGACTATTAACTGGAGTTGGAGTTGCAAAAGTTAAAGTGTTTTCAAAGCCAAGAATTGGCATTTTAATCACAGGAAATGAATTAATTTCTGTAAAAGAACAATTAAGTCCTGGAAAGATATTTGAAAGTAACTCTCATTTACTTAAAAATGCTCTTTTAAAATACGGTTATAGCAGCATTTCAATCTATAAAGCAAATGATTCCTTTAAAGAAACTAAACTTGTAGCTGAAAAAGCGATCAATGATAATGACGTACTTTTAATAAGTGGAGGAATTTCCGTTGGAGATTATGATTTTGTTTTTGATGCACTGAAAGAATTAGGGGTTAAAACTATTTTTTACAAAGTGAAACAAAAACCGGGTAAACCTTTGTTTTTTGGTAAAAAAAATAATGTTGCAATCTTTGGTCTTCCTGGGAATCCTGGATCTGCTTTAACTTGCTTTTACATATATGTTCTTAGATACCTTTCTGGATTTAGTAAAATATCGTTTCCATTGAATTTAATCAAGATTAAAAGCCAAAATAATTACTGTAAAAAAGAAGGGAGAGGTGAGTTTTTAAAAGCAAAAATTAAAAATGGAAATGGTACTCTGTGTAATTTTCAAAATTCATCCATGCTTAAAGCATTTGTTGAAGGGAATTCTTTAGTATACTTGGCTGAGAATACAACCGAAATCAAAAAAGGTGATGCTTTAAATGCTTATTTATTGTTGTAGATGTTCATTGTTGGAGCAATTCCTTGTAAACAGAATGACTTTATACAGTCTATAGCAACAGGGATTTTTTCTGAAACAATTTCAGATTCGATATTTTCCCATTTGCCTAATACATAATTTACTTGTTGCCCAGGAAAGAAATTCTTGCCAATTCCAAATCTTAACCTTGGATAACTAGCAGTCCCTAATGTTTCTTGGATACTTTTTAGTCCATTGTGCCCCCCATCGCTTCCCTTAGATTTTAGCCTTAAATTACCCGTAGGCAAACTTAAATCATCAGTAATAATAAGTAATCTGTCAATTGAAATTTTTTCTTTGTGCATCCAGTAGTTGACTGCCTTTCCGCTTAAATTCATGAAAGTATTGGGTTTTAACAAAATCAGTTGTTTGTTTTTTTCCCTAAATTCGGAAATATCACCTAAACGTTCCGTCCTAAAACTAGTATTGGATGCACTAACAAATGCATCCAATACGTTAAACCCAATATTGTGCCGGGTATTTATGTATTCAGATCCTGGATTACCTAATCCTACGATCAAAAATTTCATTAGTAATGTTATTCCGATTTAGCTTCTGATGATTCAGGTGCTGAACCTTCAGCTCCTTCTGCTGTTGCCCCTTCCGCTCCTTCTTCTAACTCTTCTTCTTCTTCCTCATCTTCTATTATTGCTCTAGCAGTTTGAACACCAACAACAACAGCATTTTTAGGATCTAAAAATGTTAATCCTGCTAGCGAAATATCATCAACTCTTTTCTTATGACCAATTTTTAGTGGTGTTATATCAATAACAATTGCTTCTGGCATGTCTTTTTCTAAACCAAAAACATTTAATTTTCTAAAGTTTTGTCTTAATCTACCACCATTTCGAACACCTCTAGAAAAGCCTTCTAATCTTACTGGTAATTTAACTTTAAAAGGTTTAGTGTCAGAAATTTCTAAGAAATCTAGATGTAAAGGTTTGTCAGAAACTGGATGTAATTGAACCTCTTGAACAATCGCCTTGGTCTTTTTTCCTTCAATTTCTAATTCAACAACATAAACATCTGCTGTTATAATTAATTTTTTTGCGTCATTATAAGAAAGAGAAAAATGAGTTTGTTTTTCACCTCCATATAAAACTGCTGGTACTCTTTCTTGCCTTCTAAGCTCATTAGCACCTTTTCTTCCTACGTTCTGTCTAGCAGAACCGCTCAATGATAGTGTTTTCATAATTATTATTTATTTTTTATTTATTGATTTGCAAATACAAAGTGATCACTAATAGACTCAAAACTTACGTGTTTCCTCATTACATCTCCAAACATCTCAGCAACACTAATTACTTTGATTTTTGAAGACTCTTCTTTTAGAGGAATTGTGTCTGTAACCACTAATTCTTTTAATAAACTTTTCTCAATTCTTTCATAGGCCGGACCGGATAAAACTGCATGAGTACAAAAAGCTCTCACAGAGTTTGCACCATGCTCAATAAACAGTTTAGCTGATTTTGTTAATGTACCAGCAGTATCAACCATATCATCTACAATTACAACATCCTTACCCTTTACATCTCCTATAATGGTCATGTTCTCAATTACATTTGCTTTCTTTCTTTGTTTATAACAAAGTGCTAAATCTACATTTAAATACTTAGCATATGCATTTGCTCTTTTAGATCCCCCAGCATCAGGAGCAGCTATAATTAAATTATCTAATTTCATTTGCTGCAAAACAGGAGCAAATAATGTTGATGCAAATAAGTGATCTACAGGAACTTCGAAAAAACCTTGTATTTGATCTGCGTGAAGATCCATTGTCATAATTCTATCAACACCAGCAGCTTCTAGCAAGTTTGCAATTAGCTTTGCACCAATTGCAACTCTTGGCTGATCTTTTCTGTCCTGTCTAGCCCATCCAAAATAGGGAATAACAGCTATAATTCTTTTGGCTGAGGCTCTTTTGGCAGCATCAATCATCAAAAGTAATTCCATGAGATTATCCGTAGGAGGTGGAGTTGATTGAATTAAAAAAACTTCACACCCTCTAACAGTTTCTTTTATAGATACTTGAAACTCTCCATCACTGAATTTTTGAATCTCACAAGATCCAAGAGGATGCCCATAAGATTTAGCAATTTTTTTAGCTAAATAATCTGATTTAGAACAAGAAAATATTTTTATCTGAGAAGACATAATCTAAAAATGGATTGCAAATGTAGATTATTTTTCTGATTGAAAAAAATAATCATCAACTACAATTATTATCAAGAAGTTTTGTCAGAAAATACTCTAATATTTATTAGACTTAAAAAGAACTCCAGACTCATCAAAGTAATTTTCAACTTTAATTACGCCATCTTCATATATGACTTCACTCTCCAAAACGCCTAGTTTGTTGAAATATTTTTCCCACAAAAGAGCTCCCAAGGTATTGGTGCTCCAAAATTCTTTTGCTTTAACACCTCCTCTTGCGTCATAAAACTTCCAAAGACCAACTTTGGTTTGATTTATTAACAACCCTTCATGCTTTAAGTGCCCATTAGAATAATATGTTTTAAACCTTCCTTTTCCTGATTTAAATTTATCTTTTGACAATATTCTTCCTCTAGAATTATAACAAATTCTGTTTCCATGCATCTTACCTTTTTTAAAAGGCACTTCTGCAATGAATTGTCCTTTTTTATTTTTAAGAAACCCTAACCCACTGAATTTATCTCCTCTTAAAAAATAAAGTTCACCTTCAATATTTAGCTCATTCATTAATGCATTTTGAGCATTAATAACAACTAAAAAATTAGCCATCAATAAAATTAAAAGCACTTTTATTTTACGATCGTAGAAATATGACTTTAACACATGTAAAACTAAAAATTAAAACTTATACCCCCATTTTGAGTTATTTGTTACTTTAAAATGTAACTTTTTTAAGTTAGATTTTATAAATTTTGTTTGTATAAAAACAAAGTTTAAATTCGCACACTCATTAAAAGCCAAATTAAATGCCGAAGTGGCGGAACTGGTAGACGCGCACGACTCAAACTCGTGTGCCTTCGGGCGTGTGGGTTCGATTCCCACCTTCGGTACAATAAATGGCTTTTTTCAAATTTTAGCATTGGAAAACAATCAATCAATCAATCAATCTGAAAAGCAAAACAAATACGATCGCGCTTATTTAAAAATGGCATTAGAATGGGGAACATTGTCTCATTGTGAAAGAAAAAAAGTTGGTGCACTTATCGTAAAAGATAGAATGATAATTTCGGATGGGTTTAATGGAACTCCTACGGGTTTTGATAATTATTGTGAAGATGATGAGGGTTACACAAAATGGTATGTGCTACATGCTGAAGCAAATGCAATTTTAAAAGTGGCAAACAGCACAAACAGTTGTGAAGGAGCAACTCTTTACCTTACACTTTCTCCATGTAAAGAATGTGCAAAACTAATTTATCAATCCGGAATAAAAAGATTAGTTTATATTAAAGAATATAAAGACAACTCTGGCCTTAAATTTCTTAAAAAAGCAGGCCTTCAACTATCTCAACTATCTTTAAATAATGACTAAAAAGAGTTCAAGCACTTATTTCCCATTATTACTGTGTTTCTTTACTGCACTAGCTTACCTTATTGGTATATTTAATTCAAACATTAACTCTTCTAACAATGCAATAGACACTAACAAAATCAACCACATAATTAATGTAATAGAAAACAATTATGTTGACTCAGTCGATAAATCTGAATTAATTGAGAATTCAATTGTTGGGATGCTTTCAAATCTAGACCCTCACTCAGTTTACATTTCTAAAGATGATGTGGGAATTGCAAATGAAGGACTTCAAGGTCATTTTGGTGGAGTTGGCATAAGATTTATCATTTTAAGAGATACGCTAATGGTCGCCAATGTTATAAATGGTGGCCCATCTCAAAAAGCTGGCCTAGTTTCTGGAAATAGAATTATTACTGTTGATGGAGACAATATTGCTGGAGTTGGTATTACCAATGAAGATGTTTTCAAACTCCTCAAGGGAGAATATGGATCTACGGTTAATTTAACAACATACAATCCTATTAGAAAAGTTAAAAAATCAACCGCTATAGTTCGCGGGTTAATTCCTCTTCCTTCAATAGACGCATCATTAATTTTAGAAAAAAATATTGGCTACATTAAATTAACTAGTTTTTCAGACAAAACTTCTGTAGAATTCCATGAAGCTTTAATAAGCTTAAAAGAATTAGGCATGAAAAAATTAATTCTTGATTTAAGATCAAATACTGGTGGATACCTTCACGGAGCCATAAGTGTTGCAGATGAATTTTTACAAAAAAAAGAACTTATTGTATACACAGATGGATTGCATCAAAAAAGACAAAATCATTTTGCATCAAATAACGGAGAATATGAAAGTGGTGATTTAGTTATTTTAGTAAATAGTGGCTCTGCATCTGCTAGTGAAATTGTTAGTGGTGCCGTTCAAGATAACGATAGAGGGACAATTATTGGAAGAAGGACTTTTGGAAAAGGACTCGTTCAACAACCAATTAAACTTGCTGACAACTCAGAATTACGACTAACTATTTCAAGATATTACACCCCTACAGGAAGATGCATTCAAAAACCTTATGGAGTTGGCGAAGACTATGACAATGAATTGATGAGTCGCTATGAAAGTGGAGAAATGTATACCCTAGACTCAACATCCTTTATTAACGAAGAAAAATACATCACCCCTAAGGGTAAAATTGTATATGGTGGTGGGGGTGTTTTCCCTGATATTTTTGTTCCCTTAGATAGTTCCCAATACTCACTATATTACTCATCATTGTATTACTCTACCGCATTTAGAAATTTTTGTTTTGATTATTTTTATAATAATTCGAATAATTTCAATTATAGTAAAGTTGAAGATTATGGCAACTCATATAAAATTTCAGAAAAAATATATTTAGACTTCATTCATTATTCTCAAAAAAACAACAGTATTGACATTCCTGAAGAAATTGAAGGTATTACAGTTCAAAGAATAAAAAATCAGCTAAAAAATGAATTTGCCACTTATTTATTTAAAATAGAATCAAGATACTTCCTTTCATATTCAAAAGACACAGACATTCAGGAGGCAATTAAATGGTTTGGAAAAGATTCAACTAAGGATTAAAGTCATCTAAATTATCGTGTATTTCTCCATCTGCATCTCCATAGGAATCTATATCATCTTGGGTCACAATGTACGTTCTTTTATCTCCATGAACAGTTGAGAATAGTGCTTCGAAATATATAAATTCATTAACCATCATTCTTAATTCTGCAAATTTGTAGTTTTTTCCACTTGTTAGATCAGTGTTACATAAAGGACAAATGAAAATTACACGTTCTCCTTTTTCAAAAGAAAGATTTGGAGTTGTAGTGAAATCATAATTTCCGGGTTCAGGAGACAAATGAATTACACCAGTTTCGTTGTGATTTTGTCTCTTAAAATTTAATTGAACAGAACTATTTTTCATTAGTGATTTTTCACACTTTGGACAATGATAGTTACAATTCTGTATCATAATTGTGAATTTTTAATAAATAAAAAAATGATGTTCTTCTTTAAATTTAATCAATTCTCACGGAAAAATCAAAGATTTAAGCGTTTGCCTTATGAAAACAAATGTTAAACTTTGAAAAAATAAATAGCAATAATTAGATTTAATATTAGCTAATTAAAGATTACTTTTGGAAACTTTTTAATGCTATTATTTATGTACAGAACACAGACAAATGGTGATTTAAGGCTTATGCATGTAAACGAGCATGTGACGCTTTGTGGTTGGGTCCAAAAATCAAGAGACCTTGGTGGAATGACGTTTATTGACCTCAGAGATCGATACGGTATTACTCAGCTTACTTTTAATGAATCAATTGATAAAGAGCTTTGTTCTAAAGCAAGAGAATTAAGTAGGGAATGGGTAATTCAAGTTTCAGGATTAGTAAGAGAAAGAAGTAGCAAGAACCCAAATATGGAAACAGGTGAAATTGAAATTGAAGTTCAATCTTTAACCGTTTTAAATCAATCTAAAACACCTCCCTTTACTATTGAAGATCAAACGGATGGTGGTGAAGAATTAAGAATGAAATATAGATTCTTGGATTTAAGAAGGGGGCCTCTACAAAAAAACATGCTTCTTCGAAGCAAAATGAGTCTGGAAACAAGAACTTATTTCAACGAAATTAATTTCATTGAAATAGAAACTCCATATCTAATTAAATCAACTCCAGAAGGAGCAAGAGATTTTGTTGTGCCTAGTAGAATGAATAAACAACAATTCTATGCCCTACCTCAATCGCCACAAACATTTAAACAACTTTTAATGGTAAGTGGTTACGATCGCTATTTTCAAATTGTAAAATGTTTTAGAGATGAAGATTTAAGAGCTGATCGTCAACCTGAGTTTACACAAATTGACTGTGAAATGGCGTTTGTTAATCAACAAGATATATTGGATACTTTTGAAGGTTTAATTAAACATCTTTTCCAAAAATTAATTGGGATTTCTTTTAAAGAAAACTTTCCTGTGATTACATATGAAAAAGCAATGTTAAATTACGGCTCTGACAAACCTGATATTAGATTTGGAATGAAGCTCAACTATATTGATTCATTAGCCAAAGGAAAAGGGTTTAATGTATTTGACCAAGCGGAATCAATCGTAGCAATTAGTGTTCCTAATTGTGCAGATTACTCAAGAAAAAAACTAGACCAACTAACTGAATGGGTAAAAAGACCTCAGATTGGAGCTAAAGGTCTTATTTACGTTAAACTCAATCCTGACAATACACTCAAGTCTTCAGTGGATAAGTTTTTTAATAGTGACGACTTAAAACAATGGGGAGATTTGTGTGGCTCTAAACCTGGAGATTTGCTACTTATTTTAAGTGGCGATACTGCTGAAGTTCAAAAACAAATGAATGAATTGAGGTTAAAAATTGGTGATGACCTAAACCTTAGAGATCCCTCTGTTTTTAAACCAATTTGGGTTGTTGATTTCCCTCTTCTTGAAAAAGACAATGAAACAGGTGATTTTCATGCGATGCATCATCCATTTACCTCCCCTAAATCTGAAGATTTAAAACTCATAGATGAAAACCCTATTCAAGTTAGGGCAAATGCTTATGATTTAGCCATTAATGGTGTTGAAGTTGGTGGTGGTTCTATTAGAATTCACAATAGAGATGTTCAAGAAAAAATGTTTGCACTATTAGGGTTCTCTAAAGAGGAAGCTAAAGAACAGTTTGGTTTTTTAATGGATGCATTTGAATATGGAGCTCCTCCTCATGGAGGCATAGCTTTTGGATTTGATAGACTTTGTACGCTTTTTGGTGGCAGAGAAAACATTAGAGAGTTCATTGCCTTCCCTAAAAATAATCAAGGCAGAGATGTAATGATTGACGCTCCATCTAAAATAGACATTCAACAAACTAAGGAGCTTGGAATAAGCTTAGAAGAAATTGAAAACTAGATTTCTTTTTTTTGATATTGAATAGCAAAGAGAGAGATTAGGCCTAATGCAACTATGAAGATTGTTTGTGTAGACCACATTAACATACTAAAAGATTTAGCAGTCTCTCCTTCAAAACCATATAGTCCTGTCAACACAGAGGCAACCATTATTGGGTAAAGTCCTATTCCTCCAGGTGTTACTCCAATTGCAATTGCGCCAGCTACAAAACAAGCAAAAGTCGCATTTACGCTAATGTTTTCAACTTCTGGTAGTGCTAATGCTGTAAGCCAAAACATCACTAAGTATGCTGCCCAAATAAAAACAGTATGAAATATGAATGCTGATTTTTGTTTTAATTTTAAAATTGTCAAACAACCTTCAAGAATTCCCTTTGCAAACTTAATCAGCTTATCCCTTATTTTTTTTGAAAATATGATTATTAAAAAGAAAACTATAGCGAAAATTAGAAAAGCTGGGATAATCCAAGATGGGAAGCCTTCAGCTTGAGAAGCTTTAATTTGATTAAATTGTTCTTGATCTGTTTGTAAAAACCCGGCAATTAAAATAATCATACCAAACATTATTAAATCAATTACTCGTTCAACTACAATTGTCCCAAATATTTTATCAGCAGAAGCTTTATGGTATTTACTAAAATAACCAGCTCTAGCCAACTCGCCAGACCTTGGAATCGTCAAATTAATGATATAACCAATCATTACACTGTGGTACATTAAGCTAAGTTTTGGTTTATAACCAAGAGGCTGAAGTAAATATTTCCAGCGATAAGCCCTGCTTAGATGACTTAAAAATGCAACAACTAAAGCAACAATGATCCACCAATAATTTGCCCCTTTAAAAGCAGCTACCATGTGCTGCCTTTCAGCAATAGAAGAGTTAGAAAAGAAATACCAAGTCAAGTAAACACCAATAGAAATAGGGATGATAATTTTTAGTGTCTTTATTAGTCTTTCTTTAAGCATAAAATTAATTTAATTCGATGTTATCAATAAGTCTAATATCGCCCAATTTAGTAGCTACAAAAGCTCTCCATTTTGTATTATCTCCTCCAGACTTTGACAGGTCATTAGCATTTCTAATTTCAAAATATTCAGGACTAGAAAACTTTGAAAGCTCTTTTAAACAAGCATTCTCTAAATCGTTAAACTCCATAGTTTTAGCTTTTTGCAAACACAAACCTAAAACCTTATAGATATTTGGAGCTAAAGATCGATGTTGTTTAGATAGTCTAGTATTTCTTGAACTCATGGCTAAGCCATCACTTTCTCTAACGGTTTTACATGCAATAATTTCAGTTTTAATTTCTAACTTTTTAATTAATGCTTTTATTATCAATAATTGCTGAAAATCCTTTTCTCCAAAAAAAGCAAATTTAGGTTTTATTAAATCTAAAAATAATTTCACAACCCTTGCAACACCTTCAAAATGACCAATTCTATGACTCCCCTCCATTATGTTTTCAATCGATTCAAAAGCGATAGAGTCATAACTCTCATTTTTATATAACTCTTCAGCGCTTGAAGGAATAAAAACCATGTCAACATCAAGAGTTTCTAAAGCTGTTAAATCTTGCTTTAGAGTAGAAGGGTAATTTGCAAAATCATTCTTGTCTCCAAATTGTGTTGGATTAACAAAAATACTTACCACAACTAGGTCTGCCTTTTTTTTTGCTTCACTAATGAGAGAAAGATGACCTTTGTGAAGCGCTCCCATGGTAGGAACAAAGCCAATTGCTAAATCTTTGTTTTCAGAAACCCAATTAACTACTCCTAAGTTATTGTAAATCAATTTCATAGATAATTATTGCAGGTGCAAAACTAGTTTATTTATTAGTATTATTAGTTTTTTTAGCTTAATTTTGTTCGCTCTTAACTCTAAAAAGAGGCTCAAACATATGGAAAAAAGTAGAATTTTATTTGTTACCCAAGAAATAACCCCTTTCCTCAGCGAAACTAAATTAGCTGAAACTGTTAGAAAAATATCACAAGGTGTTCATGAAAAAGATAAAGAAATAAGAATCTTTATGCCAAGGTTTGGTGTTGTCAATGAAAGAAGACATCAGTTACATGAAGTGATTAGACTTTCAGGAATGAATTTAATTGTTGATGACGCTGATCATCCTCTTATTATCAAGGTGGCCTCAATTCCTCAAGCTAGAATACAGGTTTATTTTATCGATAATGAAGAATTCTTTAAGCGAAAAAGAG
>Ga0315321_10001262_pt1 | contig 19422 bp, 17 predicted proteins | sample M180m21515metaG_FD_203464 | JGI IMG/M metagenome (GOLD analysis project Ga0315321, IMG submission 203464) | Ammonia-oxidizing marine archaeal communities from Monterey Bay, California, United States - M1 80m 21515 | ecosystem: Environmental > Aquatic > Marine > Intertidal zone | place: USA...
AAACAGTACGAGGTCCCGGCAATCGTTTACAAGAGCCACAAGGAAATCCAAGACGAGAAAAAGAAGGGTCGCTGACCCCCGCGGCCGAAATCCCGGTCTTTCTCAAAGCCCGAGAAATTGTATCGCGAAACCGCAAAGAAATAAAATCAATCCGGTCGCCGCATGCATGTACTTTTCGAATTTCAGAAAGATGGAGAAGCGGGACACGCCGTAGTAGAAAAACATTACGCAAACCAGCATGGTCAGAATGGTGGTCCCACAAAAGGCCGAGAGGACTAAGATCGAGGAGAAAAAACCAGTGTTTCCTGATCCGAATGACATAAGCGGAATCAAGGGTTCGCAGGGACCAAGAATAAAGAACACGAACAGGGCAAAGGGCGTACATCGGGCGAAATTGGAGTTTTTCGGCCTATTGGCAGATGAGCTCTCTCCGGCGATCCGCCTTTCCCTGATTGCCCACTTCATACCCCAGGCAAAATAAATTGCCCCGAACAGCAAGAGGAACCAACCGGCAAAATCAGCCCGTAGAGATTGTACGGTTTCGATATTTAAAAAAGCCAAGCCCAAGAGAATGATCAAGGAGCCAAGCAAAAGGGTTCCCAATACGTGACTGATTCCACATACCGCAACGTAGCTTGCGGTCTTTGGCGCGCTCCAGCCATTTGTCTTGGCCATGGCAACGAGAGGAAGATAATGATCCGGGCCCAGAATGGTGTGAACGAAACCTATGGATGCGGCGCTGCCAGCAACGATAATCGTGTCGTTAATCATAATTGAAACACGTGCCCATTGATTTAATACCTGCGGAAATCCGTGGGCTTGCGCTCAATGTCCAAATGAAGAAGTTTCCTTATTTCCTTCATTGCCCGTTTGAACTCATAGGGGTCGCCGGCCAACACCTTCACCATCCACCCCGCCTTGCGATGCAAGGAGGTGACCCCGGTAAGAAGGCTTGGACTCATCATCCCGTGAATCCTCTCGCGACAAGGCAAATGCTCTCTTGGCTTTGGGGAAATGAGGTAAAAAGAACCGTAATAGGGAGTGGGGAAAGAGTTTTTCCAGGGGAGTACGGATTCATTGCCGGGATCCAGGATGAAAGATTCCAAAAGCACGAGTTGATTTTCTTTCTTAATCCTCAATTGATTGGAGAATTTCTGAAAAGCAAAAGATTCCCCATGAGCAATCCGTCCGGGAAGCATTTTTTCCACGAACAAGACCTCCGAATCCTCATCGACTTCAATTTCGGTCGATTGCTCCAATTTCGTCGCTTTTTGCAAGATCAAGGCACCCGGATTGAATTCCAAAAAAGAACCTTCTTTGATCTTGAACTTTTGCTCGACCCGAGCGATTCCCGATCGCATAAAATGAGAACGGGTGGCTCCCGGAGTAGTCACCACCATCGAGGCTTTGTCGGAGACTTCAATATCACAGACCACCCGATCTCCGGCGAGCAGACCAGCGGTAGGACAGGACAGGTTTACCAATAAGGAGCTGGTATCTTCATCGAAGTATGGCTTGCTCAAATGAACCGGAGCCGAAAAACGCTGACTCGATAGATAAGGCACACCTTCGCCATTTCTTCGACACCCCAGCTTAACTCCGCCATTCAGTCCAAAAGTATTTTTCATTCGAGTCAAAGAGCCGTTGATTCAAAACAGGAATTCTTTGGTCAGCCAATTCACTACATCATCCAACCCCTTGTAGGTTTTAAGGTCCGTAAACAGGTAGGGTCTTCCCTCCCTCATTTTCTTGGAGTCCCGATCCATCACTTCAAGGTCAGCTCCAACCAGGGGAGCCAAGTCCGTTTTATTGATGATCAAAAGATCGGAGTGACGAATGGCGGGTCCGCCCTTCCTTGGAATCTTGTCCCCTTCCGCCACGTCAATCACGAAGATAAAGGCATCCACCAGTTCAGGAGAGAATGTCGCCGAAAGGTTATCTCCGCCACTCTCCAAGAGAACCAGTTTGGTATCGGGATGCCTCGATTGAAGTTGCTCGATGGCGACCGCGTTCATGCTGGTGTCATCCCGAATTGCGGTATGCGGACAACCACCCGTTTCGACCCCCATGATCCGGTCTTCGGGCAAGGCTTCGTGGCGAGCCAAAAATTGAGCATCTTCCAAAGTGTAGATGTCGTTGGTTATGGCCACCATGGAATATTTTTCTCTCAGAACTTCGCAAAGGCGCAAAGTCAGCATCGTTTTACCCGAACCAACCGGGCCGCCGATACCTACTCGAACCGGGCGACTGAACTCATTGGAATTATTTTCACTCATGAAATAAAAAGTCTTGAGAATGCAAGTTCGTGACGAGCGGATGCCAGGTCCAGCATTGGGTTAAAGGAGCCGGCACCCTCGGGTTTTACCTCAAGCGAGGTGGACACTACTTTTCGGATCCTGTCTTGTTCGAGACAGCGATGGATGATTCTCTGACAGGCAACCTCGCCCAACCTGAGTAATTTGATCGATGCGGAACAAAAGTTTGAGACCGCTTGGTAAATCCACGCGATCATGCCGGACGTCAAAGGAACTTGCTGGGCATTCCTGAGCAGAGCGGTCGCTGTGATTTGCTGACACTGCTCTCCTGTCTGACCAAGCATTTGATGAAATTCATCGGATACCGGGCATTCGTAGATCTCCCGGATCATTCGGATCATTTGCGACCCCTGAGACTTTCCCGCTTCCCGGGTTTCGCGGGTGAGCTTCCATGCGGAAATTTCTTCATTCAAACTTATCAAATCGTTGTAGCTTCGATTTTCCACGGCTACCCAACAAAACCTCAGGTAGGGTAATTCCAAGTTTTCCAATACAGGTAAAATTTCATTGATCAAAAACTCTTCCAAATCCTTCCCCGAACAGATTCTCCCGAGCGCAACCAACTCCTCCAAGCCATAGGAATGGGCATAACCCCCGCTTGGGAAAAGCGTGTCGGTTGTTTGGATCAAGCCACCCAACCACTCGATGTCGTTAGTTTCAGGCATAGGGATATCCGCGAGGTTGTTCGTTGTTGTTTTCTTGATGATGACCTGAGGCGGCTACCACCGATTGAAATACTTCAATATCTTCCCATGATCATGATGGTGACCTGAAGCTGCCATCACCGGTTGAAAGACTTCGATGGCTTCCTCAAAAGGAATTTCGTTTCGGTCCAGCATATGCCGAACGGCAAGATCGCCTTCCACCAACAAGTAGGACTCCGTGAATTGAGCGGGGAAATGAAGGTTGCCAACTTGCCATGCCCGATGAGCGGCTTCCTGTTGGTCGGGATAAGGGACGAGAAAGACTTCTTCGGGTTTTTGCTCTATGACGTAATTCTTGTCTTCTTGTGCGTGAAAACAAACTCCATGTCTGAGTGGCGCTTCCAAATCGAAACCGAAATCAGTCCCGTCCTCTGCCTGCCCACGCCATCTGCGCTTGGCAAGAACTCTCCTTTCCACCGTCAACGAGATCGAGTTCTCAAACGTTTCGGGATTCATGGGATTTGGCTCCTTGATTACTTGCATGGTCAAAAAAGGAAATATCTTTGAGCCAAGGGAACGACCGTTGCAGGCTCGCAATGCAATTCTTCCCCGTCCGCCTTGACCACGTAGGTCTCCGGATCGACTTCCATTTTCGGAAGAGCATCGTTGAGGACAAGATCTTTTTTCCCGATTTCACGGGTGTTGCTGACCGGAAGAATCCTTTTTTGAAGACCCAGTTCTTCCAAGGATTCGTTTTCCATGGAAGCTTGGCTGACAAAGCTGATTGAAGTGGAGGTCCTGGCCTTTCCAAACGATCCGAATTGCGGACGGTAATGCATGGGCTGAGGTGTGGGAATAGAGGCATTGGGATCTCCCATATTTGCATAGGCAATAAAACCGCCCTTCAAAACAAGCTCCGGTTTCACCCCAAAGAATGCCGGCTTAAAAAGAACGAGATCAGCAAGCTTCCCCACGGAAATCGAACCGATTTCCTCAGACATGCCGTGGACGATAGCAGGGTTGATCGTATATTTCGAAAGGTAGCGCAGAACCCGAAAATTATCGGCATCCGGATGAGTCGAGGATTCGAGTTTTCCAAACTGACGCTTCATTTTGTCCGCGGTCTGCCAAGTTCTGCACAAAACCTCACCCACCCTCCCCATGGCCTGGCTGTCACTGGCCATAACCGAAAACGCTCCGCGATCGTGAAGGATGTCCTCCGCGGCAATCGTGGAAGGCCTGATTCTCGATTCGGCAAAAGCAATGTCTTCCGGAATTTTGGAGTCAAGGTGATGACAAACCATCAACATATCCAGATGCTCGTCGATCGTATTCACGGTGAACGGACGGGTAGGATTGGTGGATGAGGGCAAGACGTTCGGCTCCCCGCAAACTTTGATGATATCCGGCGCATGTCCACCACCCGCTCCTTCCGTATGAAAGGTATGAATAGCCCTCCCTTTGAACGCCGCCACCGAATCCTCCACGAATCCCGCCTCATTCAAGGTATCGGTGTGAATGGCAACCTGTACGTCCATCTCGTCCGCCACACCCAGGCAAACGTCAATCGTGGCCGGGGTAGTCCCCCAATCTTCATGGAGTTTCAACCCGATGGCCCCCGCCCTCACCTGTTCACGCAAAGCTTCGGGGTTTGAAGAGTTTCCCTTACCCAAAAAACCCAGGTTCATGGGAAACTCATCGGCCGCCTGCAACATTTTCCCAATGTTCCAGGCACCGGGCGTGCAAGTGGTCGCATTCGTTCCGGTCGCCGGACCGGTTCCGCCACCCGTCATTGTGGTTACCCCGCTTGCGAGGGCTTCCTCAATCTGTTGGGGGCAAATAAAATGAATATGGGAATCATACCCTCCTGCGGTGAGAATCATTCCTTCACCTGCGATCACTTCGGTGCCCGCTCCGACCACCATGCTTGGATCGACTCCATCCTGAATCAACGGATTCCCTCCATGGCCAACCCCGGCAATTCTGCCTTCCTTGATTCCCACATCTGCCTTTATGACTCCAGACAAAGGATCAATAATGGTGGCATTGGTTATGATTAGATCCAAACAGTCCGAATCCAACGCCTGAGGAGATTGCCCCATTCCATCGCGGATCACTTTGCCCCCTCCGAACTTTATCTCATTTCCATAACCCCCGTTCTCCGCAATTAGATCTTTTTCAACCTGGACAAAGAGCTCGGTATCCCCAAGGCGGACTTGATCACCCACCGTCGGGCCGTACATTTCCGCATACTGCCTTCTGCTTAACCGCAAACTCATTGGTCGATTGCTCCATTGGTCAAATTATTAAGACCGTACACTTCCCGGGTTCCGGCAAGAGCCACCAATTCCACCTCCCTCGAATCTCCCGGTTCAAACCTAGCCGCCGTTCCGGCCGGTACGTTCAACCTGAAACCACGGGTTTTTTCGCGATCAAATTCCAAGGCCCGGTTGACCTCGAAGAAATGAAAGTGACTGCCGACCTGTATGGGACGGTCCCCCCGATTGCTTACCTTGATGGTCGTAGTTTCCAAATTTTCATTCGCAAAGATAAAATCCTCTCCTTGGCAAGTAATGATTTCTCCGGGTTTCATCGGATCGGATTGTGGACGGTTACGAGCTTGGTCCCGTCGGGGAAGGTTCCCTCCACTTGGACCTCGTCAATCATCTCGGGTACGCCCTCCATGACCTCATCCCGTTTCAAAACAGTTGACCCGAAACTCATCAAGTCGGAAACGGATCGACCGTCCCGGGCTCCTTCCAACACCTCATAGGTGATCAAGGCAATGGACTCGGGATAGTTAAGCAGCACTCCGCGTTCCTTTCGCCTACGGGCCAAGTCGGCCGCAACGACGATCATCAGTTTGTCTTTTTCTCTGGGCGTAAGGTGCATGAGTTGTCTAAACGCTTAAGTGCTTCCTTACCATGTCTTCGTCAAGCTCGGAAGTGTTCCCCTGAGCCACGAAGCTGCCGCGGTTCATGACATGAAAGGAATCGGCCACCTCCCGAACGAAGTCAACGTATTGCTCGACCAGAAGCACGGCGATATTGCGTTCCTCGACCAATTCGCCAATGACCTTCCCGATTTCCATGATGACATTGGGTTGAATTCCCTCGGTGGGTTCATCGAGGACGAGAATCGAAGGATTGGTAACGAGAGCACGGGAAATGGCAAGTTGTTGTTGTTGACCACCGGAAAGGTCGCCGCCACGCCGCCGGCGCATTTCCCAAAGGATTGGAAAAAGGGTGTAAACCTCGTCGGGAACGGTAGTGCGGCCCGTGACGTTTGCGGCCTCCAATCCCACCTTGAGGTTTTCCTCGACCGTAAGCCTTGGAAAGATCTGGCGGCCCTGCGGCACATAACCTATGCCGGCGGCAGCCCTCTCGTTGGCGGGTCGATGGGTGAAGTCCTTGCCACCGAGGGATATGCTTCCTTTGGTGAGAGTCTCCAATCCCATGAGGTTTCGAAGCAGGGTTGTCTTGCCGACCCCGTTGCGCCCCATGACGCATACGATTTCTCCCGCCTCGACGACTAGGTCGAGTCCACGCAATACCTGCACTTCCCCGTAGGCAAACTCCAAATCCTTGACTTCCAGCAAAGAGCTCATCGTCCCAGATAAGCCTCCCGCACGAGTTCGTTCCGTTCGACTTCCTCCAGTGGGCCCTCGGCAAGCACCTTGCCCTCGTTGAGGACGGTGACCGTGGAATCAAGACGCCGGACAAAGTCCATGTCGTGCTCGATCACGACGATGGTGTGCTCCTTGGCAAGTTCGAGAAGAAGCTCGGCTGTTTGCTCGGTTTCGAGGTCAGTGAGGCCGGCCGCCGGTTCGTCCACCAAAAGCAACTTGGGTTCGGAAATAATCAAGGCACTGATGGCAAGCCACTGTCGCTGACCGTGACTGAGTGACTTGGCGGGCAGGTCGAGCTCCTCGATGAGATGGACCCGCTCCAGGATATGGTGAATTTTCTCGCGTTCGGCCTTGGTCTCGCTCTGGAAAAGGTTCCGGCGCCACCCCTGGTTCCCCGGCAAGGCCAGCATCAGGTTCTCGTAGGTGGTAAGGCTGTCGAAGACGGTGGGAGTCTGAAATTTTCGCCCAACGCCGCTGAGGGCGATATCGGACTCGGTGTTGCCTGTGATTTCAACGCCGTCGAAGAACACGCGTCCCGTGGTGGGTTTCGTCTTGCCGCTGACAAGGTCGCAGAAGGTGGTCTTACCCGCCCCGTTGGGTCCGATGACAACGCGGACCTTCCCTGTCTCGATTCCCAGCATGGGTATGTCCACGGCAGTGAAACCATCGAATACGGCGGTCAGGTCCTCGACGAAAAGAATGAAGCGTTTCGCCCAAATGTCGTGATTTACCTGAGTGGGCCTGAAATCAACGTACTTGGCCAAGGCCTCCTTGGAAGCGTTTTCGAGCGCCTCGACCGCTTCTCTCTCCTTGATCGCCCTCACGCTTGCCTCCCGCGTATTAGTTTGACCCACAGGTTGGCGATCTTTTGGGACAATCCGAATTTCTCGGGCAAACTCATCAGTCCTCGGGGGAAGAAAAGGACAACGGATACGAACAAACCACCGAGGATGAACTGCCAATAGTCGGACTTCCAAGTGAAGAGGAGGAAGTCGTGCTCGGAAGTGAAATAGTTGTAAAGCAGGTTGACGGCGAGAGCCCCGAGGATGGCCCCCGACAAGGTGCCGCGTCCACCGACGGCAACCCACACCACGACAAGAATGGACATGGCGGCCTCCATGTCGCGCGGAGTGGTGATCGTCATCTGTGGCACGTAAAGCATACCCCCGAGTCCAGCGAGGGCCGCCGCAACACAGAAGGCGAACAATTTGTAGACATAGGGACGGTAGCCAAAGAAACGCAAGGTGCTCTCGTCGTCGCGGATGGCCACAAGAACCCGCCCCAGACGGGAGCGCACGATCCAGCGACACAAGAAATAGGCGCCAAAGAGAGCCAGTACGGTGAGAACATAAAGGATCAGCTTCACGGAATCACCCTTCACTCGGGGACCAAGATAATTGACCTTCGCCCAATCCCGAAGCTCAACGCGATTGGCAGGGTCCTCATGGATGACGAGGTCGTTGTAGTCCATGTTCAGGTTAACCCCGGATTCCGGGACACAGACAAAATCGTCTCCTTTTTTCTCCAAGGTGCCGCCAATCGGAGGAACGTCTCCGGTAAGGCGGATGCGACCGATCTCTATCTCCTCCCGATTATGAGGGGAGACCGGACGAATCGTGAGGCTGTTCCCGCTTGCCTTTAACACGCCGGCAGGAACTGACAGTCGGATGTCTTGAGGGGGGCCGCGCGTGAGGTTTCCGATATTCCGATCGTTCAGAGCCACTTCCCATTCTTCGTCGATGTCGCGCTGCTCGAGAACAAGCACATAGGACCGATAAGGGTCTTGGCCACCAAATGGGATATTCAACTCCATGCCTTCCGAATTGGGCGAAATCTCGTTTCCATCAGCCTGTTCAAAATTGCTCAGAGCGTACATTTTGCCGTCGACTTCTTTGGTCACGGTAGAGCGTTTTTCCTTCCGACGCCGCTCAAGGGCAATCTGCACTTCTTTGAGCCGCTCTGGACGATCCGACAAAGCCTGTTTCACCGGAGCCATCGCCTCGTCCAAGGCCAACTTCAATTCATCCAAAGCAGTTTCCGCGAAGGTTGGCTTCCCGGCCGATTGAAATGCCTCCACGCAGGCATTTGTTTTTTTATCCACCTTTTGAAGTGCCGCCTCAACCGTGCTCGGCAGATGCCCGACCGACTCGGTCAACCGAGTGAAATCGACGGCAAGTTCCTGCTCGAGCATCTCCAGGGCCTCCGATGCACTCATCGACTCGCCTACTATTTGAGCCTGTTTCCTTTGGAGCTCACCCAGCCCCTTTTCAATCTTTTTCAAGTCTTCCTCACGAACGACGGAAACCTCGATTTTTTCGTGATTCCCGAAGGTAAAGTGGTCGAAAGCGGTCAGCCCATTGGTGCCACCCAGCATCATGTCGTTTTTGGAAAAGACCATCCAACCGGCCACTGCAATGGCTTGAGTAAGAATGGCAAAGTAGACCCCGCGCACCCGACTCCGGAAAACGAAATAACCGATCGCGAAAGCCGCTGCTGCAGGTATGACCAATCCGAGTAGAATGGTCATTGGCAAGCTCCAGAAGGGTTTCCAGAAAAATGGCACGGTCCAATCGGCCTGGGTTTGGCCCACATCGGAATCATAGACGACAAAGAGGCAAGCGGGTATCTTCCACCCGTATCCGTCCACCGTGCCCGCGGGTTCTCCGTGATGGGCGAGATACATTCCCATGGCATAAGTACCGAGGCAGAAAAAAGTGGCCTGACAGAGGCCAAGGATCCCGACATAACCCCAAAGCAGATCGAGCCCGACCGCCAAGATGGCGTAGGTCATGTACCGACCCAGTCTGCTGACCGTCTCGATGGACAGGAACCCCATCGCGTATAGGGAGGGAATCAAGACCAAACCGATCAAGGCCAAGATGACCGGAACCCTAAGCTTTTCGGCCATGTTCATCCGAGCAGGCAAAAGTCGATCAGTCATCGGCAGCCCTTCCTTTTGAAGCAAACAACCCGGAAGGACGGAATTGGATGAATGCAACGATGAGCGCCAGTAGCGCGACCTTGGCCCAGACGGGTCCCATGAGGAAATCCCCGAACTCGGTCGGCTCGATCATCTTGGTGATGACTCCGATTCCCAACCCCGAACAAATCACGCCCGCCAGCTCGCCGACTCCGCCCGTAACGACCACGAGAAAGGAATCCACGATGAAGAGTTTTTGACCCATGTCGGGGGTGACGCCTCCGATAATGGTCCAACCGTAACCCGCTATACCGGCGATACCCGAACCAAGGGCAAAAGTGAAACGATCAACATTACGCGTTCTCACTCCGAGGCTCTCGGCCATGTCGCGATTTTGCATGGTGGCTCGCATCAACATCCCTTGCTTGGTCCGGCGCATGATGAAATAGACAAAGCTCACGCAAATCACGCAAAGCCCGAGCAGGTACAAGCGGTTGTAGGGCAGAAGAACATCCTGATACACTTCCCAGTAGGCGCGACTCCCACTCAACCAAGCCGGGGCATTGACGCCTATGTTGTCGCCATAGATCACCCGGGCAAGCTGGATAAGGATGAGACTCACCCCCCAAGTCGCCAGAAGGGACTCAAGTGGACGATTGTAAAGGTGCCTGACCACGAGCCACTCCATGATCAAACCGACAATGGCCGCCGCGAAGAAGGCCACGGGCAAGGCCACGACAAAGTAGCTGTCGACCGGGTTCTCGGCCGTATGCCCAAAGACAAGTTGCATTTGGTAAGTGGCATAGGCTCCGACCATCATCAACTCCCCGTGGGCCATGTTGATCACGCCCATCAAACCAAAGGTAATTGCGAGACCCAGGGCCATGAGAATCAGAACGGTTCCGTAAGAGATACCTTGAAAAATATTATTGGAGCGATCCACGGTATCCTGATGGGCACCGATGTTCTCGATCGCTGACTCGCAGGACGCGACCATCTCGGCACGGTGCTCCTCGGTTAGATTTGCGAACTCCTGATCTCCTTCTTGCAGTTTTTTCAGGATTTCAACCACCCGGGGCAAAGCTCTAAGACTCTTGCTTTCGGAAAGTTGCCGAATCGAGCCGTCACGGTCATCGAAATCGCTATGATCAGGATCCTTTCCTTCCATGCGGATGAGCAGGATGCTCTCGTTCGCGGACCAACGAATCTTTTGATCACCATCCGTCTCGGAGATTTTTGCCAACAAAGGCAAGGCATCCAAGTTATAGGGCTTTGATGCACAACTCTTGACCGCTACTTCTCGGATCTCGGAATCGGGCGAATAAAGACCCAAAAGCTTCTTCAACTTGCGATCGGGAGCAATGTCCTCGACCTCCCAAAGCTCGGGCTTGACGTGCTTGCCGTCGAGGAGAAAGGGGACAAGCGCAAGAGGATCGAAAAGGGGAACGAATTCGTTGAGATCGTTATCCTCCTCGGTCTCTCCTTTGACGAAAATGCGGGCATTCCCATCCTCGTCGGGCCAATTGACTACTTTGTCTTCGCTATAGTTGTCGAAGAAACGGGCCACTTGCAGATCATCGGTCCTGGCAAGACGCTCGATCGTTTGCTTGATCAAGTCCTCGTCACCAGAAGCCAAGTTCAGCAAGAGAGTCCGATTGGAAGGTGCATCGACTTGGGATACCTTGTCCGTAGCGTTCGTCTCCCTCTGCCCTCCGGCGACACCGACGGCAGAGAGGAAAACAATCAGAAATGCGGAAATATTCTTCAAAGGAATGACTTTGGCGAATGATAAGGGCCCGAACCTAGTCGTGCTCGCGACCAAGTTCGGGCCGGAAGATCAATGAAAACGAATGGGCTCAGAGCGAACCATCACCATTCGGTCCACCGGTCGGCTTAGGAATGTTACCATCCGTATGCAAGTAAGAACTGTAGGAGTCGGGCGAAACGAGCCCCTTGCTTTTCCACACTATCTTGAACTGACCATTCTTGAGGATTTCTCCGACATACACGGGCTTGAGCGTATGCTGATTGCTGGAATGCATCGCCTTGGGACCTCCCGGAGCGTCGAACTTCAGTCCGTAGACCGCTTGGCGCACCTTGTCGACGTCGAAAGACTTGGCTTTCTCTACGGCAGCCTTCCAAACGTAAACACCGAAATATGCAGCTTCAATCGGGTCATCGGTCACCCGCTTGGTACCACCTGGCAACCCCTTGGCTTGGCAATACTTCTTGAAGGACTTCACAAAAGCGGCGTTCTCCCTTGTCTTGATGCTTTGGTAGTAGTTCCAGCACGCAAGGTGACCAACCAACGGAGGAACGTCCATGGCCCGCAGTTCGTCCTCGGCTACCGAGAAAGCCATGATCGGGCAATCCTTGGAAGTGAGGCCTTGGTTAGCGAACTCCTTGTAGAAAGGAACATTACTGTCACCGTTGATGGTGGAGAGCACACAGGCGTCACCGCTGGCGGCGAATTTCTTGATCTGTGCCACGATGGTCTGGTATTCTTGATGGTGAAACGGTGTGTATACCTCGAGCACGTTCTCGTCAGGAACCCCCTTGGACTTAAGGAAAGCCTTCAGCACCTTGTTGGCAGTACGGGGAAATACGTAGTCCGTGCCAAGAAGATAGAACTTCTTGGATTCGAACTCTTTCATCATGTATTCCGCGGCTGGCACCAACTGCTGGTTTGGCGTAGCTGCAGTGTAAAAAACATTGAGCGATTGCTCCTCGCCCTCGTACTGCACCGGATAGAAAAGCAAACCGTTGTGCTCTTCGAACACGGGGAGGCAGGATTTGCGACTAACCGACGTCCAACAACCAAAGGTTACCGCTACTTTGTCTCTGGTGATAAGTTGCTCAGCCTTGTCTTTGAACAGCGGCCAATTGGATGCGGGATCCACGACGACAGGTTCGATCTTTTCTCCCAACACGCCCCCTTTTGCATTGATTTCATCGACCGCCATCAGGACCACGTCTCTGAGGGAGGTCTCGGATATGGCCATCGTTCCACTGAGGGAATGCAGGACTCCGATTTTGACGGCAAACGCACTGCTAGACGAGACGGATACCAATATCAAACTGGTTAGAATACGATATAACTTATTTATTTTCATTTTGTATAGCGGAAAAAAACCGCAATTTTTGTGTTTAATTATTTACCCCAAGCAGGAAGATATCCAGGATATTAAAAACATATCTTACATTTATCGCGCCACTTTCGAATTCAGACAATTTTGAATTGTTTTTTTACATCCGAACCGACCGAACAACGCATTTTTTTACTCATTCATCATATAGATGAATCCTGCTCATTTGACATGTTTTTAATTTTTCTTGAGCGATCCGCCCTGTTCAAAAAAAATGCGGGAGGATGCATCTGGCATCCTCCCGCACACAAACGAACTGGACTAAAAATTAGAAGGTGAAGATAATCTCGACTGCGAAGAGATCACCGGGGTCCGATGCCGCCACGGAAGAGTCGTAACTACTGTATTCGACCAAGCCGGAAAGACTGTCGGTGAAGGCATAACTGGGAGAAATCGTGAACTTCTCGTAATCAGTCGTACCGACTTCTTCCTCGGAATACCTAAGAGTAAGAGCCAATTGATCGTTTACGGAATAATTACCCATGATCAGCCAACCCTCTATATCGGTTCCCGTCGTATTATCCTTCTCGGCGACTTCAGCTGCAAGAAGAAGCTTTTCGAGTTGATAACTAACCCAAAAGGTCGTGGTTTCATAGGCATCCCAGTCCGCCAAAATGGCCTTGATCGTAAGGTTTTCCACTCCCGTAAAGGCGAGTGCATATTCGAAACCACCATCCTGTTCGGCACTGGTAAAAATCCCGACACTGAATGTGTCACTGGCATAATCGACGGAAAAACCCTCATCATAGGCATCATAAATATCCTGAGTGCCGACAGCATCATAAGCATAACTGTACTGGTACATGTTAATCGGATCATAGGCCTCGAAACCAAGATAAGAAAGCCTCTTGCCCCCAGTCACGCTGAACCCATTGCCGAAGTCATAAGTGATGATCGCTTCCTCAAGCGTAGCCCCGTTGGTCGTACTGTCGTAAAGGTCAAAATCAACGGATACGGAAACCGGTCCGTCCTCCCAATCCAAATCGATCTCGACCTGAGACACCTCGGTCGACTCGATCTTGCTTTGACTCTGGAAATACAGGTCTACGAACCCAGACAGTTCGATTCCGCTCCCAGTTGGTCCGATTTCGATGGCGCTAATGTTTGATACGACAAGAATACTTGCCAAGGATAATAGTTTGTTTTTAATTTTCATATGTATTTTTATGTTTTAACTAGTTTTGTTTCATAACCAATTTTCATTTAACATAAACTGTGCCAATACCAAAATAAGGGCTTCTTTGATCGATTATTTAACTTATATATATTTGGTTTTAATTAATATTTTTAATGATGAATTGTTTTATTGTCTTTGTTGATTTTCTCTCATCCAGTCTTCCCTTGCATACAAGCAGGGATTGGGCTTAGTGTTGGAGATTATTCTTTGTTTGGAATGAAGTTTTTCCTAAAAATCGGTGTACCATGGGCCTTGTCCATGGGGCTTGCTTTTTACTTGGGAGGTCGTTTTCTCGGGGATTCCGGTGGGTCGACGACGTCTGGCGATTCCAAAAGTTCGAGGGAAGACACCGGTTCCGTCAGAGCCAATGGCTCATCACGAGATTCGGTTCCGGAAAATCCAGGTTCAGGTCCGAACAAATTGGGAAACTCTTCACCCTCGAAAGAAACCGAGTCGACTGCCCGAGCAAGTACCCCTTCCCCGCCCCTCCCTCCCAATTTGCGCAGAATCATGAAGGGAAGGGATATCATTTCCCGACTGGGATCTTACCTTGACGCCGTCCGGGCAATGGACGGCTCCAACGTCAATGAGGTCGTCACGGCTTTCGAAGAACTTCCCAAAGGATACGGCAGACACTTGGAAATGAAACTTTTGATGAGAAGCTGGGCGGCCATTGACCCCCAAGCCGCCTTGGCATACGCCAACAACTCATTGGACCAGAAAAGCGAGAGAAGGTTTGGCGTATCGGAAGTACTCGCAGGTTGGGCCAACAGTGACCCGAAGGGAGCCGTTGTGTGGGCCAAGGCAAACAGCAACAACGCCAAGAACGAGGACAACGCCATGCTGGTCGGAATTATCAGGGGGTTGGCGGAAAACAATTTGGAAGTGGCGGACGAGCTCTTCAGAGGACTCCCCGAAGGAGGAGCCCGCTGGCAGGCATCGACTTTTCTTGCCCAGGAATATGCCAAGCTTGGTACCGAACAGGCGATCCGATGGGCTGAAAATTTTCCGAGCAAAGACAGTAGGATGAGAGAAACGATCCTTGGACAACTTGGGGCGCGACTCGCCCGGCAAGATATTTCCGGCACCGCGGATTGGGTAAACAAAATGGAACATGACAAGGGATCCCAGCGCATCACGGACAACTTGCTTATGCAGTGGGTGACACAGGACGCCAACGAAGCATCGAAATGGGTTCAAGGACTTGAGAACCCCGAGAAGCGTTCCTATGCGATGAAACAACTTACCGCCCGTTGGTCCTTGAGTGATCCGGTCTCCACGGCGAAATGGCTGAACACACTGCCTCCTTCGCCCGCAATGGATTCCGCTGTAGGGGAATTCGTGAACAGAATTTCGGCTCGCGATCCCGAGGGAGCAATAGGATGGGCAATGACGATCGAAAACCCAAACGAGAAGTCCAAAGCCCTGACCAGAGCATTGGGGGCTTGGGAAAAGATCGATCCGGCCAAGGCAAAAAGTTGGAAGCAAGCCAACAACCTTGGCAATTGAGAATTCGCCTTACTTTCCGATTGTCTCGATAATCCCGACGATGGGAAGAAACAGGGCAATCACGATGAACCCGACCACAAGGGCGAGCAAAACGATCATGACCGGCTCGATCAGGGAAGTCATGCTGGCAACGGCATTGTCGACGTCTTCATCGTAGTTGTCCGCTATGCGGGTAAGCATGTCGGGCAGTTCTCCCGTTTCCTCCCCGATCTCGACCATACTCGTGACCATGGATGGAAAAACCTTCTCCCTGTTCATCTGGACGGCCATTGCCTCCCCATCGCGAACCGAGTCGTGGACATTCCCCATCGCCTGCACGAAAAACCCGTTGGTCAAGGTGTCACGGGTGATTTGGAGGGCTTGCAAGATGGGAACCCCGCTGCTCAGCAAGGTTCCGAAGGTCCGGGTGATCCGGGAGATATTGGACTTGCTGACGACGTCCCTGACCGCAGGAAGGTTGAGCCCCATCCAATCAAAGGCCTTGGATCCGTATTTAGTCTTCTTGAACAAAATCGTACCGACAACCAAACCGGCCATTCCACCCAGAACGAGAATAGGGTGACCGGAAAAAACATCACTGATATTGATAAGGATCTGAGTTGGACCGGGAAGAGGTGCTCCCCTGAGCATTTGCTGAAAAATCGACTGAAACTGAGGAACCACAACCATCATCAAAAGAGTCACGATGCCGACTGCCACAAACATGATGACGGCCGGATAAATCATGGCCGACTTTACTTTTTTGATCGTACGGATTGATTTCTCCTGAAATTGAGCAAGCCGGTCCAGGACAAGTTCAAGTACTCCTCCCGCTTCCCCCGCCTTGACCATGTTGACGAAGAGGTTGTCAAAGGTCTTGGGATACAGAGCCAAGCCATCCGAAAGATTCCCCCCCGAGGAAACTTTTTCCGAGATATTTTCAAGCATGGCTTTGAATTTCGGTTTTTTTTCCTGTTGCTTGATCATCACTTCCAAACTTCTCAGGAGAGGTAGACCTGCCTGTACCAAAGTTGACATTTGACGGGTGAAGACCGATATGTCTTCGCTGCTGGGACCGCCACCTATCTGCAAGGCCATCAACCCCTTCTTTTTCTTCTTCTTTTTATCCGGAGCAGCCTCCTTGCCCGCGGCCTCCATGTTGCCTGACTGGACGACTTCAGTGACATTAAGCCCATACTGGGCAAGCTGAGACCTTGCCTGCTCCTCGCTCTCGGCTTCAAAGTTCCCTTGAGAAGAAGCGCCCGTTTGATCGGTTGCTGTATATTGAAAAACTGGCATGATTTTTATTCTGAATGACTTTTAGGTATATTTCAAGACTTCCTCAACCGTACTTTCTCCATCGAAAATCGAGCGGACGCCATCCTCCCTCAATGTACGCATCCCCTGCTCAATTGCATTTTGGCGGAGAACCAGAGTCGCAGCCCCTGAATTGATCATCTCCCGAAAACCGTCGGTCACCTTGATCATCTCGAACAAACCGGTCCGCCCCCGATACCCCGATTGGTTGCATTCTTCGCAACCGACCCCGTAAAAAAACTGTCTCGCGCCAATTTCATTTTGATTGAGTCCGAGGTTTTCAATCAAATCCTTGGCCGGCTCGTATTCTTGCTTGCAACTGGAACATATCTTGCGGACGAGTCGTTGAGCCAGAACGAATTCCAGAGAAGCCGACAAAAGAAAAGGCTCCAATCCCATGTCGACCAAACGGGTAATGGCACCGGGCGCATCGTTCGTATGCAGGGTGCTCAAGACAACATGCCCGGTCAGGGAAGCTTGCACGGCAATGCGGGCAGTCTCGATATCCCGGATTTCCCCCACCATGATCTTGTCCGGATCCTGACGGAGGAAAGCCCGCAAAGCCCGGGCAAAGTCAAGGCCCACCTGGTGATTGACCGGAACTTGCATAATACCCTCGAGTTCATACTCCACCGGGTCTTCGGCCGTGAGCAACTTGGTATCGATCTGGTTGACTTCGCGCAGAGCACTATAAAGGGTGGTCGTTTTCCCCGAACCCGTTGGCCCCGTGACGATGAAAATTCCGTTCGGGCGCCGAACCGCATCCCGAATGCCCGTCTTAACGCTTTCGGGAAGACCGAGGTTATCGAGATCCAAATTGACGGCCGATTTGTCAAGGACACGCAACACGACGCTTTCACCGAATTGGGTAGGCAAAGTGGAGACCCGCAAATCAACCGACCGACCCTCAATCGTCAGCTTGATCCTTCCGTCCTGGGGAATCCGGTGCTCGGCAATGTTCAGGTCCGCGATCACCTTGATTCGCGAAATGACGGGCAGAGCCAAGTTCTTCGGGGGCGGTGACATTTCATAAAGAGCACCATCCACCCGATAACGAATCTTGAATTCCTCCTCGAAAGGCTCGAAGTGAATATCGGATGCCTGAGCCCGAATGGCCTGTTGAATGACCAAGTTGACGAAACGGATGATGGGAGTCTCGTTCGCGGCATCCGTCAGTTCACCCTCCTGAGATTCGTCCAAACCCTCGAAATTCTGTAGACCAACCTGACCCAAAAGGTCACCCATGGTGCTTTCGACCTTGGGATAATGAGTATCCAGAAGATCCTCCACGTAATTCGGATCACATACGATCAAATGAATCTCCAGGTCCAAAGCAAAAGTCAGATCGTCGATTATTCCCGAGTTGAAAGGATCGGCTGCCAAAAAGTGAACCCCTCCCTCCGACAAATAAAGAGGGACGATCTTGTAATTTCGGGCGACCTCGGCTTCGATTCGCCTCAATGCATCTTCTTCGATCTCTTCGACTTCGCCGACTTGCAGTTCATATCCGAGAAATTGGGCTACCAGACTGAAAACATCATCCGCCGTGGCGAGTCCCGCGTTGATGATGGCTTCGGCGTAGGATCTTTTTCCCTCCCTGACGTCTTCGTCATAAAGCTGCTCCAGTCCATGCTGCGAAACCTCTTCGACCTGCTTGAAAATATCTCGGATGGAGGCGTTGTAATCTTGATAAAGCATGTTTTTTGGCTACCTCACTCTTCAGCTGTTGTTACCATCAGTACTTCATCCAAAGTCGTGACCCCCGCCAAAACCTTGCGAAAACCGTCCTCACGCATCGATCGCATTCCCATTTCACGAGCCTTTTTTCTAAGTTCCACAATACTGACATTGTGATAGATCATCTCCTCGATTTCCTCGTTGACCACAAAAATCTCGAAAACACCCTTTCTTCCCCTAAACCCTTTGTCTCCGCATTTGTCACAACCGGCACCATGCATGAAACTAGCCGAACCAACCTGATCTTCGCTTACGCCGAGAATAGCCAGTTCACTTGGATTAACTTCGTATGGCTGCTTGCAATTCTGACAGATGGAACGGACCAGTCTTTGGGCCAAGGCTGCCCGTAGTGAGGCGGAAACCAAGAACGGCTTGACCCCCATGTCTACCAACCTGGATACGGCGCTGGGGGCATCGTTTGTATGAAGGGTGCTGAACACCATATGACCGGTCAAGGAAGCGTTGATGGCAATCTCCGCTGTTTCCAGGTCACGAATTTCTCCCACCATGACGATGTTCGGGGCTTGCCTGAGCATGGCGCGCAAAGCGGCGGAAAAAGTCATCCCCACGTCCGCCCGCACTTGTACCTGATTGATGCCGGCAACTTCGTACTCAACCGGATCCTCGACCGTGATGATCTTGCGGTCGGGGGTGTTGATTGCATTCAAGGCCGAGTAAAGGGTGGTCGACTTACCCGAACCAGTTGGCCCGGTTACGAGAAAAATGCCGTCGGGCATTGAAATGACGCGTTCGAACACTTCCTGGTCGTCGGAAAAGAAACCAAGCTGAGGCAACCCCAGGCTGAGGCTTTCCTTGTCAAGAATACGCATGACGATACTCTCACCATGAACGGTAGGTAAAGTGGATACACGCAAGTCAATCACCTTCTCCCCTACCTTGACATTGATCCGTCCGTCCAAGGGGACTCTTTTCTCGGCCAAGCTGACGTTGGCCATAAGCTTGGTGCGAGAGATGATGGAGGGCTGAAGACGTTTCGGGGGATCGGGTTGTTCCTGCAACTTGCCGTCCACCCTGAACCGGATGCGGAAC
>Ga0315321_10001263_pt1 | contig 19416 bp, 21 predicted proteins | sample M180m21515metaG_FD_203464 | JGI IMG/M metagenome (GOLD analysis project Ga0315321, IMG submission 203464) | Ammonia-oxidizing marine archaeal communities from Monterey Bay, California, United States - M1 80m 21515 | ecosystem: Environmental > Aquatic > Marine > Intertidal zone | place: USA...
TTCGATTAGTGCTTCTTGGGAGGAATCGGTTTCGTTGGCGTTTCAAGCTGGGTTGAGCGAAGATCGAATCATTTTGGATCCAGGTATCGGGTTTACCGATACTCGAGAACAGGATCTGGAGATAATCCGAAACCTTGGAGCGTTGAGATCGATTGGTTTTCCGTTGCTTTTAGGCGTTTCTAGGAAACGCATCACTGGAGAACCCTTTGGACTGGGACTGGATGAGCGACTGGAGACGACCTTGGCGACGACAGCTCTTGGAATAGGCGAGGGCATTGATTTCGTACGAGTGCATGATGTGAAGGAAAATGTCCGAGTCGCGAAGATGACGGACTTAATTACTCGAGGCTAAATGGATAAAATAATTTTGAATCGGATCGAACTCCTTGGAAAAATTGGCGTTTTAGAAGAAGAAAAGCGTAGAGCTCAGCGCTATTTGGTTTCGATTGTAATCAGGGCGGATATTAAGGTGGCCGGAAGAACGGATCGATTGGGTGAAACGATTGATTATGGCCATGTTTTCGAGATGGCGAAATCGCTGATGGACGTGAGCGATTGCGAGTTGATCGAGTGTTATGCGGAGTGTCTTGCAGGACAGATATTGACGACATTTCCAAAGGCGAAATCAGTAACTGTTGAAGTATTGAAACCGGATGCTCCAATTGAAGGTTCTTTCGAGTCGGTTGGTATCGAGATAACGAGGACGCAAGGTGACTGAAGCTTATCTAGGACTCGGGAGTAATCTGGGAGATCGATCGGGTCACCTCAAAGCAGCGGTGACTGGATTGGGTAGCGTTGATGGCGTTCGAATAAAGGCTATCTCTTCAATTTATCGAACGGAGCCGATTGGGTTTGTCGATCAAGATGCTTTTTTCAATGTGGTCGTTCGCGTCGAGACTGAACTCGAACCTTTGGAATTGCTCGAGCGGTGCTTGGAGATCGAGCGGAATCGAGGAAGAGAACGATTGGAGCGTTGGGGGCCTCGGACGCTGGATATCGACTTATTGGTTTTTGGAGACCGATCGTCAAGGGATGAGCGGCTTACGCTTCCGCATCCTTTGATTGCGGAACGCGCGTTTGTTTTGGTTCCATTGCTCGAGCTATGGCCAAAGGCCGAGATTGGTGGATTGAGTGTAAAGTCGTTCCTCGATAAGTTGGGGGCGGATGGAGTCGAGCGTCTGATCGCTTTCGAAGATTGCGAAACAGTGGCGATCGTTGGAGCAAGTCTTAAGCCTGATCGCTATTCGAATCGCGCGCAGAGAATGCTTACTGATCTTGGGTATTCGGTGATCCCGGTTTCAGCTATTGGAGTGGACGTCCTTGGGGTAGCTGGTTATCCGAATCTCGAATCCTTCGGCGAAAAGGTGGATACGGTGACGCTTTATGTCGGACCAGCCCGCCAGGAGGAAATTATTGCCGAAATATTGGTATTATCCCCGAAGCGCGTTATCTTTAATCCGGGGACGGAGTCCGTTCAAAGTGAGACAACCTTAGAAGCTGCGGGGATAAAAGCGGAGCAGGCGTGCACGCTTGCCTTATTGCAGACAGGGCAGTTCTAGAAGGGCATTGAGGGGTGCGTTTCTCGGCGGGGTTGCGATTAATCCGCGATGACCCAGAAGTAGCTGTTGTCGGTGATTTTGCGAAAGCGTCCAGTTGAAAGGTTACCGTCGTCTATCAAGGCATCGGTTTTTGCGAATTCGCTTTCGTCGAGCGATGGATTTACGACGCCGATTCCGGATGTGATACCGCTGCTGAATTCTTCGTAGTCCCAATTACCTCCCATTGACGTGCCCGATTCGAAGAATCGTTTTGCGAAATAGCCAGCTAGCTCTTCGGGAAATACACCTGGAGTGGTGTCGGGAGGCCAGATCCCAGACTCCATGATGAATGTTTCCGAGGCGTTCGCGATGGTTTTGATATCTCTGGTAAAAGCAGTTACTCGGGATTTCTTAGTGACCTTGACGAAGGTTGGGATGGCCATGGCTGCAAGTAATCCGATAATTGAAACGGTAATCATCATTTCTATCAGCGTGAATCCGCGTTTTGCTTTCGAGTGGGTTCTCATGGTCTTCTTTAGGTGGCTCATCAGATTGAATGGGCGAATTGGGTTGGCCTATGATCGCAGGTTAATTCGGTCTATCTATTTACGGACGGAAATCGACTTGCTGTTATAAAAACGGCAAAATTTACCCTAAAAAAGCAATTGGCAAAATGCGATGGGCACTAGCCTCTAGGTATCCCTAGGGGGCGCTCAATGAATCGGACAATCGGACTCAAGAGGATCCTAGAGACTCTTTTAGGGCTTCTAGCTCTTCCCAGCGCTTGTAGATCGTTTCGATTTCCGAGTCGATTTTCGAGAATTGGCTTTTCGCCGTTTCGGCGAAAGAAGGCTCGGATTTGTAGGTTTGCGGGTCGGCAAGCTTCGCGGTTATTTCATGCCGTCGCTCGTCGAGCTCTTCGATGCGTTCGGGTAATGCGTCCAATTCTTTCTGTTCTCGATTGCCGAAGCGCCGTGAGCGCGATTTCCAATCGCGTCGGCTGTTTTTCGGCTTTTCGCTTTTTTTAGGAGAGGATGCGGCGGCGTTCTGCATGCGATTTCGCCAGTCTTCGTAGCCGCCGGGATGCTCGCTGACGTTGCCTCTGCGGTCGATTACGATGAGGCTGGTAACAGTGTTTTCGAGGAAGGCTCGGTCGTGGCTTACGAGAAGAAGCGTACCTGGAAAATCCATTATTCGTTCTTCGAGTAGCTCTAGCGTTTCGGTATCGAGATCGTTGGTGGGTTCGTCGAGAACGAGTAGGTTAGCGCTTTGGGTGAAGAGCTTGGCGAGCAACAGTCGATTGCGCTCGCCGCCGGAAAGCGTTTTGATGGAGGCTCGGGCTCGATCAGGAGTGAAGAGAAAATCTTGAAGGTAGGTGATTACGTGGCGCTTGCGCCCGTCGATACTCACGGATTCGTTGCCGTCGGCGATGTTGTCGAAAACGGTTTTAGAGTCGTCGAGTTGCTCGCGTAACTGGTCGAAATAGGCAACCTGAAGTTTGGTGCCGTGTTCGACTTCCCCGGACTCGGGTTCGAGGTCGCCGAGCAAGGTTCGGATCATAGTAGTCTTTCCGGATCCGTTGGGGCCGACGATTCCTATCCGGTCGCCTCGCATGAGTTCGAGAGAGAAAGGATTGAGGATCTGTTTGCCGCCGAGCGAAACGCTCACGTCTGTAGCAGTCGCAACTTTGCGTCCCGACTGGTTGGAGCCTTGCATCGTAAAAGTAGCTGTGCCTTGGCGGCTTCTTTGGGCTGCTCGCTCGTCGCGCATTTTTTTGAGGGCTTTGACGCGACCTTCGTTACGAGTGCGGCGGGCCTTTATACCTTTGCGAAGCCAGGCCTCTTCGAGAGAGAGCTTTTTTTCGAAGGCCATTTGGTTCTTGGCCTCGGTTTCGAGAAGCTCTGCCTTGCGGTCGAGATAAGTGTCATAGTCGCAGCGATAGCTGGTGACTGCGGCGAGATCGACTTCGACGATGCGAGTGGCGACTTTGCGGAGGAACGAGCGATCGTGAGTAACGAAAATAATAGTGAGATCGCTTTTCAGGAGGAAATTTTCAAGCCAGAGAATGGATTCGAGATCCATGTGATTGGTCGGCTCGTCGAGGGCGAGAATTGCAGGTTCGGTGGAAAGCGCTTTACCGAGCAACGCGCGTCGTTTCTGTCCGCCGGAGAGAGAGCCGAATTGTGTCTCAAGTTCGAGTCCGAGATTTTTCGCTAGGCGTTCGACGCGTTGTTCGATTTTCCATTGGGCATCGGGGTCGAGATCTTCGCTTTCCGATCCGCTGCGAATTCGGGATAGAGCTTCGCCTGCCCTGCCGAATCCGCTAGCGATGACATCGAACACGCTTCCGCTTATGGCTTCGGGAATCTGTTGAGAGAGGGTGTTTGCCCCGCCTCCTTCAGGGAAGGCGATGAGTCCCGAGTTGGGGCCGTAGATACCTCCGATAACTTTGAGAAGGGTTGATTTGCCGGCTCCGTTTCGACCGAGTACGCAAACGCGTTCTCCTTTGTCGATATGGAGGGAAATATTTTCCAGAACGGGAGGTCCGCTGAAACTGATCGTGATGTCTGTAAGGCTGAGGACTGGCATTTTCGAAGGGGTTATTGGAGCCCTTGAGGCGGTTGGAGCAACAGAAAACGAATTGGGCCATTCCTGTCTCGAAGCTTTAGCTTGAAAGCCCGTACTGCTTCATTCATCTCTAGGTCCTTCTTCCAGAACTCCTTCTAACATGTCGAACCCTCTGTATAACGGTGTCATAGCAAACAATTTGGCGGAAATGTATCGCTTAGCGGCTGAGCGCTATGGTGATTTACCGGTATTCGCCTCTCGAGTTCGAAGCGGAGTCTTCAAGCCGATTAGCTACAATGATCTTTACGAAACGGGTTTGCGTCTTGGTACGGCCCTGATCGAGATTGGAGTGAAGCAAAGAGACCACGTTGCTATCTTATCGGATAATTGCGTTGAGTGGAACATGGTTGATTATGGGACCTTGATGGTGGGCGCCGCGGATGTCCCGCGTGGAACGGACGTAACTAATCAAGAAATTGAATACATAATCAATCATTCCGATAGCGAAGTGGTATTCGTCGAGAACAAGCGCTTGCTTGACCGAATGATAACGTTGATGCCGCAGATGGAGAAGGTCCGTCACTTAGTTTTGATGGACCGAAAGGCGGAGGCGCCGCAGGGAATATTGTCTTTGCAAACCTTGATTGAACGTGGCCGTTCGCTTCGCGAAGAAGGAGACCGGCAGGTCGAGGATCGGATGGAGCGAATTGCGCCGGACGATCTTTTTACCTTAATATATACTTCTGGTACCACTGGTACGCCTAAGGGTGTAATGCTGACTCATGCGAATATGGCATCGCAGGTGAAGTTTCTACCGTTTTTGTTAGAGTCGAATGACCGCGTACTCTCGATTTTGCCGGTTTGGCACAGTTACGAGCGAGTGTTTCAAATGATCGCGGTCAGTAATGGTTGCTGCACTTATTTTACTAGTTTGCGGAGTCTCACGGATGATTTGAAAACGGTGAAGCCGACGATGATGGCTTCGGCTCCAAGGTTGTGGGAGAACCTATACCTACGCATTTTGAAGAACGTCCAGGATTCGCACTGGATTCGTCGGGGACTTTTCAAGGTAGCGTATTTTTGTTCGCGAATGGTGAAGGGGTCGCTCTTTTTCTTGCAGGGCAAGAAAATAGATTTAAAGGGCCGGAACGCAGTCGCGTCGTCGGGCTTAGCGGTTTTGCATGCGCTGCGCGTTCTCCTGTTTCTCCCGCCATACGTCGCGCTGAACGCGGTCGTAATTGAAAAGCTGAGACAAATTGTTGGGGGCAGCTTTAAAGGGACTGTGTCTGGGGGTGGGGCTTTGCAGCCGCATGTGGATGAGTTTTTCAACTACATAGGAATATGCGTACAGGAGGGCTATGGCTTGACCGAAACGGCGCCGGTAATCGCCGTTCGTACGCTCCGTCGGTTGGTTATCGGTACGGTCGGGCCTTTATATGAGGAAACGGAATTGCGGATCATGGATTTGAATACGGGCGAAATTCTTTTCCCGAATACTTCTAACCCGGGCGAAGGTCGTGGATTGAAAGGGGAGGTTCACGTCAAAGGGCCGCAGGTCATGAAAGGCTATTTCAAGAACGAGGACGCGACGAGTCGTGTCTTGAAGGATGGCTGGCTGAATACGGGTGATATCGGAATCTACACATACAATGATTGTCTCAAAATTGTGGGACGGTCGAAGGATACGATCGTATTGCTGAACGGCGAGAACCTGGAACCGATTCCAATAGAAGCGAAACTGTGCGAATCGCCATTGATCGATCAGTGCATGATTGTGGGACAGGACCAAAAGCAGCTAGGAGCTTTGGTCGTACCTTCGCTCGAAGGATTTGCGAATCAGGGATTCTCCAAGGAATCCGTAGCGGCGCTTGCGGAAGATTCGGAGGCTCATGATCGCATTGTCAAAGAGGCGAAGCGGCTGATCTCGAATGAAAATGGTTTTAAGACATTCGAACACATCCATGGAATTGCACTTCTTCCCAAGCCATTTGAGGTTGGCGAGGAGATGACTAATACGTTCAAAATCAAGCGTCACGTCGTAGACGAAAAGTACGGAGACTTGATCGGATGGATTTTTAGCTAGCAGGCCGCTCCGGTGGGGGCGTGTAAGAGCGAGTAGTAATCTAGCGGATCAGTTCGAATTTATTGTGCCGAACGAAGTAGAGGGCCGCCGCCGTTAGAAGCAGGTGAGTGCCGATGGCACTGACATTGCTGCTGTTGTCCAGCAGCATCATGCCGAAGGCCAGGGAGACGTAGTTCAGGGCAATGACCGCGAGGGTGTGTTTGGTTCGAATCCCCAGGAAGAGTAGTAAACCTAGGCTTATTTCGATGTAGGCGAGGCAGTGGAAGTAGGGGGATGACAGAAAATTCGGTAGGTTTGTATTGCTGCTGAAATTCTGGGTTTGGCTGGCTACGAAACCGTCATAGAGGTTTGAGAAGCCATAGTCTCCTTCGCTGTCTTGAAATTTTCCTAGTCCGGCGACGATGAAGCGGAGGGCCAGAAACAGTCTAAGCGAAAGGAAGGCCCAGGTTTCGGCGGACCATTGGAGGAGGGATTGATTTCGTTGGTGGGAGTGTTGTCGTTTTGCCATGATCAATGTTTGGGTATTGGGTGCGAGTTGAGCCAGCTTAGGGTTTGGTCCAGCTTTGGCTGAATAGCGTGTCCTTCACCATTTGGTTCTCGAATTGGAACCATTCCTTACGCGTGTATTTACGGAGGAAGTAAGTGACGAGCGTCGAGGTGTTGACGATGAAGAAGGAGTAAAGCAATGCAGGCCAGAGGATGTCGCCGGAGATTTCCGCGCTAAAGCTGAGGGTGATGATCGCGAAGGCTAGGGGACCGTTTTGGATACCGGTTTCGAGAGATACGGTCCGACTGCTCCGTTGGTCCATGCCGAGGACACGACTGAAGAAATAGCCGAATAGAAAGCCGCCCAATCCGAGGAAGACGCTCGCAACGAGAATGAAAGGACTGGTTTCTTCGGGGTTCAGCATCCGGTCTACGTTGCGTGGGAGCCAGCTGATTATCAGGAAAATGATTACTATAATGCCGAGGGCACTGCCGGTCTCCTCCATGTTTTTGCTCCAGCGTTTGCTCTTTGATTTGAGAAACATGCCTCCGGTCACCGGGAGGAGACAGATGAGCAGCGAGCCGATGACTTTGCCAAAGTCGATTTGGATTTCGTCGCTAGTAAACGGCCCGGCATAGATGGTCAGCAGAATCGGCATCGCGAAGAGGGCGACCGCGGTGGTTAGCGTGCTGAGCGAGATACTGAGGGCTAGGTCGCCTTTTGCGAAGTAGTTGAATAGGCTTGATGTGGTTCCCGATGGGCAGCAGGCGACAATTATGAGCCCGATAGCGACTGGATCGGAGAAGTTGAAGAGTTTCGCCATGGAGAAGGCGAGAGCCGGCATAATGAGATATTGAGAGAGAAAACCGACGATGGCGGGCTTGGGATGCCTAGCTGCAGTCCTGAAGTCCTTGATGGAGAGGGTGCAGCCAAGACCGAACATGATCACGAAAGTCATTAAAATGAGCAGATTCGTCTCGGTGGGGGTGAGCATGGTGGGAAACGCTAATAAAAAGCGGTATCCAGGCCAGAAAATAATGAGAGATAAGCAGTTGGGGGATTATTGGTCAGTGTAAGACGGTTGGATCGAGAGAGGAGATCGATCGGGTTTAATGGCGGAAACTTAACTAATCTGGACTTGGTGTCGATAGGGTTAGCTAGATGCGTATCTTCCTATCAGTCGTTTGCTTGTTGGCAATTGGTCCCTTTGTTGTGGGCAAGCAGCCTGACTTTGCGCCCACGGAAGGACAGATTTCGGATCATCGAGCAAAGGTGTTTGAGATCGCTCGAAACTATATCGTAGAGACATTCAATTTGGTTCCGATCGAAGAAAGCCAGTTTAATCCGGTTCGGTTTAACTCGACAGGGATTTGGGGCGACTTCGAAACTCGGGTCAAAGATCTGGGTGATCATCGATTCGAAGTGATGGGGTGGGTCAACCCGGAAGGTCATCGCAACGAGCCGATGATATGGTCGGTCGTTGTGCGTTACGAGTTGGTCAACCCGGAAGGTTGGATGTATCGCGGCGTCGATGAGGTCTTCGTAAACGAAGCAGTGATTACTTCCTGGAGGTTCGAGGATTTTTGGAGCGTTCCTTACGAGGCGAATTATTCCGCCAAATTAGTTGCGCAGCACGAAAGGCGCTAGACGTCGTTTATTGCACCATCGCCTTTAAGCGCGACGTCGGAAAATACTTTCCGGGGCATAACGTGTGCTTGGGATGCATGAGAGTATGCGTGGTTATATACTTGGCAGGAATTCCCGTTTTGTCGCGTAGGTAGGAAATCAATACTTCGAGCTGCTCCATTTGCTTTTCCTTTGGGCGAGATTTTTCGAAGTTGCCGATGAGGCAGATACCGATCGCAATTTGATTGTGGGCCCAGATCTTCATGTGGCCGCCGTGCAATTGCTTTTTCCAGCGATCTCCGACGAAGATGTCTCCATTGCTTGTGCCGCGTGTTCCGTTTTCGATCACGAAGTGGTAGGCCAGCCCGTTTTCCATATTGCGTTCTTCTTTGTGAAAGCGAGCCATGTTGATAGCTCGATCAGCTGGTGTTCCGCTATGGTGGATTACGATGTTTTTCCATTGCCCTCGTTTTACCGCGATTTTGTCGAGAGCGGCTTTGACGCCTGCGGGTAAGCGTGCGTACTTGGATGCGGCTGCGGCTGAACTGGACGGGATGCGTATGGTTTGGCCGAAGCGGATTTTATTCGCATTTCGGATACCGTTATAGGCGGAGAGTTGCTTGGTGCTGAGACCGTGCTTCGAGGCGATCGACGAGAGGCTGTCTCCGGGCTTGATTTTGTATGAAGTGAATGCGGGGGCGGCTCCGGGGATTTGAAGTTTCTGTCCGATACGGATTTTGTCCGCATCTTTGATCTTGTTGGCCGTCTTGATTGATGCGACGGATATTTTATACGATTGAGCGATCGTCGTGAGGTTGTCTCCCTTACGAACTACATGCACTAAAGCCTCGGCGCAAGGAAAGGCGAGGAGGAGCGAGGCGCAGGTAAGTATTTTGAAGATACGCATGGGCGAAGGTTTAGGCACTGACTTTCATGATCTTCTTAAGCTGTTTGCGATCCTCCGACCGGACGATGAATCCGATGCAGTTCTTCGATCTGCATTGACAAGGGTGATCCTTCCAATGTTCCAATGCGTATCCGTAATCGAATGTCAGCTCATCGCCTTCGGCTATTTTCGAAAGGGCGACGAACCAAATCTCACCTTCGATGTCTTGGGCTTCGCAATTGGGATTGCAGGAGTGGTTGGCGAGCCGAGCGATATTCCAGTCGAAGTTGCCGTCGAGGTCGTGCTTGTCGTCGAGGTCGAAGATGTAGACGGAGCCTTCGTTGGTGAATTGAGAAGACTCGAACTGGTTTAATCCAATTTGAGTGGAATTGGTTTTGGAGATCTTTTGGCCGAGGTATTGGATGATGTAAGCGTCCTTGGGAATGTCTTTGGCGGCGAATAGGCCACGATTGTGAATTGTCGAGGATGTTGCCAAAACGTAGGGGAATTCCGGTGGATTACCGTTTTTATCGAGTCCGAAAAATTTTCGTTTCTTCGATTTTTTAATTTTATTCTTGTTCTTCTCTTTTGCCATGCGGGTTCTCTTGAATTTCAAGGCGGTCTAGCAAATCCGTACGGTCAATGCCGCTGAATGCAATCCATTTCTGGCGACCAGTCTCGCCGCTTTGGAGGGTGATTCGGCTTTTGGAAAGTTGGGTCTGTTTCGAAAGAAAGGCTATAAACGCTTTGTTGGCTTTGCCGTCGATGGGCGGCGATTGGATACGGATTTTGAGGGTATCGTTTTCCCGTGACGCGATTTGGTTTCGAGATGCATTGAGGATCACTTTGATGGCGAGAAGGGTAGACTCGGGAGTATTGGCTTGCGGCATTGGCGATCTCTTTTGACTGATAGCGGTGATCATCGTGCTTGCGATGAAGGCACGAATTGCTCTATCTGCTAAAAACATTCTGTGGAACGCGACCTGCATACCGAAGGTCAATTGTTATCGTAATGAAATTTAAACCAAGAAGACCCTCAACCCATGCCCAAAATCGTGAAGTTTGGCGTAGCCGATTGGATAAGCCAATGGGACCGGGTATGTTGGTAACATTGATCCCTACTTTGTTGTTGTGCGTCTTTCTTATTTTAGCCGCTCCGTATCTAAAACCGATCGTAATGCGGATTTTGAAGGTCGAGAAAGATCATCTGATGGTGAATATTGAACTCGCCGAAGATAAGGAAGTTGCGGTTCCAGCAACGCCTCCGCCAAATCCGGATCTAGCGATCGCCGAGATTTATCAGAAGCTTTATGACGAGCAGGGCTTCGATTGGCGGAATCCGCCGGAAATCGAAATCCCGGAAATCGAACGCGAGGAGATTCAAAAGGAGATCAAGCCCGTAGAGGTGGAATTGCCGCTAATGATGAACGTACCATTGATTCTTCGCAAAGAAGTTTCTGCTGAGTAGGGCTTAAGCCGAGACTCCGATTAATGAGAAACGACGAGTCCACGGATTCGTCGTTCTTATTTTGAAATTGTTATGATGGGCTAGACGAAGCAGTACTTGCCTTGGAGAATGGCGTCAGCTCGTTGCAAGCAATCGCTCACGTCGGTGACCAGGTTCCATAAGGTTTGCTCGCCCTCGCCAAGGAGGTTGAGTACGAGGAGATCGGGTCCCATTTCTTGGTCGGGCAATTCGTCGCTTTCTCGAATGACGCCGGTGATCCATTTGGAAAGTTTGAGTAAGCAGGCCATTTTGCCGGTTGTGATGCAATCTAGCGGCGAGTATTGAAAGCGGACGGGATCGGTGAAGGAATCTGGAAATCCCCACGATCGAAAGAGCGTGTATGAGAGCCCGGAGCTGCCAAAGCTTTTGAGTCGGGAATTGAGGTGTCCGAATGGAGCTCCTTCAGCGACTTCATTCTTATGGGCCTCGGCCTCCGATATAGCGGACGCTAGGGAATGAAGCAGTCCGATCGAGTAAGCTTCATGCGGATCGAGCTTGTGCTTAGCAGCGAGGCTTTCCATGCATACGGCGCAGGTGACGGCACGTTTCCAGGCTTCTGGACTGTAGCTAGAGACATCCTCAGTTTCGTCGCAATATTGGTAGGAGTAGATACCAAGGAGATCGTACATACGTTCGAAGCCGACTGCGGTGGCAGCCTGCTCGATACTTGTGTAACCGCCTTGGCGAGCGTTCTCGAGTTGATTGGCCTCACGCATGATGCGAGTTGCTAAAAGTGGTTCCAGGCGGATGAGAGCGATTATCTCGTCGGGGTTGATGTTACCTTCCGTGACGAGCGTTTTAAAGCTGTTAGAAATTCGCGGGGCGGGAGTCAGTGTCTCAAAGCGTTTTTGAAGCTGTTCGACTGTGGTGTTGATTCGTTGCATGCCCACAATAAACGCCTCTAAACCAATGAATTTAAGCGTTTTGGACTAGATTTAGTAATCGAATCTATTGCCGCTTGAGCACCTTTCCAAAGTCACCCATAAAGCATGGAGAATATCCTCTATCGTTGATATGCGGGATATTCGCAAACCCCGTGAGATACTCTCTCGACGAAAGGCGATTCAGCCTGGAACCGATTGTTGGGCCTGCCCTTCGAGCTTGGTTAGAAGGAGTCTTAGGTCTTTGAGTCGCCGGAGGTCGCCCTTGCTGAGTTGTATAGATCCTGTGTCTAGCGAACCTAGAATGATGGCAGATACCTTTGCATCGGCCAATATGGGCAAAATGACGAGCGATGCGTTGCGATCCTCGGTGTCGATCCAATCGGAGATGACGGAGAGTATTTTCCCGGCGTTTACATCCTGTATGAGAATGTCTTCTTTGCGGTTAATGCAAATACCGAAAATGTCCCGTTTTTTTCGGATACGAATGGGCGATTGCGGATTGGTTTAAAAAGGTCGCCATGAACGAAGCGGCTAGCGAAGCATTCGGTTTCGCGCTCCTCTCGTATGAAGGCCATGACACTGTACAGATTAAGCCCATCTTTTATCGCTTGGGTCGCGATTTGGTAGATTTTTCCGGTATCGATGGTTGGTTTGGGTCTCTCTATGGCAATCTGATCGAGTTCTTGATGGAAGTTTGCCTCGGCTATCGCCTTCTTTTCTTCGATCCTCATATTAGGTTTTATCCTGGAGAGCGCCTCTAGGCGGGCCCGTTTTGCGTCGGCAGGCAATTCAGGTAGCTGATTCGCCATTGATTCGGGCTTTTAATATGCCGACTGTGTGAGCTACCCTGGAATTGGTACCTATAGTTTCCCGTAGTTTCGAAGCGATGAGCATACGAAAGCGAGTTCGGGGTCGAGGTTTAGGCTTTCGTTCCGCGATAGGTGTTGAGCCACCAGACCGCTGCACATGGAAATTCCTGTTATTTCGTGTTGTTCGTAAGTGTTTAGACGTTGTGACGAGTTTTCGACTAGAAGAATGGAAATCGTGAGGTTTCGAATCTCAAAGCAAGGATTGCCTCTGGAATCGCTGAAATTCAATCACCTCCAACCTTGAATGCCATGGTGTCCGAGGCACTGACGATCTTTTCAGCTGTACTTGGATCGCAACCAATAAGTTCCGAAAGATCGGTGATGGACACCGACGAACTTTGATCCGAGAGCTTCTGAACGATTTGAATGATCTCACTAATTGCAGCAGATCGTTCTCGATCGCGGAAATAGTGGGCCAGTCTAGTTGATCGTTCATCGTTATATTAGATCGCGATGCAGTAAATCGGTTGGATTGATGACGATGGAGCATAATCTGAGTTGAATTACTACGTTCTAATAAGCGCTTTTGCTTTTGGTAAGCCATTAGGGCATTGCTCTGATTCCCAAAATGGTGAGGCCGTACGGATTCATTATATTAGCCACCCCTGCTGGATTACGGTCGGACTCGCTAAGCAGTTTGGAATTGATGCCCTATCTGGCGACGTCTTTAATCGCTCCCGACGTATGGGTTGCGCTAACTTGGTCATTGATTTTTCTCTAGCAATCGATTTGTTAAAAGCGTTACGCGAGACCCCCAGCTTTGGGGTCTCGATTTTTTTGAGCTTATGGAAGTGATTTTTTCAGGAGTCGGATCAATTGTCGCGGGTTTTGCGGCTGCGTATTCGATTGGCTGGCTACTTATCCGGCAGACTCGAAATCGATCTCAAGAGCATGCGGCTTCGATCGTAGGCTTAGCGAAGCGCGAGGCGGAAGTGGTGGCGAAAGAAGCGACATCGGCCCTCCAGCTAGACATTGATGAAAAACGAGGGGCTTTCGAACGGGAATCCAAACGTATCAAAATGGAATTGGAAGTTCGTTTGAACGAGATCCATTCCCACGAGGAGAGCTTAGCCACTTTGGGTCAAGAGCTTAGGCTTCGCGAAAAGAATATCGAGCTGGAGCTCGATGAAGTGCGAGCCAGCAAGAGCAATTTGCTGAAAATGTCGGGCAATGTGCAGCGAACTATGGCCAATCTCGCTTCGATGGATGTCGAGGAAATTAAAAGTGAATTGAGAGAGCAAGTAGAGCTCGAATGCTGCGATGCTTTGGCTCGAATGCGGAAAGATCTGTTAGAACGTTCGGAAGTGGACGTTAATCGTGAGGCTAACCGTACTTTGCTGGCTGCGATGCAGCGGATAGCGAGCAAGCCTAGCAGCGAGATTAGTGCATCGATCATTCAGCTACCGAATGACGACATGAAGGGCCGCATCATCGGTCGGGAAGGTCGCAATATCAAATGTTTCGAAACGGCGACTGGTACGACCTTACTAATCGACGAATCGCCGCGACTGGTGCTTATTTCCTCTTTCGATCCGGTTCGTCGCGAGATCGCGAAAACAGCTTTGGAAGGGTTAGTCAAAGATGGTCGTATCCATCCGGCGACGATCGAGGAATTTGTAGGGGCTGCGCGTGCGGATGTTGACGGAATGATAGAGAAGGCGGGCGACGCGGCGATCAATCAGCTTAAAATTTCTCGAATGCATCCACAGATAGCTACTCTGCTGGGCAAATTGAAATTCAGGACTTCGTATTCGCAAAACGTTTTGGAGCATTCAGTTGAAGTGGGGATGCTCTGTTCGATTATAGCTTCGGAGCTGGGGCTGGACCCGAATTTGGCGAAGCGTGCGGGTTTGTTGCACGACATAGGCAAAGCGATTGATGGAGAATACGAGGGCAGCCATGCGATTGTGGGGGCGGACTTCGTCAAGGCTCGCGGCGAAAACGATATTGTGGTTAACGCAGTCGCGGCTCATCACGAAGAAGTGCCGCCGGAATCGCTTTATGCGGGAATCGTCATTTTGGCCGATACTATTTCTGCAGTACGTCCGGGCGCTCGTGCCGAATCAATTTCAGCATACATCGATCGTTTGCAGATTCTCGAAACTTTGGCCCGTTCGTTTGAGGGAGTGAAGAATGCTTATGCTATCCAGGCTGGACGTGAAGTGCGTGTGGTAGTCGATCCCAGCTCGATTTCCGATGAGGACGCGAGCAATCTTTCAATTCGCATGCGCGAGCGGATCGAAGATGAATTAGACTATCCCAGTTCGATTCGAATTATCGTGATACGCGAGCAGCGTTACGTCGAAACAGCGAAATAGCGATCGGTTGGAATATGGCTATTCGAAAGCCTGCAACAACTGGGCTATGCGTTCCTTGAGCGTTGTGTCGAGCGTTGCTGCCATGGATTTGTTTTGGTCGTGGCCGGCACCGTGAATTTTGGCCGCAATGATCTTGAGAGTTTCAATGGATGGTTTGAGCTTGGCTGGTGCCTGAGGCTCGAGAGTTATAAGCGCTTTGGTCAGCGCAATTTCCAGGTGATGCATTTCCGCGTATTGTTCGTTTTGCGTAGCGAGGGTCATGGTTTCCGCTAGGTTTTGAATGTGCTCTAATAGCTCGCCTGTATTCATCGTTTGGACGGGAGCGGACTCGTACGCTTGAGTCTCTCTTTCAATCGAGTGGATATCCAGTTGATTGTCGCTGCACGCCGATAGAAGCGTAAGGCCTGCGAGGAACGAAAGTATAAATATCGATTTCATTGTATTCAAATACTGGGCCTAGAGACGTGGCTATACGTTGGAAGCATTGAGAATTTGTAGAACTTCGCCATGGAGATTGGGCGAGGTGGCGACGATGGAGTTACCGGTGGCGGGATTGCCGCCCTCCCAATCGGTAATTTTCGCGCCAGATCCGCGAATGATTGGGACGAGGGCCATGATGTCCCAAGGGCTCATCTCCGGGTCGAGCATTATGTCTGCGTTTCCAGTCGCGAGGAGATAGTAGCCGTAGCAATCGCCCCAAGTGCGTGTGAAGCGAGTTGCCGCAACCAGTTTTGCGAAGGCGTCGCCATTTTGGTGGCGGGCGATGTCGGCTTGATCGGTCGTAAGGAGAATCGCGTCTTTTAGCTGGCGGTTCGTGGAGGCTTTGACGACCCTGCCGTTGACCGCGGTTGTCTTGCTGTCGCTAATGATACGTTTGCCGAGAGCCGGGAAATTAATGCAGCCGAATATTGGTTCCCCCTCCTTCATAAGGGCGATCATAGTTCCGAAGAGCGGGCAGCCGGCGGTGTATGTTTTAGTGCCGTCGATAGGGTCGATGACCCAGGTAAAAGCCGAGTTCGGGTTGATGTTCGGGTACTCTTCGCCTTTGATACCGTGATCGGGAAATACAACCTGAATTGCTTCGCGGATTTGGCGTTCGGTTTCTCTGTCGGCAAAAGTAACCGGCGTTTCATCACCCTTCAGCTCGATTTCCAGATCTGGATCTTCGTAGAGCGAAAGAATGATTTTTTGCGTCTCGGTCGATAGTTTCCGAGTGAATTCGTCAAATTCGTCAAATTGCATAAGATAGGAAGTCTTAGATTGCGCGGATGCTTCTTTGGGTTAAAGCCTTTTAACTGATAAGATGGAACTCTACTGGGATGAAATACCGATTCATGTAATCGATTTCGAAGGCGGACCGCAGTGCGGCATCGTAGAGTTCGGGGTGGTTACTCTGAGGGGATACTCGATTGAATCCGTCGCCACGCGCATTTGCCGCCCCAAAACGGCGATATCGAGACGGGAACAAGCCGTTCACGGAATCGGAACATCGGAAGCGGTTTCCGAGCAACCGTTTAAGGATGAGTGGGAACGCTTTGCCAAGTTGCGCGAGACGGGGCCGGTATCCGCTCATTTCGCCTCGGCGGAGAATTCCATGATTAAGTCCGTTTTCCCTTATCCGCGGAAATCACCGAGTTGGGTTGATAAAAATCGATCTGTTGCGAAATGGGGTCCTTGGTTAGATACAGGGGTATTGTATCGAGATAAAAGTGATAAAACGAATTCTCTAAATTTGGAAGAGCTGATTCTTCGCTATGGCCTGCAAACGGACTTGGAAGACCTGGGGCGCGCTTATTGTCCGGTCGGCCGTCAAGGCTATCACTGTGCCTTGTTCGATGCTTTAGCGTCTGCCTTGTTACTTTGCAATTATTGCCGAGAGCTTTGCGATGAACGCCTGACCTTGCTGCAATTGGTGGCACGCAGCCAAGGCAACTCGGTTAAGCGCCAGAAGGTCGAGCAGCGAGAATTGTTTTAGGAGGTTGATGGTGTCTGGCCTCCTACCAGAAAATAATACCGCTTGATTGCTGTGTTTCGGGGGGCAATAGTGACGGTCGATTAACGAACTTCAATGCGTTGTAGATACCAAATCGATTCTGGGAGAAGGAGTCTTTTGGAGCGAGAATGAGCAGTGTATCTACTGGGTGGATATCGATGACTTCATTGTTCATCGTTTCGATCCTGCGACCGGAGAGAATATTGGTCGCAATGTTGGCAAAAAAGTCGGGACTGTGGCATCCACTCAATCGGGCAAGCTCGTGCTGGGACTGTCGGATGGCGTTTACGGTTTTGATTTTGAAACGGAAGAACTCACCAAGTATTGCGATCCTATGCAGGGAAAATCGAAAATCGCTTGAACGACGGAAAGGCGGAAAGGCGGGTCCGGATGGGCGGTTCTATGTTGGTTGTATGGGTGAGAAACAGTCGGAGGGGCTTTATCGAATCGAGGCCGATGGTCGCTGGACGGAAATCGAAAGCGGTATTACCTGTTCCAATGGATTAGTTTGGAGTCTTGATAATAGGACTTTTTATTACATCGACTCGCCGACCCGAAGCGTGGTTGCTTATGATTTCGATATTGAAAAGGGAGAGCTATCGAATCGAAGAACGATTATCGATGTTGATCCGGGAATGGGAATTCCTGATGGTATGACAATCGATTTGAAAGGTATGCTATGGATAGCTCACTGGCAAGGGTGGCATGTTCGTCGTTGGGATCCGAATACGGGTAACGTTTTGCAAGAGGTCCCAATTCCCGTCAAACGATTGACCTCTTGCGCATTTGTCGGAGCGGACTACCAAGATCTTTACGTTACGACTTCCAGTGTTGAGGTGACGGACAAGGATTGGGCCGGTGAGCCCCAGACTGGCGGTCTTTTTCGCATCCGGATGGATGTTGCGGGAGTACCGTGTTTTGCTTTTGGGGGTTGAGGGAAGTTCCCAATATTGAGTTGAAGGACTATGCGGTCACGGTAGAGGCCAATGAAGAGGGCCCTAGTCTGAACGATGAGAGGAACAATCGTAAGCAAAAATATTTCCGGAAAATATTGAATATTACATACAGGGAATAGGGGAAACGTTTGTTTCGGGGGAACGTGTGCGAAATAGAATTCATTGTAGGCGACTCTAGGTTTTGATTTGTAGGAAGCTGGATAACTAGCTTTCCCACAAGATGGATTGTTTACGGCCCATTTGTATTGCTCCAAAGTGAATTGGGCGTTTTCAGAATCTCATAGTGGCTCCATCGATCCAGACAGTTTCTCGGGGCATGAATTTTTTGGAAAATTTTCTCATGGAACCTTCCTATTAAGGAACTCGTCAGTGTAGGACTGAAAGCCGCAGTAGGTGGGCTTGGCTATTTTCAAGGGGACTTCATTGGGTTAGAGGGGACTATCAAAAGTAGCGAGCGTCACCCTGATAAACTAGGTGGATGGGCGTACGATAGTTTTACGAACCTAGAAGGAGAAGAGGTCAATAAAACGGCAAAGATGTTCGAAATCACGCTCCTAGTTTACCGCTGGCAGTTCCACTCTTCACCTATCAATTGGCGTTGTTTTAGAGGGTAGCTTCTTTTTCGGCTAGTTGATCGGAGGCTTGGCTCCAGGCTTCGTAGGTTTTTTCGAGGGTTGCTTTGTTGCGGTCGTATTGACGCATTGCTTCGGCGGCGGCGCCGGTTTTGAAGAAGCCTGGGTCGGCCATGTTGGCTTCGAAGGTTTCTTGTTCGGTTTCGAGCTCGGCGATTTTGGACTCGAGCTCTTGGCTGCGTTTTTTGAGGGGGCTGAGTTCGGCGACCATTGCGGCGCGGCGTTGTCGGCGTTCTTTGGGAGACAGGGTGGATGGCTTCTTTTTGGAAAAATCGACTTGCCCGTTGGTTGGGTTTACTGGTTGGTCGGACTCGAGCTGCTCGACATGTCGGAGGTAATCGGATACATTTCCTGGGAAGAGGGAAAGTCCGTCTTTTCTGACTTCTAGGGTCTTGGTGGCGATTCGATCGACGAAAGCTCGATTGTGGGATACGATAATGAACGTGCCCTCGAATTCGCTTAGGGCCCGTTGGAGGGCATCTTGCGAACGCATGTCGAGATGGTTGGTGGGCTCGTCGAGAATGAGGAAGTTCGCTTGTTGAGTAAGTATTTTGGAAAGGGCTAGCCGATTGCGTTCGCCGCCGGAAAGGACGTCAGTTTTTTTGAATACATCGTCACCGTTGAAGAGGAAGGCTCCGAGGGCGGTGCGAAGTTGAGTGTTGGTCTGTCCTGAGTTGGCTTTCTCTAGCGTTTCGATAACCGAGTCGCGTGGATCGAGTTCGTCGGCTTGATGCTGAGCAAAGTAGGAGAGGATTGTGTTGTGACCGAGAGTTCGTTCTCCCTCTTGGAAGGGTTCTATGGCGGCCATTACTTTCGCTAAAGTTGACTTTCCGGCTCCGTTGACGCCAACGACTGCGATGCGATCGCCGCGCTCGATACGGATGGATGCGTTGCGAATTACATGTAGGTCGCCGTAGGATTTCGAAAGGTTTTCCAGTTCGATGACGACTTGACCGCTGCGGGGAGCAGGGGGGAATGTGAAGGCGATCGTGTTTTCTTCGGTTTCGATTTCGATGCGTTCGACTTTGTCGAGGGCTTTGATACGGCTTTGGACTTGGGTGGCTTTGGA
>Ga0315321_10001264_pt1 | contig 19416 bp, 13 predicted proteins | sample M180m21515metaG_FD_203464 | JGI IMG/M metagenome (GOLD analysis project Ga0315321, IMG submission 203464) | Ammonia-oxidizing marine archaeal communities from Monterey Bay, California, United States - M1 80m 21515 | ecosystem: Environmental > Aquatic > Marine > Intertidal zone | place: USA...
TGGGCTATCGACCACCGGCACCAGAGGCCATCGTACCGATGGACCAAAGGCCGATCATGCACTAACTATCAACTTGGACCACGCAGGTGGTGCTGCTCAGTGGGTCAGAAACTCAAACCGATCTTCTAATACCATACGGTGTGCAGCCTAACCATAATTACTGTTTGCATCCTCGATGTTGGCCGGGCTGGTTCTAGGAGCGCAAGAGTGCGGAACGCAATTTCATTATTGTGAAATTGGATACACGTTGAAAAAGCGAGTTGAGATGCAACGATGCTATCGATCAAATGGACCCGGAGTTTGTGTATGGGTTATGGACTGGGCGATAGCTGCGTTGGTAGCGGTGATCTTTTGCTCCGTTGCTCCGAGCCTAGCGCAGGGCCAAATGCGAGCGGAACAGCTGACCTGGGCTGAGCGGCACTTGCAGCAGCAAAATCGTTTAAACGAAGCCTTGAAAAACCGTATTGATCAACTCAAGCAGCGACTTTCCGCTGATGAATGCGCCATTCTGAGAGAGCAGGGTGGTAATGCGTGTTTGGTGCCCAATCCGCTGGTCGAGTTCAACAAACCGGTAGCCCCTTCTTCCCCGCCGAGTGCGGTGCTGCCATACGGGATAAGTCCCGTCGATGCGCTGGGTTCCACAAATTCCTTAGGTGCCATTGACTCCAAACCCGAGGGCCAACTGGAGGCCGCCGAAACCGAGAAAGCGGCCCCTATGGTCGCCCGGCCTGCAAAGCCACTTTCTAATCAAGAGATGTTGGCATTGCTTGAGAACGTGTCCGTTTTTGTGGTTACCTCTAAAGGCCTAGGGAGCGGTTTCTTTGTTGGATCCGGGCTGCTTCTCACGAACAAACACGTCGTGGGAAATGAAACAAGAATCATGATCACGAGCGCTGCGCTTGGCCGTCCGTTCGGAGCGCGCGTGGTGAAGCAGTCGCCGGCACCAGTGGAGGTCGGGCACGCGGACTTCGCGCTCTTACGAGTCGACGAACTCACGGATAACCCTATTGCCTTGATCGCCGCCGGCACCTCCAAACTGGGGGGCGTAATCGCAGCCGGTTATCCCGGGCTAGTCGTCAGCAACGATCAGGCGCTAGCCAGATTGGGATCGGGGGATTTGAGCGCTGCACCGGATCTCGTCGTAAGCCGGGGTGAAATCAGTGCTATACAGCAGCCGGGTGGCATTCAAACTAATTCGCTCGAGACGCTTGTGCATACGGCACGGATCATGGCGGGCAACAGCGGTGGGCCCTTATTCGACGATTGCGGCCGCGTAGTCGGCATCAACACATTTATAACCGCCGATAGCGGTCAAGCTAGCAGTGCCGGGTTCGCACTCGGGCCGGCGGCTTTACGCGATTTCCTACATGGAGTGCCGGGGGTGCGACTGGCCCCAGCAACGCCTTGCGGTTCGTGATCTCCAAACTGCCCAACAGCCAATGAGCCGTAAGGCCGGATGCGTTACGATGAAAGTTTAAGACTGAAGCAAGAACAGTTCGATCTGTTCCTCTAGTTCCATCTTGCGTCGCTCCAGGTCTTTTACCTTTTGGGATCCTGCATCGTTACTGAAAGTCAGGCGTTCCCTGTCTATATCATCGGAGAGGACCGCGGACTGTTTCTCTAGTTCGGCCAACCTCCGGCGGGCGCTCTCCGTCCCGGCATTGGCCGACGCCAGATTGGAATTCAGCTTTGCCAAATCACGCTCGATCGCCTGAAAGCGCGCCTCTGTCTCGGCCAGTTCCTTGCTAAGCGCTGCACTCTCTTGAGTGACCCTCGAAGCCTTGCGCTCCAGGGCAAGCTTCTTATCTCGCTCGTTCTGCAGCGCGACCCGTTTTTTCTCGGTGCCTTGCGCGTAATTACCGCTGGCGAGGCCAGCGACGCCGCCCAAAAATCCGCCCTGGTTCGGATTGGTCGTGTTGCATCCGGCAAGCGAAGTCACTACGCCACTTATGATAAGCGCTGTCGCCAACCGGCTTGAAATTAATCTTTTCTGCGTCAAAGAACTCTCCAATTTAGGGCCAGACAAAACCGAGCCTAGACACACCGCCCGATAAACAGGGCCTGGCTCCCGTGCCGCGGGATGACCCGAATGGGTTACGAGATCCGGTTCACCTCGAGGATTTTGTCAAACTGTTGAACCTGCCTCTCTAGACTGGAGATTTGGTTATTCAGCTTGCTGATCTCAGCACGTGTCTCCGCGTTGGAGTTGCTGTTAGAGCTGGATGCCTGGAAGTACTGCGTTTTTCGGTTTTTCAATCCGGAGATCGACTTATTGACCGAGTCGCGGTGGCCCGAGACCTTGGCCAGAAGCGCGTTCATATCGCTCCGTTTCTTTGTCCCGGCGGCGACCATGCGTCTCATATTCTGAAGCTCGGTCTTATTCTTGTCGATTACTCGCTCTGTGATGTTGATCATCTGCGCCACTCTAAGATTATCATTTTTGACATCCTGGCGAACAGAGTCGAGGCGCGCCTGCTCAGTTGCGTACTGCTTTTTCTTGCTAGCGACGTAGTTTCCCGCGCCACCGCCTGCCACCGCACCAACCCCGGCGCCAATAGCCCCGCTCTTGGCATCGCCTCCGATCAGAACTCCGATCAACGCTCCAGCCAAGGCTCCTGCGATCACACCACCAGCCACGGTGCTGTTAAACTCATCCTCTTGCGCCCGAAGCCGCTTTTCGTCAGCCGACAGATTGACGGTTGATGCACCGCTTGTCGTCACGCACCCAGCGACCATGAAGCTGACAAGAAATAACGCTATAGATTTCCGCAAAAATTTATTTATATCCGTGATCACAACTGAAAATCCTTTCTAATTATTTCTATTTCAGAAGCTCCTCCGCGCCTAAACCGTTGAACATGACTAGAAAAAGCGAGCACGTACTGGATTAGATTAGAGAGTCCCTTTTCACGCAACTCAGTGCATAGCACACCTTCCTGACCGATTAAAACTCTATCCGGATAGGCCGCCGCAAGTTCCACGACAAGATCGGTGTATCCGGTAATATTTAGTTGGAAATTCTCGATTCGCTCGTTTTGTCTACTATAAATCCGCGCCAGCGCTGAAGAGTTTGCGCCGGACTTTTCGCGCTTTTTAATTACTTGGGCGGATAGTTTAATAACCGAGGCATCGTTACCGATCGTTTGCAAAATGATGGCACCCTGCCGAAGCAGGCTGCGAGCTGATCTGTCCCGCGACCGGTTGCGGTCGTCGATCGCCAACCTGAACTCCTGTGCGACCCGAGTAAGCCGAGCCTGCAGCTCCTCTTGTCCAATTGCCTGCGACAGTGCACGTAGCTCCCGCACGGGGTCCGACTGGATCGGCGGGAGCGTGAGCGTGTCGGCGTTCGTAGCCAGGTTCTTGGCCGCAGGCGATGGCGGAGCGGCCGGGGGTGCGTTCATTTCCGTCGTGGCTATTGTTTTCCAAGCGAGTTTAATGGTTTGCAGCTTTTTTTGTGATGAGATGACTTCGGCCGAGAGGGCAAACCTCGTCCCGGTGGTCGCAGTGCTACCGGGCTGTCCGTTGCGGTAAAACGGAACCTCCGAACGGTAGGCGCTGCGGAGGGCGTTTGCGGACATCAGATAATTCCCACCACGAATGACGAATCCCCCGGTCAAGCCGTGCTTTCGGTTAACATGGGTCAAGCGAAAGGGTTCCAAAACGATTTCGTCTGCATTCCCGAGCATGTCGTGCAAGCCCAGCGGGTTCGGTCGCTTCAGCCCAGCCGGCTTTGGCTTTCCGTTCGATGAGTTCGCATCAACCGACCACGCGTACGCTGCGAGCCCCCCTTCGGTTGGAAACGTTGGTGCGAGGAACTCGCTACTTCCGACCTTCAGGCCGCCACGAACTGCGTACTCCCACTCCACCTCGGTTGGAAGGCGGACGAAGCCCGGCACTCCGTCGTTTTTTGGGACCGATTCTGGGGCATTCTCGAACAACCATTGGGAATAGGTATGTGCTGCCTCTATCGCCTGGAACCAGGTCATTCCCATCGCGGGCAAGCGGCCCTTCATATTTGGCTTGGAGGGGCATTCGCCCTTCAGTGCGGTGAGCTGATGAGCTGTTAGCTCATACTTCGCCAGATAAAGCACCCGACGATTCCTATCCCTTGAATCCATGAACGGGGCGGAGAAATAGGCGGTGTGCTGGGCCTCTCGAAAGTCGTAGGTCGCATCCTTGTCCCCCAGAACTACCGCCTGATCCTCAGCGATCGAATTCGCCGCCATCGCCACCGGACGGAATACCATCGCTCCTCCACAAGGCATGGGCAGAATCAGGTCCGCACTATCCCCCAAAGGCTTTGGATCATAGAATTTCGCTGGCCATGTGATTTCCTGGGCCTGGGCAGGCTTCAGAGTCCCCGCCATTGTGATCGCCATCGCTGACACAGCCAGCCCGTACCCGAGTCCATGAGCTAGTTTTTGCGCCGGCCTGTAAGCCTGCCCCAGCAACGTTGTCCGCACACCTGATGATCGGAGCAATGATATGATGGAGGAATCCATGCCAGGTCGTTGATATCGGGACATGACAATCATCTTTCTCTGAGGCCTTCGGCCGGCGAAATTCGCGATAAACCGTACGAACTGAAGATTGAAGCCAGGACCGATATACCGAGCGTCATGGCGAAAAACATCAGAAGGTCGCTTGCACTTAGCACCATGAGATCGCCCTCCACGGAAGCTCCAATATCGGAGAATACGGCTTCGATCACGAAGCCGGCCCCTAAGAAGGTGATTAGGGCACCCGCAAAGCCCATCGTGGCGATCAGGAGGGCTTGATAGATTGGGATCGCGATCAACCCGCAGGCCCGCATGCCGATCAGCCGGAGGAAGCTGGTGGCTTGGCGCTTTCGCTCGAAGTTGGACCAGAGGCTGGCGGTGAGCGATACTAGGAACCCCATGACACTGAATAACGAAATGATCAGGAAACCGCCGGTCAGGCTTTCCGCGAAGCCGTTGAGGTTGTCGACCTCCGCCGCTTTGCTGCGAATAGACAGGCCGGCATCCGACAGGTGGCGATGCAGGGTTATCACGCTCGCAAGGTCCTTGGCATAAATCCGCGCCCCAGCGTAATAGACCCGATCGGCCGGATAGTCGGGGCCGTCCCAGCCGAAGTCCGGGACGCCGTAGCCGTCGCGAAAACTCTCCGTCGCCCTCATCAGCGAGAGCGGGACGAATACGGCGGTGCGGGCGGTCAGTCCTGGGGTCGTGACCGCTCCTACGACCAAATCGATTTTACCATTTTCCCGTTGGCCGTCTCGTTGGCGGCTAACCACGCCGCCTATCCGGTCTCCGGTCTTCAGATCTAGCATCTCGGCCAGCCGATCGCTGATAATGACCGTAAGGACGTCACCGCTCGAACGGGCTACTGGGATTCCCTGGAGCAGAGGGTCCCCTAAGCCGGTTGGGATCAAATCAGCGACTTCGGCACTCTTCAGACCCGAGGTGCGTGGAACTGTTATCGTAATGGTGGCCGCGATTGCTCGCGTTTTTGGTTTAACGAACCCAACATCAGGACGGGCGGCGAGCGTTTCGAACCAATCGGCATCGAACTGCTGGCTGCCTACAACGATGATCTCGAGATTTCGCGGATCGGATAGCAGGCGATCCCTGAGGCCCTCTACCAGGCCTGTTTTGAGGCCGAACATGATGATGAGAGGCGCTAAGATCGCCGTCAGTCCGAGGATAAAACACAACGACATGCGCCAGTCGACGAGCATGTCTCGGACGCACAATCCGAATGCGATACGGAGGCCACGAAATATAATCATGGGTCCGAGAAACGGCTTACCGTTCCCCCTTGCTCTTGAGAGATATTGAGCGTGAGGGGCAACAATTCCAGCGTTTCGACCAAGCTCATATCATGGGTCGCCACGATCAACGCCGACCCGAGTTGGCGGGCGACCGCACGCAGAACGTGCGCCACGGCAAGTGCATTCGCAGCATCGACGGACGCGGTAGGCTCGTCGGCGAAAATCACCTTCGGTCTGTGGACGACGGCGCGGGCTATTCCGGCTCTTTGGCGTTCCCCTACCGAAAGCTGATTGGGACGCCGTTCGAGATACTGCTCGATCCCCAGATTGGCGGTCAGTTTTCTGATCCAGTCCCTGTCGACCGCAGACCCAAGCAGCTTCAGGGGCAGGGCGATGTTTTCGCCGACCGTCAGATAGTTAAGCAGCCCACCTTGCTGAAGAATGTAGCCGGTATGTCCTGCCCGCAGATCGGCAAGCCTGTCCAAGTCGTTGTTTTTCCAAGCCGCACCTATGTTGGCATAGCTTTCTTCCGGGTGCGTCGCCGTTTCGTTGCATAGCTTGAACTGTCCGACGGATGTCGGCCGCAAGGCCAACGCTAGCAGGTCGAGCAAGGTGCTTTTCCCGGAGCCCGACGATCCGATCAAAGCGCGCTGATCACCAGGATGAATGCTCAACTCATCCAAGGACAAAACGAACCTCCAATCTTCCTTCTCTCGCACGAAGTGAAGATCTGTTATTTTTATGATCGCACGGGTCATCGCTTATGGAAGCGCGTTGAGCGGCACTGGATAGAATGCCTCGCCCTCATCGTCGCGACCGCTCAAAAGCACCCAATTGTCGGTATTGTCGTGAAACAGTTCCAGCAGCTTCAATTTCGACTCAATGCCATCGATGAACTCCTGTTGCTGGCCAATGGTGAACTGCACCCAGATCTCCTGACTTATATTCATGGTCTGGCTCCTGAAGGGCAGATCGTCTAGGTATTCGCCCACTAACCCTAGCTCCCCCAAGGTCGACGCCTGAGCGATCCTGTCGGGCGATCGTCCCATCGCCGCCGCAGTGGCCTGAAGTTGGGCGAAGAAATCGTCCGTCGAGAGTTGACCCTGATTGGCCACTTCCAGAATGCGCCTCATCGCTTCACGGAGGTCGCTGATTTGGTTCTTTGACAGCAGCAGGCGGATATCCAGTGTCGGCACGCTCTGATCGCGGAAGTCCTTGTCGGCGACCCAAGCCTCGAACGCCTTTGGCACCGTCGTATTCTCCCGCTTGCCAAAATATTCGAGCTTTATCGCCAGTCCGACGAGTATGGCATTCAGTTCTTGCTGTCGCAGTTTTTTATCCTCGGCGGATTTGGCCTTCGCCAATTCCTCTTCAGCCAGCTTGAGCTGTTCAACAAAGTAGGCGCGATCCTTCGTGAGCTGCGTGATGATGTCATTCGACACCCGGTTCACTGCAGCCTTGAAACTACTGGGGTCTCCTGACTCGATTTCCAGATAGAGGGCGCGGCCGCTGCCATCATTGAAGCTGCTGACGTTTCGATATTGTTGTTCGGCAATCTGATGGTCGCCCTTACCGGCGGGAGTCTTAAGGTGCATCACATACGTATATAGGCCTTTGCTTCGAAGGCTCTCGCGGATTTCGTTGGTCATCAGGCCTGATCCAGATAGTGGGTCGAACCCTTCTCGAGCGCTGGCATCGGTCACCAGGATCAGGTGCTTGCCGTCGAAACCGGACCAGTTGATCTCCGTAGCCGCATGCGCCAACCCCTTGTACGAGTCTTCGGAGAAACCACTGCTAGAGGTGACTGTGGCCTTCAGGCTACGGATCTTTTCCAGGAATTCATCGGCGGTATTCGTCGTGTTGGGATCTGCGAAGGTCTTGGCGACGAACTCCAGACCGGGAACCGCATCGGTGCTATCTCGAAAGGCGACAAGACCGTAATTCAAACGCCCCTTCATGCCGGCAGCGGAAATGCGCTCATGAACCTGAGTAACGGCCGCTCGCACGGCTTGGATGTATGGCTCCATAGAGCTGGTGGCATCAATCACGAAGGTCAGCCCGGCGTTGAATTCTTTCTGCTTTGGCTTTGGCGTTCGGGCGGGATCCGCTGGATCTTCAAAGGCGGAAATGGAGGCGACCTTGAGCAGAGTCAGAGGATCGAGCGAGTCCGGATAAATCTCCTCCGCTTCTAGAATCGGCAGCAGATAAAATTGGGATTTGAAATCGATAAAGTTCTCTGGCTCGACGGAGACGATATTGGGGTTTTGCGGCGGATGTCCGCCGTCGATGTTGGCCCGCGCCGATTCAACTTCGACCAGAAGGTCAGGACTGTTTAGAAGCGCTTCGAGACTTTCCTGGCTGTTCATAAGGAGCGTGCGCTGACGCCCTGCCGGGTTGGTGAAACTCGCCGTGAGGGAATGCTTCCAATCGATTGCTTTCGCCTCCGGCATCCAGCCGACGACTTTGCCCTGCCGATCGATACCAATCTCTACCCAGCGTTCTCCGTTAACGCTTTTCCGATCGTAAACGAAGTGAACGGAAAAGGCGGTGAGATTGCTCTGCTCCGATCCATTCGGCTCTGCGTGAATACTGGCACCGGGACGGACCAGGACTTTCTGGTACAGGCTCGTCTTGCCTTCCATCAACAACGGCACGCGTTCGGCCGTCGCGGACTGTCCCGCCACTCCGATTAGACCGGTCAGGGCCAGCCCGAAAAGCGCCCTGGACATGGTCGCCCGACCGGCCAAATTTCCTCGACCGAGCATGCTTACTTGAAATAAATGTCGCATCACGCCCGCCATGCTACCGTTACGAATATCAGATCTTTTGAAGATAGGACTTGGCCACCTCGTCGCCAACGGCGGCGGCCTTCTTCAGCCAATTCTTCCCAGCGATCTGATCGGCGGAGATCCCGCTTCCGCCTTCGTAGAGCAGAATGCCGAGGCGCCGCATCGCAAACGCTTCACCGAGGTTCGCGGCCTTTTCGTAAAGCGAGACCGCGCGACCAGCATTCGGGTTCAACGGGCTTGTCGTTGGTACATGAAGGCCTGGATCATACATCTTCGCGAAGCCTATCGCTCCGGCGGCGGAGCCTGCTTCCGTGGCCGATTTATAAAGCAGCAATGCCGCACCCAGATTTCCCACCTCCATTTGCAACTCAGCCTGTGCCACCAGGTCTTCTGGGGACGTGCGGTCAGATTTGATTAACTTGCGCACATCCATCATCGAAAGCACCTTCTCGGTGTCCTGCGCTGCTGTTACCGGCTGTTCCCCTTCGCCCCGGTTTCCAATCGGGAGTTTATCGAAGAAGACAAACAATAGAGCGCCGGCGACGACAAGCACCGACGCGATGGCAGCACCGATTTTGAGTCCGGTCTTATTCAAACCCGCTGACGGGTTACTACTTGTCGGCTGCTCCTCTGTCGGCGACGGTTGCGATGCCGTCTTGGGGGCTTCGAAGGTTGGCGCAGGGTTTGATGTGGGGGAATATGTCGCTGGAACTTCCGGCTCGACCTTGCGGCCGCCGCCGACCACAGGACGGCGGCTCCGTCTGGACGACCTCGCTTTTTGCTGGATCGCCGGCCAGATCAGTTGTCTAGAGCCAAAAGCGTTGACCCCGTCGACAGAAGCGCGAATCTCGACATTGCTGTTCGCATTAATATGACGCGTCACCTCTGGGCCTAGATCGACCGCCGTCTGACCCGCGCCGTCATCCGAGCCTTGAGTCGTAATCCATGTTCTTTCCGGCTGCCACCCAGAGTTCCCTAAATAGTTTGGCCCTCTCATATCCTGGATCAGTTGTACTGCCGTGACAGCGCAGCCGGACGGGATCTCCGACGTACGCAGCAGCAGCGACGCCCAGCCGACCGGCTTCGCTTTGCCTTCCAAGACTTGCATCTGCAACACTTTCACGGAATTCCCCTTATCGCATAATCTAAGCATGCCTTCATGAAAGCGTTACGAAAGGACGCCCGCGTTTCCCAAAAGCCTGCCGAGCGCCTCATTATCCGATCGGGACAGCAGTGATCCCCCACTTATGCCCGAATGGGCGCTTGCAATGTACCTTAGAACGTGTACCCAATCCAATACAAAGGGGTCAATTTGTCCATCCGGGACGACCATTTGTGGCAGATTCGGCAAGCCCTTGGGCACCTTCGGCGGCTCGAAAGCCTTACGTTGCGGATTGCGCAGCGGAACGTCGGCTCTCTCGGAGATAGGCAGCAGATCGTGGCCCAGCCACATCAGATAGTTGGCTGCGTGTCGATGGGCGATCAGGCAGGCGCGTGGTGCCACGACCTCCCATTGCGCATTAACATGCGACGCATCATGACGGATTGCATCCGCCATCCGTGCGGCGACGGCCAATGGCTCCAGCCCGCGGATTAGTTCCTGCCCTAAAGCCCGGAACTCCTTGGCCGGGACTTTATAGCGCGTCTTCAGCCGGTCATTCTCGGCGGCTTCGGAGATCCTCTCGGCCCAAGCATCGATCACCGCCTGGACAAATCGTCCGACCCGATCGAGCGATGCGGATTTCGGTGGCATCGCGTCCTTGACGACGAGCGCTTGCTCGACCGGATCGCCGAAGGGATCGAACGCATCCTCCGCCGGAGTGGCCTCACCGCCGGCTCCGTTGTCGCTAGAGCTTCCCGCATCGTCGGCCAAGGCGGCGATGGTTCCATGGATGGTCCTGATTTCATCGATGGTGATCGTCAGCTCGTCGAGTAGCAGGCAGAAGTCGCCTTTTCTAGCGCAGGGCATCAGGGCCCGGGCGATCTGCTCCGCGACTTTCGTTCGCTCTTCAGTCTTGTCGAGACCGTCGGCGTCGAAGAACTGAGCGAGCGCGTCCTGGAACGTCTTGCTTTCCTCCTCCAGCCGGGCCTCGATCTGGCGCAGCTTGAGCTCGGGATGGCAGACCACTGCGACACGCTCGACAAGATAGGACACGCCGCCGTCATTAAGAGCGAGAGCCGCATCAAAGGCCGCCTCCGGATCGGCGACGTGTTTGCGGATCAATCCGCTCTCCGCGCAATAACGGCGCATGCTGTCGATGAAATCTCGCATGCCGGGATTGAGGGAGGCCTCCCGTTTCTCCTTGTCCCGTATTGTCAGAGGCGAGCTCAAGAAGGCCGGGTTTCTAAGAAACAGGCTATTGTTAAACGGTTCGCCGTCCCAATCTTGCGTCCAACCGTGGCGATCCCAGAGCGAAAGAAGCCCCTCCTGGATCCGGGTGTCCCATCGTTTTTTCTGTGAAGTGGAGTCCTGACCGGTCGTTTCCTCGAACTCTCGATCGAACTTGGTCATGATGAAAAATAGCGTGTTGGGGGTCTTCGCGCGGGTTTCCGGCATTTGCCCCAAAGTCTTTTGAACCCAGGAATGGACCATGTCCCCGAGAACCGGCACCTCCATGTTGCCGTTCGGAATGCATAGCAGCATTCCAGTCATCTCCCGTTCCGCCTCGTAGCGCTGGAACAAGGTCTCCACCTTACCGCGCAGCAGGAAATTGGCGCCGGGGTTTCTGATGTCGTCGCCGCTGATTTTGGATTTTGCGCCTTCTTGGAAGCTTCTCGCACGCAGCCGTGCACGGGCACCCGGGAAATCCAACAGATCGGCATGCTGAAAGAACGGATAAGCCTCGTTGCCGATCTTCAGCACCAGTTCGGCGGTCAAAGCCGAGATCAGCGAGCGCGCCAAGGTAACTTCGGAGCCGAACTCCGTCCGAACCAACATTTGGGCGTCCGCGTCGCTGCCGATCCTAGCGAGTGTCTGGACGTTCAGGATACTATTGGCACGACGGTGCCAAGCTTGGTTCTTCCACTCAACGAACGCGTCCAGTCCGCAAAAGATATCCTCAGAGTTCTCGAGCTTCGCGGACGCCTGGCTGAGCGTTTCGAACAAAGCCGTGAAATCAGGATTGTTGCCCCACAGCAAGCCGAACAACTGCACGCGGCCCTGAAAGTCCAGGCGTGGTGCTAATTCGGCGGCCCTATCCCAATAGCCCGCAGTCGAGATTTCGCGGTACGGCTTTTTGTAGCTGCTGTTCACGTATTCAGCGAGATCGTGCACCCCCGCCGCATCGATGTGTTTGGCGATGGGACGGCTCTGCGCATTTTCCTGAAGTATGTCCAGCGCCTCGGTGACATCGGCCACATTGGGCAAACGGAAGGCATTCCTCTCTTCGTCATCGTGCAAAATGTCTTCTTGGCACGAATTGATTAGGGTCTTGACCAGATCAAGTTCAGTCAGCAAGCGCAGCTGGACCGGGAACTCCGCCGGTACGGGGTTAATTTCCGTCGAGAACCTGGTGACGAGTCCGGTGGACTCCCCCTCGTTCTGCGGGTTGATCTGATGGAGGAAATCAAAATCTTCATCGCCGATGCGGACGAGAAACGAGCCACTATCTTTCTGGCACAAGCTATTCACAAGATAGGACTTTCCAGCCTGGCTGGGGCCGAACACGCCCAGTGCCATACGACGGCCCGCCGCGCGGCTGAGAAGGCGTGACGTATTCTCGATCCGCCGCAGGATGCGGGTGAGGGAGTGGGCGTTCTGCTTGATCGCAGGCGTTCGCTCTTCCACATCGTCGACCCATAGAACGGCCCGCTCCGCGGCATCCCGCAGGGCTTCGCATTTCTCGCCAAGGGCAGCTGCCTGTTCTGCAACGTTCATCGGATAACCCCCGTATCAAACCAATATCCGCTCTGATCCTGAAGTGTCTGAAGCCGAAGCGCGAGCTGTGTCTTGCCAACTTCGTCGCCCTCCGAAGTCAAGATTTCCTTGATCTTCAGAGTTTCTGTGCTTTCGTCCCGTTTCGAAATGATCGAGAAGCTGACCTGTAATGGGTCGCCGGTCCGATACCTCTGGGCCGCCTTGTCGTCTCGATAATCCAGCACGTACATCTGGGTCGCCGGCCACCGCTCGAGCGGCAATTGGCGGAACCCGATGACCACCTTGTTGGCGAACGGAACTTTGGTCGGAGGCAAGCCGTCCTCGGGGTTTTCCAGATCGACGTCGGCGTAGTAGACGTCCTGATCCTTGATCTGCTGTTCGGTATCGATCTTGCCAATATACCGGGCTGTTGAGATCGGGCTATACTGATCGGTCAGAAGGCCAAATCCCAGCAGCCGGCCGCTCGCCACGGCCCCGATCATCGCGCCCACCACGGCGGTTGTTTTCGGATCGCTGATGCGAAGCCGGGAATCTCTGAACGGATACCAATTTCCAACCCGATAATGGTGCAGCGGGATGATCCTATCCGGTGTCACCGGCCGGTGGCTGATGACCAATTCCCGGAGCGCTGGAAGCCTCGATGGGCGCCCGGACAGCAGGAGGACATCGCAATCGTAGGCGCGGATCACCTCGCACAGAGCTGGAAACGCATTACCTAGGGTGTTGGTGATCGTCCTGCGTATCGTTTCCGGGTCGACCGGGAAGCGGAGCTTCCGCAGGTCGAAATCAGGCTGGCCACCATTCTCGATGACCTTTTCGTTGAACCTCAACAAGCGGCGTTCGGGCGGCGGGGTGGCTTGGGAAAAAATCTCGGCGAACCCTAGGTCAGTTGGGGTTTTCGCCACTTCTTTATTGCTCGACTCGTATGCGCCTAAAATGGCCAGGCCGATCTTAACAAGAACCTCCATGACGAGCTGCTGGCGCTCGACGCTTTCGGTGATGCCCTTGCGGGCGCTGTCGCCACCAAAGATCTCCTCGATCAGGTCGCCCGCTCCGATGACCCCGGCGGCGGCGATCGCATCTTGTATCGGCGCGAGGACGTGTTCGTTCACGACCCGACGCAGGATATCGTCACCCGCTACGTTGAAGCCTTCACGAAAGACCGCATGAGGCCGAATATTAGCAGATGTACCCGCACCGACAGCTTCGAAATCGGTGATCACGAGATCGGTCGTTCCACCACCGATATCGATCGTGGCTAATCGGAAACGCTCCGGCCGTGGATCATCGATCCGGGGCGTCTTCATCAACTTGAAGAAGCCCCTCGCATCGCCGTTAAACGTCTTGGCGACCTCGGTGTAAAGATAGACCAGCTGAGTCGCGCTGGCCTCGTCCATTAGCATTTCCAGCTTGGGGCCGGACTCCCGGGGGCGTTTCATGACCAGCATCGTCATATCAATGGCATGCTTGGCCCGGTCACGAAAAATATCCCGCTCCGGCTTCGACATCGCAGTTGGCATGGTCAGGATCACACGACGCAGATTTCTCGGCACCGAGTAATGCCCTTTTTGCCGCCGGTAATCCGGCGAGTTGATCATCAGGATCGCGTGATAGAGGATCTCGGCCAGCGCGAAGGTAACGATGGAACTGCGCGAATACTTAGCCTCGACCGGAGGCAGGTTCTCGGGATCTATGGGGTCGAGCGTATGGCGCGGCTTCCCCTCGGAATTGATCAGAGCCGCGAATGCGCCGTCCTTGGCGAAGCGCTCGCCGCCCACCTGATCTGCCCCGCGATTGAAACGCCAAGGCTGAACCCGCTTGCGCTCGTCCCAAAGATAGCGCTTCGGGCTCGACATGCCGGTATGGCCGCTGGTGCCTTCTCTCAGGCTGGAAAGCCTGGCGGCTTCGCCGCCGACACGCGCGATGGTTGGCCATTGGAAGGCGTCACTGCGTCCCGACAGGGGCGAAAAATGGTCCTTTCCGAACGATACCTGCGCGAACTCGACCCAGCTCTCGAATGGATCCTGGTAGATGAACTCGGGCCGCGATAGGTCGCGCAAGCGCAACTCGCTGGCCGTTTTGAGGCTGAAACCTTCATCCGGGTGCTCCTCGATCAGGATCCCACAGGTTCTGGAGTTGCCAAGATCGAGTACCAGATCGACGTCGATTGTGGTGATGTTCTGATCCGTGGTGACGTCGGTGAACTTGACCGGCAGCATCCTCAGGCCAAGTCGAAGTGCATCGAGATAGGCGAGATAGGTCGCGATCTCGAAGCAATTCACGTCGTGCATCTCAACCATGTAATGGGCGACCTCGTCATCGGTCACGGGTTTCGAGTGCTTCTTCTGCCGGGCCCTGACGCGGTCCGCGTAAAGCTCGAACAGCCAGTCCCCCAACCAGCCGGCATTGACGAAGTCGCGCGTATCCGATGCGTGGGTGGCGAGCGAGAAAACCCGTCCGGCCTTCGCGTCGTCCGCCGACGGTGCCAGGTAATCGGCGTCCGGCCGATGCGGCAGCAGGGCCGTGTCGAAAGCTATCACCAGGCGATGGCTCTCGGCGGAACCCGGGCTGGCCTCGAGCCTGTTCCCGATATCGACGAACCGGCCCCGGACCCAATTCGTCGGGCCGTTGGCGAAATGCGCCTGTTGTTGCTCGCGCAGATACGGCAGCGGAAGCCACTGGTCCTCAAATAGACCAATAATCTCCTTAAGCGACACGGAGAACGTCGGCTCGCTAGCTTTCTGCGTGTGTCCGCTAGAGTCGTTATAGCTGTAGGCACCGGTCTCCGGGTCTTCCTCAAGCAGGAACAACTGACCTTCTTCACCGGGTGTGATGCAGAAATCCCAGCTTTTCTTGGGAAAATTCGCCAGGTCGAGCGCAAAATCGACGAACTGGATTCCCGTATTGGGAATGAGTTCGATCCGGTCTGTGATCGTCGTCTTTTTGGTTAACATGCGTTAGCTCCAAAAATTCTTTCGTTGGATCAGGATGTCCAAATTGCCGCGGTTTTGCTGGTAGAACATACAAGCGGCGGGTCCGTCGGGCTGCGGCAGGCACTTGACTTCGATCAGGTTGTAGGCGGAATCGTCTTCGCAAACCATGGGCTCCAGATGCTTTATCTCAAGCCGCTGATCGACAAAGGCCGCTTCGATCGCACCCGAGCATGCCATCCTCCGCGTTTCCAGGATGGTGTGGATTTCGCCCTTGCCGTCGGCATCGAAGCGATAGGTGATGCTCACCGGCTCCTTCGTTTCAACGTCGAAGAGATCCGACAAAACCTCCCAGTCGCCTTCGATGAAGCTCATGTCGTTCTGGTCGACGGCATCGGTTGGAATTCGCAATACCTCGCTCGGACGATTTGGCAGAACGAGGGTCCACAGCAGAAAGGCCAGTAAAGCCAGACTCGCGGCCAATCCGAGAATCCCGAGGAGCCATGCGAGGAACCCGAAGCGCCAACCTCCGGACTTATCCTCTTCGATCATGGACGGCCTGGGCGCGGGCGGCGGTGCCATCTCGACGAAATCCCCCAAGTGGGGAAGGACCGAAGGCGCTTCCGGGGCATCGGTATCCGTCATCCCCCAATGCGCCGCCACGAGTTGGCCGTCGACGAAGAACAGGTTGTCGGTCGAGCCGACATAGAGGGACGTCGAGAGAATATCGCCCAGGATCCGGCTGCTGTCCGAGGTATGCCCCATCAACGAGCGGATCAGACCCTCGAAATCGTTGAGTAAACCCCGCACCTCGCCGTCCGCCACCTCTCTCTGCTCCGCGGTGGCGGCAACCCAGGAGACAACTGCTCCGTCTCGTGGAGCCAGCCAAGACATCGCGTCGCCCTTCTGCGGCACGGGCAGAGCGAAGAATTGCGCGTGACGCTCCGACAGCCGGTTGGTGAGCACGTCGCGGATGTGCGTGTCGCGCTGCCAAACGGGTTCTCCATTGACCCCGCGCGGCTCGAACCGCGTCCGTTCGTATTGTATCAAGGCCGACAGAATCGTCATGGGTTCATCCAGCGGCTTAACGACAGTTTTCGGGAATGGGAGGCTCTTCGGATGCCTGGATTATGGCGTGTCGCAACGAGGCCTCGTCGGCCGTGATGGTGCGTCCCCGCCCATTCTGTGAAATGCATTGCACTCGTTGGCCGGGCCCGAGGTTGACGACGTTGATCGTCACGCCCGGCTTCGATTGCGCGATCGCACGCGCCGCCGCGCACGGATCTCCGCCGCACGAATCATAGCCATCCGCCACCACCACGATGGTGCCTTTTTCGTCCACGGATTCACCTTGGATGATATTCCCCGCGCGCTCGATCGCACGGGCCAGCGGCGTACCCTTTTGCGGCCTCGCGGCGTCGATCTTACCGAGCAATTCCCCGCGTCGATCGTTGGGGTAGAAGCTGTGGTTGAGAACGCCTTTGCATTCGCCGAATTCGATATACCCGATATCTACATCCTCCGGCATCTTGGTGACCATGTTGACGATGGCGTCCTTGGCGTCATCCATCAGCTTGCGGCCCCCGCCTGTCGAGAGACGGCTTACTTCGCGCGCGGCCGATTGATCGCCGTTCTGCTCGCGCGTTAGTAGGGCGTGCCGTCGGATGGCAGACATGCTCGAAGGCAGGGCCATGCTCCCTGACGTATCGATGACGACGACAATTTCCGGAGCTTCCCACGCGGGCCGAGGTGCGAGGCAATTCACCGGCTGCGGTTCCGAGTTTGCATCGGGGGCTGGGCTTGGTTCAGGCTGTGCCGTTTTATCTTTCGGAGGTTCAAGTCGTGTATCCAGCTGCGGCTGGGGCTGGGTTTCACTGTGAGGTTTGACGGGTTGTTCTGGCATGGGCTCCGGCGTAGCCGCTACGGGCTTGGTGGGCATGGTCGTGGCGGGTGCCAGCGAGCTCGGTAGCGGGGCTCCGTCCGGGCCACAGACAGCGGGCGTGCATTGTTCTTGGCGCGCCGCGATCTGTGCCTCCAATCGCGCGATCACGGCCCGCAACTGCGCTTCGCGAGCCCGGGCTTCATCAACTTGAATAACGATCTGTGCCTGCGGTAGGGGGGCCGGAGTTTGCCCACCTCCGCTTGCGCCTAAACTTCCAACGCCGGGAACCAAGGTCACGCCCGGCTGAACGGCCAAAGGGGGCGGGACCAAAGTATTACCGCCCACCGACAAAACTGGCGGCGACGACGTTGACCGGTCGCCCGGTCCCTCTGGAACCGAGCCCGACAGCATTTGCGGTTCCGTCTCGGGGGGCGCCGATTCTCCGCTGGTATCGGTGTCCAGCGTCTGCCAATCGGATGCTTCTAAGCTGAAAGGATCAAAGTTCGGAACGCAGGACCGAAGCAGCCATGATAGCAGAATGAGCAGCAGCAAGAGCAATATCAGCCAACGCAACCAGGCTGGGATCGCCAGCAGCCATGCCGAGACGGCAGCCCAAAATCCTCTGCTCGCCAGTTCAGGCTGGCCAAGGGGGTCTTGCGCGACGTTGACTGATTTGGGAATCGTATAGCCTGGTGCTTCTGCCTCCGCTTCTGCCATGATGGCCGTTCCGGCAGCTTTCACAAAATTACGGTCTGAAAGGGCGTTGGGCTCATTTTGCTCATGCGCCCAAAGCGTGATGACGGGCCTGCCGCCAACTGAGAACCAAGTCGCCTCGCTCGGCATGATCACGATGGCACTTAGAAGTTCCGCGATGAGCATTGCGTCGCCATGCCCGGATCTTCGCAGAACGGCCGCACGGTCCCGAATGGCTTCGAAACGGTCGGCGATCTCAATACGAAACGCGCTTTTCTGGCTATCCGGCAGGTTGGAGAACGACTCGACAGGGCCCTCGAGGTCCGACCACCAATCGATCCGTTTGGACGCGTCGTCGACAACTGGCTCGGCGAACAACTGCCGGTATTCTAGGGAAAACTGGTTTTCGATGACGTCGAAAATCTGCTGACCATAGGTATGGGCTGACGCACCTCGGACGCCCACTGTTGGGAACGCGCCGTCAAACGACCTGAAAACGTGGTTATTCCGAAACATTCAGCCGAATGACCTTTTTCAATAGTGTCGCCTCACCGGTCAGGCGTGCCTATGTGGCCGCCGTCCGATTAATCGCAGACGAGACAAAGTAAAACGCCTCTCACTAAGCGGGCCGGCATTATTGGTAGAGCTTGGGCGGCGTTTAGTCCAGTGGCATTGCGGCCTCAGGGGGGGGCAGCAACGCAGAGCTATGTCGGCGCGAAGGCATAACCCAGTCGCTGTTATTACGTCTGGTCGAAAGCGTTTTTGGAAGCTGGCAAGCGCCGACTGGCTGGAGACGCAGCGCGGGCGGCAACCACGGATGAGATATCCCCCATCGGAGAAGCTGGAGATCATCCGCCTGGTCGACCAATCACGTCTGACGGTCCGGCGTACCTTGGAGCACCTAGGTCTGCCGCGCTCTGCCTTCTATCGCTGGTATGACCGCTACCTCGAGGGCGGCCCCGAAGCGCTGGAGGATCGGCCATCGGCACCGAGCCGGGTGTGGAACCGCACTCCGGCGAATATCCATGACCAGATCATCGAACTGGCGTTGCCGACCTGACCGAGCTGTCGCCCCGGGAGCTGGCCGTGCGGTTTACCGACGAGCAGCGCTACTTCGTGTCGGAAGCGACGGTTTACCGCCTGCTGAAAGCCCATACCCTGATCACCAGCCCGGCCTATGTGGTGATCAAGGCGGCGGATCGCTTCCACACCCAGACCACGCGGGTGAACGAGATGTGGCAGACCGACTTCACCTACTTCAAGATCATCGGGTGGGGCTGGATGTACCTGTCGACCGTGCTCGACGATTACTCGCGCTACATCATCGCCTGGAAGCTGTGCAGCACGATGCGGGCCGAGGACGTCACCGAAGCGCTCGATCTTGCGCTGGTTGCCTCGGGCTGTGCGTCGGCCAACGTGCATCACAGACCGCGCCTGCTGTCGGACAATGGACCCTGCTACATCGCCGGCGAGTTGGCTGAATACATCAAAGC
>Ga0315321_10001265_pt1 | contig 19413 bp, 16 predicted proteins | sample M180m21515metaG_FD_203464 | JGI IMG/M metagenome (GOLD analysis project Ga0315321, IMG submission 203464) | Ammonia-oxidizing marine archaeal communities from Monterey Bay, California, United States - M1 80m 21515 | ecosystem: Environmental > Aquatic > Marine > Intertidal zone | place: USA...
CGACGAGACAATCGATAACAGAATATCGCGCAGTCGATAGTCTGCATCAGCAGCCTGCGCGTGGATCAGATCGAGATTTTCACGATCACGAAATGTGAGCTTGCGTGCTAATGCGTAGGACAATAAATTTTCCACGAAGACGCGGGAAAACTTGTCATTGTCATCCAGCAGGATATTTTGGAGACCTTGTGGGCCCTCGAAGGTTCGGCCGTCCAAATGAACTGTTCTACTATCCACCGGAAAACTTCCAGCTTCTGCGCCATCGTTCTCGCGAACGATGGCATAGTTGATGACATCCGTGTACTGGTCCCGCCACCGACCGATCACATCGAAGTTCTCCAGAGCGATCCCGAGGGGATCCATCTTCCGGTGACAGGTATTACAACTAGCATTCTCTCGATGCGCATCGATCGTCTGTTTGATCGTCTCCGTTTTCGTCGGTGGGCTCAATGCAGCGATTTCGAGATCCGCCGGTGTCTCCAACGGATCGCCATAGAAGCTTTTCAGTACCCATGCGCCACGATAAAACGGGTTAGTGTATTCCCCGTTGTTAGTGGTCATCAACATAAAACCCGCCTGCGTAAGAAGGCCGCCACGTAATCGATCTTTCTCGCCCAGGATTACCTTGGAGAATTCTGAAGTAACCTCTTTGGGCCTGTAGTCGAACGGTGATATTTTACTAGCGCCAGGTCGCTTGCTGGGATTTGCGACCGGGTGCCCTTCGATTCTATAGATGTAGTTCAGCTCCGGAGTGATCATTACAAATTCTGAATCTATAAAGTTCTGCAGGCTCAGGTTGCTTGACAGCACTTCTTTGAAAAACTCCACGGGCTCTTCTTTGATCTGCTCCCGAACGAGATCAAATTCATCCACCCTGAAGATACTTACGTCCGGTTCGATGATTTCTAGTTTTTCAAGATCGAGCCATTGATAAACATAATCTCTGGAAAACCGATGGCTTTTATCGTCCTGCAGCATTCGGAGCGTTTGCTCGCGTCGCACCTTGGGATCCTTTAGCTTTCCCTGCGTCGCCAGTTCAAAAAGCGTGTCGTCGGGCAAGGAATTCCACAGGAAATACGACATCCGTGCAGCGATCGCGTGCTCCTCCAGAGGGCCCGCCACGCCTTCCTGTTTATAAAGGAAATTCGGGGAACATAGCATTCCGCGAATACCTGCCTGCAGGCCGGAGTAGATGCTACGGCCTTTGGCAAACTCTTGTTTCGCAAGGATATCGATCTGTCTCATTTCCGCTTCCGTCACGGGACGGCGGAACAGCTTCTGTGCAAGCCGATACAAAATGGATCGACATGCCTCGTATCCCGCAGAAGAGTCAATCTCTTTGCAATAGTTTGTATAGAAGGATGTATTGGGCGGCCACGACTCATACACTGGCCCCGTGATGGTCGCATTTTCTATGCAGAACATCGGCTGGGAGCTCCCTGCTTTGACCGTATTGCATCTCAGAACAATTGTGTCATCCGAAGCAAGTCGTGTTGTAAACCCTTCACGGGGATCGAAGTCCTGCCAGGCAGCATTGTTTGGAATCACCGTAACAATACTTTGCCCTGCTCCGGCGTTCTTACGAAGAAAGTAGCTCATCGAATGACCAACTGTTGGCTGAGCATCGACGCCCGTATCGGACAAATTCTTGACCGCCGGCAATCTTTCCTGATCGCGGCTCCCCGCAACAAATTCAGCCCTAACGTAGAATCCCTGTGGAACAATCCGGTAGAGTCCGCTCGTTTTAACCGACGGATTGATTTTTATTTGAGTGGCTGGAGACGCGAAAACCAGTGGGCGGGAATCTCGCTCCAGTACAGGAGCAAACCCGTTTGTATTGTCTTTGTGGCTGAGCGAATCTATATCTGTATTTTTGGTTGAATAAACAACAACGCGTGGATTAGGTTTGTCGCTAACAACCGTCTCGGCAATCATGTTAGCAACGTTGAAGTACGTCTCCATGTCGACAACCGACATATGAAGATTATCGGCGTTGTTATTAAAGCCGGCGTCGATGTTGTCGAGTGGCAATCGGTCGGACAGCGAGAAGGTCGTGTCAAACACATCGTTGACCGTGTTTTGATACTCCACTCGACTTAACCGTTTCAGCATTCCAGGTTTTTCCGTCTCCGTGAGTACGTGAAGTTGCCTAACTAAGACCTTCTGTAACGCCTGAAGCTGTCTGGATTCCGGATATTGCGGCGCATCTTCCGGGGGCATCTCGCCACGCTCAATCGCCATATAAATGTCTTCTAACAGTTCTGAGTCTCTCCATTGCTGGAGCCCCAGCTGATCGAGCCGAAGATCGGCTTCCGCCGTTTCTATTCCATGGCAGGCCACACAGAATGAGTTGAAGAATTTCTGTACTTGCGCACGTTCATTCGCACTACCATTCGCAGTGCCGACGATGGCGAGCAGTGACAGGAAAACAACAGTACGAGTGATCTTATAATACAACATAGTGTCAGAGTTGAATGATCTTCTTGCTATTGCCAAATTGGTCTCGCTGGATACCAAATTTCTGTAGTATCGACAGGTAGATATCGCAGGTCGTCTCGCCTTGGCGAATGACATGCCCTCCGTGGTTTGTGAATTGTCCGCCTGCGACAAAAACTGGGATTTCATTCCCATTATGTGGCCCCGTTTTCTGGCTCACGCTATTATTGCCTGTAGCGACCGTAACCGTTTCATCCATCAGCGTTCCGCCGGATTCGACATTGGTGCCGGCGAGTTTATCGTAAAAGTTTGACAGTAATGAATAAAAAGACGAGTCATATTTTGTCAAACTATTGCGCGCTTCTTCAGACTTTGGCACGTTATGCGTCGTAATGTGATGATCATGATCGAGACCCGTCATATAGAAATTGACCACTCGCGTGATATCGAATCTGAATGCCTTGTAGATCATGTCGAATGCGATGCCGCGCTGAATCTGGCGTGGGTTTTCCAAAAATCGTTTCTTATCAACGTCGGTCGCAAGGAAGTTATTCTCAAATTGAGGGGCGACCGGAAACTCGACATCTTGCCGTGGCTCGCTGAGCCACTCAATCGACTTATTAAGCTCCTGCTCCGATTCGCGCAGTGCCGCGAAGTATTCTTCCAGTCGCTGTCGGTCACGGCCCGAAACCCGCGCCATCAGAGCTTTTGCTTCTTCGAGAGAACCGTCAAGAACGCTCTTCTTATGAGCCAGCAGTCGCTCCTGTGTTTTGGTATCGGTCTTGGCGAAGAGCGTTTCAAACAGAACTCTCGTCGATTGAATCGGCATGACCGGTAACCTGTCTCGCCAAGATGCGACGATATGGTGATGGGCATGGCTGATGAAAGTGACGACATTTCTGACGCGGGTCAAGTGGCCAATGTGGTCCGCAACAATCTGGTCAAGCGAATCCGGGTTTGTCGTGGTGTTACCGACAAAGCACTTGTGGTCGTGGACATGACTTCCGCCGAACTTCATTTTTGAATAGAGCGTGAAATGGTCCCGGTGCTTTTTCAATGGCTCCATGTGCTCACTAAATGCATAGTCAGCACCATCGGTTTGTGGCAGCACGTCCGTGAAAAGACCGTAGCCCATACTAACACAGAAAAGCCTTTTGACCTTGGTTTCTTGCGGAGTGGGGCGATTCTGACCAAAGCTCTCCAGTGTCGGCAGGAACAGTACACAGCCCGCTGACTTAAGAATCTCACGACGTTTCATAAAGCTTGACCTCTTCATTATATTGGAAAAGCACTGTTAGGCTGCTCTTCCCGAAATTACTCGTCTTATCCTAGTAGATAGCGAGGCTTATGTTGTTTTGAAAAACACCGGACCATGGAAATTAAAAGGGCCTTTATTTTTTCACCAACTTCCACACGATTGCACCAACAAGCACGATAAGGAATACCATACCCACAATTCGTCCCGCGTTATAAGCCCCCCCAGCTTCTTGCCCTAATACAGTCAGCTCAGTTAACGTTATTGCATTCATGTTAGCTCCTTTGATAACCATCCATAACGACCTCAACCGGAGGGCCGATGAGTCTCGTATTTCGAGGCTTTTTAGTTTTCCTGCTGGTTTCTATTCTACCCTACGGCAGCCAAAAACAATCAGACTCTTCTCAAACCAAAAGCAATGAAACCGAAGAGATAATAGGTCCTCAATCGTCAAAATCTTTGAATCGCTGAGATTATTGATTCGACAGCCAGCTACGAATCGAATATCTTGCAAATCGGCTTTTGACTCGTGCAAGGAAGACGGACTACATCCCGACAAATCCCAAATGTAGCTCGAACAGAGGTCGAACCTGCACTCCCGAAGGAACTGGATCCTAAATCCAGCGCGTTTGCCAATTCCACTATCAAGCCAAGTAAAAAGAATCCCTCTAGAAGACTAATTGCCTCAGGCAAACTACGATATCGCTGTAATCGCTTCTAGGCACACCTGATTATTTTTCTTCACTTTGGGGTCGGCTTGTTAGTTGTACTTCGACTCGTATCGGCTTACGGTTCCGCAGTAACAAAAGTGAAGCTTTATTGCCAACCGGTGTGAGACTTACAAGATTGGCTAAATGGTCATCATTTTCAACCAAAGTACCGTTGAAGCTTAAAATAACATCATTCGGAGTTATCTTCGCTTTATCGGCCGGCGAACTCTCAGTGACCCCTGTAATGCGAACACCGCGAGCATGACTCAGACCAAGTTTTAGGGCTGTAGAATCGGTGAAGTCATGATCCATACGGACACCGAGATAGGCTCCTCGTACGGTTTCTTTATCTAACAATTGACCAACAACTACCATGGCCATGCTAATCGGGATGGTAAACCCAATGCCCTCATTCCCACCTGAACTACTCGCGATGGCTGTGTTAATGCCGATCACTTCACCTCGCATACTGACTAATGGTCCACCACTATTGCCCGGATTGATGGCAGCATCGGTTTGAATAAAATCCTGAATCACCACTCCCTGCGTACCTAGAACTAAATCTTTGCGGCCTTTCGCAGAGATAATTCCATAGGTGATGGAATGAGTTAGTCCGAAGGGACTGCCAATCGCGACGACGAAATCTCCGATTTCCATTCGCCCACTATCACCGACACGAGCAGGGACTAACGACTCCGTTTCACGTACGGTAATCACTGCAATATCACTAGCTGGATCAGAGGCGATATTTTCAACCGTCAATTGGCTGCTATCTTCCAGTGAAATTTTTACTCCGTCAGCGACTGTCGGAAAGACAACATGGCGATTAGTGAGAATATACTTTTGCTGATTTATTTCAATCACAAAGCCTGAGCCTGCTTCTTCGATCGTGCGTCGTGAGCCTGACTGTACAATTTTTCGGCTTTGAATGTGAACAACTGACGGCTTAGAAACTCGGACGACTTTTTTCAGGATATTCCGAGCATCAAACTGCGCGGCGTCTGTTGCCAATTGTTCAAAGAGACGTTCGCGTGCATCCAATGCAACGGATACAGGCTGCTCCTGACCGACGACCAAACGCCCGCTTAGGAGGGACGCAGCCATACAGATTACAAGAAGTAATCGGTGCATATCCTATCAACGACAGCCCTTGTCGGCTGTGCTGCCCCCCATTGGTTTAATTAGCTTGGTTAGTGTTTTTATTTAGCTGAAAATCTCGTCGTTCTCTTCTTCCCGATTCCAATCTTCACCAAGTGTCTCCACTTTGGTTTGACACGCAATACAATTGGATGCATAAGGAAGTGCCTGTAATCGAGCCAGTGGAATATTCTTTTGGCAGAATTCACAAAGACCATAAGTACCATTTGAAATTTTAGAAATAGCCGTTTCGATTTGTTTCAACTCACGACTCTCCACTTCAGCCAGCTGCGAGTTCAATTCATCCTGAGCAGAATCCAATGCGAAGTCCACGACATCACCCGATGCCTGATCCCGAAGCGCCTGCAATGCACTAAAGTCTCCATCCAGAGCTTTTCGAAGAGCATCGCGGCGGCTCAAAAGAACGGTTTTCAAATTTTCAATGGCGTCTTTACGGGCCATCGTTGTCGTCTCCAAATAAATAATCTTGAAGCCCCAAAAGAACACAAATACGTCCTTTTCGTCTATTTAAACGAAAGGAACGTATACAACTCTTCCGGCGTTATTAGGATAATCGACACAATCTGAACTCCGAAAACAGCCTTTTTAGTGATTTAACCCGAACGGCTTTGGCATTCATCTTCAGCAATGGAAGCAACGGTTAAGAATGGAGACACTTAATCACGGCCTGTCGCGCAGCGGAAACGTCAACGACACGGGCAACTTCCAGATTATGAGCGGGATTTCTGCTACGGCGCTTTTCAAATACTGTCATGCCTCGAGTGAGTTCACCCATCACTTCAACATCAACTGACCAGGCCTCTAATTCGAATAATTCGGGCTCAAGTAACTGCAGCAGTGCAATCGCATCATGAATTTGGACACTTTCCAAACCAAGTTGCTGGTGATAGGAACGAAAAAGATACGGGACCACCTGACGCAAAAATGCACCTACCGAATTGGTTTCGTCTGGCAACATATCAATGAAATTCAAAGCAAATTCGACTTGTGAAGTAATATCAAGTGGAATCAATATTTTCTTTACCGGTGCCTGAAAAACCTCTCGAGCACTTTCAGGATCACAGTAAATATTGAATTCCGCCGTTTGAGTGATATTGCCAATGCCGTTAAAGCTGCCCCCCATCATGATGATTTCGGCAACGTTTTCAATGAACTGTGGTTCCCGCTGCATGGCGCGGGCCACATTCGTCAGCGGCCCTAAGCAAACGATCGAGATTTCACCGGGTGCTGCCCGCACTTCGTCACAGATAATCTTCTCGGATAAATGACGCTGATGATGATCCGCCGTTACAAATCCAGCTTCGCCGAGTCCATCTCGCCCGTGAATGAAGCAGGCATCGCGATAGTCTGAATTGTCGTTAGGCGTCGCAGCACCAAACCGTGGAAGACGCGGAGGATCCAGCTGTTCAATTACCGTCTGAACATTCCTCGTAGCCATTTCAGCCGGCACATTACCTTCCACAGCAGTAATCGCAACGATATCGAGCGAGCGATGAAACAATGCCATCGACAACGCGACGCTATCATCGATGCCAGGATCACAGTCTAAAATTATACGGCGTGCCATGAATAGTATCCTCATCGGCCAACTTCATTTCTTAGTATCTTTATCGGCTCTTAACACAGGGAAGTCAAACTATGCATCAGTCTCGGTTGATGCTCTCGCATTAACGCTCACAACGGTACAATAATGAATAAGTTACTATTCACTAATCGATATCATTCAAGATATTCACCATGCTAAATGAACAAATTGCAAAAGTAGAAGCCGGACAGAACCTCTCTCAGGAAGAAATGGCGGCGGCCATCGACTTGGTAATGCAGGGTCGATGCGAAGAGGACAAAATTCGCTCTTTACTATTAGCCTTAGCTACCAAAGGTGAAGCGGTAGAAGAGATTGCAGGTGCTGCCACCGCCATGCGGGCTCATATGACACCTTTGGAATCCACGCGTCAGGATTTGGTTGATACTTGCGGTACAGGAGGAGATGGGTCAGGAACTTTCAATATTTCAACTGCCGCAGCGTTGGTTGCTGCTGGTGCTGGCATTGCAGTAGCTAAGCACGGAAATCGTAAGATCACCAGCAAAACCGGTTCTGCCGATGTGCTCGTCGAATTGGGAATCAACATAGAAGCTCCCATTGAGGTCATGCAAAATGCGTTGAACGAGGTAGGGATCTGTTTCTGCTTTGCGCCCCTCTTTCACCCGGCCATGCGACACGTCGGTCCCGTACGAAAAAGCATTGAAGTGCCCACTATCTTCAATCTCTTAGGGCCACTTTGCAATCCGGCCCGAGCTCCTTATCAGGTACTCGGTGTTGGAAAACCAGCTTTACGTTCGAGGTTGTCTCAAGCTCTTTCGCTCCTCGATATCAAAAAGGCTTACGTCGTTTGTGGTAGCGATGGGCTCGACGAAATCACCCTTGCTGGCAACACCGATGTTACCGAAGTTACTCCAGGCAGTACTACTGATACACAATGGCAGCCATCGATGTTCGGTTTAGCTCCCGCAAAATTGACGGGAATGGAAGCTAATAATCCTGCAGAGAGCGCAACAAAAATCCGTGCGATCCTGCATGGCGAGACCGGGCCAGGTCGCGACATTGTTGTGATCAATGCTGCTGCAGCCATTTCACTTGCCAAACCTGAACTCTCACTAGCCGACTGTACTGCGGCTGCTCAGCAATCCATCGACGACGGTGCTGCGTTTGACGTCGTTAAACGGTTTGGTCAAGTCACCGGCTAAGTCATGACGAAACGAAAACTATTCTGGATCATCTGCCTCATTTCATGCCTTCATGCGTTAGTCCACGTATTTGAATTGGCTTTGCCAGCAGTTCAGGATGACCTCAAGCTTCATTATGACAGTAGCGATACGGTAATTGGCTCGCTAAGTAGTGCTTTTCGGTGGCCCTGGGGTCTGGGAGCTTTACTTGTAGGTTTTCTGGTCGACAAATTTGGTGCTCCTCCAATGCTAGTCATCTATCTGGCGGGGTGTGCCCTGCTTTGCTTTATGATTTCATCCGTACCCGGACTCAATTCTCTGTTCGGTATGTTTTTTGTTCTGGGATTATTTGCCAGTATCTATCACCCCGCGGGCCTAACGTTAATCTCGCTGAAGACTACACCCGAACAAAGGCCCATGGCCTTGGGGATTCATGGGGTCTTTGGCTCCGCTGGAATTGCATTAGCTCCTTTAGTTTTTGCACTGCTTCAAACCAAGGGAATGCAATGGCAAGATTTCTTTTGGGTGCTGGGCATCATCGGTATCTTCAGTGCTATCATCGTTTTCGCTTTACGAAGGCATCTGGTGATCAACGAACTGTCAAAATCATCAGAGGCTCAGCATACGGCCAATCCCTCTAAATCGACCTGTGAGCCCGATCGTGATTGGCGCTCATTCATTGTGTTGATAATACTTGCCGCTATTCAGGGTATGGTTTACTCCGGAGTGATCACATTTTTCAAAGACGAGTCATTTCTCGACACACCATTATTTACAAAACTATTCGACGTCTCCCCAGAGGTTCAATCACAGCGCTCTTTTCTAATGGCTGGCGTGATGTTTTTTGGATGCGTCGGCCAATTCATCGCCGGTAAAATAGGAAACCCACAACGCCTGGAAAAGCAACTCACTGTGATCACATTTATGAACGCCCCATTTCTAGTCGGCATGGCGATCTTCACTGCTGAATGGGCTTTGGCGTCAGCGGCAATCTTCACGCTCGTCCATTTCATGTTTCAGCCGATTTATAATAGTCTCGTTGCGAAATACACGCCTCGAGAACACCGAAGCGTCTGCTATGGGCTAAATTTCGTCATGGGATTCGGTGTTGGAAGTTTGGGGGCAGTGCTCGCTGGCTGGATCAAAGATGCAACAACGTTGAACACCAATCATGTCTTCGCCGGACTGTCGCTCACAGCATCGTTGTTTGGAGTTATATTAATCATTCTCAATCGTAAAACCACGCCACAAGCGGAATAAACAAAATGTCAGAAACCTCACCGGATGTTATTGGTGTGATCGGTGTCGGATTATTAGGTAGTGCGCTATGCTACCGCCTGCGTAAAGCTGGCCATCAGGTGGTTGGTTATGATATCCGGACCGCCCAGTTGGAATCCTTGCTTCACCTCGGAGGTCGGGCCGCAAGTTCTATAAGCGATGTGGCGAATACTGCCAAAGTGATCATCCTGTCATTGCCCGACTCTACGATTTCTAAAAGAGTATGTAGCGAGCTAGCTAATAGTGCTGGCTCGCAAACCACGGTAATTGATACCACAACTGGTACTCCGGAAGATGCCATCGAAAATGCTGAATTGCTCAGACAGCACGACATTCTATTTATGGATGCCACCGTTGCCGGAGCTAGCACTCAGGTTCAGGAGGGTGCTGGGGTCTTTATGGTTGGTGGTGATCCCCAAGTATTCAAACAACATTCCCCCCTACTAAATGACATCTCCAACGTTATATTTCACGTCGGTTCCATTGGATCAGGTTGCCGACTTAAACTTGTCGTCAATTTGGCTTTGGGGCTAAACCGAGCAGTACTGGCAGAAAGTCTTGCATTGGCCGCTGCCGCGGGTATTCCGTTGAACACAACTTTGGAAGTTTTGAAAGCAACCCCCGCTTATTCTGCTGCCATGGATGTCAAAGGAAAAAAGATGATCGATGAGGACTTTAGCCCTCAGGCCCGGTTAATACAGCATCGTAAGGACGTTGGGCTAATTCGTCAGCTAGCCGCAGAACATCAGCAGAATCTGCCACTATCCAACTTACACGCTAAATTACTAGATGCCGCCATCGAAGCGGGGTATGGGGATCTTGATAACAGCGCAATCTATAAGGTCATCCAGGATAATCTCTCGTCATAATTCCCCTCCGCCAGAATCGGTTTTCCACCTACAATGAAAAGAGAAGCCCGGAACAAACTAACTGCCAAATTGTCGTAATTTTCTATGAGTCCACGAGATATACCTGCCGTCGGAATCGACTTAGGAACAACCTATTCAGCTATTGCGATCCTTGACCACGAGGGGCGTCCAAAAACGCTTGTTAATTCCGAAGGTGATCGAACAACTCCTAGTGTCCTGTTGTTTAATGGAACGAACGTCATTGTCGGTGCGCAGGCAGAACTTGCGAAAAGCACTCAATTTGAAGCGATCGCGGAATATACCAAACGGGACCTTGGCAAGCGAAGCTATCATAAGCAAATAGCAGGATTTGAATATCCACCCGAGGCATTACTTGGCTTTATTCTGAATAAATTGCGGAAAGACGCAAGCCAACATATTGGTGACTTCAACCAGGCTGTCATCACTGTCCCTGCCTATTTTGATGAGATCCGTCGTAAAGCGATACAAGATGCCGGATACCTGGCCGGTATCGAGGTTTTGGATATCATCAATGAACCAACGGCTGCTGCGATTGCCTACGGCTACCAACACGATCACTCTGCTTCCGGTGGGCAAACGATTTTAGTCTATGACTTAGGTGGGGGAACGTTTGACGTCACGATCGTAAACATTGGAACTAAAGAATATCGAGCTTTGGCTACGGATGGCGATGTCAAGCTCGGTGGTGTCGATTGGGATGAGCGGCTGGTTAACTATCTAGCTGAACAATTCGTCTCTAACTACAGCCTTGACCCAAGAGATGACAAGAATTCTCTCGGAGAATTGTGGCGACATGCTCGCAGGACAAAACATGCTCTCTCTGACGCAGAAGAATGCAACGTTGAAGTCACCTTTCAAATGCAAACGTTGTCTATGACAATCACGAGAGCCCAATTCGAATCACTGACTGCAGATCTATTAGAAAGAACTCGCTTCACCGCCAGCCAAACGGTCAAAGCGGCGAACTTAACCTGGAGCGATATTGATCATGTGCTGTTGGTGGGAGGCTCCACTCGGATGCCGGCAGTCGGGAGCATGCTTCGGGAAGAAAGTGGGGCTGAACCTGACTGCAGTGTGTCGCCAGATGAATCTGTTGCGCACGGAGCCGCATTACACGCTGGTCGATTATTGGATCAAAAACTGGGAAGGACCTCTGCTTTCTCGGTAGAAAACGTGAGCTCGCATACGCTTGGTGTGATTGGAGTGAACCCCGAGACTAAGAGGCCACGGACTGCCAGAATCGTTCCACGAAATACTGCTTTGCCAATTACTGCCAAACGTGAATTTAGAATTAGACCCGGTCAAGAAACCATCAAAATCGACATCGTGGAAGGTGAAAGCCGCTCACCAGATGCATGCCAACTTATTGGTTCCTGCATGATCCGTGGCATCCCAGCCAATCTGCCGGAAAACTCTGCCGTTGAAGTATTCTTTAAATATCGTGAAGATGGTCGGCTTAAAGTCAAAGTTCGTGTTAAAGGTACGGACATTGTTTTAGAAAATGACTTCCTGCGAGAAAACACAATGTCGCAGGAACAACTCGACGTTTGGCGAAACTATATTACCGGTTAAACTCAGCACGACATTCCATGCCTCAAGATCCCACCTATCGCCCAACCGACGTCCGCATGAAAGGCTTTGCGCGCCGATGGACTGTTCAGGACTGCCTCGCTTGGATTGAACAGCAAACACCTGCATCTGTCACGGAAACTGTTGCATTGGCTGATGCAAATGCCCGTGTCTTGGGATCTGATATCACAAGTAATGTAAGCGTGCCACACTTTGCGAGAGCGATGATGGATGGCTTTGCCGTTTTTGCTAGTGATACAAGCGGGGCGACTACCTATAACTCGCAATCACTTAAAGTGATCGGACAATCGTTACCTGGCAATCCGTTCGATGGAGAAATCTCTCACGGGCATTGCATTAGAATCATGACCGGAGCACCGATGCCCAGCGACGCGGACGCTGTATTACCCGTGGAGCACACCGTGATTCATCATGACACCATTGTGATTCAGGGGGAAGTTGCTCCAGGCAAGCATGTCGGTCTTCCAGGCGAAGATATACGGTCCGGAACCACCGTGCTACAACAGGGCCGACAACTTCGTCCACAGGATCTGGGCGTTTTAAGTTCGATCGGCGCGAGTGAAGTCAAGGTTGTCAAACGGCCACGGGTACGACTCATTATTACCGGAAACGAATTACTGCCACCAGGTTCGACTCCTAACGACTTTAACATCACCGATGCGAACAGTCCCATGCTATCCGCGTTAATCGCACGGGATGGCGGCAAAGTGATACATCCTGGTATTATCCCCGACAATCCTAGCAGTATTCTGGAGGCTTTTAAGGCGGATGCGGAAATCATCTTGGTTTCTGGTGGCTCGAGTGTAGGGCAGGAAGATCACGCCCCACGTTTGCTTGCGGAACATGGCTCTCTGGATATTCATGGTGTCGCTATGCGTCCCAGCAGCCCCAGCGGAATGGGGACATTTGATAACAAACTGGTTTTTCTCTTACCGGGTAATCCGGTCTCCTGCCTTTGTGCCTACGACTTCTTTGCTGCACGCGCCGTACGAAAACTAGCTGGGCGGCCGGCGCAATGGCCACATAGAGTCCTCACGCTCCCGTTAGCCAGGAAGCTCGTATCAATGGTGGGGCGAACAGACTATGCTCGTGTTAGCATCCAGGATGGCATGGTTGAACCTATCGCCATTAGTGGCGCGAGTGTTTTGAGTAGCACAACCCGGGCAGACGGCTTTGTCATCATTGCGGAAGATCTCGAGGGATTCCCCCGTGGCGCGGAAGTAACGGTATACTTGTACGAATAATTATGGCCGAGCAACGACAATTCCTGGAAGTCATCAACCGCGATGAAGCGGAAGAACGATTTCATCTTGCGCTTGATCTACAACCGCTTGGGATTGAGTTGATTCCTTTAGAGCAGGCGTTAGGACGTATTCTTGCACGCGATGTTCACTCGGCACACAATATCCCCTCGTTCGACCGTTCAAACTATGATGGCTATGCCGTGAAGGCGATCAACACGCACGGAGCCACCGAAGAAACACCTTGCTCACTGGTACTGCTTGATGAAACAATCGCCACCGCTGTGGTGCCTCAAACCGAAGTAACTTCTGGTTGCGCGATGAGTATCGCCACCGGCGGTATGCTCCCTCGGGGAGCTGATGCGATTGTAATGATCGAACATACCGACGTTGTCGATGGAGCTCTGGTTGTTCGCAAGACTGTCAATGCGGGATTCGGTATTTCATTTGCCGGATCCGATATCACAGCAGGCGAAATCGTCTTACGACAAGGAGATCTCTTAACTAGTCGTGAAACCGGCGTATTGGCAGCGATTGGTGAATCACAGGTTCTTGTTTACCTAAAACCAAAAGTCGGAATTGTCTCTACCGGTGATGAGATTATCCCACCCGGAGAGCTCATGCAGCCAGCGATGGTATTCGATTCCAACGCCAGAATTCTGTCAGACGCGGTAACAGAACTTGGTGGCTCCCCTGTCATACTCGGAATCGTTCAGGATGATGAACAGCAATTACAGGATTTGTTGAGTCAGGCCATCAGGGATTGTGATGTCATTCTACTTTCCGGTGGAACTAGTAAGGGCGAGGGAGATATCTCCTACAAAGTCGTCGAAAAACTCAACGATCCGGGCATCGTCGCTCATGGCGTAGCGCTCAAGCCAGGCAAGCCGATTTGTCTAGCAGTAACGCAACAAAAACCGGTAGTCATTCTACCCGGCTTCCCAACCTCTGCTATTTTTACATTCCATGAATTCGTTGCTCCGGTCATTCGCCAATTAGCCGGAAATACCCCGGTCGATACAACCCAGCTCGATGCAAAAATGGCGGTTCGAGTACGTTCAGAAATCGGACGCACTGAATACTTACTGGTGGGGTTAGTTCAACGTCCGGATGATAACTCGTTAGTTGCGTATCCCATGGGCAAAGGCAGTGGCAGTGTAACTACCTTCAGCCATGCCGACGGCTTCATTACCATTGACCGTCACCATGAGATACTGGATGAAGATAGTTCTGTCAGCGTTACGCTTTTAGGAAAAGAACTGGTCATCGCCGATCTGGTGGTAATTGGAAGCCACTGCGTCGGGCTGGATCTGATCCTCTCGACTCTACAACAGTCCGGCACTCACAGCAAACTGATGACCGTTGGTTCCACGGGCGGAGTGGAAGCTGCGCGGCGAGGCGAATGTGATATTGCCGGTGTTCACTTGTTGAATGTTGCTGGTACATCCTATAACGAACATCTACTTGACGATTCACTGGAACTGATCAAAGGCTACAAACGAACGCAAGGCATTATCTTCCGGCAGGGAGATTCCCGTTTTAAGGGGAAGACCGTCGAAGAGATTATTCAGTTAGTCCTGATGGACCCGTCTATACATATGGTCAATCGCAACCGTGGTAGCGGAACTAGAATACTGATCGATCAGTTATTCTGCCAGCCCGGGACAAAACCAACCGGATACTCGATGCAATCCAAGAGCCATCACGCAGTTGCCGCAAGTATTGAACACGGGTCTGCAGACTGGGGCGTGGCCATTAAGGGCGTCCTCAGTCCAGCGTTGGATTTTATCCCCCTTGCTGACGAAGAGTTTGACTTTATCATCCCGGCCAAACGTCGTGATAAAACAGCTGTCACTCAGTTTTTAAATACATTAAGTAATGCGGCGATCCGCCAGAAACTAATTGAGCTTGGCTTTGAACTGCATGAACGTGAATGAAGAAGCTTTATGCCCGGAGAAGAATTTCTCCGCGACCACCATCGATCATATCACCGTGATAAAGATTATAAGAAGCACGCAAAGCCTCATCTGGAACTTCAAAGCCGTTCTGTGCGAGTTTTCGTAACACAACTCTCATGAATTCAGGCTGATACTTCACTGCTTGGCGAAAAGTGGGGAGAAGCTGAGGTTGATCGTCGCCCATAAAAATAATGGTTCCACGACGCATACCTGCACCGTGACGAATGCCTGAGCTGCCAAAAACCATGATCGTGCCGGCAAGCATATTAAATCCGATCAGATCTCCTGCATTACCGCCAATCACAATCAAACCGCGACGCATCGTCAGGCCTATTTCATTACCTGCGTTTCCATCAACAATGATTGTTCCACGATTCATCCCTCGTTCACTACCGCGATAGGCCGCTCCTACCTGGTGGCCCGCATTTCCATGAACATGGATCAGCCCGCCTTTCATCTCACCCCCAATCCAGTCACCAGCATCTCCGTTGACCGTGATCGTTCCACCTCGCATTTCACTGCCAAGATGGCGACCACAATCTCCATTGATGATAATCGAGCCACCCTGCATCTTCGTCCCAATCCAATGGACTCCGGATAATTTCCCGGTCAGATGCATTTGTAGATCGGAGGCGTCTCCAATGATTCTGAAGAAATCCGCGAGTACACATTTGTCTTTCCCATGGAAGATCCGAAGCTGTTCGATTTCTGCAAGTGACAACTGCTGTAATATATCCGGGGTAATCCCCTCGATCTCGACAGGAATATTCGTATTACCGTTGTATGTTAGTTCTAAGGCCATGAATCATTCTTATCTGTAAAAGCAACGCCTGGGGAGTTATAAACTCTATATATTGGAATTATTAAAAGGATCACCATGAGCGAATCGAACCAACCACTTGCCGGAATTGTTCTTTGTGGCGGCAACAGCCGCCGTATGGGTCATAGCAAAGCCCTGTTGCCGTTTGGCAACGAAACAATGCTGCAGCGTGTGATTCGAATCATGTCTCAGGTAACCTCGCCGGTTATCGCCGTCAAAGCGGATTCCCAGCACTTACCCGAATTACCGGATCATCTCCTGATCACTCAGGACCGAAAGCCCGAACAAGGCCCTTTGGAAGGCATTCGTATGGGCCTACGAGCTTTGGAGCAACACGATGATAATACGCTCCCCAACGCTGCTGCGTACGTCACCAGTTGTGATGTCCCTTTGCTTCAGCCTGAATTTGTGCAGGCAGTCGCAAGCCGACTCGGTAATGCCGAGGCAGCTGTTGTTATGGAAGACGGATTTCGTCATCCACTGGCGGCCGTTTACCGAACTTCCGTAATCCCCGTGATTGACCGATTACTGGATGCCGGCCAACAACGACCTCTGTTTCTATTTGAACAGGTGGAGACCGTCCTTGTTCCAACTCAGGATCTGCTTTTTGCTGATCCCGAACTTTCCAGCCTACTTAATCTGAATCAACCTAAGGATTATCTGGCTGCATTAAAGCAAGCCGAACTCAAGCCAGACCCTAACCTCTTGGCTCAATTTGATTTACTTGATGATTCATCGTTCTGAACACAATCCACAACTTCCGTTTTATGTAAATATCCATCCTGAATAGGATAGTTTCGAAATCTTATGGAATAGTATTTCTCAAACCAATCTGAAATGTCGTTTTCAATTTCCAAATCATAATCCGGGTCCACATGGAACGTCTTACCCTGTACGGGTTCACGAATTTCGCTATCTTCCACTACCAACACACCTGACTTAAAAACATACCTTGGTAATTCGAACATGATTTGTTTATTTTCATGCGGCAGATAAACCGTGATATCAGCATCTGCTCCAGGCCCCAGATGACCTTTGTTCTTCAAGCCGAGGATTTTGGCTGGGCCCGCTCGGGTAATAATACAAATCTCATTCAGTGTATATTCCCGTTTGAGGTCAGCAAGAATACAGCGATTCACCACTTCCGGATGAACTGTTTTCAATATATCGTTCCGATAGGTGCTGTCCATCAACAAACGAATAATCTGAGGGTAGGCAAGAAAAGATGCGCCATTCGGCGAATCGGTGCTCATGACAACACGCCACGGATCATCTACAAGTAGGTACCATTCCAAACCAATCGCCCATTGCAGCCCGTGAACGAGGCTTTCATTACGATATTTAATGGGAGCGATACCACATCCGGATTCCATTTCTGTATCCGCGCTGAACCATTTTGTTCCATATACATTATGCAGATAATAGCCCAGCGGGCCGTCTCCGGTCATGCTTGTTGTTTCTCCAAACATGATATTACCGACATCGACGGTGATATTGTCATGCGTATTTACATAATCAGCCAGTTGCTGACTACGACTACAGAACGTCTCCTCTACACCTTCGCCTCCACCATAACTATGGAATTGGATATGAGTGATATGGCCTTTATGGCCTTCTAACGCATCCATGGTATTGAGAGTGGTCGAGTAATTGCCCGGCATTCCCAGATTGTTGCAATGGATATGGACCGGATGAGGCAAACCGATCTCATTGGCCGTTCTCGTCAATCCTGAGATAATCTGACGAGGTGTCACCTCATAATGATCCACGATCTGATCAATCGTGTCTACATTTCCTCTAGGGTGATGTTTCCACACTTCGACACCGCCGGGATTCACAAGCTTTGGAGCATAGCCTTTAGCCGCTCCCAACAGCCACGGCAAAAAACTTTTTAGCTTTCCGGGTTCCTCATCAGCAATCGACTTCATCACAAAGTGATTATTACCGGTAAGAACGAAAAACCCTTTATCGATACAAGGGGTATCTTCAAGTTCTTCATGGGCATGTCGAGCCGAAAGGGGAGGCACGGCAGCATCAAAGGCTGTGGTATAACCAAGCCCGATATACTTGTAGCCAATAGCAAAGGTGCTCGGCACACTGCCCATCGTTCCACTATGTGTCTTTAAAGTGCGTTCGACAACAGAATCACGGCGTTTATCTTCCGGTCGCATTTTGCGCGCCATATTGACTTTAGGGCCAGCAATATGGCAGTGCATATCAACCCCGCCGGGCATCACAACATAACCAGCCATATCAATAACCCGGCCGGCGCGGACACCAGGGCCCGGCGGCTCCACAATTTTATCGTCTAGGATCCATATATCCTGCACTTGACCATCCACCCCATTTAATGGATCGTAAACATATCCACCAGCAAGCTTTAAGTACGATGTTGTCATGTGGTTTATACCAGTAACCTAATAGTTGTTTTCAGCAGAAAAGAGACTCATGTCCGATTCCGCTAATCTTCAAATGGCCATAGATCAAATCACAGCCGCTCGTCGGTACACCAAAACTCTATTGGAAGATATCGACCAAAATGACTGGTTTCGACAACCTGTTGCCGGGATTAATCATGTTGCCTGGCAGATCGGGCACCTGGCGATGGCTCAATATGGCCTGGTGCTTTTCCGTCAACGCGGTCGGAAATTAGAAGACACGGAATTAATGTCTTCGGCCTTCCGGAAAAAGTTTTCTCGTGGAACCACTCCTAATCAGGATCCGGATTTTTATCCAGTGATTGAAGAGATTCATAATGTGTTTGAACGAGTTTATTGCCAGTCGATGGAAGAGCTCGCCACGTATCCTCTAGAACAATTAAATGACCCTGTCGAAGATCCGTATGCAGCCTATCCCACCAAATTGGGGTGCCTCATCTTCTGCGCTCATCACGAGATGTTACACGCAGGTCAAGTCGGCATGCTACGCCGTTTACTCGGCAACGACCCCATCCGCTAAGTGGCGAACAGGGCGCAAGCTTGAGTCATCTTCGCTGGCTGGAACTTCCAGAGCAATTAATTCCTGTACCCGTTTCTCGATCCCCTGAAGAATCTCCATATCACTCGGGTGATGGCAGTCAAAGGCCGGTCGTAACGGAATTGGCACATCGTCCATTCGATAAACCGTCCCCGGAATGTTAATCCCATAAGTGGCCACGGTAAAGGCAACTTCTGCCGCTCTAGTCGTCGGAGTTTCTTTTGGGTCAAAGGCAATATAAGGAATCGACTTCAGATGTTGCCGGGCCGGTTCACTAAAGTTCGCCATGGGATCACTGGCAATAATAATAGCGGCATCAGCTTCCTGACGGGCTAATACGTCCGAAGCTGTATATTCACCCGGGTTAAAACGGGGAT
>Ga0315321_10001266_pt1 | contig 19410 bp, 16 predicted proteins | sample M180m21515metaG_FD_203464 | JGI IMG/M metagenome (GOLD analysis project Ga0315321, IMG submission 203464) | Ammonia-oxidizing marine archaeal communities from Monterey Bay, California, United States - M1 80m 21515 | ecosystem: Environmental > Aquatic > Marine > Intertidal zone | place: USA...
CTCGGCGGCGGGCATGCTGCCGAAGTAGTCGTTGGCCAGCTGCTCCGGGGACATCGTGTCGGTGGGCGTGTCGGCATCGCCGAAGAGCACAATCTTCGAGCGGGTGACCGTGAACACGTGGGGTGCCCCGAGGTCTTCGAGCTCCAAGGCAGCGGTAGGCATGGTGTCGCCATCGACATGGGCCACCTGGAGAGACACGCCGGCCCGCATCCAGTGCCAGGGCACCACGCCGCTCCAGGCCTGGTCAGAGTAGGGTTCCAAGATGGCGTCGGTGAGGCTCTGTTCGAGCATGTCGACGGGCTGACTGGGCGCCCGCATCTCACTCACGCCCAGCAAGCTGTCGCCGTCGAAGGCCATCAGTCGCAGGTCGGTGGCGCCGTCGAGTGGGTCGGTGGGCGTGAACAGCAGCAAGGCCTCGCGCTCGGTCAGCAGCGGCGGCGCATAGCGGTCGTCGTCCGGGGTGACGAGCTGGGTCTGCCCCAGCTCAAAAGCGCCGCTCAGCTCGACGGTCTCCCCTTCAAGCGCAGTCAGGGCGGGCACGATCTGGTCGCGACAGTCGGCGAACGGGTCGGCGGGGTCCCCGGAGTCGGCCGTGTCTCCGGAGTCGTCGGTGTCGTCGGTGTCGTCGGTGTCGTCGGTGTCGTCGGTGTCGTCGGTGTCGTCGGTGTCGTCGGTGTCGGGGAAGCCCGAGTCGACAGAAGCCGGCTTGTCGGTGGACGATCCGCCGCAGCCGACCGCGGGCAAGAGAAGCAGCAAGTAGCGTTGCACGAGGACTCCAACAGGGCGGGGCGAGAGTCTACGTCGGCGCCAGGGTGAGACAGGTGCTGATGGTGTCAGGAACAGTGGCAGACTGGGTGCTCACGCGCACGCTCAGACAGCTCGTCCGCCTCTATATCCCACGGCCCCAGCGAGCTGAGTGTCGGTGACAAACAGCGCGTGGCGGAGGTCAGCGCCTTCCAGACGGGCCCCTCGGAGGTCGGCCCCTCGGAGGTCGGCCCCCCGGAGGTCGGCCCCCCGGAGGTCGGCGCCCACAAAGCACGATGCAAACAGAGTGGCTCGCCGCAGATCGGCGCCCTTGAAGTCGGCCCCGAGATGCATCTGGCGAGAGAGATCGGGCCCCGAGGGCGCTCGGAGCACTGCGCTCAGCTCGGTGAGGATGGCGCTGCAGCGGGGGCGCAAGGTGGGCGACAGAGACAGCGCTTCGAGACTGTCGTGGACCTCGGTGAGGAGGTCCTCAAGCGGACTGCCGAATCCGACCGGCAGACGAAGGGACCGAGCGTGCTCGAGGTGCCAGCCCAGCTCACACAGCGAAAATGCCGTCCAAAACGATGAGGAGACGGCCTCCGCATCCAGCTGACGGGCCACCACCCGCTGACCGGCGCCGAAGCAGTCGAAGGCCACGCACCCCACAAAGCCAGACGGCCGAAGGTCGGCGTGGATGGTGCAGCGATGGTCTTCGCCCAAGTTGGGACAGGGAGTGCCGGCGGGCTTGTCGATGGCGAAGTCGGCGGACTTTGTGAAGGTCGTGTGGACGCAACACAAGGCCGCACACTGGGCGCAGTCGGCGGCAAAGGTGGCGGACATCACACGCTCGGGGAGGCGGGGTGGACCGCGTCTATACGTTGCCCATCATCCGCTCGCCGATCCAAGCGCCCGAGATGGCCACCACAAAGCTCACGACACAAGCCGCCAACAGGCGCATCCCGCCGAACCCATAGAAGTGGATGGGGGTCATCCAGGTCATCACCAAGATGAGCAGAATGCATCCAACGGCGCCCAGCGCAGGCTCCAGCAGGCGAATGCGCGGAGACACCACGCCGATGAGCAGACCCCCACCAAAGAAGGCGAGCAGCTGGAGACCATTCTGGAGGAGCAGTCCCGTACCGTGGGACAGCACCCGTCCCTGGAGAACGCGGGCCAGTCCCTCGCCGAGAAGAAGTTCCAACAGTACAAAGATGAACATGCTGCCAAACACCCAGCGCCACGCGAAGGGCTGCACCTTGGAGGCGGTCGGCACGGGGGACTCCGAGGGGTTGGGGTGAGTGCCGCACCTAGGACGCGGTCCGACACAGTGTTGCGACAATCTGGAATCGGGGCATAGCCGGGAAACCACAGAGGAGTCAGCCATGACCATGCCGTATCGCTACCTCGGCCGCTCGGGCCTCAAGGTGTCTGCCCTGTCGTTCGGATCGTGGATCACCTTCGACCACCAGCTGGACGTCGGTCCCGCCAAGGAGGCCATGGAGGCCGCCTGGGATGCAGGGGTCAACTTCTTCGACAACGCCGAGGTCTACGCCGCTGGGCAGGCCGAGGTCATCATGGGCAAGGCGCTTGCCCAGCTCGGCTGGGGACGCGACGAGTATGTCGTGTCCACCAAGATCTTCTGGGGAGGCCAGGGACCCAACCAGCGCGGACTGTCTCGAAAGCACGTCGTGGAGGGCGTCGACGCTGCCCGCAAGCGCTTCGGGCTCGACCATCTCGACCTCGTGTTCTGCCACCGACCCGACGCCCACACCCCCATCGAAGAGACCGTGCGGGCCATGAATCACGTCATCGACCGCGGCTGGGCTTTCTACTGGGGCACCTCGGAGTGGTCCGCCGAGCAGCTGCGCGAAGCCTGGCGGGTGGCCGACCGCCTGGGCCTCATCGGACCGCTGATGGAGCAGCCGCAGTACCACATGTTCCATCGCGAGCGCCTGGAGGTCGAGTATGCCGGCCTCGTCAAGGACAAAGGCCTGGGCACCACCACCTGGAGTCCGCTCGCCAGTGGACTGCTCACCGGCAAGTACACCGACGGCGTGCCCGAGGGCTCCCGGCTTGCGCTGCCGCAGTACGCCTGGCTGCGCGACCAGATCGTCCAGGACCCCACTTATCCCGACAAGATCAACAAGGTGCGGCGCCTCAGCGAAGTGGCCGCCGACCTCGGCTGCACCATGGCCCAGCTCGCACTCGCCTGGACCGCCCGCCACCCCCACGTGTCCACCGTCATCACCGGTGCATCGCGCACCTCACAGGTCGTTGAGAACATGGGCGCTGTCGCGATTATCGACCAGCTCACCCCTGAAATATTGGCGCGCATGGAGACCATTCTCGACAACCGCCCCGCTGCACCCACCGACTTCCGCGACGGTTGATTTGCCGTCCTTGCACACAGTCGGAGCCAGATGACTGGTTAGCTCTGGGCGCCGGAGGCCCGCGTGCGCAGAACCTCTCGAACCCGTCCAGTCTTCGGCATCGAGCGGCTGTGGACCCAAGTGGCCCGCGTGTGTCCACCGTTCACCGTTCAGCTTGTGGTCGAGGGTGCGCCTGAAGCCGGGACCGCTCCGCTCGACCTTCCCTGCCTCCGCCGCGCCGTGGTGGATGCCGCTCGGGTCAATCCAGGCGTATGTCTGCGCTTAGAGGGCCACCTCGGCTTTTCACGGTGGCGTGCTGCGGGCAATGGCCCGCCGGTCATCGAGGTGGATGGCACGCGCTGGTCCGGGCGCGACGAGCAGGGGGCGCCCTTTCTCCAGAAGCCGCTGACTCCGGGGGGTCCCACGGTCGAGGTGCTCTGGGTGCGCGGACCGGTCGACCGGGTGGTCTTTCGCGGGCACCACGCTGTTGTCGATGGGCGGGGGCTGCTGTCCTTCGCCGAGGACGTCTTCGCCATCCTCCGCGGAGAGGCCCCCCTCGGCTCCACGCTCGACGTCACCGACATCGAGCTGGCGCAGGCCCTTGGCACGTCCCGCAAGCGCTTCGTCAAGCCCGCCTGGCCCCCTCCCACAGGTGCTCCAGAGGCCGTGCCCGCCGGCACAGTCATGCCTTGGCGGCGGGTTCGCTACGATGGCAGTCCCCGGCGACTGCTCCCCCGGCTCGCACTTGCGGTCCACCGTGCGTCGCGCCAGTTCACACAGGATCCACTGCTCATCGAGGTGCCCGTCGACCTGCGCAGACACCTGCCCGAGGGGGTGCGCACCACCGCCAACATCACCGGCGCTGCCCGCATCGAGCTGCAAGCAATTGTCGACGCACCCGACCCGGTGCAGGCCTTCGTAGAGCGTCTGACCGAGCGCGCCGCCGAGCCCGAAGCCGCGGCGCCTATCGTCGACACTCAGATCTTCCGTTGGCTGCCGGGCCGCACCACCCTGCGACTGCTGCGACGCCTGCGCCAAGGGGCCTTGAAGAACGGCAAGGTGGGTGCCTCTGCCATCTTGTCGAACCTGGGGCGTTACCCCCTGTCGCGCCTGTCGAGTCCGCAACACTCCGCGTGTGCTTGGTACTGGGTGCCGAGTGGCGGTCCCATCGTGCCCCTGTTCATCCTGGTGACAGGCGACGGACAGGGCGTACAGCTGTCGGTGGGAATGTCGCCCGAGCTGGCCAGCAACAATCGCCTGAACACAATTGTAGAGGGCATCTTGAACGATCTTCATCGCACCGCTGCGGAGCTGTCATGAGCCGCCTCCCCGCCCCCATGCGCGCGCTGAACACCGTCGGCCGCGCTTGGCGTGCTGCCGGTATGCCGGCTCGCAAGCTCGACCCCGATGCCCTCATCCAGACCGCGATGCACGACACCGGCCTGTCCGACATCGGCGACCCTGCCGAGTTTCGGCCCGGACTCGATCAGGTCTGCACCGCTCTGGAGCAGCTGCCCGAGCTGCCCACCACCGGTCGCTTCGCCGCCCGACGACAGATCCTGCGCGCCCTCCGTCAGCGTCTTCGTCGCCGGGAGTGGCTCGCCCAGCGCCCCCGGGAGTTTGCCAAGGAGCTCCGCGCGCCCGTCGTGGTGGTGGGCCTTCCGCGCACCGGCACCACCTTTCTGCACCGCCTGCTCGCGGCCTCCGACAACGCGCGCGCACTGCCCATGTGGGAGGTGGCGATGCCCTTCCCGCCGCTCGATGGGCCCGACAAGCGCCGACAGACCGGTGTTCGGGGTGCGCAGATGATGAAGCGGGTGGTCCCCGACATCGATCGCAAGCACACCACCGGCGCCGACGAGCCCGAGGAGTGCATGCACCTCCAGGACGAGGCCTTTCTCAGCTGGAGCTGGTTCTCCAACTACCCCATCCCCACCTACACTCGGTGGCTCCAGCAGGCCGACCCCACCCACGCCTACCGGGTGTGGTCCGATGTGTTGCGGTTCGTGCAGGGCCGCGAGCCGAGCGCCCGCCTCACCCTCAAGTCGCCGAGTCACACCGCCTGGCTGGATGCTCTGCTCGACCATGCTCCCGACGCCCGGCTCGTGTGGACCCACCGCGACCCCGCCGAGGTCGTGCCTTCGTTTTCGAGCCTCGTCGCCACCACGCGCGGGGTGTCCACCACCCGCCAGACCGCCGACCCCCATGCGCTCGGCCGCGAGATCTGCGACCACCTCGCCTGGCTTGCCGAGCGTGGGATGTCCCACCGGCCCCGCATTGCCACCGGCCAGCTCATCGACATCTCCTTCTCGAGCTTGCGGTCCGACCCCCTCGGCACCGTCGCAAAGATCCACGCCCACTTCGGCATCCCCTGGACCCCCTCCACTGCGCAAAGGGTGCAGGCTGAGATTGATGGACGGCCCCGTGGACGCCACGGCTCACACCAATACGACCTGTCCGAATTTGGGCTCTCCGAGGGACTGATCCAGCAGCAATTCGGCCCCTATATGGCTCTGGGGCTCTACAAGTAGGGGCCCACGCATGGGCGCAGGGATCCATCTCAAAACGAGCACGGGCCCGGCTCGTTCACAATGCACTCATCGAACGCCACTCCCGCAATGCGGTCCTGGGCCCACGCCAAGTAGATGGGCAGCGTCTGCACTGCTGCATCGACATGTCCCAGCCCCTCACACTCGATGTATTCGACCGGCACGCCGGCATCACAGAGCTGCGCCACATCCGCTCGCACGGGCGGCGCCCAGGCCAAGGTGTCCTCCGAGCCGGTGACCACGAGCTTGGGCGTCATCGACGGGGTGGCAACCGCACTGCTTCGGAGCAGACTGCTCTCGGCCAGGTAGCAGCCCCATGGAGCCCACTCCAGCAGCGTCCCTGCTGCGCCCGCCTCCAGTGCAGCCTCGGTGTAGATGTCGTCAGGGCTGTCGACGCCGGGCGCAAGGTCGCCGAAGTCCGAGCACGCGTCCCCCAACACCTCGGGAAGCAGGTCCGCCAGCTCGGGGGTCAGCACGTCCGTGAGCGCCGCGCTTCGCCCATACCAGTCCCAGCCGGTGACCACGCCGCCCGCCAGGCCCAGGCTCGCTTCACTGGCCGTCCCCATGCCAAACGCCGCCAGCGCGACGAGATCGGTGACCGGGATGGAGGCGACCACTCCCACAAAGCCCACCTCGGGGGCATAGTCGCGGGCATAGAGGTCCGCCATCAGCGCGGCATGGCCCCCCTGCGAGGCCCCAAAAGCCACCACAGTGGACAGGTCGGGGGTCGCGGACACACCCAACGTCTCCGCGAGGCGAGCGGTTGCACGCAGGCTGTCGAGGCTTGCAATGGCCGTCGGCTCCCCCACGATCCACGGATGCAAGCGGTCCGAAGGCGCGCCCCAGCCGTTCATGCCCAGGTAGTCCGGCGCGGCGACTGCGTAGCCCTGGGTCGCCGCGAGCACAGGAAAGGCGGCGCCCTCGATGCTCCCGGAAGACGGCGCGCATGCATCGCCAAAGCCCATGGTGGGATGCAGCCACAGCAGCGTGGGGACGCTGGCCGGCTCAGGGAGCACCGGAAAGGCCACGTATCCAGTGCTCTCGACCAGCTCGCCCCGATCCTGGGTGAGGTAGCGGACCTTGTGGAGCTCCACATCGTAGCGGGCATCGAGGAGGTCCCCCAGACCTTGGGAGTCGAGCAACACCTCGATGGCTGCGGCAGGCAACGAGAAGGCAAGATCGGGCTCATGCTCGACCAGCTCACCCATCTGCTCCAAAGGCAGCAGCTCGTAGGGCTCCGCACCACAGGTTGCGGGGGTGAACGTGGGCACCCGCGGGCCTGAGTCGCCCGTGTCGTCCGGTGGATTGCTGTCGAAGCCTGTGCCTGTGCCTGTGCCTGTGCCTGTGCCTGTGCCTGTGCCTGTGCCTGTGCCTGTGCCTGTGCCTGTGCCTGTGTCTGCGGCTGTGGAGCCAGAGGACTTGTGGGAGGGCGGCGTACACGCTCCCCCGAGCGAAGTGAGGAAGACGAACAACATCGGGCGGCACATGGAGGTCTCCGAACGCCAGATGTAGCCGTAGCGCGCCCACCACGTCGACCCCAACGGAGTCTGGGCCCGGACCCAAACCACCTTAATGCCGAACAGATCCGTGTCAGATTCAAGTCCACTCTGATGGGACCGACCACTCTGCTGCACAGGGAGTCGTCCGTGATCTGCGAAGCACCCATCGGATCCGAATCGCCAGCGGCAGAAGATCTGACGAACCCCACCGTCAAGCGGGGCCAGGAAGACCCTGAGGTCGCATCGCTGCTGCACCTTCTGAGCCGGGTCAACGCGAGCACCCCCTCGCTGCCGCCCCGACCGGAGGTGGTCGCGGAAATCATGACCTTGCTGCAGGACCCTCGGGCAGACAGCAAGCGGCTCGCCCGCCTGGTCCATGGCGACCCGGCACTCGCCGCCCAGGTGCTGCGAGTGGCCAACTCTCCGGCATGGCGCGGACGGGCCCGCATCGTCACGCTTCAGCAGGCCGTCACGCGCCTCGGCATGGGGGCACTACAGGAGATTGTCCTGTCTGCCGCCATTTCCGGTGTGTACAAGGTCAAGGGACACGAGGAGATGGCCGCCAACATCTGGCGCCACGCCATCGGAACCGCGCTGTTCGCCAAGGCCACCGCCCGACTGCGGCGCGAGAATGTCGAGTCGGCCTTCATCGGGGGACTGCTGCACTCCGTGGGACGCCCCGTCGCCCTGTGGGAGCTCATGCGGCAGCTTCGGCGCAAGCGCATGAACGCGACCTCCGCCGCAGTGCGCACCGCGGTCGAGCTTGGCCACGAACGGGTCGGCCTCGCACTCGCCGCGTCGTGGAAGCTGCCCGATGTCGTGCAGTCTGTGATCGCCCACGTCAGCAAGCCCGACGAGGCCATCGAGCATGTCTCCGCAGTGCGGACCGTCGCATTCGGCGCGGAGGTCGCCCATCGTGCTCTCAGCGAAGACGCCGAGGACCTCATCCCCGACTCGCCCGACCTGCTCACGCCTTTCAACCACTCCCAAGCGCTCGACCTCTACCCGGGGGCCGTCATCTCGGTCCTCCAGCAGACTCCCAAGGTCCTCGCGGCCATCCGGGCGATGTCCGCATGAACCAGCCCTTCGACATCGCCGTCATTGGTGGCGGTGCTGCGGGCTGTGCTGCAGCGGAGGAGGCGGCGCGGCTCGGATCCAGAGTGGTTCTCATCGAGCGAAACCGGCTGCTTGGCGGGGCCTCATGGCTCCGAGGGCGACTCCCGGCTCGTCTGCTCCAAGAGGTCGCGGCCCGGGTGGCCCGACAGACACCGGCGGCACGCAACACCGATGCCGCACTGGTGGAGCTGTCGAAGCTGCTGCCCGACCTCGACGCGCGAAGAAGAGCCCACTCCCAGCAGCTCTCGGAGTCCCTGGCACAACACCGAGTGATGCGTCTGCACGCCCGTGCACAGCTGCTATCTGACGGTCACATCAACCTGACCACCGTCCGCGGAGAACAGCACCGCATCGTCGCCCGGACCACCATCCTCGCGACCGGAGACCGAGCTGTCTCGATACCCGGCGCCCGCATCGACCACGAGCTCATCCTCGACTCTGGCTCTGCCCTGTCAGCGGTCTACCTGCCGCGCACCCTCGCAGTGGTGGGCCAAGGACCGGCGGCTGTAGAGATGGCCGGCCTGTTCGCTGCACTCGGCACGGCCACCACCCTCATCGTCAGCGAAGACACCCTGCTGGCGGGCTCAGACGCCAGTCTACGGGACGCCTTCGTCTCCTCATTCAAGGCCATGGGAGGAGAGATTCTGTGGCACCATACCGTCGTCAGCACGGGTAGAGACGGCAAAGGCGGCGCCCGCTGCACCGTCCGCCGGCGGACAAGCGGGGAGGAACGCACCTTCGATGTGGACCGCCTCATCGTGGCAACCCATCGAGAAGCGACTGGACGCAGCCTCAGTCTTGAGCGCGTCGGCATTCAGCGCACCTCCACGGGCATGCTCAAAGTAGACGACCGCTTTGAGACCACAGCGCGGGGCATCTTCGCGGTGGGGGCAGCCGTCGGAGCGGGCACCAGCCCCGCACGTGTGGCCCACCAGGCCCAACAAGCGGTGCGCAACGCGGTGGGACTCAACGACAACCAGAGCCCAGAAACAACGTCCGAAGACGACTTCGTGGACGCCATCTTGACCGTTCCCGAGCTGGCCCAGCTGGGGAAGGCCGAGCGGGAGGTGCCGCATGCACTGGTCGCCACTGTGTTCGATGGTGGAGTGGGCCTCAAGCTGGTGGCCACTGCCGACCGCCGCATGGTGGGACTGCACGCCTGGGGCACGGCTGCCGAAGCCCGCCTGGATGCGCTCACCGAGGTGGTGGCCAGCGGCTGGTCACTTCGGCAGCTCGCTTCGGATCGCGCAGATGACCCTGCCTTCGAGCACGTCCGACAGGCGGCCGCCACCTTGTTGACCAAGCGCCGTCCCATCGAAGACCTGGTGCTGGACCCCGACGACCTGCTGGCTGGAATCATCCCGATGCCCCCCGGCACGTCCGCCGCCTGAACTGGCGAGGACACCTCCGAGTGGGTCGTTGTGGGCCAGTCAGCTCAGGTCTGAGGGACAGTCCGGGTCGAGCGATGAGCCCTCGGGAGGCAGCCTTCGGCGTCCGCGATCGTCACGGAAGATGCCGCCATGGACATCGGCCGCGCGCTCCGGCCAGGCGTCGAAGTAGTGCGGCCAGGGACGTCCGTGGCGCTTGTGGTGGAGCATCGAATACAGCGCCCGGGAGCTGCTCGCGATGCCCACGGTGGGCAGGTACAGCCAGCCGAGCCGCCGGGACTGCACCGTGTGTCCCAGCTCGTGGGCGCGGATGAGCGGCACCTGAAACGGCGTGCCGAAGAGGTCGTGGCGCGACCAGTAGACGTAGCCGCCAAGCGAGATGCCGATGCCCTCGGTCTGCACCAGCCGCCGTCCGTCCGGCATGAGCTCGATCTGATGCACTCGCCCGCGGGCCTTCTGCACCACAAGGAGAGAGACACCCAGCAGAGTCTGGGGCAGCTCCCAGGTCCACAGGGCGAGGTTGTCAAGGGAATGGGCCAACGCGCTCACCTCCAGAAGTTATCCCGCATGTGGCCGCCACTCTGATCCGACCGACACTTTGCCGCGTACATCAGGGCAATAGAACCTCCTTCTTGGGCTGTCACGACGAGGAGCCGTCCATGTCTGTTTCACCTCCACCCGTGGGACGCCGGACGTTCCTCGTGTCTCTGGGGGCTGTGGCTGCCGTGGGATGTGCGGTCGACGTGCCCAAGCTCGCCAGTGCCGATGACTTCGGCACCACCTCTCCAGAAGGCGGCGACTCGGGCTCCCACGACGCGGACTCGGGGGCAGGCGGCGACTCGGGTGACAGCGCCGGTTGGGAAGCGGAATGTGAGGCTGGCTTCGAGGAGCTGGCGGCGTGCGAGCGCACCCCCCACGCCGGCGAAGGCCCCTACTTTGTGGATGGCGTCGAGGAGCGCACCTTCACCGACATCCGGGGCACCGACGGCCAGAAGATGGTGGTCGACCTGCGGGTCTATGAGCAAAGCGACGACTCCTGCACTCCCATCGAAGGCGCGCGGGTCGAAATCTGGCACTGCGACGAGGAAGGCGTCTACGACATGTCCGGCGACAACCACTGTCGGGCCCGGCAGAACAGCGCCACCGACGGAACAGTCTGCTTCCAGGTGCTGCGTCCACCCGCCTACGGCGATGGCGAAAACATGCTCCCCGAGCACCTGCACCTCAACGTATTCATCGACGGCGACAAGGTGCTCACCACCCAGATCCAGTTCGAAGACGACCCTGTGGTGCTGGAGAATCCGCCGCCGGTGCCCGAGCTGATTCTGCCGGTGGAGACGCTGGCAAGCGGCCTCCAGAAAGTGCGCCTGGACCTCATCTTCAACCGGGACTTCCCACCCAACGGAGACCCTCCCGACGCACCGCCCCCCTGACCTGCGAAGGCCCTTCGGGGATCTCCCGACATTCTGAGCACTCTGGGAGCTTCGGCGCACAGCGCCTCCGACCTCCGGCGCACAGCGCCTCCGGGCTCCAGGCGCACAGCGCCTTCCGCGGGGCCGGTCAGTCCGTGGGAGCTTCCATCGAAGGAGGGTCGAGGGGAGGGGCTTCGGGAAGCTCCAGCCAGAACACCGAGCCTGTGGGCTGATTGGCATCCACCCCGACCGCGCCATCCATCGACTCAGCGAGGTGCTTGACGATCGCGAGTCCAAGCCCGGTGCCGCCGACATTGCGCGACCGCCCGGAGTCGACCCGGTAGAACCGCTCGAAGATGCGCGAGCGGTGGCGCTCGGGGATGCCGGGTCCGGTGTCGGCGACGAAGATGCGCACTCGGTCGCGGCCTCGTCGGGCGGCGCCGACCTCGATGCGCTGGCCCTCCGGGGTGTACTTCAGAGCGTTTTCGAGGAGGTTGACGAGCACCTGTTCGAGGGCGCCGGCGTCGGCGAGCACATCGACGCCCTCTGAGACGGTGGACGTGATGGACTGATCGCGAGAGGCCGCGCGAAGCTGGAGGATCTCCAAGACGTCGTCCACCAAGCCACTTACATCGACTGCTTCCACCACGACACCGGTGTGGCCCGCCTCGATGCGGGACAATTGTAGAATGTCCTTGGTGAGAAGGCGCAGACGCTCGGTGTTTCGGAGGATGGCGTCGAGGAACTGGGCTGCGTAGCGCGGGTCGTCGATGGCGCCGTCCTGAAGGGCCTCGGCACTGGCCTGCACGATGCTGACCGGGGTGCGCAGCTCGTGGGACACGTTGGCGACGAAGTCGCGGCGCATGGTCTCGAGAGCTCGAAGGTGGGAGACATCTCGCAAAGACACGACGCTGTCGCCCGTCTCGCCCACGCGAATCCGAGCCTGCACGATGATGGAGCGCTCGGGGTCGTCGGGCATCGGCAGCACCACGTCGCCGCCGGCCTCTCCACGGGAGCGCGCGAGGTCTATCATCTCGATGAGCAACGGATTGTCGACTGAGTCGGCGACGCGCTGTCCGAGCTGCGCGGTGGACAGGCCCACCAAGCGGGTGCCCGCGGCGTTGACGAGGGTGAGCCGGCCGTCAGGGTCCACGGAGAGCAACCCTTCGCGGAGCGTGCCCAACACCGCGGCAGACCGACTCCGCTCTTCAGCCAGAGCGCGCACCACACCCTGCATCTCGTGGGACATCTGGTCGACTTTCCCCGCGATGCCGGCCAGCTCCACACTGGAGTGAAGGCGAAGGGGTGCAATCTTTTCTCCGCCGGCCAGAGCAGCGGTGTGGCGCAGCAAGAGGCCTAGGTCGCGGTGCATGAGGTTCGCGGCGAGCCCCGTCATGAACAGGGCGACCGCCAAGCCACCGACGAGAGCGACCACCAGCACCCGGTACAGGGCGTTGACGGGAGCATCGACGCGCTCGGCGGTGCGGGCGATGCGCAGAGTGCCGCTGCTCGCCGAGGACCAGTCGACGACACGGGCGACGTAGAGCATGTCCTGGCCGAGAGTGCTGGAGGGACGTCGGGCCTGGCCCCAGCTTCCTGACGCGTGGGCGGCGATGACCTCCGGACGGTCACCGTGCCAAGCGAGGTCGGCGACAACATCGAAGCCCACCGCCGAGTCGGCGACCACCTCTCCAGCGGGGTCGAGCACAGTGATGCGCACTCCGCCGTGCTGGGAGAGGTCTTCGATGGCGCGCTGGAGCTCGACAGCACGCACTTCACCCGGGAGTCCGAGGCGCTGGAGGGCCAGGTCGACCGACGACGCTGCAAACTGCAGCTCATCGACTTGCTGAGTGGCCAGCGAGGGGCGCATCGACAGCTCGAGCCACCCTCCCATCGAGATGGCGAAGAGAGCCATGAGCAGCAAGGACACGCCGAACAGGCGGCCCCGAAAGCCGATCGGAGAGGCGACCATGGGAAGCGGGCTGCGAGACGGCCTGGCAAGTTCAGGAGCCAGAGGAGGGCCCCGGGCTGGCGACGAATTTGTAGCCCACGCCGCGAATGGTCTGGATGTAGTCACCGGCGGCACCGAGCTTCTGGCGAAGGCGCTTGACGTGGGTGTCGACCGTGCGCGTGGTCACGACCGTGCTCGCTCCCCACACCGCATCGAGCAGGGCCTCGCGGGACTGGGCGCGCCCCCTACGGGACAAAAAGGTAGTGAGCAGACGGAACTCCAGGGCCGTCAGCGGGCGCTCCTCGCCCTGAACCCACGCCTGGTGGCCGGCCTCATCAACACGCAGAATCCCGAACGCAACGACCTCGCCAAGCACCTTTCGCGGACCGGACCGCCGCAACACCGCCCGCACCCGCAGCACCAGCTCACGGGTGGAGAAGGGCTTGGGCACGTAGTCGTCGGCACCCATCTCAAAGCCCACCACGCGGTCGATCTCCTCGGCCCGGGCCGTGAGCATGATGACCGGCACCTCAGCGGTGAGGGAGTCGCCCTTGAGCAACCGGCACACCTCGGTGCCCTGTATGTCGGGCAGCATGAGGTCGAGCAGCACCAGTCCCGGGACAGGTTCTCGTCGGGCTTCGCGCAGTGCCGACGCGCCATCGTAGGCGACCCGCACCCGGAAGCCTTCGCGACGAAAGGCGAAGCTCAGAGCGGACACGAGGTCGGGCTCGTCATCGACAATCAGGATGAGTTCAGACATGCGTGGACGGTATCTCTGGGCGCCTCCGCCAAGCCGTGACGCTTCCGTGAAACGCCGTCGAATCTCGACGAAGCCGACAGAACGGACAGATCCACAGTGGCTGACGAGCCACCGGCAGTGTCGGACGCCGAATCCCTGCGCTACCATGTGGTCAGGTCCCGCCGCGGTGAGGGGCCCAATGCCGCCTGCGCCACTCATGCCGAGCCCACCCGCTCTGGGTCCACGCGCTGCCCGCTGCGGCGCGCCGGACGACCCATAAGTGTCCTCGGCCCTGGAGATTTCATGACCGCTTCTCGTTCAGCTTTGCATCCCTCCACCGCGGCCCTCGGCTCGCTATTCCTCGTGTCGGCGTTCGCCACATCCGGCTGCTACATGGCTCAGGAAGCCGGTGTGGACTCAGCGGTCGAGGGATTGCAGGGAGCCCCCTCCGACGAAGCAATGTCGGCGAACGGTCCGCTGGAAGGAGCCCGCGGGGTCTTGGAGGCCAACGGCATGAAGCTGTACTGGCAGCACTACAGCATGTGGGAAGGCGGCGCCTGCACCAACCTCCGCCTGAAGAACGAAGGGGCGGCGGTGCGCGGCTGGCAGATGATGATCGAAGCCTCCGAAGGCATGACCTACTGGGCCGACGACGGGGGAGCTTTCTTCTTTCCCGACGGACAGACCATCTGGGTGGAGGCCGAGAACAACACCGGGCTGGACAGCTTCGACAGCGTCGAAATGTACTACTGCGCAGAGCCCGCAGCCGAGCTGACCGCCATGGAGATCTGGTGGCGGGAAGGCGGTGGCGAGCTCGACGACGGCGGCGATGACGGCGATGACGGCGGCGGCGGCGGCGATGACGGCGGCGGCGATGACCTACCCGGCGGCTTTTCGGGCATCATGGACTACACCGACGGCAACGGAAACTCCGCCCGGCTCAGCTACGCGACCTGGATCACGTCGAGCGTGACCTGCGTGGACTTCGAGGTGGAGAACACAGGCGTGCGCTCCGTAGTCATCGAGCGCTTCACCATCGACTTCGACGACGACATCGAGATTCATCTCCGCGAAGGCGGCGAGGTCTTCCAGGACCAGCCAGACGAGGTGACCGTCGTGTTCCCCGAAGGCCGTGAGTCCGACCCGGGCGACCACGTGGGGGCCCGGGTGTGCATGGACCCCCTGGCCCGCCCCGACCGGCTTGAGGAGATGGTGCTCACACCTGCGGGCTGAGCAGTCCACATCCGCTGACCCTGAAGACACCACGGGACATATTTGGAATGTCAAGGACAAAAACTGACCGGACATGGCGGGTTCGAGTCGGATAACATCCCCACGTCTTGACAGTGCCCGCTTAAGGGCCGCGTGGAGCTGCTGTGTCCCTGACCTTGCTGCGCATTCGCGACCTCGCCATCATCGAGCACTCGGAGCTTGAGCTGGGGCCGGGCCTCAACGTCATCACGGGCGAGACCGGCGCTGGAAAGAGCATCTTGATCGCCGCCTTGGCCTTGGTGCTGGGTGGTCGCGGCAATGCCGGGCTCGTCCGCACCGGTGCAGACCGGGCCGAGGTGGAGGCGCTGTTCGAGCTCGGCCCTGCGCCAGCGCTGCGGCGACTGCTTGCCCAAGAGGGCATCGAGGCCGACGACGAGCTGGTGGTGCGCCGAGTGCTGCTCCGCACCGGCCGCACACGCGCCTATGTGGGCGGCCGACTCACCAGTGCGCGCGCACTGAGACGGCTGGCCCGAGGGCTGGTCGACATCTCCAGCCAACACGAACACCACACGCTGGTCGACCCCCGCACCCACCTCGACCACCTCGACGGCTTCGCATGCCTGACGTCGGCCCGCGCGACTGTAACGGCGGCCCATGCCGCCCTGCTGGCAGCCATCTCGGCGCTTCGTGAGGCAGAGGCGGGTGTGCGTGCCCGGGGCCAGCGCGAGGACCTCTTGCGCTTCCAGCTGGGGGAGCTCGACGCCCTCAGCCCCACCCCAGGCGAGCTCGACACCCTGGAGGCGGCCGCCCGAAAGATGCGCCACGCCGCCGATCTGGCTCAAGTAGCTGGCGATGCAGAGCACGCTCTCTACGCTGCCGACAATGCCCTGGCGATGCGACTGGCCCGCTTGGCCTCCCAGCTGGAGCAAGGGGCTCGCCACGACGCCGAGCTGGGGGAGCTGTCGGCGCGTCTCGATGGTGCCCGCATGGAAGTGGAAGAAGTGGGGCGAGATCTCGGTCGCTACCTGTCGGGGCTCACGGTCGACCCCCGGGCCCTGGCGCAGACCGAGGAGCGGCTGATGGTCCTGCGCCGCCTCGTGCGAAAGCATGGCCACACGCTCGATGAGCTGCTCGTCTGGGCCGACCTGGCCCGTGCCGAGCTGGCCGACCTGGGCTGCGGAGAAGCGCGGCTCACCGCGCTGACCGAGGCCGTCCACGATGCGCGCACTGCCGCCCGCCGCGTGGCACTCACCCTGTCGGAGCAGCGTCGACAGGCCGCCGGCGAGCTGGCGAGCGCGATGACCCACGAGCTGTCCACGCTGGGGATGGGGGGCGCCAAGGTGCTGGTGGATGTGGCCCCGCTCGAGGGCACCAAGGGGCTGGCGCTGGGCGAGCTGCGCCTCACCGCGCGGGGCCTAGACCGGGTGGAATTCATGATTGCGCCCAACCCCGGCGAAGAGCCGCGACCGCTGGCTCAGGTGGCCAGTGGCGGCGAGCTGTCTCGGGCCCTGCTGGCGCTCAAGCGGGTGCTTGCTGGCATCGGCCCGGTGGGGATGTTCGTGTTCGACGAGGTGGACACTGGCGTCGGGGGCGCCATTGCCGAGGTGATCGGTCAAAAGCTCGCCGACATCGCTACCCACAACCAGGTGCTCTGCATCACCCACAGTCCCCAGGTCGCGGTCTATGCCGACCAACACCTCCACGTACACAAGGTACAGGTCTCCGGGCGCACCCTCAGCCGAGTCAGAGCGCTCGATGAGGGCGGGCATCTCGACGAGATCAGCCGCATGCTCGGCGGGATCGACGTCTCTGAGGCGTCGAAGGCTGCCGCCAGCGAACTGCGCCATGCCGCCCGAGCCGCCCGTGGTCAAGCGCGGGCAGTCGCCTGAGCCCGATGAGGTTGGGGGGCGAAGAACTGCCCCGAGTCGGGTAGCCTCTACACCGACCTCCGGGAGTGCCTGTGGCCATTCCGCTTCCTGTTCTGTTGGGCCTCATCGCCGCCGGCATCGCTATTGCGCTGCTGTTCACCCATCTTCTGGGGTGGTCCGCGACCGCCCAGATTGACGGCGCTGAGACCGCTCTGGCTCGCTTCCAGCTCGACTACCCAGACGCCGCGCCCACCGACATCTGGGTGGCCAGCGACGGCAGCAGCGCTCTGCTGGCGGTCGACGGGGGAGTGGGCCTTGTGGCCGTGCTGGGGGACCGCATGGTGGTGCGGAGGCTGGGACGTGGGATGGTGGCGTCGGTGCGCACCGACCCCGCGCACACCCACCTCAGGCTCCGTGACCCCGGCTTTTCGAGCCTTCGCCTGATGCTACCGGAGACCGACGCGCGCGAGGCGTGGCTGGACCGGCTGGCTCCTTGTGTCCAGATCGCCCCCGCCTCCTGACCTCGGAGCCCACCATGCCTGCCCCGGACCTTCCGCCCATCGTCCAGCTCGCGGTGCCCTTCTTCATCGGGAGCATCCTGCTGGAAGTCACTCTGGCCGCGGTGCGGGGAGGCGCCCGCTACGAAACGCGCGACATGATCACCAGCCTGATGATGGGAGTGGGCAACCTCGTCATCGGCCTGCTGGCCGGCGGAGCCATCTACACGCTGCTGTCGTTCTTCCACGGCTTCGCGCCGGTGCAGCTCGGCGAGCTGTCGTGGGGCTGGGCCCCCTGGCTGTTCGTGGTCTGCTTCGTGGTCGACGACCTTCGCTACTACTGGTACCACCGGCTGGCCCATGAGATCAGGTGGTTCTGGGCCTCCCACGTCAACCACCACTCGTCGCAGCACTACAACCTGTCCACCGCGCTGCGGCAGACCTGGTCCTACGAGCTGACTCTGGGCTTCGTGTTTCGGATCCCGCTGGTGTTGATCGGCTTCGACCCGATGATGGTGCTCTTTGTGGGCGGCGCCAACCTCATCTACCAGTTCTGGATCCACACCGAGCTCATCGACAAGATGCCGGCTTGGTTCGAGGCGGTGTTCAACACACCGAGCCACCACCGGGGCCACCACGCCGTCAACCCGCGCTACCTCGACGCCAACTACGCCGGCACCCTCATCATCTGGGACCGCATGTTCGGCACCTTCGTGCCCGAGCTGGCGTCCGACCCACCCCGCTACGGGCTCACCACCCAGCTCGGCACCTTCCACCTGCTCCGGGTGGCGTTCCACGAGCTGATCGCCTTGGTGCGAGACGCGACACAGCCTGGGCTCAAGCCCCGCGAGCGGCTCGGCTACATCTTCGGTCCACCGGGCTGGAGCCACAATGGCTCCCGCATGACCGCCACGCAGATGAAGGCCGAGTGGGTGCGCCGACACCCCGAAGATGCTGGTCAGCCTGGCCTTCCGGCGCGCTCCACAGCCTGAACCGCCCCCCTGCTTCGAGCCAAACTGAGCAGTGGGCAAGCCGACTCGCACACCCCCTCGCTCGCTCGGAACCGATACCGTCACGGTGGGTCCAAGTTCACGGCCGAGGAGTCCCAATGCCCGCTCTGACCCTCTTCCTGCTCGCAGCTACCGCCTGGGCCGTGCCAGCCGACCGGGCGGGCGACGCCGTGCTGAAGGCGCTGGCCGACGAGTCCCCACGGACCGCAGTGCGTCTGCTGTCCACCTCCCTGCGCACGACCGAGCCCGACGCCGAGGCCGACCTTCGCTGTCTGCTCGGCCACGCCCAGCGCGCTGCCGGAGACCTCACAAGCGCGGTCGCGACTTGGGAGGCGGTGCCGATGGATGCCGGCTGCGGACTTCGAGCGGGCTTCGACCGGGCCGACGCCCTGACCGCACTCGGGCGACCCGCTGAAGCGGCCACTGTCTACGACACCTACGGCTGGACTCGCCTCGGGCCGGGCCGCGATGGTCTCGCCTGGGCTCAGATCGAACACCTCCTCGACACCCTCCACCAGCGCGCCACGCCCACCACCACGCATGTCGCCGAGATCCAGGCGCTGTGGACCCACTCCCTCCAGCTCGACCTGCCCGAGCCCACCCGTCTGGAAGCTGCACTTGGCGCGGCCCGCCATGCCGTCGCCAACGACCAGCGGGGCGACGACGCGGCCCAGGCCTTGCTCGACCTGCTGCGCGAAGGCGCCATCCCTCAGGACCTTCGCCCCGAAGCCGCCCGCCTCGCCGGCACCTTGAGCGAGCCCGGCCTCGGACTGCGCCTGCTCGACGCCCACGACGACGGCAGCATCGCCCATGCCGCTGCACGCGCGCGCATCATCGCCCGCATCGACGCACCGGCCGGCTTGCTCGCGCTTGAGGCGGTCGTCGAGAGCACCCCTGAAGACCCCGATCTCAGGCGAGAGCTGGCCCGGGCACTCGACGCCAGCCAGCGCATCGGCGAGGCCCGTCGCCACTGGCTGGCCCTCCACACGGGCCCTCACAGCGCGGAGGCCGGGCTTCGACTCGCCCGCATCGACGCCCGCATCCACTCCGACTCCG
>Ga0315321_10001269_pt1 | contig 19403 bp, 19 predicted proteins | sample M180m21515metaG_FD_203464 | JGI IMG/M metagenome (GOLD analysis project Ga0315321, IMG submission 203464) | Ammonia-oxidizing marine archaeal communities from Monterey Bay, California, United States - M1 80m 21515 | ecosystem: Environmental > Aquatic > Marine > Intertidal zone | place: USA...
TTGCCGTCGTTTCGATGGTTCGTTAGCTCGTTTGCGAATATCGAATGAAGATTGAAGAACTCACGGACTTTTCTATTACAGCTCTAGACGCGATCAACGTGCTCTTGCCCCAGTTGTCGCCGTCCGTTGTCGTTCTGGAGGAAAGCGACTTGAGGAACATCGTGGACTCGGAATCGACCAAACTCTTCCTCGCGATCGATCAAAACGGGGTGTTCGGGATGCTCAGCCTCGTGCTCTTTCGAATTCCCACGGGCAGGAAGGCATGGGTGGAGGACGTCGTCGTGGACGAAAATGCTCGGGGCAGGGGAGTGGGCCAGTTGCTAACCGAGCACGCCATTCAAGTGGCCCGCGAGCACGGCGCCCATTCCGTAGACTTGACTTCCAGACCCTCCCGAGAAGCCGCCAACGCCCTCTACCAAAGAGTGGGCTTTCTGCAGAGAGAGACCAATGTCTATCGTTTTCGGGCATCATAGGGGTTGTTTCCTGATCCACTCCACTTTCCCCTTTGGCATTTCGAGGAGGGACAAGGTCACGACGCGGCAATCCAGCGGAACCATCCGGAAAACCCCGCATCGCATCGTCCTCTCGTACTATACGACCCAGATTGGATTGCTTCGCCATGTTATGGCTCGCAATGACAGAAAGTATGATTGATTTCAGGCATTGTCCGGCTCGCAAGGCAAGCTCAGAGTGACAGACTTACCTCAGCCAAAAGCCATTGAAATCAATAGGCCGAAGAAGAAAATCCAAAAGATGGCGACGCCAATTAGGATACAATAGCCGAAAATAACTTTGGGTGTCCGTCTTCCTTGCGCAGGGAAGGCCCATCCCTTTTCCTTGAAGTATCGAAGCACTTCCAGTTTTCGATCCATTGCATACTCTCCGCGCAAGTGCTTGATTTCTTCCAGCAATTCCTCGGCCTTTGCCCGTGCGACGGGGTCTAGTTTGGCTAAGGGGCGCAGAGTCTTGGGAGGGTTACGACGAAATTTTCTTATCAGCGCCTTGCGTTCGGTTTCCGAAGGAGCGTCCCGCAGAGTCTTGATCCAGTCGATGGCCAACTGCCTGGATACCTGACGATCGTTGTGCAGGCATTCGCGTCCAAGCGGACCAAATGGGGTTTGGCAGGAAATCGCCTTGGATTCAACGATTTCGGATCTTTCCCATTCGATGGTTTCGTTTCCGGTCCACACCTCGCCGAGTTTGTCCCATGGAATGGTTTTTCTTCGGAGTGTTCCTCCGCTTATGGCTCGACTTGTCAATACTATGCGAGCCCCTTTGGAGGTATCCACCAATCCCCCTACGATGAAGGCTACCGAAATAAATCCAAAGAACATTGTGGTTTTTACGGCATTATGGGGAAAAGCAAGGATCATCAAGAATCCCAAGACTACGAAAAGAGCGGAAACTCCCATCAACCATATCTTTTTTTGTCTGCCGGCTTTCAGCACGATTGATTCTCTCGAGGTAGCTTTCATCGTTCCATGATTACCGTCAGAGCCCTGAAAAACCATTACAAAATGATGGGTTTTTTATAATGGATAAATCGTTTACCTTTCTGCTATGGTAATTTCTTCCCTTTTCATTTCTCCTACAAGGCTAATCTCCTTTACCTCCAAATCAATCGTATCATGAAGAAAATTCTATCCTCGACCGCCCTGCTTGTGGCATTTGCTCTTTCCGGAGTCACAATGTCTTTCGGTGCTGCTCCCGTCAGCCTTTCCATAGATAATTTGTTTGGTCCTAATTCGGAAATGACTTTCCGTTTAAACATCAAGGAAATTAAGGAAAGCGGATTCGTCAAGGTGCTTATGGAGAAAAATCCAGAGATTATGGAAACCATAGAGGAAAATATGGAGAGCGATGAATTGGAGGAGTTTACCGAATTGACCGGGTTTGGTTTCGAAGACATTTCCGAAATTGGTTTCTCCGCTATCGGCGTAGAGGCCATTATGGAGGCTCAAGCACAGGGCGAGGAACCGAAAATTGGCGAGGACGTTAATTTCGTGGCCGCGGTCCGGGTGGACAAGCCTACTGATCCCAAGAAATTACTAGGTATCCTGTTCGATAAGGCGGAGGAAGAGGAAGGCCCTGAAGTGCGTAAGCAACTGGAGGAGTCGGTCGAAGCGTTCAAGGGCGCCACACTACTGAACATTCCACGAGAACTGCTTGAGGACGAAGAAGTAGACGCCGATATTTCGATCGGTATTCGGAGCATCGGCATAGAGACCTATTTTGCCGTTGGTCTCACTGGCGAGGTGAAACGTTTTTTCTCCGGAGGGAAGGCTGACGCTAATTCATTCGAGTCTCTCGCAGCCTTGCCAGCTAAAAGACAAATTTCTTTCTCCATGCCCATCCCGCCAAGCGTTTGGGAGCAGGCAGGCATTGACTTCGGCGACGATAATCCACTTTTCGCAGGTCTGGCCAATGCCGTAAAGGGAATCAGAGAAGTCGGATTCGGCGCCGGATTCGCCGAAAAGTCGCTTGGGGTCAACGCGGCCATCACATGCGCCGATGCCCAATCCGCCCTTGCCCTATGGACGATGGCTCAAGCCGGGCTCGGCATGGCACAGCTCGCTGCGGCAGGCGAAGGCAATGCCCCTCCTGTCCTAAATCGAATCAAAACACAGGCCAAGGGCAAGAGTGTTATTGTCTCGGTTCAGGTGTTGCCCGAGGATTTGGATGAGCTTGGCCAATTCGGTCCTGGAGCCGGAGCCGGGTTCGAGGAGGACGAAGAACCCGATCCAGAGGAACTTATAGGCGAGAAGGCGGCCAATTTGACCTTGCCTATGCTCGGTGGCGGAGAGTTCGACTTGTCGGAACACGTCGGCAAGAACGTCGTCGTGCTCGATTTCTGGGCCACTTGGTGCGGACCTTGCGTAAAGGCGTTGCCCGAGGTGATGAAAGCTACCGATTCCCTAAAAGGCAAAGGCGTCGTCTTAGTCGCCGTGAACCAAGGCGAAGAGGCAAAGCCCATTAACAAGTTTCTCAAACGCAAAAAGTGGGAGGGGCTCAAGGTGGCGCTCGACAACGAGGAAGTCAGTAGTGACGCTTTTATGGTTAGTGGCATTCCACAGACCGTGATTATCGACAAGAAGGGTATTGTTCGACACGTGCACGTTGGGTACTCGCCCAACATCGGCAAGCGATTGAAGAAAGAACTTGAAGCCATTTTGGCCAAATAAGAGGTTTATTTTCGAATTTCTTCGCATATTTATTTCATAAAGTGCTCATGGTGAGCACTTCATGATTATGTTGAAATAATTTTCATCAAAAACGTCCCAAAGGGGGTGACTATCTCCTATTGGCTATTGTTCGTCAGTATACCAACTAATTATCAACGCCATTCAAGGAGGATTCCATCATGATGAAAGTCAACGACTTCCTAAAGTACACTATAACACTGAACATTGAGTATGAGAATTATTTCAGCCTCATCTACGATACGAAATATCTTTTGGAAGCTCGTTTGGGTTCTGACCGCATGTTTGTAGCAAAGAAGTCGGTTTATGCGAATTGTCGTAAGCGAGCCGTGCAGAAAGCTGTTCAATGGTTTTGGAAGGAGTTCAAAGGCGCTCTAGGCAGCGTGCACAAGACGATGGTCGTGGACGATCCTCATGGTGAAGTAGTCTACGATGATGATTTTGCCTGTAATGACTTGGGTAACAAGTACTTGACTGAAGAGACTATCGTGCGAGTCATCGAGGACTCCGACGGAGAACTTTTCAGGGATCTTACCGAAGGATCGGAAAATCACCCTCCCAACAGCGTCAAGCGGTCCAAGCGTCGCCGCAAGCAAAGCAACGTCATTGCCCCCCGCATGACCCAGTCTCCGGGAGGTACGATTTATTATCGCACCACCATGGTTCCTCAATATTCCAAAGATGGTAAGATTATCCAACGCCGTAAGGTTAAAAATGTGAAGTTGGCTTCCAAGACCTTGGAGAAGGCTCTCCGCGAAGTTTCTCGCAGAGGTCTTGATCGTCACGACAAGGTGGATGTGATTTCTTCTGATGTCGTTGAAGAAAAACTGAAGGTAGCGGCTTGAATCATTCCTAGCCTCCGTAACTTTTTTTATATTTCCGAGAACATGATTCTTTGACTCACTAATGTTTTCGTTTATTCTGTTTATCTTAAATTCTTTGCAATGTCCTTAATCTCTTCCAAGAACTCTTCATCCGCCTCCGAATATGGTGGTGATGTGTCTGCCGAACTTGTGCAGTTACTGATGAAGTACCAACGTCGCATTTTTGCGTATGTTCACACCTTGGTCCCATCTCGCAGTGATGCTGAGGACATTTTGCAAGAAGCATGTGTCACAATTTGTGAGAAGTTCGACCAGTTTGAGTCGGGAACGAACTTTTATTCATGGGCTTGCCAGATCGCTTTTTGGAAGGTTCGCGCAGCTCGAAAGAAGTTCGCTACCTCGAAGGTTCTCTTCAATCAGGAAGTCATGGAGGTCATCTCGGAAACCCGTGTCGAACTGGAGGACGAATTGGACGAGCGCCACGAAGCATTGTCCCGTTGCTTGGGCAAACTAAATGATCGTGATCGTCGGATGGTGCTTATTCGCTATGAAAGCGGCAACAACGTTCCGAAGGCGGCTCAATCCTGTGGACGTACCATTCAAGGTGCATACAAGGCGCTTACTCGTATACGCAAGGCACTGTTTGATTGCGTCACTTTTGAACTCTCGCTGGAACAAGCTAGATGAGTCTATCCGATCAGGAAATCCTCGAACTGCACGAGCTTCTCGACGCTCTTGTGGAAAACAACCTTGCAGGTGAGCGTCGAAAGCGGTTGGAGGAATGGTTGGCCGAGAGTGACGCCGCTCGCAGGCATTACATCCGTTTTATGGACATGTCCAGCAGCCTTTGCTCCTATGCTGAGGAACGGCTTTCGGACGAGGATGATGAAGCCCCCATGCCATTTGAGTCCGATGCCGGTAAACTTGTTCGCTTTATCCGACCACTGGCTGTCGCCGCCGGGATAGCTGTAGTTGCCTTTTTCAGTTATAAGATTTTCTGGTCTGAAGCGAATCAAAATGTTATTGCCGAGAAATCTCTGATTCTAAATTCTGAATCGGCAGTTGCATCTAGCTTTGCCTTGACCTCCAATACTGTCGGCGTGCTCACTCGCGCTGCCGGAGTTGAGTGGGATGATGATTCCGACTACCGTCCCTCTCCTAACGAACCTCTTCGCGCCGGGCGACTCAAGCTCAACGCCGGTTTGGCTCAGATTGAATTCCTCCAGGGCGCCAACGTTGTTCTTGAGGGTCCGGTCGAATTCGAACTTTCCGGACCTAACGAAGGGGCTTTGCTCTTCGGTAAACTGCGAGCCAATGTTCCTAAAGTGGCGAAGGGCTTTTCAATTGATACTCCCAAAGGCAAGGTGGTAGACCTCGGTACCGAGTTCGGTCTAAACGTCGAAGAAGACGGAGTCACTGAAATCTATGTATACGTGGGCAAGGTTCTCTTTGAGGGCAAGGATCGAGATGCTGAACTGGCTTTCGAAGAACTGGAAGCCGGGGAAGCCGTATTCGTTGATCAAAAGGGCAATTTGACTTGGATCGACATGCCGTCCGAGCCTTTCTTTGGTACCGCCGATCTCGCTTATCGATCCATGGAGGAATCCCAACGTCGGCATTCGGCATGGGTGGAACTGAGCGAGGAACTGGCTGCCGATCCTCGGAACTCACTTTATTTCACGTTTGACGATCATCGTTCATGGTCACGTATCCTTCGTGATGACGCACTATTAAAAACGGAGCGACACGATGGCGCCATCGTCGGTTGCAAATGGAGTGAGGGCCGCTGGCCCGGGAAGGGTGCTCTTTCTTTTGCGGGGGAAAACGATCGTGTTCATCTTAAACTTCCCAAACCACTGCGATCCGCCACTCTTGCTTCTTGGGTGCGCTTGACCGAGATCGGGAGCGTTATGAATCCCATCATTTGTTCCCCTGTCAAAGATCCCAAGGTCGCTACTTTAGGTACTGCTTGCTGGGGAATCGATGGAACAGGACGTGTCGTTCTTCGACACAAGGGAGTTGATTCCATGATTCAATATGTTTCTTCCGTTGCTTTTCGAAAGGAAAGAATCGGCCAATGGACTCACTTGTCGACCACTTACGATGCGGACAAGAAAATGGTAAGTCATTATGTTGACGGTCGTCCTTTCAGTCGCGAGAAAATGCAGGCGAACCTGCCCCTTTTCTTTGGTAAAAGTGAACTTGGTCACAATGGTGGGAAATATAAAGGCAAGCCAAGTCACGGTTTGCACGGATCCATTGACGAATTTTTTGTCTTCAACGAAGCCTTTGACGAAGAGGAAATTCGTCGTCTTTACGAGATCGGTAGGCCTTATGCCTCGCCTCCTCGCTTGGCTCCGGTCTTGCCCTGAGAAACGAGTTGTCTCTCTTTGCTTTTCACGGCATGATTTCATCTGTGTCGTATTTCCCTTTTTTTTTGCTTTTAGGACTATTTTTCGTACCGCTTTATGGATTGAAGAATCAAGATTCCGAGCTTGGTAAAGGTATTGATCATTGGGCCTTTAAGCCTGTCAACCACATCGCCCCCCCCCGCATTGAAGGAGTTTCCAGTTCCATTGACTCCTTTATTATATCCAAGCTAAGTGAGGTTGGTCTTGAAGCTTCTCCTCCTGCATCCAAAGCCGTTTTACTTCGTCGCTTGTCATTTGATCTGACAGGTCTTCCGCCTTCTTTTGAGGAGATCCTTGAATTCGAGAATGATCAGCGTCCCGATGCTTATGAACGAGCTGTGGATAAGTTTCTCGCTTCTCCTCGTTTTGGCGAAAGATGGGGACGGCACTGGCTGGATTTGGCTCGCTATGCCGATAGCAAAGGCTATCTCGCAGGTGGTTCCAGTAGGCTTTATCCATTTGCTTATACCTATCGGGATTGGGTTATTCGGGCTTTTAATGAAGGATTGCCATACGATGAGTTCGTGAGCAAGCAACTGGCAGCGGACCTGATGGTGAATTCTCGTAATCATCCGGACCTCGCCGCCCTCGGTTTCCTCACTGTGGGTCCCCGTTTTCTCAATCGTCGCCATCTGATTATTGACGATAGAATCGATGTTGTTACGCGTGGCTTGATGGGATTCACCGTTAGTTGCGCCAGATGTCACGACCATTTTTTCGATCATGTCCCGCAGGAAGATTACTATTCTCTTTACGGCGTCTTCAACTTAGCCCGTCAACCGAAGGTGCTGCCTCTTGTAGGTAAGCTGAATTTGGCTTCGGTGGACTATAAGGAATTCGAGAAAAAACGTCTTGAATTGAATGCTGTCTTAATGAAGCATATTCGATCCAATTGGGAATTAGTGCGTTCCAGAGACGGATTGTTTTCCTATTTACAACTTGTTCATAATGGCCGAGAACTTTCGGATGACCGGTTCGAGGCACTTGCTGCTAAACGAAAACTCTTTCCTAAATTGGCTAGTCGGTGGCGTGCTTTCTTAAAAGCTAAGGCTCTGCAAAACGATCGGTTTTTTGCAGTCTGGCGCGCTTTTGAAAAGACGGTTCCTCAAAAGTACCCAATTACGGCAAAGTCTCTCTTGAACCGAGAACCACCCTTGCCCCCCTTTCTTGTGAGTGGTCTTCGAAATCTTCGTAAAAACGATTTTAAAGAAATAATAGCATGGTATGCCTCGTGGTTTGCCGTGTCTTTGACAAAATCAGAATCTAGTTCTGACGCCAAAGGGATATTGTCCTTCGTTAGATCCTCAGGCTTTCCCGTTGGCTTTTCTGTCGATGGTATTGAGAAATATTTCGATACCAAGGTTCGCAATCATACGAATTCTCTACGGGCTAAATTAGCCAAGCACAGTTCCGAGCATCCGGGTTCGCCGCCAAGAGCCATGGCTTTGATGGATGATTCCGTATTTAGTAATCCTCGTATTTTCGAACGGGGAAATCCCAATGCCCCCGGTGCAGAGGTTCCGAGGCGCTTTCTCGCTGCTCTCTCTAACGGAACCGAACGCAAAGTTTATGAGCAAGGTAGCGGCAGACTTGAACTTGCCAAATCAATCCTTCATTCGGACAACCCGCTAACTAGTCGTGTCTTTGTGAATCGCGTATGGATGCATTTGTTCGGAGCAGGTATCGTACGTACCCCAAGTGATTTCGGCTTGCAGGGTGATTCCCCCACGCATCCTCTACTACTTGATCATCTTTCGCATGGTTTCATTAACGAGGGGTGGAGCATAAAGCATCTCATTCGCCTTGTCACGACTTCCGCCACTTATCGGCAGAAAAGTGGTGTCGGTCCAATCGGTGATCCTGAAAACCGACTTTTATCCGTAATGAACCGAAAGCGCCTCGATTTCGAGGCAATGCGTGATTCTATGCTCGTCGTTTCCAGTGAGCTCGACTTCAGCATGGGAGGCCAAGCCGTCCATCTTACCAAGAAGCCTTTCTCGGTTCGTCGAGCGGTTTACGGTTTTGTAGAGCGTCAAAATCTGCCTGCGGTCTTTCGCACCTTTGATTTCGCCAACCCGAACATTCACGCCCCTCATCGTTTCGAGACCACCGTGGCTCCACAAGCACTTTTCGCCCTTAACGATCCATTTGTTCTGGCTAGAGCTGAAAGATTGGCTCGTGACGCCGAATCATATAGAGGGACTCACTTGTCGGCGGAAAAAACGCCCGAATCATTAAGTCGTCTCCTCTTTCGTAGAATTCTGCTTAGGAATCCTACTGCAAAAGAGCTGACCTCGGCAAAAGCTTTTTTCGGATCGACTCCTTCGCAGGCCAAGTTGGCCGACTTCGCTCAATCCTTGCTCGTATCCAACGAATTCTTTTTCGTAGATTAATGCCCCCGACCCCTGAAGTGAATTTACCCTTTGCCCGCCGCGACTTTCTCGCAAGGTGCGGTATGGGGCTTGCCTTGCCTGCATTAGGCGCATTGTGTGCCGAAAATGCCGTTGCTCTACCCGCGACGAACCCAATGATGGCGAGAGGCCCCCATTTTGCTCCAAAGGCCAAGCGTGTGATTCATTTGTTCATGAACGGAGGACCCGCGCACATGGACACCTTTGACCCCAAACCCGAACTTAGTCGATGGTCGGGTAAACCCTTGCCCGAGGGGCGTCGTCTAGGGACCGAACGTAAGACAGGGGCTGCTTTCGGTTCACCTTTCAGTTTTCGCCGCCATGGTCAGAGCGGCTTGCCCGTTAGCGAGATTTTTCCTCACGTAGCTCGGCATGTCGATGATCTTTGCGTGGTTCGCTCGATGCATGCCGATGTGCCGAATCACGAGCCGTCCCTAATGCTGATGAACTGTGGCGACGGTCGTTTGGTGAGACCTAGCATGGGTTCCTGGGTGACCTATGGACTTGGTTCTGAAAACCGGAACCTACCCGGATTCGTCGTACTCTGCCCCGGAGGTTATCCGATTACTGAAACGCAAAACTGGCGTTCCGCATTTCTTCCGGGTATTTATCAAGGAACATACGTCGACCCTGGAAAAGGCGGGCCATCAGACGTAATTCCAAATCTAAAACCTGCCCGATCTGATAGTAGGCAAGCAAGTCAACTCGATTTGCTTCGATCCCTTAACAGGAACCATGCCGAGGATAGGGGAGATGATCCTCGCCTTGAAGCTCGTATTCAGTCTTTTGAACTGGCATATCGAATGCAGGTCGAAGCGAGCGATGCCTTTGATGTTTCTAAGGAACCTGCCTATCTACGAAATTCTTATGGTTCCGGCGTACACGGCAAGCAATGCTTGATTGCTCGAAGATTGGTTGAACGGGGGGTAAGGTTTGTTCAGCTTTGGCATGGAGCGGGACAACCATGGGACAGTCATGATGAGATTGAGAAGAATCATCGGCGGCTTGCGAGGGAATGCGACCAAGCAATAGGTGCTCTCCTCACTGATCTGAAGCAGTCGGGCTTACTGGAGGATACCCTTGTCGTGTGGGGTGGAGAATTTGGTCGAACTCCTACCGTCGAGCTTCCCAAGCCGGGATCCAATGCAGGAAAGATAAACGGGCGCGACCACAACCATCATGGCTTTAGTATGTGGTTGGCGGGCGGTGGCGTCAAAGGCGGTTTTTCCTATGGGGCTACTGATGAATTCGGATTTGGCGCTGTCGAGAATCCCGTTCATGTTCACGACCTTCACGCCACGTTATTGCATCTTCTCGGCTTTGATCATGAACAACTCACTTATCGCTATGCCGGGAGGGATTTTCGCCTTACGGATGTGCACGGCAAGGTCGTTTCCGACCTAATCGCCTAGAGCTTTTCTGAACGGATTCCTCGCAACGCTTGGAACTTTGCTCCCATATTGCCTGGATGTAGTAGTTCCATGAGACTTTGCCTGTCAGGGTCAAATTCTCCCGCCTTTCCCATCACTATGGCTTTGCATGCAGAGGATGCGTGCCTGAGGAAGAAGGACTCTTGCCTCTCGACTTGTATTTCGACGAAACCATGGTCCATTAGAACTGACTCGAGCATGTCCCAGCAGACGTGACAGGTGATGTCTTGTTCTCCGGGGCATGCTAAGATATTACTGGAAAGACGATGAGCTTTGTAACCGCGAGCAATACCTTCCGGTCGCCTTCTTATAAAATCTTCCAATGATAGACCGTAGTCAAAAGTTAGAAAGAGCCCCTTCCAATCCTTCGAACATAGGTTAACGAGAGATTCCGTGGCTCCGGTCGGAAGATCGAGCAGGTAATTTCGTGGAGTGTCCGTCGAAATTTCTTTTAGGAATGGAGGGACGTCGACGGTTTGGTGTATGTCAATTTCTTGCAGACCGTCATCCGTTACCTCTACTCCTCGTTCCAACCAACCTTCATCCTTATCGAAGCGAAACCGTCGAAAAGGTTGTGCATCTAGCCATTCGTTGGCGAAAACGATGGCTTTGGGAGGGATATCGAGATGATCGAAAAGCCGAATGGTCTTAATTGCCCCGAAGTCATGTTCTACTCCATCTAAAACGGATCGACCTGGTTCTGCTGCTATTTCGACGAAAGTGTAATCGCTGGCGTTGGTATTCCCCAACAGGGTTTCACATGCTGCGACGACTAATTGACCGAAAATGGGGCCAAGGCTTTGCGCGGTGTAAAAATCGGTTTTGGAAGAATGGCCGACACGGGTTTTAGCAGTTGAGTAGTAACCAAAGCTTGGATCGTATAGAGTTGTTTTAACAAAGGCGGGGTAGTCCATTTGCCTTTTTTTGTCGGCTGCATTTCGAAGTGCTGTGATCTGATCTGATGGAGTATTCTCGTTTGACATTGGCTTTTGCTAGTTCTTGGGGTAAAGGTTTTGGCGTGAAACTCAAGCAGGTTGTCGTTTGGGGCATACCGCCTTTCCTGCTGTTTATTGCCCTCTTGGCTTTGTGGAACAATCCCGTGACGCGAGCGTATTTCGAAGGCGATTACTGGAGGGCGGTAGGCAAGTTCGGGGAATCCCTGAGGCTTGCTCATGCTCGTTACGTGGATGATGAAAAGGTAGAGTACGATGTTCTCGTCGATAATGCATTAGATGGAATGACTTCTGCACTTGATCGGCATTCGAGCTATTACTCGCCACCAAGTTACGAGGAATTTCAGAATGATACCAAGCTACAATACTTCGGCATTGGTGTCGTTATTCGGAAGGTCGAGGACGGCATATTGATTGCGCGTGTTTTTCCCAGCGGTCCAGCGGATAAAGCTGGCGTTCGCCCGGGAGATTTTGTGGCCGAGGTAGAAAAAACTTCTGTTGCGAACCTTAACCTTTCCCAAGTCAGCGACTTAATTAAGGGGGAGGAAGATACCACTGTTCTGATTGTTTTGCGTGATTTCGTTGGTGATTTTCGTGAGGTCAAAGTGACACGTGGACGAATTCAAATGTCCAGCGTGGACGATGTCCACGTGGACTCTAACGGTACGGGTTACTTGCGTCTTGAGCAATTCACTGCTCTTACTGTAGATGAACTGCGTATTGCGTTAGCCGATTTGGAGGCAGATGGCGTGAAGCGCCTGGTTATGGACTTGCGAGATAATTCGGGGGGATTGCTTTCAGCTGCCGTGGATGTCGCGAGTGAGTTTTTGGAGGAAGGCAAACTCGTGGTCTCTATCAAAGGACGAAACAATTATCCTGAGAGGAGTTATCATTCCAAACCCAAAGGTTCACCGAGATCTTATCCACTTGTCATTCTGATTAATGAAGGAAGCGCCAGCGCTTCCGAAATTGTGGCCGGAGCACTAGGCGTATCCGGTCGAGCGAAGTTGGTCGGGGAAAAGTCCTACGGCAAGGGTTCCGTTCAAACTGTCTTCGGACTCAAGGATGAATCAGGTCTACGACTGACCACCGCGATGTACTATCTTCCCGATGGATCTACCATACACGAAAGTGGCATAATCCCTCACGTCAACGTTCCTTGCAATGAGGAAACGGAAGCTAAGCTCCGTATCCAGCGTTTTCAAGACGCATTCTCTGATCCCATGGGTTTTGAAAAGCTGTTTGGCTTTGTCCCGGTTCGCGATAGGCAATTTGATATTGGGCTTAGCTTGTTTTCCAATCGGTCGATTGATCAGATTCAAGAACAGGTTGATTCTGATGACATAGGCGAAGGCACTCCGTGATTCTAGGAATCGAGAGTTCTTGCGACGAGTCCGCGCTGGCCCTTTTTTCATCCAAGAGAGGAATAGTCGGTGAGTGGGTAAACAGTCAGATAGCGAAGCACATAGAGTATGGTGGCGTCGTGCCCGACATTGCGGTCCGTGAACACCTTTCCAATTTTTTCGTTCTGCTTGACGAGGCGGAAAAAGAGGGAGACCTTAGAAAAAGTGTAACTCGTATCGCCGTAACTTGTGGCCCAGGTTTGGCTGGTTGCCTCGCCGTCGGTATTTCCTTGGCCAAAACCCTCGGACTTCTCTGGGATGTCCCTGTCATTGGCATCAATCATTTGCGTGGACACGCATTCTCTCCCTTTCTTCCGCTCTTTCCGGAGCAGGTAGACGTCATTGGCGCCAACCTTCCTCATCTCGGTTTACTTGTTTCCGGAGGAAACACCATTCTTTTTCGCATGGATGAAGGTCAATCCATCGAAATCCTAGCTGAAACCGTCGACGATGCGGTAGGCGAGGCACTAGACAAAGGAGGTAAGCTTTTGGGTGTTTCTTATCCAGGAGGGCCAATCCTCGAGCGGCATGCAATGGGTGGAGACCCTCGAACTTTTGATTTCCCAAGATCTTTTTCATCTCCCAACGAGATGCGGTTTAGCTTTTCCGGTCTCAAGACTAGCCTTTTGTACACACTCGAAAAGCTCACGGATGAACAAGTTCGTTCAGGTTACGCCGACCTTTGCGCGTCATACCAGCGCGCCGCTGTTGATCAATTGGTGACTAAAACCAAGCAAGCTTTGGAGTCGAGTGAATTTGCGAGCCTAGGTCTTTCCGGCGGAGTTGCCAACAACAAGACTCTTCATTCTCGATTGGCTGAATTAGCCGCGACTCGAGGCGTAAGATTTCTATCTCCCAACCCTTGCCACACGGGAGACAATGCCGCGATGATTGCCTTTGCCGCTCATATCGATCGGGAGTTTGTTTCGGAAGATTCTGCCTCGCTTACTTTTCAGCCTTCTCTTCGACTAACTTAACGATATCCTCACTCTTATGTTTGCCGACATTCTCAATCAGTTTTGGCTTCCGAAAAAATACCCAAAGTCGCTCGTTCTTGCCTTGTTCCTCGAATCCTTGCATATTTTATCTTTTTCCTAAACAAACACCCATGATTTCCGACTCAGAAGTACCTAAGAAGCTTTCAAAAAATGAAAGTATCAAGGAAGCCAGTGATTTTCTCCGAGGAACTATCCTCGAAGGTTTAGCCGATGATTCAACTGACGCAATCTCCGCTGATGATTCCCAACTCACCAAGTTCCATGGCACTTACCTGCAAGACGACCGGGACCTCCGTTCCGAGAGGATAAAGCAAAAGCTGGGGAAAGCCTTCTCCTTCATGATTCGTATTCGTGTGCCGGGAGGTGTTTGCACGCCCTCTCAATGGCTTGACGTCGATCGACTCTCCGATGAATTTGCCGATGGGACTTTGAAGCTCACTACACGACAAGCATTTCAATTGCACGGGGTTCTAAAGAGTAATCTGAAGCACACGATTAAGGAGATAAACCATACCCTGCTCGATACGCTTGCAGCTTGTGGAGACGTAAACCGCAACGTGATGTGTACGCCCACTCCTTTTGAATCTAAAGCGCATGCCGAAACCTTGAAACTGTCGAAGGCAATTAGTGAACATCTTTCACCTCGGACTTCTTCCTATGCCGAAATCTGGCTTGATGGTGAACGCAAGGTCATTGAGCAAGGCGAGGAAGTCGAGCCCATCTACGGCAAAACCTATCTTCCTAGGAAATTCAAAATTGCGGTCGCGGTTCCTCCGCGTAACGACGTCGACGTATTTTCAAACGACCTGGGCTTCGTTGCCATTGTCGGGGGTGAAGAGATCTTAGGGTACAACGTCTTGGTCGGAGGTGGTCTCGGGATGACTCACGGCAAAAATGCCACATATCCCCGAATCGCCGATGTCATTGGCTTTTGTACTCCCGACCAAGTTCTTCAGGTCGCCGAGGAAATTGTCAAAATACAACGCGACTATGGCGATCGTTCCGATCGTCGCCATGCTCGACTCAAATATACGATTGAAGATAGGGGGATCAATTGGTTTCAGGAAGAGTTGAATCACCGTCTGGGGCGTGTGCTCGAACCTTCACGGGAAGTGTCTTTTGATGCGACGACCGATCGATACGGGTGGACTCAAGACCATGAAGGCAAATGGCATAACTGCCTTTTCGTCGAGGGTGGACGTCTACGAGACGCCAATGGAGTGAACGCAAAATCTGCAATCCGTGAGATTGCTAAGATTCACGATGGTGATTTTCGATTGTCACCCAACCAAAACCTAATCGTGGCACGGGTGGATGATGCAAATAAGGACGAAGTGGAAAAGATTCTTGCTGTTCATGGATTGTCCGACTCGGCCAAACTGTCGGGTCTTAGACTCAACTCCATTGCATGCACTGCTCTTCCCACTTGTGGCCTCGCATTGGCCGAGAGCGAGCGCTATCTTCCCGATCTCGTCGACGAATTGGAAAAAGTCATTGACGACTTGGGCATACGTGAGGAATCCATCGCCATACGTTCTACAGGTTGCCCAAATGGGTGCGGTCGACCTTATCTCGGTGAAATCGGTCTCGTTGGTAAGTCGCCCGGAAAATACAATGTGTATCTTGGGGCAGGTTTTGATGGTGGTCGTCTCAATAAACTTTACAAGCCGGCATTGACCAATGACGAAATCGTCGAAGAGTTGACCGCCGTGCTTGTACGCTATTCTGGCGAACGTGAGTCTGGCGAACGGTTTGGTGACTTTTGCATCAGGGCGGGGTATGTGAAGGCGACCGTTCAAGGTCCGGACTTCCACAACTAATATTTCTTGCATAGATACTGAAAGGATAACTTGAGGTGAGCAGAAAGCGTGGAGGTGGTAAGCGTGTTGCTCGCCGAACCCATGCGGATCTGCATTCCGGGATTTCTACTCTGAATGAAGATGACGCATTGGAGTTGGTGGAGAAACTAGGAAAAGATGCTTTCCTTTTGATTCTGGATCAGGTTCAGGACCCTCGTAACTTAGGTGCTTGTTTACGCTCCGCTGAATGTGCTGGGGTTGATCTCATAGCGATTCCTTCCGGTCGTTCAGTCGGGATTACTGAAGTCGTTCGTCATGTAGCTGCTGGGGCTGCCGAGTCGTTGCCCATTGCCCGTGTGCGAAACCTTTCTCTTTTTCTGCGGGCATTGTCGGAACTCGGGATTCGTTTGGTCGGAACTTCTGATCAAGCCAAGTCGACCCTTTATGACCTAGACCTAAAGGGATCTCTCGCTCTTGTTGTTGGAGCGGAGGGTGGTGGGATACGAAGGCTTACTGCTGACTGTTGTGACGACCTTGCCAATATTCCCATGCAGGGAAATGTGGATTGCCTAAATGTTTCCGTGGCTACGGGCGTGTGCCTTTTTGAAGCCGTTCGCCAGCGGAGTAGTTTGGGCTCTAGTTGACGGCGGCTGTTTTTTTGGAAGAGGTCGCTTCAGGTGATGCTGTTTCTTGCGTCTTTTCGCCTTGTGCTTGCTTGGCTAATGCCCACTCGCAAGCTGTGGCGAAAGCCCCGGTGAAAAGCAAGTCGCTCAGCAATGAGTTTCGAAGGAACAAGTATGCAGGAGGATATCCTGGTTCACCTAGCGTCAAAGCCTGCCAAAGACCTAAGAGGGATTTTGGGTAGACCGGGTTGTAGAGCCAGGCGCAAGAACAAGTGATTCCGTAAAACAGAAGGGAGCATACTGTGACTCCTCCCGCCAAAGTGGGCCATGATTTTCGTTTGGCCACGTAAGTGCCTGCCGCAACTGCCAAGCAGTACGATCCGTAAGTCGCTAGCATGAAGAGAGAGAAGAGACTTTCCCCGTAACTGGGATTTAGGGCGAGGTCTGACCCGATGACGGCCACCGCGGGAATCAACCAACCGATTGATCCTCTTAAGTAAACGGCACCACAAAAGAACAATGCCAATACTGGCGAAAAGTTGTTAAAGGCAGAGTGTGCCATCGGTAGATACCTTGACCAACCAATGGCCAAGATAATGCTTGCCGCAACTAGGTAAAATGCGAATCCCTCAAGCGATCGACGATGTGTGGAAGTATCGAGTTTCATAAAGTTCAATTCTGTAGAAAGCCAAGGGATGTCGCAACCCTTACTATTGCGTAGTTGTTTTTGGGAGTAGTTTCATCAGGCGGTCGATAAAGGGCCTCTGCTCTTCCCTTAATTTACGTTTAGCGTCTTCCGGAGAAAGCATCTCGACCCTGTCGATTTCAGGAAAGGTCCACATCCTGCCTGTCCCCTTGGGGTATTCGATCGTGATCTCATTGGATTTGGGAATACTTCCGTCATTCCAGTTTCCCTCAAAAGCCCAGACATAAACTTGCTTATGATTCTTTTGTCGGATTGAGCCTAGATTAATGAACGGTCCTTCGGCTTCTTTTCCTGTTTCTTCATGGAATTCGCGAAGAGCGGCGGCGAATATCCCTTCGCCTTCCTCGGGTTCTCCCTTCGGTATGCTCCACCACCCCTCATCACGTTTTTGAAAAAACGGTCCGCCGGGATGGGCTACCAGCATCCGAGGAGTATCGTCCCCTTCGTTGGAGAGATCAAACAGGAGAAGACCTCCGCTGATTTTGTTGGCCAAGGAAAAAAATGGTTCGAGTTAGGGGGAAAGTGGACGTTCCTTTCGCAGAATCACTAAATCCCAATTCTCATCTTTAAAGCGTCGCGCCTTTGGTCGAAATGCTATTTGTCGAAAGCCTAGCGCCTTGTAGCAACGGATCGCTGGTGTATTGAAGTGAAAGGCGTTGAGCGTAAGGTGTGTATAACTTAGATCATGGAAAGCAATATGTAAAAGTTTCGAGCAAAACGATCGTCCGTAAGCTTGTCCTCGAAGTTTAGGTTCAACGATTACTCTACATATGATTCCCTCACTCTTTTTGACTCCGACTAATTCACCGTAGGCTACGAAATTCCCCTCTTGAGAAATACCTGCGAATGGGTGCAGGTTTCCGCGATTCAGGTGTGAGATGAACGTTTGTGAGGTAGGGATTCCCTTAAAGGTGTTTCCGGACCATAATTTTAGTCCCCGTTCGGAATCAGTCCAAGAGAGGAGTCGGGATACTCTGCTCAAGGCGAATGGTTCGATTTCCAATGCCGGTAGGGTGCTGTTTTGTTCCGGTGGTTTAACTTGGCTCCTTGAGCGACACGCTTCTGGCAAGGCAGAGTCTTTATCCTCGTTTGCTCGGAGCATTTCTCAATGTCCTTGGAAATGATTAGGGATTGCGGAGAGACTTGCTTCGTGCCCGTAACATTTCAGGGGGCTTGGGGCGAAGACGAGAGATAGGGTTAAGGTTTGGCGGGTAACCACCTTTTGTCAGACTAAAGATCGCTTTGGCTTTTTCGTCGAACGTACCGGCTTTTTCAAAATTGTCCTTGTTGAGGTATGCAAGCGCCAGTCCCGCATAACATGCGGCGACGTCGGTGTGCTTTTCGCCATATCGTTTTTTTCTATTGGCCAATGCTTTTTCGAGCAGAGCAATTGCCTCGTCTCTTTCTCCCCGGGCTTCTTTAACCAGAGCCATGCCTTCCTGGCAGTCGGCGACGTCGGGATGGGCTTCACCGAAAGTTCGCAGTTTAACCTTCAATGCTTGCTCGTAAAGCTCGGAGGCTTCGTCATATTTGCTTTCCGCATCAAGCACAAAGGCAAGGCTGCATCGGATTGTGGCGACATCGGGATGGTGAGGACCTTTGGTGAGAATTATTTTCAAGGCGGATTCAAAAGCATTCTTAGCCTTTTGGTTCTCTCCGGAAAAGTAGTGAGCTACGCCCATGTTGTTGTAAACCACTCCAATGTCTTGGTGCCGATTTCCTTGAATAGGCAACCTGTTGGCGAGTACGTACCGGTAACCCTTCAACGCGGTTTCGTAGTCACCCGTCTTGCATAAATTGTCGGACTTGCGTTGCATGACTGCCAATTCATAAAGGCCTATGCGATTTTGCGCAGAGATCGTGAGCCCGAACGTGAAAACCAGGATAGACGAGATGATTTTTGTTTTCATGCGCGCAATGGAGTTTCTCTAGCTTAGTAAGTTCAATGCCAATCTGTCCGATTTGATGACACAAACTCTAGCAAAGGAGGTTAGCATGAGATAGTCAAGACCCTCGCCTTTCGAATATTGTCTTCACTGAAAGTTTATCATTCCTGCGAAATAACTTTGCCAAGAGGAGCATCTTGGTTTTGTTCAATGATACATTCTGACGACAAGCAACCAACCAAGGAGAAGAATTAGACATGACAAAATCCAATCGAACACTTATTGGAATTATCTTAATGCTTTCCGCAGCTCTTTTCGTGGGAGCAATTTGGGATAAGACCGAGGCCAAATTGAAGGTGATCAAGGCAGGCGTGGATGAAAAAGGACACCCAATATGCGTTAATAAAAGCCAAGTTTACCTTTTTAAGAAAAACGAAGCAGAGAAAACCATTACTTTCTTTTACCACGATCCAGTTTCGGATGATGCTTCCGTACAAAAGACTTTCTCCGATGCAGACAATTTGAATAAGTACTGGGACGAACTGCTTAGGAGCTGGTAGCCATCCGTTGGAAAGCTAGTGGGGTTGCCTCGTCGTCCAAGCATGGTTGACGAGGAGATATTCATTATTGTTCGTTCTCATACCTCATTTACTAAGCCCTGCTTTGTCTCGGCTAATCGTGAATGTTCGTTGCTCTTCCCCGACTTTCAGCTTTTTCGGCAAGCGGTTGGCGCAAAAGTTGGAGGGGCATTTGGTGGGG
>Ga0315321_10001271_pt1 | contig 19390 bp, 17 predicted proteins | sample M180m21515metaG_FD_203464 | JGI IMG/M metagenome (GOLD analysis project Ga0315321, IMG submission 203464) | Ammonia-oxidizing marine archaeal communities from Monterey Bay, California, United States - M1 80m 21515 | ecosystem: Environmental > Aquatic > Marine > Intertidal zone | place: USA...
AGGATCCATCTTCATGTTGGTCACGGTCAGGCCGCGCGCTTCAAGCAGCGCTGCGGTCGACGCCGCGGCGAGTCCTTTACCGAGCGATGAAACCACACCACCGGTGAAGAAGATGTACTTAGGGGAACGGTTCATGAGTCTACCTCTTGGTCACCAAAGCGACGACGAGCCGCCAATAAGTCTTCTGGGGTATCGATGCCTCGGGGAGCCTTGTCCACAGGAACCACAACAATCCGCATACCGAGTTCGAGAGCTCGCAGCTGCTCGAGGCGCTCAAGACGCTCAAGCGATGACGGCTCGCAGGCTAAAAACTGTTCGAGCGCATGCTGCCGATAGGCGTAAACGCCAATGTGTCGGCGCGCCGCGCTGCGAGGGTTTGGATCCGCTTGAATCAAAGCCTCGCGATCTGCGCCGAGCGCTGCTCGGCTAAAATACAACGCAAAGCCGTGCTGATCGCAGACCACCTTGACCGCATGAGGGTCTCGCAGTTGACCGGTACCTAGAGGCGCGCTCAGCGTCCCGATCTGTGCTTGAGGGGTCGACCGCATCGTATGGATGAGCGCCTCGAGCGCTGCCGGATCAAGCTCGGGTTCATCGCCTTGAATGTTGAGCGCTAGGTCGTAATCAAGGCCCGCCAAAGCGGCGCCTATTCGATCCGAGCCTGAGGGCAAGTCCGGATCGGTCATCGCCACATCAGCGCCGGCAGCGATCGCCGCATCAGCTATTCCTTGATGATCGGTCGCCACCATCACCTGATCGATACTTGGGGTCGCTAGAGCCGCTTTGACCACATGAGCGATGATCGGTTGACCGCCAAGGTCGAGCAGCGGCTTGCCCGGCAAACGGGCAGCGGCAAAACGAGCAGGAATGGCAGCGATAATGGTCACGGTAAAAAAACTTTTCCGACCGGTGCACGGTCGGGCAAATCAGCTATTCTGCTTCGCACTTTTCGTCAACCGACCAGCGCTCTTTGCCGTCAAAATAAGCGCGCCCTTCAAAGACCAATTTGTTGAGGTGGCTTCGCAAGCTCAACTCTGCAAGCGGCCACAAAAACGAGGGCGTGTCGTCATAGGCGACGGCAACCAACTCACCGATCACCCCCGAATTGACCGCTTGAAGGGCGGCCATGGTTTTGCGCTCGCGCTCGAGTCGGTGATCCCGAAGTTTCTCCAGGGCTATGCGCCCCTGAGCAATGGGCAGACCATGAGCCGGAACAATCAAGCGAGGATTAAGGGCGGCTAAACGCTCCAAGCTCGCTAAGTAATCACAGAGGTCACCCTGTTCAGGCTCGACCAAGATCGTAGAACCCGATGCGATCATATCACCGGCGATTAAGGTCCCAGTCTGCGCGTGCCATAAACACAGGTGACCTTTTGCGTGGCCAGGCGTCAGCAGCACGGACCAACCACCTGGCAAGGTGTCGCCCTCAGCGAGCAACTGAGTCACCTCGGGTAGGCCCACTGCGCCTGCTCCTCCGGCGCTGATCCCGGCGCCAAGACCCAAGCGAAGATCGCTCTGCGTTTGAGCGGTCGCCAGAATGGGGACGTCGGCGCGCGCCGCCAGCCAAGCAGCTGCGCCGAGGTGATCATGGTGCAGATGAGTGAGAATAACGCCGCTGAGCTGTTCACCTTGTTCGGCTAGCGTCTCGATCGCGCGCCAGAGCAGCTCACGCTCGCCCGGATCGACCGGCGCCGGATCCACAACGTAAAGACAGCCCTCGCCTCCAACCAATGAGCAATTGGTGTGGGTCGCAGGCGGCAAGGTCGGGGTGACCAACGGTAGATAACGTGATGCGCCTCCGGCGCTGAGCAGGTCCCGGGCCGAGCCTGGCTTATCAAAAGGATCGGTCGGGTTGATGGCCGCATCAAGGGCGGCGAGTACCGGCGGCGACGCGGGTAAGGTTCCAGCGCTCCACCGCGCATGAGCTTCGGCTTGGTCAATCCACCAAGTCCGAGCCACTTCGATGTTGGGTTTGGGCAGCTCGTGGCGATCAAAACGACATGCAAAGAAGTGCGTTTCGAAGCGAATATTAGCGTATTCGGGGGTAGTCCAAACACCCAAATAACGCCAACGACTCCAGTCAACGCCTTCGATCAAATCTGAGATCGTTGAGGTGTCTCCGTTGAGGAGTTTTTCTCTAATTTTAGCAATGCTTTGATCGAACGAACCCGGTCCCGCTAGACCGGTTTCTTCGAGCAGCTCTCGCACCGCTGCGCAGCGCGCAGCAGCCGGTCCCGGACCCTCGCATTTTAGTTGATGATCATCTGGGTCGATCAAGCCACCGGGAAAGGAATGAAAACCCGGCTGAAAACGCAGGTGCCCAGCGCGCTCAAGAATCAGCGCTTTGTGATCACAAACCGGCACCACGACCGCAGCTTGTCGAATGGGTTCCATGAGCATTCCTTACCTTGGGACCTACTGCTCTAGCGGCCTTCGCGCTAGGATGGCATGACAAACTTAGAGCGCAGCAGCTTGACTCAGGGCTATCATCAGAGCCTCTAACGCACCGAATCACTTTGGAGATCGCATGAAAAAGCGGGTCACTTGGACCAAAGAGGAATGGAGCGACTGGAGATGGCATCAAAAGTACCGCATCCGAAATCTCGAGCAGCTTGAGGAGTGGATTGATGTCACCCCAGACGAGCGAGAGGCTTTTCGTCTAACCGACCCCGTCTTTCACATGGGGATTACCCCTTATTACGCCTCGCTGATGGATCCTGAAGATCCAAACTGCCCCATTCGTCTGCAAGCCGTGCCGAAGATGGGTGAGACTAAAATTTCAAATTTCGAACTCGAAGACCCGCTGGGTGAAGAGTCGAACATGGTGGTTCCGGGTCTAACCCACCGTTATCCAGACCGCGTTCTATTTTACACCAACCACAACTGCGCGATGTACTGCCGATTTTGTACGCGCAAACGCAAAGTCGCCGACCCTAAATCGATGACGAGCAAGCGGGAATACCGAGAGATCTTCGATTATTTAGCTGCCCACCCAGAGGTTAATGATGTGTTGATCAGCGGCGGAGACCCCCTCAGTTTAGCGGACAAACGGCTCGCAACGATCTTCGAAGAGCTCAGCGCAATACCAAGCATCAAGTATTGCCGTCTTGGTTCGCGCAACTTGGTGACGCTGCCGCAGCGCTGCAACGATGAGTTCACGGCGATGCTCAAGCACTACCAATCAAGGCATCTGAGTATTTTCTTCAACACCCATTACAACTGCGTTGAAGAGATCACCGATGAGGCTTGGGATGCCTGCGATCGCGTGGCGCAATCAGGGACACCGATGAACAACCAGATGGTCCTGATGAAGGGGATTAATGATTCGGTCGAAAAAGTCTCAGCACTCAACCGCAGCTTGCTGCAGATGCGCGTTCGTCCGTATTATATGTTTCAGTGCGATCTCGCGGAAGGGACGAGCCATTTTAGAACCTCGATTGCGACCGGGCTTGAGATCGTCAAAGGGCTTCGCGGGCACATGTCTGGGATGGCGAGCCCTCACTATGTCGTCGACGCGCCGGGTGGTGGCGGTAAAATCCCGCTCTCGCCGAACTATGTCATCGGCATGGAAGAAGGCAGCTTAGTCTTTCGCAACTTTCTCGGCGATGTGTACCGTTACCCCGAGTCAGAACTTGAACTCGAAACCATCACCCCCGAATGTCTGCACAAACGACTCAAAGCCATTGAGTCCGGCGCCGCTTAGGGCACAGCCGGCGTCAAATGATCGAGCCCAGCGCCCTCATCAAAGCCTAAAGCGACATTGAGCGCCTGCAAGGCGCCTCCTGAGCTGCCTTTACACAGATTATCGATGGCGCTGGTCACGACGGCTAGACCGTTAGCCTCATCGTGAACGAGCTGGATCTCGACGTCGTTGGTCCCGGCGACCCGAGCCAGGCTGGGCTGGACACCTTTGGGTAAGCGATGAATGAAACGCTCCGACTCACAAAATGTATCGAGCGTTTGATCCAATGTATCGCCCTCAACCCCTTGGACTAAAGGCAGGTAGCAAGTCGATAAGATGCCCCGTCTTATAGGCAGCAAATGCGGGGTGAATCGCACGCGCACTGGCGAGGTACCGCTCAGGTTGTGAGCGATCTCAGGAGCGTGGCGGTGGCCCTCGACTTTATACGGAGTGACCGTATCCGCTAGGTTCGCAAAATGCGTCACTGCGCTGGCTTTAGCGCCCGCACCTGTGACCCCTGTTTTGCAATCAGCGATCAAAGGCGCATCGGCGACCAGTCCCGCTTGATAAAGCGAGAAACAAGCCAAGGTCACGCCGGTTGGAAAGCATCCAGGTCCAGCGATCAGCCGCGCACCAGCTAGCTCTTGCCGATGCAGCTCAGGCAAACCGTAAACAGCCTGCTCGATCCGCTCGGGGCAGGGGTGATCACCGTAATGAGTCGCATAAAGATCTGCGGGCAAACGAAACGAAGCGCTCAGGTCAACGACCCCAAGCCCAGCCTCAAGAAGTTGATCCGCCAGTTCTGCGCTGGTGCCATGTGGCAAACCCAAAACAGCCCAATCGGCGCGCCCAGCCAGAGCCGAGACATCTAATCGCTCAAGAAGCTCAGCGCTCGAGCGATCCAAGCTTGGATAATGCGCCGAAAGACGATCGCCCGCACTGCTCGAGGCAAAAACACCCGCTCGCTCTAAATGGGGGTGCCCATCGATCAATCGAAGCATCTCAGCGCCGGTGTACCCCGAAGCGCCAATGACCGCGACGCGCACGCTGCTCACCCGACCCAAGCCGCGATCAAATCGCTCGAATCATCAAACCCGGGCAGGCCCATCTCAGCCAAAGCCTTGCCTGCGTCCATTCCCCAAGCGACGGGGGTAAAATGACATCGGGCGTTGGCGGCGGCGCGGGCATCAGTCGGCGTATCGCCGATGTGAAGGTGGTGTTCTGGTGCGGTCTGTGACGCTTCGATCGCCGCAAAGATCATCGCTGGATCAGGCTTCGAAGGACCGTCATCGCCGCAATGCACCGAATCGAACCAATCGCCCCACTGGAGACCGTCGATGATCGCCTCGGTGAAGCGGCGCGGTTTGTTGGTGGCGATCGAAACCACCACACCCGCAGCGCGCAACCGTCGCACGAGGTCTTCAAGCCCTTCGTAAGGCGCAGTGGTATCGCAGCAACACTGCTCATAGTATTTCAAGAACCGCTGCACACGCTCGTCAACGGCGGCATCATCGATTCCATCGATGCAATTGGCGACCAACCAGCGGGCGCCGCGCCCAACGAAACGGGCAACATCCGGCGTGGGTAAAGGCGCCTGGCCGAGCTCTGTCCGCAGCGCGTTTAATGCAGCGGCTAAGTCCGTCGACGTGTCGGCAAAAGTTCCGTCTAGGTCAAAACTGACCGAACGCCATGCGTCGATCGCAACCTGACCACCAGCCCAGCTCTTAATCGCAAGCTCAGTCACTCTTTAGCGACAGCCTCCGACGCCAGGGATGCAACAGCGCGGCATCAAGCGCCGGCAGCGCTTCGGCTCGCCGCGGCAGCTAAACCGGTCGGGGCAATCACCATCCGAGACGCAAGTCGCCTCACCATCGACCGTGTTCACGCCCAGCGCCGTATCGGGATCTTTCTTGAGCTGGATCAAGACGTTCATACCGCCGGTTTCACCGTTTCGAATACGTCGGTCTGAACCCGGGGCTGGTGCGCCAAGCTCCTCGTTGAACTTACAAAGGTAGCCACGCTCATGATACAAAACCTCGACGGTGTGGCGTGTCGCGACGCCGTTGAGATCATAGTTCATCAGCGCTTTCATGTACGCTCCACCCTCGGGTCGCTGAATGTCTGCGTCCGGATCAACCTCGAGGATACGATCAACAAACTCTTGAGACACAACATCCCATTTGCTCAGGTCCAGCGCCCAAGGAAACGGCGTCTTCGACGAGCGGGGCAACATGGCGACGTTGGTGCGGAAACTCTTCTCACCAGCGAAGGGAGCAATCTGCGATTCATCCCAGGGCGCTAAGTTGTACAGCCAAGAACTGCCAAGGTTTGGCGGTGCGGGGTGCTCAACCGACATGCTGTAGTCGCTCATTGCGCGCAGGTTGTAGACGTTGTCCCAGCCCCGAGCAGGGATGCAGTACACCTGAGCATCGCCCGCGACTCCATCGGCGTCCGGCGCGCCGTTGAGTAAGGTCGGAATATCATCGCTGGGGCACGTTGCGCAGCGATCCTGGTTCGGCTCGACTAGGGTCTGACCGGACGCACACGAGCTTCCACTGGTCACGTTGCTCGCTTTGTCCGGCACCTTATCGGTCACCGTCATGTTCAGATACCAGCTACCCTGCTCTTCGCATTGAGCGTCGATGAACCCGCCAACGCATCCATTCGGCGTGCGCGAGATCCCTTGATAGGTGAACGGGTCGCCCACATTGATCGGAAGATCATTCGGCGCCGGGCCGGCGTCAGCGGGCGGGCCAGCGTCAAAGTTTAGGCGACCAAACTGGTCATCATCTGGACAGCCAGTGGTCGCAACCACCAGAGCGGAAAGATAGATCAAAGGAAGGCGGGACATAGATCGTCTCCAAAGCGTAACGACACGCTGCCATGAGCGCTGGTCTGTCGCAATCGGTTAGCGTGTCGATGCACTAAGGCAACCAGCCTTTTAGCGCAATCTGATCGGGCTCAAGCAGGGTCCCGGGGAGCGTCTTTGGGTGCCTAGGAAGCTGCAAACTAACCCCCTGAATAGCCCACTTGCTGCGGTTATCGAGCCTTCGAAGGTAGCGGATCAAATCCTCATCAACGACACGACCCCAGCCCTCTTGGCTGGCGTGGCGAAAAATCGTCCGACCGCTCTTTTGGTGGATCACGAAGCCTAGATGAGAGATGCGTACAGGAATCCGAGGGCGCTCCACGCGGACCAGCAGCAAAATCGTTCCATTCGGCACAGCCTTCAAGTTGGCTTCGAGCGTATCCAAGCTGACCAAAGGCAGCTCGACACGACCTTTGGGTGGATGCATCGAGTCAAAGTTAGCGGGTAAAAACCTCGGCGCGATCTGCGACCAATTCACCTTGTCGTAGTCGTGAATGAGGGTGTCACCTTCACCGATCGTGCGGGTAATGTCGCGCAGCACCCGGTGGCGCTTTAAGTGCGGCAGCCAGTTGGCGAGCATAAAGTGATTACGACGAGCAAAGCCGACCTTGGTACCCGAGTACCGCAGCCGGTCCATCCATCGCTTTGCTTGGTCCAAGTCGCCAGCTAGCGCCATGGCTAAGGTCGACTCGACGAAGGTCACGCAGTCGACCGGAGCCAGCTGAAAGCGTGGGTCAGAGTCCACGCGACCCTGCTGACCCTCACCGAGTGGATCGGGCCGATAATTGGCGCCGATCATCAGCGAGCTGTGGCTGAGCACTCGGCGACGAAGGTGGCGGAAACGTGCAATATCACGAATGGTGGCGTCGACTTGGTCGTGCGGCATCGAGCCGTACTTGCTGCGATCACGCAGGATCGGATAGTCGCCAGCTAATGTCGGTGATGCCGCTGAGAGGATCAGGACACTCGTCATGAATGTACGGACCATCAGCTCCCCAGCCTCGCGAAGCGCGAGCGATCTCACCGGGCATCGGCGCGCTCGGCGGTCGAGTCTAGCTCGAATCAGCATCGTTTTCCTTCTCGGTGCCTGTACGACCCCTAACCAAGCCGGGCGCCTCCTCTTTCAGCGAGGCGCAACAGCCCTCCCTAGCCCTCAGCAATGGGAGCCCTTCGAAGGTCAAATCGCCATCCAAGACCTCGACAATCAGGCCACTCAAATAGAGCTCCGTTCGGTGATTGATGCTCAACTCAAGCCCAAGCGCCAAATGGGTATCATCAGCTTACGTTTACAGGGTGTGATCGTCGGCTGCCGCGGTGGCTCAAGCGCATCATGCGCATGTCGAGTCGTCGTCGAAGTCGTAGGAAACGATCGAACCACAACGCTTCGGGCGATGGAAGGTCGTGCCGAACTCAAACTGGCCAGGCAGGCCGATAACCAGGCTTTGATCCGGACCTTACCCGCTTTAGTCAGCGCTGCGATCGAGGCCGCTCTGAACGCCCCCGCTCAACGACCAACACCACACAGCAAAATGGAGCGACTCATCCGGGAGGGCAGCACCCTGCGCGTAGACGACTGGGCCCGGTCACTCGAAGCAAACGATGCTCCACAAACGAGGCGCATCACCTTATGGATAGGGCTGGGTCATGTAGGGACAAACGCTCACCTGGCGCGCCTTGAAAAGATTAAGCCAAAGACGGATCGAGAAGCCGAAGTGCGAGCTCGAGCGCTGCGCTGGATTCGCGCTGCATCGCCAGGCGCTGGAAAGACCAAGCCAGCCGATGTAGAGTCTTCATCAGCCGCAGACGGAGATCGTCCTTGAATCGATTAGTATGCATCCTGGTGCTCGCGAGCGCCTGCATCCCAGAACCCCCAGCTCCAGATGCGGGCGTGATCGTTGATGTTGGCCAACCGGACGCTGCTGTTGATGCGGGCGAGCCTGAAGCTGGCGTCATCGACACTGGTCCGGCTCCGGATGCTGGACCGGTCGAGCCTCCCTGTGATCGCAACACCGTTATTTTCGGTCCTGACTGCCCGGAAGAGGGCTGCGCCTACGGAGACACCTGCGGCCAGACCGGCTGCGGTCAATATCTGTGCTCCACCGAGGGGACGCTCGAGTGTTTCTTTGATGAAGCGAACATCTGTGGAGGCTGCGAAGAGCTTGATGACAGCGCTGGCCAGCCCGGCGAAACCTGTGGGGCTCATGGTTGCGGAACGGTCATTTGTAACGCCGATGCGACCGCGACGATCTGCCCGGATGACAACCCTCGCAACGTCTGCGGAGGGTGCGCCTCACGGATCACTGCGAACGCGAAGCAATGCCTAGATGATTCGGATTGTGTTAATCCTAATCAACCTTGTGCGAATGATGGAGACTGCAGCGAAGGACACACCTGTACTCCTGGCGGGTTCTGTCGAGCCGTCTGCATGCAAGATGAAAACAATCCGTTTTCTGGTCGGTTCTGCTCTCCCGGCGGTCCGTGCTCAAGCGGTTTAGATCAGTGCGGAACCGGCGAAACACGCTGCGGCCGCGACGGTGAGCGGATGGTGTGCTTTCGGGGTCGCTCGACCACCAGCTGCGGTGACTGCGAGCGCTGTGTGGTGTGGCGCGCCGAGATGGATCAGCGCTTTGCTGGATCGTACATTCTCAATGGAACCGTAGCGGTCATCGAGAACGTTCGAGCGACACCGGCTCGACATTTACTGGTCTTTGATCCCCTGCGCTTAGGCGAAGGCGCTGACGCCTTACCTCAGACCAGCGTGTACATTCTTAATGCCCAGGATCAAGGATACCCACTAGGCACATTCGCTCGAGCCAGCGCTGGTCGTCCGCCAGACTACGCGGACAGCTGGGGCGTTCCAACGATCGACTTTGACGGGGAGCCCTGGCGGGTCGTTCTGCATGATGCTTATTTAGGAATCATTTCTGAAGGCTTGCTCACCCCCGTGGAAAGCCCCTAAAGGGAAGCCCAATAAGGGGAAGCTATGCGTCGAGCGCTCGTTATTGCTTTGTTGTGTTCACTGTCGGCATGTGGACCCGTGATTGCCACCAGCAATATCGTGGCAGCGGATGCTGCGCTTGAAGAAGCTAGGCTGCTCAACGCCCAGCGCTTCGCTCCGTATTGGTATTCGAGCGCTGAGTTGTTTCTCAACAAGGCTCGAGAATATGACGGTCACAGTGAGTACCAGTTCGCAAGCGAGTTCGCTGGGCTGGCGCTGATCCGAGCGAGCAAGGCGTTGGATATCACCCGTCGCCGAATGCACAGCCGACCTGCGACGCAGAAAAAGCGTAAAGGAAAATACGAATGGTAAGGCTTTCGCTTTGCCTGCTTGCCCTCGCAGGTTGCTCAACTGTTTCTCCCTATCGCTCGGTCGGCGACCCGTCCATCGACGAGCCGTATGCCAAGGCTTTCGAGGCGCTCAAGCCGCTTGAGGATATGGAAGAGGCGACCTGTGCGCTCCACGATCTAGCCGACCAAGCGAGCGCGCTTAGGGGCATCATCAAAGTCGATGAGAAGCGATTCAAAATCGATGAATCAAAGCTCGATGAGCTACCCCCTGGTTTGCGCGGTGGCCTGCAAAAGCTCAATGAGGGTATGGGTGGCGTTAAGGCCATGCAAAGTACGCTCAAAACGGTGTCCGGAGATCTCGAACAAGCGAGTCAGAAGTCGGCTTTATCAGGCGCTAAAATCGCACGAGTCAATCTTGCTCGAGATGCCGTCTCAACGTCCGGCGACCGCCTGCAGGCGGTGGGAACAGAACTTCGTAAGCTGGCTGGGTTAGCGCAGAGCAGCACCTACTGGGACCGGCCGATCTTATGCAAAGAGGTCGAAGACCGTCGCGCCAACCGACTCATCGCAACCACCGAGTCTACCGGTGGTGGTGGTACGGCTCGACTGCTAGCGCAGATTAAAGCGTACGAAGAGATTCTAGAGCAAGCGCGTGGAAGCGGAGCAACCCGTTGCGCACCGAAGTCTCTAGCGGAAGCGGAAGCTCACGCCGAGTTCGCTCGGGTCTCCATCAAGCTAGGGCTTTGGTTCGAAGCTAAAAAGTCAGCTCAAAAGGCCGGCACTTTAGCCGTCCGCACCCGTGAAGAGTCACGCCCCTGTGCGCCAAAACCCAAAACACCCAAGAACGTCGTCATCCCAAAGAAAGATTCGGATAACGATGGCGTTCTTGACGTCGAAGATGCCTGCCCAGAGATCCCAGGCCTGCGGAAGCACAAAGGCTGCCCACCGCCTGACAAAGACGGCGATGGCTTCTTAGACGACGAAGACAAATGCCCAAACAAACCTGAAGATTTCGACGGCTATCAAGACAACGATGGTTGCCCAGAAGAAGAAGACGCCGACTCGGATAACGACGGCATCTTAGACCGCGACGATCGCTGCCCGACCGACCCTGAAGACAAAGATGGATTCAAAGACGAAGACGGCTGCCCAGACCGCGACAACGACGCCGACGGTGTCCCGGACACCACGGATAAATGTCCGACGGTCGCCGAAGACCGGGACGGCTTTGAAGACCTAGACGGTTGTCCGGACCTTGATAACGATCAAGACGGCTTCCAAGACGAGGTCGATAAATGCCCGAACGACAAAGAAGACCGCGACCAGTTCGAAGATGAAGACGGCTGCCCTGACTACGACAACGACAAAGACGGTATCAAAGACGCCGATGATCGTTGCCCGATGCAGCCCGAAACCATCAACGGTGTCACCGATGAAGATGGCTGCCCTGATAAGAAATACACGCTGATCAAGGTGACCAAAGAGCGGATCGAAATCAGCCAAAAGGTTCGCTTTAGAACCGGTCGCTCCAAGGTGCTCAAAGCGAGCTTTGAGATGCTCGATCAGGTCGCTGATGCGATCGTGACCAACAAGATCGGCAAGGTGCTCGTTGAGGGGCATACCGATGACGTCGGTGCGGCGAGCTCGAACATGCGCTTATCTCAAAAGCGTGCGGATGCGGTGCGAGACTATTTGGTGAGCAAAGGCGTCTCTGCTGACGCTCTCGATGCCATCGGCTTTGGTGAGATCCGGCCGATAGAGAAAGCCAGAACTAAGGCTGCTCGTGCGAAAAACCGTCGCGTTGAATTCAAGATCATCGAGCGCTGATCTTCGGTCATGACCCCGTCTCAAACGCCTCGCAAAGCCTTGCTGCTCGCCTGGGGTGTCTTGTGCGCTGTGGTGCTGCTCACTGCTTTGGTCTTCGTGCCGGCTGCGATCAGTGTCCCCTTTGATTTCACGGTCAACAAACTCTTCGTTCAAGATGGTAAAGACCAAGAGATTTTAGAGCGGGTTAAAGAGCGCTTTTCCGAAGACGACAGCGACGCCATCGTCCTGCTCTCATTGACCCAAGACACTTGGTTTGAGCCCGAAACCCTCGAGGCTTTACGCAACCTGCATCAGCGCATCGAAAAGCTAGCCTTTGATGCCGACGATGAACCCCTGCGCCGTCTCGAAGGGTGCAGCAACCCTGGGAACAACGATGGCGGCGCGTTCGACCGTATCCAAAGCCTGAGCAACGCCAGCGTTTTTCGGCGACGTAACGAGACGGTCCAGATCGAACCCCTCTATGAAGAGACAGGGTTTGGAGCTGCCGAACGGACTCAAAAAGAGTTGATGGGACACCCTTTGCTCAAGGGTCGCTTGATCAGCGACAACGGGCGCTCCACCCTCGTGATGGCAAGAGTGCATTGCGACCTTCGAAGCGACGCGGTCCGTATGCGCTACCTCGAAAAGCTCCGCACCTTGCTGCGTGGCTGGCAAAAGGATTACCCAAAGGTCACGGTTCAAACGACCGGGATCCCCTACATTCAAAACGATATCATCCGAACGATGCGCGCTGAGCTCGTCGGACGACAGCCTTTAGTCGGCATCGGCATGGTGGTGTTTTTATGGTTAGCGTTTCGGCGGCTTCGCTACGCCTTGCTGCCGTTTTTGAGCGTCGCGCTCGCCAGCATTTGGTGGCTCGGTCTGATGAAGCTTACGGGCGGCGCCATCAACATCATCAACTTCTCAACGGTCACCGTGATCTTGGTCATTGGGATCGGTGATGCCATACACTTGGTGACGCGCGTGGAAGAGGGTCTAGACCAAAATAAAACCCCCTATCAGGCGCTGCTTGAGGGCTGGCGAGCTATGCTTCCAGCCATCTCCCTAACGACCGCTACCACGGTGATCGGCTTTGCCTCGCTCGGTGTGGCGCGTGTCGAGCTCGTCCGTGCCTATGGGCTCGCGGCTGCCTGCGGCATCGCGCTGGCCTGGTTTTTCACCCTCAGCGTAGTGCCTGCGCTGTTGTTGATCGCTCCCCCGAAACCCGGAAACCGTCAAAGCAACGAAGACCGCTGGCTTAATCGGGTCGTGCTTCCTGCGGTCAGTCGGTTCGTGCGGGCTCGACCTGGAGCCATCACCGCGGTTTCGGCCGGGCTCTTTATCGCAGGGGTTGCGTTCTCAAGTCAGATCACACCCTTCTCGAGAGCGCTTGAAGAGATCCAAGAAGATCACCCTGCGCAGCAAGCTCTGACTAATCTAGAGCGAGATTTCATGGGCGCTATGCCTTTTGATATCGTCCTCGAAGGACCCCGCAACGAATTGATCAGTCCGGCGAACCTTGCGCGCATGGCGGCGCTCCAGGAGCGCCTGGATAAGAGCCCAGCGGGAATCAAGAGTCTAAGCCTCGCTGATCTCATAGGGAGTCTTCACGGCTTGTGGGACTCAAACCAAGCTGGCGACCGAAAAGCCCTGCCCAAGCGCCAAGACCAGATCGAGGCACTCCTGGCGCTGATGGTGCTTGATGATGATCTGATGACCCGACCTTATCTTGATGACCCACAAGCCGATCAGGCATCGGTCTTGGAGGATGCGTTAGGCGGCGATGATGACGAAATGATCATCGAGGACGACGAGACGACCGAGTCGCCGGTCGAGCTCAAGACGGCTGCAAAGTTGTCGGCTGATCGGATCGTGGCGGTTCGTATTGGGGCGCTTAAGAAAGACTCGGGCTCCTCGCTTTTTTCGCATGACATTAAATGGATAGAAGAAGAGCTCAGCGCCTGGCCTGGCGCCGTCAATGGGACCCTAACCGGAGGCAGTAAACTAGCCAATCGAGCCGTAGAAGCTGTCGTCGTTGACATGATGACCAGCTTGTTGCTCGCCTTTGCGCTCATTGGAATTATGTTCGTGATTGTCCTTCGCTCAGTGCGCCAGGGCGTGCTCGCGATGATGCCGAACCTACTGCCCTTGGTCCTGACCATGGGGATCATGAGCATCACAGGGCTGAGTCTGCGTATCTCGACGGTGATCATCTTTGCCATGTGCATGGGCGTGGTGGTGGATGACACGATCCACTTCTTAGTGCGATTTCGCCAAGAGCAGAAAACTCAGGATTTTGATCAAAGCCTAAACGCCACGATCCTACACGCCGGACGACCCGTCGTCTTTACGACGATGATGTTGGTGATGGGGTTCTCGATGCTCATCCCGAGCGAGTTTAATGGTCTGCGAGACTTTGGTAATCTATCGGCCATCTGTATTAGCCTCGCGTTGCTTGCGGATCTATTAACACTCCCCGCCATCCTCGCCGTCAGTGAGCGGTGGCGGCAACGAAAAGCGTCCTGATGCGCATCATCTTAGTCAGTCTGGTCTTCGCTTTAGGGTGCTCGAGCAAGCCCGACCCCGAGACCTTTGCCGCCAACTGGCTTCGAGATCTCGCCGAAGGGCGCGCAGATCAAGCCTATGAGCAGCTCTGCGCCGACGCACAGGAGCGCTTATCAAGTCTCGGACTGCACAGCTCTGGAGAAGCCCCTAAGGTGTTTCTCAAAAGGCTCGCTGGGCGCTACGGGGGCATCGATCGAATGACCGTCGTTGAGTCCACGCCGGACTTTGTTGATCTCGAGATCGAAACCTCACGAGCGCGGCTGCCGCTGCGCCTGCTACGCCAGGCTCAGGGTTTTTGTGTGACCTTGGCGATGCATTAGGTTTATTCGCAATAACCTGTCGTTTGATTACAGGTCAGGCCACCTGCGATGCGGCAGATACACGCCACGTCTAGAGGTGCAGGAAGGGCGCACAGCTGACCGAAGGTGCCCGTGTTGCACTTACTCAAGCACTGATTCATCAAACACTGCTCATCGGCACCACAATCAGCGTTCTCTGCGCAACCGCCAGGCAGACCACCTCCGGGTGAAATGCATTGTCCTACCAAACAGCTCTCACCAGCGACACAATCGGCGTCGTCTTGACAGGCTCCACCGCCGCCGCCGCCGCCTTCGCAGGCGCCATCAACGCAGCTCTCACCGTTGGCGCAATCCGCATTGTTCTCACACTGTCCTTCAGGGAGGCGACAGGTGTTGTTCAGGCAGCGCGTGCGCGGCGCCTGGGCTGCGCAGTCAGCATCGAGCTGACAATCAACGCAGCGACCGACCGTGCGGCCTTCGGGGATGTTGCAGTTGCCGACGCAGCTGCGGTCGTCGCGGCAGGTACCTTCTGGTAAAGGTGAGCACTGACCGTCGCGGCGGTTGCAGTAATGGGTGTAGGGGCAATCGCTCTCGTTTTCACAGGGGCAATCGGCGTTGGCGCATTCGTCGCCGCCTGCGTCCGGACGAGCGACAACGCCAGTGTCTGCCGGGGTCACATTGCCGGCGTCAGCCAGCGTCATATTGCCCGAGTCTTGAGTCGTCGAACCCGAGTCCTGAGCGACCACGCCTGCGTCAGCGGTGCCATTGTTGCCGCCGCCAGAGCCTCGACACAAACCCTGGAAACATACCGATGCTTCCGGGCAGTCCGAATCCACATTGCAACTTTCGCCGGTCGGCGCCGGGGGGCCCCCACAGGCGTTGACCAACATAAGGGTGCAGAGCGCAAAAATGCGGTTGGTATTCATCGAATCAGTCTCCAATAGCAGCGGCGATATGCACCGAAAACATAAGGAAGACTATCGGATGGACGGCGGAGCGGCCAACTCACGCTTTCTTCACGACGTGGCTAAGCCTTTTGTTTGGGAACCCAAAGGAGCTCGGCGTGACCCTCTTGATGAGCGGCGAGGCGACTCCAAGCAAAGAGTAGATCACTGAGCCGGTTCAGATAGATCAAAGCCAAGGGCGAGCGTTCAGCGACCGTTTGGGAGGTGATGACCGCGCGCTCGGCTCGGCGACAAACCGTTCGGGCGAGGTGCATTCGAGCGCTCAACTCTCCACCACCAGGCAAGACGAAGCTAGTGAGGTCCGGCAGCCCCTCAAGCGCCGAATCAACCCAAGCCTCGAGCTGGTCAATGTCCGCTTGATCAATCGCCAATTGAGGCTCAGGTCGGCCATCAGCGAGGTGGGCGCCCAGGTCAAACAAGCGCTGTTGAACGACCTCAATGAGACCCCTCAAGTCACCGGGGGCTTGCTGAGCACAGAGCCCCATGCAGGCGTTGAGTTCATCAACTTCACCATAACTGATCACCCGAAGATCATCCTTGGAGCAGCGGCTGCCGCCAACGAGTCCTGTCAAACCCTCATCACCGCTTCGGGTGTACAACTTACTCAAGGTCACGACGCGTTTCTTACTCATCAATATCCTCGCTTCCAAGCCAAAGGCTGCCTTCGACCCATGCCGAACGCTTTCTTGCTGACTCGTAAAACCGGCGCTGCTTGGCGCCTCTTAAATTCACTGCGATCCACTAAACCCACCGCCAAGGTCACCTCGTCAGGATCAAACCCTCGAGCGATGATCGCTGACGGGTGCTGTTTATCGACCAATAGGGCTTCTAAAATGGGGTCTAGGCGGTCGTAAGGAGGCAGACTGTCGTCATCTCGTTGATCCGCTCTAAGCTCGGCAGAGGGCGGCGCTTGGACAATACTCTTGGGGATCCGGTCGTCTCGGTCACAGAGCTCAAAGACGTCCAGTTTAAACAGATCGCCAATGGGCGCCAATGCGCCACACATATCACCGTAAAGCGTGCAGTACCCGACCGCTAATTCTGATTTATTGCCCGTCGCAAGCGCAAAGCGCCCTTCAGCGTTTGAGGTCGCCATCACCATCATCCCGCGCAGGCGAGCCTGGATGTTCTCGTCGGTCACGCCGGCGACATCAAGGGTCTCGCCCAGCACCTGACGCAGCTCCTGGTGTGCGGTCTCAATGTGGACCTCACGCAACTCGATTCCCAGTTGATCCGCGAGCGAGCGAGCGTCAGCGAGGCTGCGCTTAGAACTAAACCGACTCGGCATCGCTAGACCTAAGACCGCATCAGCGCCGAGCGCATCGACAGCCAGAGCCGCAACCAAGGCAGAGTCAATACCGCCGCTGATCCCAAGAACCACACGATCCGCCCCACACTTGCGAACATAATCACCTAATCCCATCACCAAAGCCTGGCGATCCTGATCGAATAAGTCGTCTTTAAGTGACCATGCACCGGGGATCTTAGCGCACTCTACAAAGCCCGGTAGACCGAGGTGATTGTGTCCATCGGTGACCAAACTGTGCCCATCAAAAATCAGCTCGTCATTACCACCCACGGCGTTGACCATAGCGAGCGTGCAGCCTGATCGGCGAGCTAGAGCTGCAGCTTGCTCTAAACGCTCCACCGCGCGCCCGCGACGGTAGGGACTAGCCGACAAGTTGATCAACAAATCGCACTCGGCAGCAAGCTGAGCGGCGGGCGATACCCCATACCGACCCTGTTCGCCGACTTCAGCGCCCAGCCATAGATCTTCACAGATGGTCACACCGATACGAAGGCCTAAAATATTAAGGACAGGCATCGGCTCGCCAGCCACAAAATGACGAGGCTCGTCAAAGACATCATAGGCCGGCAAAAGCTGTTTCGTTGCGACCACCCTAGCCTCGCCCGAGCTGAGCAACCATGCTGCATTAAACACACCGGGTGGGCGCTCTGTGGGGGCGGGTGCTCCGATGATGACAGGGCCGCAATCGCTCAGTTCTTGTGCGAGCTCTCGCAACTCAAGAACGCACCGCTCAACAAAGCCATCCACCTCGAGAAGGTCTCGGGGTGGATAGCCAGTCAAAGCCAATTCGGGTACGATCGCGAGCGGATAGCCCTTTGCTTCGCGCAGCATCGCCTGAAGGCGCCTGCGGTTGCCTTTAAGATCGCCCACCAGGGGATTAAACTGAACAAGAAGTGGAGTGAACACGCCGACACCTTTCGACCGGCGAATCCTTAGCGATGATTATCAACACTGGGAAGCAAAGGCAGCTTTTATTGGACCGAGCTAAGCGTTGTCTTGGCGCATCGGTTGCGAGCGACTGGGACTGGCGCCAAGGGCCGATTGGCCCAATTGACCTCGTTCCCTTCGTGGCTGGAGAGTCGTTTCGCTCGATCATGAACCTCGACTTTCGCTCAGATAGCGGCGGTTATCGAAAGATCGGCGGGGCAGCGAACACGCCGAAAAGCCCTTACTTTTTCAGGCGTTATGCTAACCTTCTCCATCTTTTAAAGCGTCAAGACCGACTTCATCTCAAAGGAAGCGCACCGCCTACCGCGGGTATGGTCGTGATCTTGGATTGGCCGAACCAGCGCGGTCGCTTTAATTTTTCGCCAGACCGAATGGGGGTCTTGCTCGAGTGCAGCGATGATGGCCTCAAGGCCGCTCTGCCCACGAGCACGAAGCAAGGATGGGTGATCCACGAGCAGGTGATGCTTTGGGGAAGTCCGGGTGAGCAGTCGATCATTGGCTACGCCGACCCACCCATTTAAGACCTGTTGATGCCGGACTTCCCGCGCTGCGGGTTGACTGGGCAAGCGCCTGTATATAGAGAGAGGACTGAGGGGGAGTGGTCGGCGAGTCTTCCCCCTGTCCTTCCTAGATTAACCGGTCTTATGACCGGTTGATCTTTTTAACGCCCTCGCCGGCGCTTTTTCGACTTCTTTTGAGTCAGGGCTTGAACTCGGTCGGATTCAGTTAAGATCCGCCGCTTGTGGATGCTCAATAGATACAGCGGTCGCTGCACTTGGCCTTGTGGACCCATCGTCCAAGGCCCTGTAACCGTCTCGAAATCCTTGAGTTTCGACAGGGCGCCCTTGACGATCATACGGCTGCTCAGGAGCTCATTTGAGTCTAAGTGAGCGACCAAAAGACCTAAGTCGTAAGCTAAGGTTTCAAGTAAATCTGGCGGACGCGAGAACGCCTTTCGAAAGGCGCGTGTAAAAGCGCCAGGAAGCGGTCTGCTCTTGTCGTAAGGATAATAGGCATCAACGAATAAGCTCCCTTCAACATCGGTTCGACTTCGACTGGCAAAGAAGATCGAGTTGAGCTGACGCATGCCGAGTATGGGGGTTGCGATGAGCTCTTTATTAGAGGTCGCCTTCCGCGTCCGCCAGAGCATGCGCTCGTTGAGGTTAGGGACCATATCGGCAAGCTCAATGAAGGGCATAATCTGCCGCACAGTCGTCACTGAATCAGGCACAAAGATGGCATCAAAATCTATCTTCGGGGGGGTGTGGTCACGACACGACTCGACCTGGCGTTTACGCCGAAGGCCCTTGAGATGTTCGGCGATCCCGGAAACACATTTACGATATTTAGGGTTGGCATTTAGAGCCGCCGCGTCGCGCCCGACCATGCTCGTAATCAAAGGCGTAAAGCTCGTCTCCCCACGCAGATAAGGCTGACTTCTGCTCACCTGCCCCCCGCGCGCCTCGACCTGCGCAGTAAATCGCTCGAGCGCCGACCACCCCGATGCGGTTCGAGGAAACAAAACCGCAAAGCTTTTATAACCGCGCAATTCCATCGCACCAGCAACCAACCGATCGATCTGTGCTTCATTGGTTAGGCCCACTTGGAAAATGGCGTCGCCAAGCTCAGCGAGCCCAGGCTCCCGCGCCAAACTGATCA
>Ga0315321_10001272_pt1 | contig 19386 bp, 15 predicted proteins | sample M180m21515metaG_FD_203464 | JGI IMG/M metagenome (GOLD analysis project Ga0315321, IMG submission 203464) | Ammonia-oxidizing marine archaeal communities from Monterey Bay, California, United States - M1 80m 21515 | ecosystem: Environmental > Aquatic > Marine > Intertidal zone | place: USA...
TGACCAGTTTGCTTCGATTACGGACTACGGTTACTTGCGTGTGAAGAAGTCCGGCGAGGTCATTGGACGCGGCGACTGGAGCGGTTTCCAGCTGCCAATTCGTGCAGGACGCTTCACCCTCAACGGCAAACAGGCAAAGACGACGCGCAAGGGCAACGACCTGCTCTTCGGTGAACCGGCGCCCGCAGACATTCCAACCGTTGCAGTAGCAGGAGAGTGTCCTTTCCCCGCGACAATAGCTCCGAGCGGTCCACTACATATGTTCGCTCAGGGCCGTCGCGATGCGGCTCTCGAAATCAAGAACACGACAGGAAAGCCTTTTTCCGGTCATGTTGAGTTCTCCACCCCGGCGGGTGTCGAGATCAAACCGGCACGGCTTGATTTCAAATCAGTCGCGCCCGGCGAATCGGCAGCCTTGCCTTTCACGGTCCAGACGGGCGATCCGGCGAAGGGGAAACAGACCCTGACTTACCGGATATTCTGGACAACCGACGACTCGACTCCGACACGCTCGGCCGACCAGCCATTGGTTGTTTACGCCGGACCGACCTTGGTCAAAGAGTACGCCAACCGGAAGGCCAACTACGTGCTCCACTCGCCCAAGTTGACCGCGCGGTTTGCCATGTTTAATGGTCTGTGCTCCCATCTCGCCGACGACGACGGCACGGTGCGACTGGACGGTTCGCCGCTGTTCACGATGTCCGACGGGGAGACGCCGCTTCTGTTCGAGAAGCAGAAAAAAGGTTACACCTGGCCGATTGAAGCTCCCGCCAATATCATTGGGAACGCTGAAGAAAAGTGCCGCTGGCAGGCATTCTTCTACGGTGGCCGGATGTCAGTTCGACTGATCCCGGAGTGGACCAAGTTTGAACGAGCGCATTTCGAGATTCCCGGCCGCTGGAAATCGCCCGGTGGTCCGCCGCGCTGGAAGCGGATTGTCGGCGTGGATGAAAAAGGGAAAGAATCCGACGTCCGGCCCGGCGCAAAACTGAAGGTCACGGCAGCTGAACTGGAGTTCCCCGGCGGCAAGTGGAATCTGGCGTTTCAGTTTCAACCGCCCCAGCACGTCACGTTCGAGGGGACCGGCATGAAGTTTTCCGTTAACAGTTTCACCAAGGACAACTGGCAGGTCGGTTTCGTACGCCCCGATGGGTTCGACGTCTGGCGCGGCAAGAAGAAGCTGGCGGCAAGAGTCAAAAAACAGCCAGTGGACATTCATGTGAAGGCAGGCGATGGACGAGCCGTCCAGTCGGCAATTGACAAGGCGGCCGAAGCTGGCGGCGGCACAGTCCATCTTGCTGCGGGGCGCTATCCGGTTTCGGCGAGTATTCACCTGCGCAACAACGTCCGTCTGGTCGGCGAAGCGGGTAAGACCGTTCTGGCTATGACGCCCGCAAAAACACGCGTGCGTCTGGCGAAAGACGGCAAACGATTCGTGCGACAGATCAAGCTAGCTGACTCGTCGAATCACAAGGTAGGGGACGGTGTAACAATCTCCGACACGAAGAACGCAACAGGCTTCATGGTGACAACGGCGACCTTGGCCAAAGACCTGGGAAGTGGGGCCTTTGCTCTCGATACGTATCTTCGCTTCGATTACGATGTGAGTCGCGACGCAACCGTCCGTTCAGCCTTCCCCATTGTCACCGGCTGGAAAGTCAACGACGTCGCGGTAGAAAACCTGATCGTGGAAGGAAACCGGAAGCAGGGTCACACGGAACACATCGGCGGTTGCCGCGGTGGTGGCATCTACTTCCACGAATGCCACAACGTGCTGGTGCGCGGTTGCACCGTGCGGAATTATAACGGTGACGGGATCAGCTTTCAGTGGAACTCCAAGAACGTCACTGTCGAAGATTGCACGGTCGAGGATAATTCGGGGATGGGCATTCATCCCGGCAGCGACTCGCACGACAGCCTGGTCCGGCGGAACATTGTCAGACGCAATGGTAACTGCGGGCTATTCATATGCGTCGCCGTCAAGCGCTGCCGCTTCGAGGATAACCGGCTCGTGGAGAACTCCGGCCCGGGCATCTCTATCGGGAGCCGGAGCACGGACAACGCGTTTGTTGGCAATCGCATCATCGCCAACGCCAAGTCTGGAATCGAGTTTCGCGAGGAACAGGTCGATGCAGGAGCTCATCGGAATCGCTTCGAGCGCAATGTGGTCTTGAACAACGGTTCCAGTGACGAAGGAGAGAGGGCGGCCGTCGTCATTCGCGGCCACCACCATGACCTGGTATTCCGTCAGAACACGATTGGTCACGAAAAGCCAGCGGACGAGCGACGCTTCGGCATTCTCGCCGGCGCGGACTCAACGGGATTGCATTCTTCGAAGAACACGTTTCAGAATGTCGAATCGGAAGCTCTCAGGCAGGGGGAATGAGATGATGCGAACGTTGATCCTTAGTTTGTGCTGCATATTGTTCCTATCCCTCGGACTTTTCACTGCCGTTCAAGCGAAGGACGGGCACTGGATCGACACGGCCGGCTTTACCGGAAAGGTCTCCGCCTGTTTGGCCAGCGAGCAGTGAAGGTGGCGAGCCACCCACTTTTGCTCAAATTTTTTGTGATGGATAAGCATGAAAATTGTGGCGCATGCCGAATTTTGCCACCACATTGCAAGTCATGAAAAGTCTGACCGTAATTCGTTCATCATCCCTTGTCTTTCTCTTTCACCTAACCGGTCTTGGACTGTTCGCCAAGGAACCGGCTGATCTCATCCTGCGCAATGGCAAGATCGTATTGGTCGACGAAAAGTTCCAAGTGGTCGAGGCTATGGCCGTGCGTGACGGAAGGGTGCAGGCAGTTGGATTGAACGCGGACGTCATCAAGCTTGGCAACAGGGATACCCGCGTGATCGACCTCGAGGACAAAATGGTCCTGCCCGGTCTACTCGACTCCCACGTGCATCCGTCCGGTGCCAGCATGTTCGAGGCAAACCACGAAATTCCTCCCATGGAAACCATCGCCGACGTGCTGGCCTACATCCGCAAGCGGGCCAAGATCGTGCCCAAGGGCGAATGGATCCGGCTCTCTCAAGTATTCATCACTCGCCTAAGGGAACAGCGCTACCCATCACGAGCGGAACTCGATTCCGCGGCGCCGGAGCATCCCGTGGTCTTCCGCACGGGGCCAGATGGCAGCGCCAACTCCCTTGCCCTTAAGGAAAACGGTATCGACAAGGCCTTTGCCTCCGAGCACCCGGAGCACGTCATGGTGGATCCCTCCACGGGCGAGCCCAACGGCATCCTGCGCCAAGCCTCCAAGGTGTTGAAATCCAAGTCCAACTCGACACGCAAGTCATTGGACGAAAGCGCCCGCGACCAGCGATTGATCAAGCTTTTCCAAGACTACAACCGGCGAGGCATCACCGGCGTGATCGATCGCAATTGCGGTAGCGGAGCCCGCACCCAGTACGAGCGCCTGCTCGATGCAGACCTGCTCACTCTACGGGTTCGGGCCTCCCGAGGAGTCAGCGCCGGGGGGGGCAAGGCGGAAATTGAGAAACGGCTCGATGCAATCGCCGCCGATCCGTATTTCAAGAAACCCGACCCGCGCTTCGGCATTATCGGCGTGAAAGTGTTTCAAGATGGCGGTATGCTCACAGGCAGCGCCTACTTCCAAAAGCCATGGGGAAAAAGCAAGATCTACGGCATCAAGGATCCACGCTACCGTGGCATGCAGTACGTCAAGGAGGAGCAACTGGAAACCTTGGCCCGGGCCTGCGTCCAGCACGGACTCGCCTTCACCGCCCATTGCCAGGGCGACGCCGCCACGACCACCCTCGCCCGTGTCTACGCGCGCATCGATAAGGATTTTCCCGTGGCCCCCAGCCGCTCGTCGATCACTCATTCCAGTTTCATGACTCCCGAGGCCATCCGACTTGCCGGAAAAGTGGGGTTCGGCATTGATCTTCAGCCCGCCTGGCTGCATCAGGACGGCTTTACCCTGCAGAAACATTTCGGAAAGGAACGTCTCAAGCATTTCATTCCCCTCAAGAGCCTGTTCGATGCCGGAGTCAAGGCCGGAGGCGGAAGCGACCATATGCAACGCATCGGCCCGCTCCGCAGCGTGAATCCGTACGATCCTTTCCTCGGCATGTGGATCACCCTCACCCGCAAGGCCCGTTGGATGGACGAGCCCATCCACCCCGAGCAGGCTCTCAATCGCCGGGAAATGATCCGTTTCTACACCATCAACAATGCCTGGCTCATGCGGGCCGAAGCCGAAATCGGGTCCCTCGAACCAAGCAAACGGGCCGACTTCATAATCATCGACCGTAACCTGCTGACCTGCCCCGTCGACGAGGTTAAAACCACCGTGGTCCTCTCCACGTGGCTCGATGGAAAGCAAGTGAACCCATTGAACAAGTGAGTCGCCTGGTTTCTGTTTTTCTCAACCGAATTTTAATCTTCGAGATGCCTGAAAATTGTGGCGCAGGCCGAATTTTGCCATCAAACTACAACCCATGAAAAGTCTAGTCCTCATTCCTTCGATCCTCCTTCTGCTCGTTTCCACTTCGCTTGCCGACTGGCCATTTTGGCGCGGTGACCTGGCGGGTTCGGGGGTAACGGCCGAAACCAAGCTCCCCACGGAATGGGACAAGGAGAAAAACGTGAAATGGCGGGTCGCCTTGCCCGAAGCGGGCAACTCGAGCCCCGTGATCTCCGGTGACCGGATCTTCCTCACCCAGCCCAACACCGAGAAAAAGCAGCGCGGACTGCTTTGCCTGGACCGCAAGTCGGGCAAGACGCTGTGGGAAAAGTCCGTCGGATATGAAACCAAGGAGCGCACCCACCGCACGAACCACTTTTGCTCCTCCTCGCCTGCCACCGACGATGAACGCGTGATCGTCGCATACGGATCCGCGGGCATATACTGCTACTCGCTCGATGGGCGCGAACTGTGGCGCCGTGACCTCGGGACAATCGATCACGTCTGGGGCTACGGCAGCTCCCCCCTGATCTACGAAAATCTCTGCATTCACTACCATGGTCCGGGCAAAGGCGCTGCCTTGGTCGCCCTGGACAAGAAAACGGGTAAAACCGTCTGGCGCTTCGACGAACCGAGCTGGAAACCCGGCAAGCGCACCGACGGGTTCCGCGGCCAGTCCGACGGCGGGATTATCGGAGCCTTCGGCACGCCGATCATCGTCAAGGCCGGTGGTCGGGACGAGCTGATCATGAGCTTCCCCACGGAAATGAAGGCCTTCGACCCGAAGACCGGCAGGGAACTCTGGTCATGCGGGGGCCTCAACCCACTGGTCTACACCTCACCCGTTCATCACGACGGTACGGTGGTCGCCATGGGCGGATACTACGGCAATTCCATCGGAGTTCAGACAGGTGGCAAAGGAAACGTCACGGGGAAACGCCTCTGGCAGGAGATTCGGCACCACGGCGGAATCGGTACTGGGGTGGCCAAGGATGGACACCTTTACGTTCAGGATGCGGGGGGCATCGCCTATTGCATCGATTTTGCCAGTGGAGCCACAAAATGGAAGGCCCGCTTGCCCGGCAGGGGTAACTCCTGGGGATCCTTCCTACTCGCGGGAGACCTGATCTACGCCTTGAGCCAAACCGGTAACACCACCGTCTTCAAGGCGTCCCCCGAGAAATTTGAATCCCTTGGCTTGAACGAACTGGAGGAGCGCACCAACTCCTCCATCGCCGTAGCGAAGAGCGACTTGTTCATCCGCACACACGAGGCACTATGGAGAATCGCGACTCCAAGCCCCAACTAAATCAGGAAAGAAACCAAAGACAAAAAATATGAAACCATACCAAAGTAGTAAAAACGTGATTCGCTGGATGACCGCAATGGCCGCAGCCTGCATGATCACAGGAATGTTATCGGCTCAGGAACCCATCGTTGCCATCAAGGCGGCGCCCGAGAGCAGTATCTTCAAGAACTCGAACTTCAACAAGCCGGTTGTCGTCAAATCCAAGGAAGAGGCCGCCAAGCATTTCGGCAAGGAAGCGGTTGCGAGCCTGGTCAAGGCAGTCGATTTCAAGAAGCAGTTCGTGCTCATCTTTGCATGGAGGGGCTCGGGAGGAGATCAGTTGAATTACACCGTGGCCGAGTCTTTTCCCGAACAGATTTCATTTTCGAGAAAATTTGGAAGAACTCGTGACCTGCGCTCCCACGCCAAGGTCTTCGCCTTGCGTTCTAACGTAAAGTGGAGCGTGCAGGGCAGGAGGTAGTTTAGCCTCTGCTCATCGCCCTTTGTAAATTCCCCAGAAAACAGTGGGTCACCGGGTCATGCTAACCGCAATAAGGTCGGCACTGGCTCTAACCTTCGTATGCGTTGGATTGGAAGCCAAGGTGGAAGTACAATCCGATTTCTCCGGCGGCTCCGTTGTGGTCGATGAATTGGACGAAAAGGCCCGAACCCTTCGGTTTCGCCCTAAGAATTATAAAAACAAGGGTTGGGCCTGTTGGTGGTCTTTCAAGGTGTCTGGCCTGAAGCCGGGCGAGGTTTGGAAATTGGCGTTACAGGGATCGGGCTTCGCCGTCCCGAAACGGGCTTCAATCAGCTCCGACGGAAAAACCTGGAAGCACAGCGCTCCAGGAAAGCGATCGGGCAAATTGCACGTCTACGAAATAAAGGTACCAGCGGAAACCGCTTGGTTCGCATGGGGACCGTCTTATGTCCTCGCCGATGCCAAGCGTCTCGTAGAGAACACGGCAAAGGCAAAAGTCGGGGCCAAGCCATACGTCCTTTGCAAAAGTCAGGACGGCCACGACGTGCCTGCGTTACGCTGGGAGCCCAAGGGTGAGGGGAAACAAACCGCCCTTTGGATTCAGGCCCGCCAACACGCCTGGGAAGCCGGGTCCAGTTGGGTCTGCCAAGGCCTCGTTGAGTGGCTGGCCTCGGACGATGAAGCCGCCGTAAAATTACGGCAAACGGCCCGCATACACGTCGTCCCGATCATGGACGTTGACAATGTCGAGCGCGGAGCTGGTGGCAAAAACCAAATTCCACACGACCACAACCGCGATTGGAGCAACCAGCCGCGCTACCCGGAAGTCGCCAGCGCACAAGATTGGATCAAACGCCTGAACAAGGAAGGAGACTTTGCCCTATTCCTCGACCTGCACAACCCCGGTCCAAGTGAGAGCAAACCTTTCTTCTTCGGATCCCCTGACTCGCACCTGAACCCAAAGCGCAAGGAAAACCAAAATCGCTTCCACCAGCATTGCCTGAATATCTTGGACAAACACCCCTTGGGTTTTTCCGAGAAGGTACGAGTCACCGGAGCGGGCTATCACCCGCTCTGGCGGCGCATAAGCAAGAATTGGGTAGCCGAAAACACTGGCCCCAATTCCGTTAACCTGACCTTGGAAACCATTTGGAACTCTCCCCATTCCACCCAACAGGGCTACCTGAGCTACGGAGCTGCTCTTGGAGAAGCAATTGCTCTTTACCTCGAGCCCACACGATGAAAGAAACTACGAGGAATGAACCAAAACATATGCCCCTCCGTCATAGATGCCGTCGGCTATGCCCCGGTGGTCGATCTATCCCGCCTGACTGCCAACGTTGAGGGAAGGATTCTCGCCAAGCTGGAATACCTTAACCCCGGAGGCTCCAAAAAGGATCTCATCGCGCGGGCCATCATACAGTCGGCAGAGGACAAGGGCCTGCTGAAACCAGGCCAAACCGTGATCGAGCTGACCAGTGGAAACACCGGTAACGGATTGGCGATGGTGTGCGCGGTCAAAGGCTATCCGTTCATCGCCATCATGTCTCAAGGCAACACCCCCGAACGGGCCGCCATGATGAGGGCCATGGGAGCCACCGTCGTACTTGTCGAGCTGAGCGACCCCGAACAGGGAATAACCAAGGAAGACATGAAGCGGGTGGAGGATACCGCCAACAACCTGGCGAAAGAACACGATGCCTTTAGGGCCGACCAATTCAAGCGGGAGGAGAATTCGCAGGCTCACTACGAGCACACCGGTCCGGAATGGCTGCGTCAAACGGAGGGAAAGATTGATGCCTTCTGCGATTTCGTCGGTACGGGCGGAGGCTTTGCGGGCGTGGCCCGCGCCCTCAAGGAACACAACCCGGACATCGGTTGCTTCATCGTCGAACCTCATGGCGCGGCCAAGCTCGCCGGCTCGTGCATCACTTGTTGTTCCCACGTAATTCAAGGAGGTGGCTATGCCAAGGATTTGCCCCTGATCAACCACGATCACGTCGACGGGCACCTCACTGTGGATGACGCCGAGGTGACTGAAATTACGCGTCGCCTAGCCAAGACCGAGGGCATTTTCGCCGGTTATTCATCGGGCGCGAATATCGCCGGGGCTTACCAATTGTTAAACGGGGATTACAAGGGCAAGACCATCGCCATCAACATTTGCGACTCGGGCTTGAAATACTTGAGTACGAATTTGTGGGACGACGAACTTAGCGCGTCCGCCTAGCCAAAGGGACGTAACTGCTGCCACCCGACCCGCCGGGAACCACGGGCAGCTGGACCTGCATTTCAGTAGAAATTAAGTATCACGGACTGGCAAGGCCCCGGCCACGTTATCAAAGTCAAAGCCTTTCACCGCCCCGGCCGCCAGTGTCCCGATTACACGACGCAACGGGCTCACGCTAGGGCTCTTCTCAAGGGGATGGATTCGATTGCAGAGAAAGATGACGAAAGTTTTTGAAAACGGATCAATCCAAATGGAAGTCCCCGTAAAGCCAGTGTGTCCATAAGAACCCAGAGGAAAAACACTGCCACGAGGACTGGAGTAACCCGAGTCGATGTCCCAGCCAAGCCCACGACGCAAGGAGAGAGCCGAAGGTGTTTGCACCGTGGTCATCAATTTCACACTCTCCGGCTTGAACAGGCGGGTGCCATCCAGTTTGCCTCCCTGCAGAAGCATCTTCGCATAGCGGGCGAGATCGGGCGCGGTTGTGAAAAGGCCGGCATGACCGGCGACACCTTCGGTTTTCCAGGCACGCGGGTCGTGTACAATGCCCTGCAAGGCCTTCCCGTTCGTAACGGTTGTGGGTGCAACCCGGCTGCGCTTTTCGACAGGCGGGTTGTAACCGGTGTCAATCATCTTCAACGGGCCAAAAATTTCCTTCTCGCAAAACAGGTCGAGCCGGCGGTTGGTGACGCGACGGATGATCTCATCAAGCAATTGGAAATTGATATCGCTGTACCTGAACTTCTCGCCCGGCTTGGATCGCAATTTCTCGGCGATGCACTTGGCTATGCATTCGGCGTGACCGTTCCATCCGGCGATGGAAATGTCCGGGCGAAGTCCGCTGGTATGGGTAAGAAGATGGCGAAGGGTAACCTGATCACGACCACCACCGGTAAATGCAGGGAGGTATTTTCTGACAGGATCGTCAATGCTGAGTTTGCCACGCTCGTGTAACAAAAGCACGGCGGGGGTGGTGGCAACAACCTTGGTGAGGGAGGCGGCATCGTAGATCGTATCGGATTGGGCAGGAGAATGGATCGGTACAACACTCGCATGCCCATAGGCCTCCGTGAAATGGACACCGTTGCGCTCAACCCACAGTACACCCCCTGGCAAACGCTTTTCATTTCGCGCCTTGTCAATGACCAGGCCGATGGATTTCAGTTTTTGGAGGTCGAACACCTCGCCCGGGCTGGGAGATTGTGGCGGAGCAGTGGGTAATTTGATACAACCTGACGTAAGACAAAGAGCCAGCGCTAAAACAAATGGAAGGTAACCGGACATGAACATTGAAAATACTCGACGCTTCGGCGCGAAGCAAGGAGCGAGGTCAAAACAGTCAAGCCATGGCCTGTTGGTTCCGGCAAAGAGATCCTCGTCCTTCCCTGCTCGCCCGATGGCAAGCTCATAGCCTTTGCAAACAAAGGGAAAGTCATCATGAAAGCGCTTGTCCGCAAGGCGGATTAGATCAACTGGGGAATCGGCTTGGCATCGGCTACGGCTTTCTTCACGTCAGAGGGAATGCCCGACAAGAGGCGAACCTGACCTGGATCGAAAAGGGTATGCATCAAGGTGCCTCTGAGCATTTCCGGGGTAACGAGATCCTCAGCAGGTTGTCCGACCAGTTTGTCCGACTTGCCAACGACCTGGCCCATTTTCAGCCCACCACCCGCGAAGGCGAGTGTGCAAAGGTTGCCCCAGTGGTCACGGCCACCACGGTTGTTGATCTTGGGCGTTCTTCCGAACTCGCCGGAAATGACGAGAAGAATTTTTTCGGAAAGACCGCGCTTGGCGCAATCCTCGATGAATGCGGAAGCTGCCTTGTCGACGGCGGGGCCGAGAACGGGCATCCCGTCATCAATCCCGAAGGCATTGCCATGCATATCCCAGCCCGTGCTGGTAACGGTCACGAAACCGCAACCGGCCTCGCAAAGCCGGCGGGCCATCAGCATTTGCTTGCCTAGAGCAACGGGAGACTGGGCGGGAATGACCTTACCGTTCTTCTTCTTTTTGGTCAAATGCTTGGGGGGAACAAAGGCTGAGGTGTCATAACGCTCAATTAGGCCTGGATCCTCCTTGGAGAGATCGAAGGCATCGGTAACCCCACCCAGAATGACGTCAAAAGCCTTCTGGTGAAGAGAGTTGGCAGAGGGAAGGGAATTCTCAGCCGATCGTTTAAGATCGTCGATTCGGGAAAGCAAACCACGCCGGTTGTCGAAGCGTCCTCTGGGCAAATGGAGTTCCATGTCCCTGAGTATTTCCCCTCCCTTGCTCGGATCGAATGGTGAAAAGGTCTTGGACAAGTTGCCCACCGAGGTTATGCGGTCGATCTTGTTATTGAGCTTGGCATATTTTTCTCCGCAAGTGGCGGGCACGACCACGCAGTTGTTTGGCAAACCGGTGCGATGGTTGGTAATTCCGGCAACTCGGGAAAAGAGAGAACCCATGCAGGCGCCGGTGGAACTTCCGCCGGCGGCAACCAAAGCTGCGGCGGTGCCATGGCTCCCGTTTCCGTGACGGAAGGATCGGACGACAGCCATCTTGTGGGCAAGTTTTCCAAGCAGGGGAAAGTGATGGCCAAAGGTGACTCCCGGAAGGCTAGTCTTAACTTCCCCGAACATGGCCCGGTACTCGGACGGCGCAGTCATCTTCGGATCAAAGGTCTCGACATGCGTAGGCCCCCCTTGGAGGTTAAGGAATACGACCGACTTGTCCCGGAGGATTTCGTAGCGGTTGCTCTCGGATCCCAAGGTCTTCAGGCTTAGCAAATCCGTCAGAGCAAGTCCGCCAAGACCGAGCGTCCCTATGCGAAGGAACTCCCTGCGGGAACTGCTCTCGCAAGTGGTGGAAAACTCGTTGGAACTTACTTTTAACATGACTGGATTCCTATACTAAAACCAGTTTAGAATAAAATTAGTTCGTTTCGCCACACAAAGGCAAACAACAATACCCCGAAAACGATAAAAAATTTGCAATTCTCCTATATTACGCGCTTCTCGAAAAGATCCGTTGATCCTGAGAAAACAAGGGCGAGTACTCGTTTTTCCCTTGGAGAAAGAACTTGGGCTACTAGCATAGGGCCAAATGGACAGACCATGATTCGTTTCTTTCCAACTTGATTTCCCTCTAGGCCAACCACTGTTTTCATTCATGAACTTCAAATTCCCTTACCTCGTCTTTCTGCCCTGCCTTTTTACCACCCTGTGCCTCGGGGCAAAGGTGTCCAACGACTGGCCACTCTGGCGCGGCCCTTCTCAAAACGGCTTGGCCACGCCGGGACAAGACCTCCCTCTCGAGTGGAGCGAGTCAAAGAACGTTATCTGGAAAACCGAAATTCCCGGACGCGGACATGGTTCGCCCATCGTGGTCAGGGATCAAGTGATTCTGCCCACCTCCGACGAGCAAAAGAAGACCCAGAGCGTTCTTTGTCTGGACAGGCAAACGGGCAAGCGCCTTTGGACGGCCCAAATCCACAAGGGTGGATTCATGAAGCTGAACAAAAAGGGCACCCATGCCTCCGGCTCGCTGGCCTGCGACGGCAAGCGCCTCTACGTCAATTTCCTCAACGCCGGCGCCGCGCACACCACCGCCCTTTCCATGGACGGAAAGATTCTTTGGAAAACTAGAATCACCGACTACGTCGTGCACCAGGCCTATGCATCCTCCCCTGCCCTACATGGTGACAACCTTCTTATTGTCGCAGCCGACAACAAGAAAAGCGGAGCGATTGCCTGCCTGAATCGAACGGATGGGAAGATCATTTGGAAAGTCGGCCGGCCGAAAAAACCCAACTATGCATCGCCGGTCATCTACGAACTGGACGGACGCAAACAGCTCATCATGACCGGTTGCGATCTGGTCTCCTCCTACAACCCCTTAACGGGTGAGAAACTTTGGGAAATCAAGGGAGCGACCACCGAGTGCGTCACCACCACCGTAACGGACGGCATCCACGTCTACTCCTCGGGCGGTTATCCCAAAAACCACGTCTCGGCCATCCGGGCGGACGGCTCGGGCAAGATCGCCTGGAGCAACAACATCCGGGTTTACGTTCCGTCCATGATCGTGAACAAGGGATACCTGTACGCAATCGCCGACGCCGGAGTTCTTTATTGTTGGAAAAGCGACACGGGGGAGGAAATATGGAAGGGCCGACTGGGAGGTACCTTCAGCGCCTCTCTCACCTTGGCCGACGGTAAACTCTATGCTGCCAACGAAGCCGGTGACTTCGTCGTCGCGGAAGCTTCCCCAAAACAGTTCAAGATTCTTTCCAAAAACAAGCTTGGGGACGAGATCTTCGCCTCCCCCGTCATTTGTGGAAAACGACTCTTCCAACGGACGGCTCACCGATCCGGTTCCGAACGTCAGGAGTTTCTCTACTGCATCGGGAAAAAGTAGAGCCCGCACCCTCAGGCCTGACCGGGGACCTCGTGGAAATCCTCCAGATAAGCCTCAATCACCTCGTCCACACTTGAATCGGCGCTCATCCCGAGGGCTTCCGCCCTCTTGGATTCGGTCCCGATGGGCCAGCCTTCCACCACCTTGATCACGAGAGGATCGGCTTGGTCGATGATCTTGCCGAGCGTGATCCCCTTTTGCTCCGCCACCCGCTCGAGGGTGGAGATCATGTCCCGCACGAAATATTTCCGACTCGGCAAGGTCAGGACCCGGTCCTCCCCCAAGGCTTCGCCATCGCACTCCATGGCGAGGATGAAGGCTTCCACCACCTTGCGGTAGCCGAGGAGAGGAACCCCCTGTTCCCTACTCACTGGCAACTCGAAATCGATACCGCTTAAAGGTTCGCGGAACAAGCCGCTTGCAAAGCTGGAAAGAGCGGCATTGGGCTTGCCCGGTCGGATGAAGATGGTAGGCAGACGGATGGCCCGACCGTCCAGAAAGTCCTTGCGGGAGTAGTCGTTGATCATCAGCTCGCCCGCAAGCTTCGTCATCCCATAGGTGGTCTGGGGCAAGGGCTTGGTTTCGTCACCGACCACAGGCGGGCAACCCTCTCCTCCGAAAACGGCCAGGCTACTCGCGAAGACGACCCGGGCCAACCCCCGAGAACTCCGGCAAGCCTCGAGCAACTTGGTCGTTCCCTCGAGGTTCACCCGTATGCAAAGATCAAAATCACGCTCCCCGTCTCCACTCACGATCGCCGCGAGATGAAAGAGCAAAAAATCCTCATCCTTTGGAATGATCGAGTCCACCGCCTCGTCGGTCGACAGATCGCCCTCGACAAAGGAAACCCAGTCCGGCAACCCCTTGCGACTCTCCTCGGGAATGCACAGATCCGCGGCCACGATCGAGCTGATCGCTACCTCCCCCGAGGGATGAAGGGCTAGAGTGCCTCGCCGGCAGAGTTTGCGAACCAGTTGAGTTCCGATAAAACCACCCGCTCCCGTGACGACGACCTTCATTCGCTCCCCCGTTCTTTTTCCAAGGACTGCCGGTACCACTCGTACAAGCCGCTATGGTCGAGTTCGCCGAGCCCATCCTCAAGCATCCGTTCCCAAAGTTTCTTGTTGGTCTCCAACATGGGCAGGTTCAAGCCGTCAGACGTCGCCACCTTGGAGGCTTCGACCAGATCCTTTAACTGATTGATGGCCGTGCCACCGGGTTCAAAGTCCTCCTCGATCATTCTCAAGCCATGCTGGTCGAGAATCTTGCTCTGGGCAAATCCGCCCAACAAGGCAGTCCGGGCCGCCTTCAGGTCGACCCCGTTTTCCCGGCACAAGAGAAAGGCTTCGCTGAGGGAAGCGATGGTAGAGGCGACGATGACTTGGTTGGCCAGTTTAGCACATTGCCCCGAACCGCTCGGGCCCATGTAGGTAAGGGTCGTCCCAAGCACCCCCAGCACGGGACGGAGCGCTTCCACACTTTCCTTCAGACCAGCCGCCATGATGGTCAGGTTCGCCTCTCGGGCCCCTTTTTGTCCACCGGATACGGGGGAGTCTATCCAATCGGAGCCCATCCCGAGCGCCCTCTCATGCCAGACTCTCGTGGGCTCGACCGCCGTGCTCCCCATGTCGACGACCTTTGAACCGGGAGACAGCCCAGCGAAAAGCCCGTCCTCCCCTTCCACCACATCTGCGACCGAGCCGGCGTTGGGCAGACTGAGAAAAATCAGACCGTCCCCTACCCGCTGCGCTACCTCACGCGGGCAAGAAGCAACCTCCGCCCCTTCGCCGGCCAGTTCCTCCAGAATTTTCTTGCTCCGGTTAAAAAGGATCAGGCGAGCACCTGCTCTCATCAGGTGACGGGCCATGGGCTTGCCCATGTTTCCCAACCCGATGAATCCAATTTGACTATCGCTTAAGAAATGCATTCGAAGAAAGATATGATGTCTTAGGGCAGGAGCAAGCAACCCGAAAGGAATCGGGGATGAAGCTATTCTATCGAGGATCGCTTCCTTGAAGCAGGCGTTGTTTTTCCGCTAAGATCTTTCTAAACTCCTCGAGCCTTGGCTTAAGATTCGCCTTTGGGGCGAGGTTCTTCTTTTCCTGAGGGTCGTTAAGCAAGTTGTAAAGCTCCTCCCCGTCCGGCCATTTACCGTAGCGCCAGTTTTGGTTACGCAGAGCATAGCCGAGCTTGGGCCCGCGTGTGACCACGCTGTAGGCATATTTCCTTTCACCCCGCCGGTCGGGATGACCGAGCAGAGGGCGCAGGGACATTCCCTGCAAGTGACCGGGCGCTTTTAAGCCGGCCAAGTCGGCAAGAGTAGGATACACGTCGATCAACTCGACCATGGCTTCCGAAGTGGCGCCGGCTTTCGAGAGCCCGGGAGCCCGAACGATGAAAGGAACCTTGGCTCCGATATCGAAGAGCGTGACTTTGCCCCAGAGGAAATGATCCCCCAAATGGTATCCATGATCGGAAGTGAAGACGATGATGGTGTTCTCCCAAAGCCCGTTCTTTTTGAGAGCATCGAGGACGAGGCCGAGCTGGGTGTCGATGAAGCTGACGCATGCGTGATAGGCCTGCATGTATTCCTTGCGCAAAGAATGGTTTTCCTTGCCCAGCCCGAAACCGAATGCCCCGTACCTTTTGGATATAGCGGAAGAAGGGAGGAAATCCCATAGGTTCGGGCGGTCGGTTTCGTAGGTGATCTTGTCCAAGGGATAAAGATCGAAGTACTTGTCGGGGGCGAGGAAGGGAACGTGTGGCTTTTGCAGTCCGCAAGCGATGAAGAAAGGCTTGTCCCCGTAGGTTTTTTCTCCGAGCCACCTGACGACCTGGCGGGCGTTCTTGCCATCCTTGTGCTGGGCATCAGTCAGGCCGCTTCGTCCGCGACCGGGGGGTGTCTGGGCATCGAGCTTGCCGGAGACCTTTCTTTTGAGTTCCTTCCATTTTCTCTTGTTCGGTTGCTTGTCGATGGAACCGTGTTCTGCCTCGAATTTTTCCCGGGCTTCCCGCACCACTGCCAATTCGTCATTTTCGAAGCGGAGATATTCGTTCCAAGCGACCTCCCCGTGCTCGTGCCTTGGGGAATGAAAGACCTTGCCCACGCTTGCCGTCCAGTATCCGTTCTCCTTGAAGAACTGAGGCATTGAAACGGTACCCGGGCGGGTCTTGCGGATATCGAAGGTATTGTTGAGCACACCCGTGCTTTGGGGATATAGACCGTTCATGAATGAGGCCCGGGACGGTCCGCATACCGGGTATTGGCAAAAGGCCCGGTTGAAGGTCATCGATTCCTTGGCAAGCTTGGAAAGGTTGGGTGTAAGGATCGGTTCGTAGCCCGATGTCGAGACATGCGTGTTCAGGTCGTCACAGACCACGAAAAGAACGTTCGGTTTGGCCTGCGAAAGGGTCCAGACAAACGCGAGACAAAATAGATTCAGCAGAAATGTTTTCATAATTGTATTTGAGTTACTTTCCTTCCTTCCACCATTTTTTCATCTGGTTGACGTTCGACTGGATTTCATAAGCCCGTTCCTGCCTGCCCCTGCTTGCCTGTCCGTCCATATAGATTTTCATATCGCTGTCGTACATCGTCATCGGTTCGACTTTTTGGCCCAAGTCTCCGGTTTCCTTGATCCATTGATCCAAGGTCTTTCTCATTTTGAGCAGCGCCTTCGCGTGCTGGGGGTCATCCGCCAAGTTCTTGAGTTCCCAGGGATCCTTTTTCAGGTCGTACAGTTCCTCGGGCGTCCGGTTGGGGGAAAGGAGAAGGCGTTGCTGAAGCTCGTTGAGCTTGCCTTTCTTTCCCCAATCCCGAATCGCAAGGTAAGTCGCTTTGTTGTCCTTGTAGGCGCAGGGTTGCAAATGCGGGCGCTCGGGGTAACCGTTTCGGATATACTTGAAACGCTGAGTACGAACGGCCCGGATACGGTCATAGGTCTCGTCGCACCTGTCCCTGGCACTTATGGCAAATTTGCGCGCTTGGGCGTCCGGTCCGAAAAGGGTCCGGGCATCCATATAATCCGGAATGTCGATCCTTGCGAAGTAAAGCGAGGTGGCCGCCAAATCAATATGGTCGACAGGATCCTTCCTGACCGTCCCCCCCTTGACCCTTCCCGGGGCATGAACGAAAAAGGGAATCATCATGCCCTCGTCATAGCAATACTGCTTGCCCCGGGCATGGCTCACCCCATGGTCAGTGATGAAGAAGATAACCGTGTTTTCAAATTCACCCTCCTTCTTCAAGCGATCCACGATCTGCCCGACCTGCTTGTCCATAAGACTGAAGGTGTCCAGGTAAGCCGCCCAGTCCTCCAACACTTCGGGGTGACGCGGATAGTAGGGAGGGAGCGTGACCTTGGATGCTTCGATATGGGGGATTTCCTTGGAAGCGCGGGCCGCGGAGCGGGCCTTGCCACCACTCAGGCAGATCTTGGCGAAGAAGGGCTGGCCTTTCTTCCGTCCCGACCATTCCCCGGCATCGAAAACCGACGTATCCCATTCGAAATTATAATCCGACTTGCCCAGCCTGCCCTTGTGCTTCGGGTTGATCGTCCCGGCAACGTGTCCTATGGTGCCCAAGCAGGTGTAATACCCGGCTTCCTTGAACAGCTCGGGGATCAATTTGACGTGAGCGGGCTTTTGAATTTTCAGTTCGCCACGACCACTCCGGTGGTGGTGGGCTCCGATACTCGTTTGGTACATTCCCGTTATGAGGGCCGAGCGCGCGGTCGAGCAGACCGGAGCGGTGACCGAGGCATTCGCAAAGCGAACTCCGTTTTTGCTAAGCGTATCAAGAACCGGAGTTTTCACCAGCGGTTCGCCATTGAAACCGTAGTGCTTGGACTGATCCTCGACCACGATCCACAAGACGTTGGGCAACTGCCGCGCTGAAAGTGGCAAGATGAATGCAACGATGAGAAAGGGAAGGACTCTTGTTATCATGGGTGGGGATATTAAAACGGCGACAGAATGAAAAAGTTTCCGAAGAGCGAATTTAACCCTTCGACTAAGTTTCAACTCTGGAAAGCCGTTACGTCTTGCTGAATACCTTTCTGTAAAGCAGGTAGGCCAACATGGCGCCAATGACCTGAGCTCCGCAAAAGGCAATCACGTCATCCGGGCTTATGCCGGCAAAGGTATTTGAGAATGCCCGGCCGATCGTTCCCGCCGGGTTGGCAAAGGAAGTGGAGGAAGTAAACCAATAGGCTCCGCCAATATAGGCGGCCACCCCAGCCGCAACTTTTTCCTTCGAGGATAACAGGATGATCAGCAAGAGCCCGAACGTTGCGAAGACCTCACTTACGAAAATATTCGTACCGGATCTGGGTTTCTCGGAGAAGTCCACCGGATCAATACCGAACATGTAGTTGGCAAGCATCACTCCTGCAACGGCTCCCGTGATTTGCAGCGCAACGAAGACCGTGCAAGTCTGGACGGAAATTTCCCCCTTCAAGCAGGAAACAAAGGAAACGGCCGGATTGAAATGAGTGCTGTACGGCTGGAACGAACTGATCAGAAAATAAAGCGCAAAGACCGTGGCCAAAGTATTCGTGAGCAGGGTCAACTGTTTGTTCTCCGGACTCAGGTTCTCCCCCATTATCCCCGAACCGACGACGGCGCAGAATAAAAATGCTGTACCGAGAAATTCTGAAACGTATTTAGCCATATTCTCTCCTTATATGAGTTTTTCCCTGAATTTGGAAACAACTTTTAACTGCCTTGCTCAAGGCAGCCGGGAAGTGTCTCGACGAAAGCCTTGATCTCATCCCTGACCTTGCGGTAGCAATTCATCTGATCTTCTTCCGACGCCCCCCCTTCAGCTAGCTCGCGGGCCATTTTCGGAGGGTCCTCGAACCCGACGTGAACTACCCGACAATCAGCAGGAAAAATTGGGCAGGTTTCGTGGGCGTGTCCGCAAACAGTTACCACGACGTCCAATTTTTGATCTGCGAAGTCCTTGATGTTTTCGGATCGTTGCGAGGTGATGTCCACCCCTGCCTCGGCCATGGCCTTCACCGCATGCGGATTCAACCCGTGGGTCTCTATCCCCGCCGAGTAGGCATCCACCACCTCTCCCTTGAGGTGACGCGTCCACCCCTCGGCCATTTGGCTTCTGCAGGAGTTACCGGTGCAAAGAAAAAGAAGTTTGAGTCGGTCATTCATAACTAAAAACGAGGCTTTTGAGTCTTTAGCCAAACGTCAATCCCGATGAGATACTATTTGGGATGAAATTGGTTTTTTTACGTAAACGTGACATTTCCATCCGTTGATTTTTACAAACTCAAGGTAAGCTTAGGAAGTCCAACAGATGGATCAACCTCCGCAAGGAAATGAAATAACGAGGCTGAGCAAACTGCTTTCCTCTACCCAGCTTGGCGAATATGTGTTTTGTGACGCAGATTTGCCGAGATATCGGTATGGCAGTCGTACCTTCAAAGAAGAACCTTCATTGAAATGAAACTTGCCATTTGAGTGTCCGCACCGTGGAATCGGCGGCTACTCATGACATCACGGATACGGATATTCGTCGTGGACGACGAAAAGGAC
>Ga0315321_10001274_pt1 | contig 19374 bp, 17 predicted proteins | sample M180m21515metaG_FD_203464 | JGI IMG/M metagenome (GOLD analysis project Ga0315321, IMG submission 203464) | Ammonia-oxidizing marine archaeal communities from Monterey Bay, California, United States - M1 80m 21515 | ecosystem: Environmental > Aquatic > Marine > Intertidal zone | place: USA...
TAAGTTCTCCTATGCACGCAAGGTATAAAAGAGCGCCGAATGAGACCGTGGTGCTAAGCATTCCAATCATTGATGCTTCATTCATGTCGAGCCGCCTTTCTTCTCACGTTTTACGCTTTTCAAGCTATACCGATTGAAAACTCCAGCTCCGATTGCTCCAAAGAGAATAAGAGCCTGAAGGATAGTGGATACAGAAGATGAGACTCCTAGAGTTTGGATGCTTAAACCTCCGACTTGCACTGCACCAAAGATAAGGGCAACTGCAGCGACTCCTGAGGGCCGCATTAACGCAAGTGCTGCAACAATGATCCCAGCAAATCCGTAGCCTCCTGATACTCCTTCAACAATCCTGTCTGAAGTTCCTGATAATTCAATTCCGCCTGCTAAGCCTGCTATGCCTCCGCTTAGCACCATAACTGTGATGATTTTTTTATTTAAAGAAATACCGGCATAGCGGGCGGTTGCTCCTGAGGATCCTGCAACTTTTAGCTCGTATCCCCAGGCTGTGCGACTAACTATAAATCCAAAAAATGCTATGACTAAAAAAGCAATAATTACGCCCCAATGAGCTCTTCCGAAGAGTTTAGGTAGCCGTGCTTCATCTGCAAGTAATGGTGCTAATGGAAACCCTCGAGATTCAGGATCTTTCCAAGGTCCGTGTATGAGCCACTGTAAAAGCCTTAATGCGACTTCATTGAGCATAAGTGTTGTAATGATTTCATTTACACCGATCTGAGCTCGGGCAATACCAGGTCCAGATGCAAGTAACGCCCCCCCAAGAATGGAAGCGATGAGCATCAATGGAATCAGTAACGGGCTAGCCCATCCTTCACCTATTTGCGCTATCCAAGCTGCCATCATTGCTCCAGCAAGAATTTGACCTTCAGCACCAATATTCCATAGCCCCATGCTTCCAGCGACTGCAACGGCGAGCCCTGCCAGTCCAAGAGGAACTGCACGATTGAGTGTTTTAGCCCATGCATTGGAACTGCCTACGGAAGAGTTGAATAGTCGTTCATAGATTTCAATTGGATTATGGCCGGAAGCAACCAGTAGCAGTATCCCTGCCAGTAAGGCAACTACTAGGCCGATTAAGAATGAAAGAGGTTGCCCTCCTCGGAGTGGTTGTTCCCGGCGAACCAGTACTAGACGTTTCATGATTCGTCTCTTTTGCCTGCCATCGCTGCTCCGATATCGTGCCGATGGGCGGTCGTAGGATCAAATTCTTTTACTATTTCTCCCTCGTGCATGACTAGTAATCGGTCAGAAAGTGTAAGCAATTCATCGAGATCTTCAGAAATCAAAAGTACTGCTGCTCCTTCGGTGCGTTCATCTATAAGCAAGTCTTGAATTGCTTTCACACCTTGTATGTCTAATCCCCGAGTAGGTTGTGCCGCTAGGACTACTTTTGGGTTCCCGCTTAACTCTCTACCAACTAAAAGCCTTTGAAGGTTTCCGCCTGATAGACCAGCTATTGGTTCATCTATCGGTCCGGTTCTTACTCCAAATCGTTCAATTATTTCTTTGCAATAGTTCACTGCCTGTTCAGAAACAAGAAAAATGCTTTTCCTTAAATTTTTGTAGCTTCGTAAAATTGCATTTTCAGTGACGGTTAAGCGAGGAGCCAGTCCTACTCCTAGCCGGTCTTCAGGAACATAACCAAGCCCTGCAGTGAAGCGTTCTGAGGGCGGAGCATTTGTAAGATCTTTACCGGAGATAGTCACTTTTCCTGATGTAATTGGCCTTAAGCCAGCTATAGCTTGGGCCATTTCTCGTTGACCATTGCCAGAAACTCCGGCGATACCTACTATTTCGCCACTTTTTATCGTCAAATTCAGATTTTTTACGGCGGGAAGGAATCTATCGTCTAGCGTTCCAAGTCCTTCTATAGTCAGCATCGCCTCACCTGGTTCTTGATAAGGAGGCCTCTCGCTAATCATGGGCGATGAACCGACCATGAGGCCGGCTAAATCACTTTCATTTACTTCTTCTACTTTCAAAGAGGAAGCAACTGTTTTACCTCCGCGGAGCACTGTTGCTTCATCGCAGAAAGCGGTAACTTCATGTAATTTATGGCTTATAAATACAACTGTTCGACCATCTTCAGCTATTTTTCGCAAGACATTTCCAAGTTCGTCTGCCTCTGCAGGAGTTAATACTGCTGTTGGTTCATCCAGAATTAGTATCTGCGCTTTCCGCCATAATGTTTTGAGAATCTCTACGCGCTGTCGTTCTCCCATTGAGAGCTGCCATACAGGTCGTGTTGGATCTATAGCAAGTCCAAATTGTTGGGCTATTTGCTCTACTTCTTTCTCAATGAAACTCCGTCTAATAATTTTCTCTGAGGCGCCAAGAACGATATTTTCGGCGACTGTGAATGAAGGAACCAGCCGGAATTCTTGATGAACCATGCCAATACCAGAAGCTAAGGCATCTGAAGGAGAATGAAACCAGTGTTGCTCTCCATTGATGCGCACTTGACCTTCGTCTGGTCTGTAAACCCCAGAAAGAATATTCATTAAGGTTGATTTTCCCGCTCCATTTTCACCAAGTACAGCGTGTATCGTTCCTTTTTTGACACTCAAAGTGGCCCCCGCATTAGCAACCACACCGGGGAAACGTTTCCAAATGTCAACTAACTCGATAGCTAGTGGGGAATCAGAAGTCATAATCAAATTAATTTACCGTGTAGACGCGCTAACGGCGTCAGCGGGCTAACCCACTGACGCCGTCAATCAAATCAAATACTGGCGTCAGCCTGTTGATCCAATTACGCCTTCAACGAAGCTCATCATGCCGAGCATGTCGCCGTCACTCATTGTCTCTCCAGCAGCAACTAGAACACTGCCGTCTTGAGCATTAATAGGTCCAGCAAATACATGGAGTTCTCCATCAATGATGGCTTGTTGCGAGTCTGCTACTGCTGCTTGTACATCACCAGGAACATCATCAGCGATCGGAGCTAAAGCTACAACTCCGTCAGCCATTGATCCCCACCATGATCCGCCGGAATAAGTTCCATCTGCGGCTTGCTCAATAAGCTGAGCATAACGGTTGGACCAATCCCAAACCGGAGCAGTCAGGTGAGCATTTGGTGCAAAAGCACTCATGTCAGAGTTGTAGGCAACCCATCGAACGCCTGCCGCCTCAGCTCTTTCGCCTGCTGCGGTACTGTCTTGATGCATGGCTATAACGTCTGCACCCTTTTCAATTAGGGCTTGCGCAGAGTCGCCTTCAACTGCTGGGTCAAACCAAGTGCTGGTCCAAATCACTTCAACCTCGGCATCTGGGTTCATTGACCGTACACCAAGAGTGAAAGCATTGATTCCACGAATAACTTCAGGAATTGGGAACGCTGCAACGTAACCGAGGTGATTACTTTCGGTCATAGCACCGGCAACCATTCCTGATAGATAACGCGGCTCATACATCCGCCCAAAAGTATTACCAAAGTTGGTGTCATTGCTCATGTAACCAGAAATATGGTCAAATGCAACGTCTGGGTACTCGTCTGCCAATGCTGCCATTGACTCCATATATCCAAATGACGTACCAATGATTATTGAATACCCATCATCGATGAATTCGCGAGCATAGTTAGCGAAATCTTCTGTTCCTTCAGGAACATTCTCAACAACTGCTGTAGTTGCTCCTGTTGCTTCTTCAGCCGCTAGTCGGCCTTGATCATGTGCATAGGTCCACCCAGCATCTCCAGGTGTACCAATGTAAACAAATGCGGCCTTTACATCACTGCTACCATCATCATCCGAACCACAAGCTGAAGCCACAGCTCCAAAGGTAAGGACGACGGCTAATAGCATCAGTAGACGACGTCTCATTATTTTCTCCCTCTGCTCAATACGGGTGGAGACCCTACAACCCTCCGACAACCCGCGTCGATGCATGGCTATCTTGGCATATTCTCAGTAATTATGCATCTTTCAGGCAAAAAGATTTCAAACCTGTGTTACTTGTAATGAAATTCTTGTTGCACCGTTATCCATAGCAGCACTTAACATTGAGCTGATTAAAGGCAAAATAACATTTGGGTCTCCAGTAATTGAATTACCAAACGGTCCAATTTCTACTTTTAACCCTTCATCTTCTGCTATCTGAATAGCAGCTTGGACATGGGGTCCTGGTAACCCCTCCACAAAAGGCTCTACGGTAAATTCGGCAGTGACCACCTCTATATAATGGCTTATTTTTTTGAGTCAAGAGGTGATTAGTTGTATTTCCAAATCCGTCGCGCATGTTTAGCTAAGTCTTCATGAGCTTTAGGTAAGTCAGTTCCAAGCACTTGTCCATCTTCTACTACTAGGTTCCCACTTACCAAAACATGCTTTGCGCGACGATCAGGCCCTAAAACGAGTCCGTCTATAGGGTTACGAATATCTGCTATGTCGCTACCTGGCCATACTGCAATATCGGCATTTTGCCCGATCTCTAACGTCCCAGAGTTTTGCATTCCTAAACACCGAGATCCGCCTTGTGTCGCTATTGCTAACACTTCTTCTGGCATAAGGGCATCTGGTCGCATCTCTCGTAGGCGTGCTGTATAAAGAGCTTGACGCATTTCTGGAAATAATCCTCCAACTTCATTCGAAGCAACTCCGTCTACTCCTAACCCGACTGGAATTCCTGCTGCGATCAAATCAGTGACTCTGCACATTCCTGCAGCAATACGAGCATTTGAAGAGGGACAGTGAGCTACGCCTGTTCCAGCAGAACCAAGGACTTTCATCTCTGCGTCATCTATATGTATTCCATGAGCCAACCAGACATCGTCACCGACCCAACCCCACTCGTCAAGCATCTCAACTGGCCGACGACCAAATCGCTCTAAGCAGTGCTGCTGTTCTTCAGGTGTTTCACAGAGATGAGTGTGTAAGCGTAGTCCTAATTCACGAGCTAGTTCTGCTGATTCAACCATCAATTCTGTTGTAACTGAAAAAGGACTACATGGAGCTACTACTACATGAACCATGTCTCCGTCGTGGTGACGTTCTGCAATGGCTTTTGTTGAAGAAAGTATTGAGTCTCTATCTTCTACCACCCGATCTGGTGGTAGTCCGCCTTTGCTCTCCCCTAAATCCATTGACCCACGGGACAGGAACAAGCGGATCCCCACTTGTTTAGAAGCTTCAACGATTGCGTCAAATACCCGGTCATCACCTCCTGGCACTAAGTAATGATGGTCTGAGGCAGTTGTGCATCCTGTGGCCGCTAATTCTCCAAGTCCCACTAAGGCAGCTATATAAACATCTTCCACTGTTAATTCGTTCCAAACAGGATACAGGTGGACTAACCAGTCAAAGAGATTGCAACCAGTCGCTTCGCCACGTGTCATCCACTGGTAAAGATGATGATGAGTGTTGACTAAACCTGCAGTGACTATATCCCCTTCGCAGTCAAGTACAGAATCTCCGCTTAGAACCTCGATTGTTCCTAAAGCAGTGATCTTTCCGTCTTCAATCGCTATATCGCCGGGAAATCTAGCGCCTCGTAAAATGAGTCGTGCCATAGTGATCAAGGAGTCCAGTCGGCAAACACATCTACCATTTTCTTTACATCTGGACCCAACGGATACAGAATGGGGCACGTGCACCCGTCAGCCATATATTGGCCAACTTTTTCTCGGACCTCGTCAGGAGTTCCGGCTGCGCAGATCATTTGAACGATGTCGTCTGGGACAAGCTTGGAGGCTGCCTCAACTTGCTCGTGAGTCGCTGGCCATGTTAAAACTTTTCCGATTTCGTCAAGAAGAGATTCCGGCACCCCTGATGCTTTCATAATGTGGGGTTGCTGTCCTAAATATTGCGTGACCATTAAACGAGCCCCGTCAAGAGCTTCTTCACGAGTGTCCGCTACCGAACATACGACAAGTTGAGGGCGATCTACGTCATCAAGGCTTCGTCCAGCTCGTGCCGCTCCATCTTCTAAAGACTGCATCGCTTTCTTGTTGTATTCAGGAGAGACTAGATAATTAAGCACAACTCCGTCTGCAATTTCTCCAGACAGTTCAAGCATCTTGGGTCCAGTTGCACCGATGTAAATAGGGACATCTTTTGGTCGGCGCTCTTGATAGACGTAATCGAGTTCGACTCCATCTAAGTTCACAAAATCACCTTTGAACGTGACAGTTTCGTCTGCTAAGAGGGCCCTTACTGCGGTTATGATTTCTCTCATAACTCCTAGTGGTTTATTTCTTTCAATACCTACTTTGCTGGCAAGAGGATCCCACCAAGCCCCTATACCTAAGATCATCCGGCCGGGCGCTAGATCGTCCAGTGTTGAAAACGTTGAAGCAAGGCGTGCTGGATTACGTGTCCAGCAGTCAACTACTCCAGATCCAATTTTTATAGTTTCGGTGCGAGCCCCGAAAGCTGCCATCGGTACCACTGCATCGCGAACCAGTCTTGAATCTGCTTGCCATACAGCTTCAAATCCTTTTTCTTCTGCGTATTGTACATATTCAATTGCTTCCGTTATTGGATGAGCGTCTTGTAAGTAGATAGCTAACCGCGTCATAAATGCTCTTTCTTTGTTTATTCTAAAATTTTTATAATCTTTGGTGAAGTTTTCTGGCCGCTTCTGCAGATTTGGCTCTTACTTCACTTTCGTCCACTCGAGTAGATTTTCCGTCTTTCCAGACTACTTCATCGCCTATTTCTATCTCGACTGGTCTTGTTCCAGTTGTGTAGGCAAGATGCCATGGATCTATGTGATCGTAGTTCCATGTCACTTTGTCATCTATTGCCTCTGGGAATAAGTCCCATCCAGCAGACAACCATTCCCAAGAAATTTCTGGTGTAGCTGTGACATCATTTTCTCGATGACGAGCGTACGCGAGACGGAATTCTTCCAACATGTTTGCACCAATACCGTCTGTTCCTAATGCGATTTTATTTTTGAATCTGACTGGGTTGGCGTAGCCAACGCCATTATTCATATTTGATCTTGGATTGTGAACAATAGTTCCGCTTAACTCATGATCGTCTTCTAAATAAACGCCATGAATAATGAGCCAGTTTTCCTCTGTGAGATGCTTTAATCGTTCTGCTGCTCCAGCATCTACTTTCCCTTCGGCTACATGAATATGCACACCTACATCAAGTTCAGAGGCAAGTTGAGCAGCAGACTCAAGAGTTTCTTCGCTGCAGGTAAAAGCAGCATGAACTCCTACCATGCCATGCCCGCCATTCTTCAAATATCTTTCATTCTCGGCTAACCCACGTTTTGCGCCTTCAGGCCCATGCCGATCGGTCACGCCATATGCGCAGTTCACTCGGACTCCTACTTCGGCGCAAGCTTCAGCAATTACAGAAAGTGAACCTTCTATTGCTGTCGGCGATTCGTGGTGGTCAATGATGGCAGTCGTTCCTTGCTCTAGTGCTTCTAAAGCCCCAAGCTTTGCTGACCAATGAAGTATTTCTAAATCCAAAGCTTGGTCAAGTCGCCACCAAACTGTCTCCAAAATTTCCGTGAACCCTTTAGCAGTGTAGGGCGGAGGGGGCATTCCACGAGCTAGCGATGAATAAAGGTGATGATGAGCACACACAAGCCCTGGAGTGGTGTTCATCTAACTTCCATCCCAGTCCGACCATTGTTCTTGTTGATTGGTTTCTGTTAATGGCAGAATACTGCGCCATTCCCCATCATGTTTTTTTAGTGCGGCAGCCACAGCTCCAGCAGTTGGTACCAAACCGATTTCTCCAACACCTTTAATGCCATATGGAGCGTTTGGCTGAGGGGACTCAACAAGTCGAACATCCACTTTTGGCATACCGCTGGGTCTAATAATTCCTAATTTGCGAAGAGTGTTGTTCACTGGGTACGAGTTCTCATCAACTGGAAATCCTTCAGTTAAGGCATAACCCAGACCCATATGCACTGCGCCTTGGACCTGCCCCTCGCATAACACAGGATTAACTGCTCTTCCAACATCGTGTGCTGCTATTACTTCCTCCACGTCTCCTGTATCGGGGTCTATAACAACGACTTGTGCGGCATATCCAAATGTTGAGTGAATAATAGGATTTTCCACACCATCATTGAGAGAGTTGGTCCAATCGACCCGATACTCACCAAGGTAATCAACACCAATTCTGCAACCATCTTCAAGAGCTACCTGACATGCATCTGCTACTGCCCCAGCCCCCATTAGCGTTCCTCGACTTCCAGTGGTCTGACCAGCTCCCATTTCTCTTGTAGTGTCCACAATCACCTCAATGCGTGAAGGGTCTATCTTGAGTTCTTCTACAGCGACTTGTTGCGCCACAGTATGAATGCCTTGACCCATCTCTGTCCAGCAATGCCGGACTTCAACCTGTCCATCGTCCCGAAAATGAATAACCGCTTGTGCGATTTCTTTGAATCCATTTCCAAGTCCAGAGTTTTTGAGACCTAAACCAATTCCTACTGCCTTGCCTTTCGCTATTGCCTGTTCATAGGATTCTTTGACTTCGTCTAAGCAGGCTTGAGCGCCAAGACACCCATCATCCATTATTTGTCCGGGGCCCCAAACTACTCCTGGGCTAATAACATTTCGGTTGCGCATCTCCCAACCACTTATGCCAACTTTTTCCGCTAATCGATCAATAACGCCTTCCATAGCGAATTGTGCTTGATTAGCTCCGAAACCACGAAAGGCCCCGCAGACCGGATTGTTTGTGCGTACTGCAGTTGCTTCAACATCTATATTTGGAACTACGTAAGGGCCACTTGCATGTCCTGCTGCTCGCTCCAATACTTTCATCCCAACCGATGCATACGGCCCTGAGTCACCAATCATTCTCACCCAAAGCGCTTGTAGTCGTCCTTGACTATCGCATCCAGCCTTGTACGCCATTCTTATAGGGTGGCGTTTGGCGTGTATGAGGAAAGATTCTTCGCGAGAAAGAGTGCATCTGACAGGAGCTTTCAAAATCCACGCTGCCAAGGCTGTTTGCGCCTGATTTGACATATCTTCTTTACCGCCAAACGCTCCCCCGTTGGAGACAAGTTCGACAGTTATATCCGTCGTTTCAATATCTAACACTGAAGCAATTTGATTGCGATCATCCCAAATTCCTTGACCACCAGACCAGACATAGAGTTTTCCTTCTCCGTCTGGGGTTGCCAAAGTTGACTCTGGTTCTAAGAACGCATGCTCGATACGTTGCGTTTGGAATACTTCCTCTACTACATGTTCTGAATTTGCGATTGCTTCTTCAACATCGCCTCTTGTATATGTAGAGACCGACAATATGTTTCCATCAAGTCCCCAAACAGCGTCTTCGTCAGATTCTGCAGCTACCACCGGGTCATTAAATACTCTTAATGGGGTGTACTCAACTTTTACTAAAGTCGCGGCATGACGTGCGGTTTCTCGGTCCGCCGCCACAACAAAAGCAATGACATCACCTAAGTACGAGGTTCGTCCCCCTTCAGGTATGAAGACCGGCCAATCGGTATGGATGATGCCTACTCGAAGTTCACCAGGTACATCTGCTGCTGTGAAAACTTGATGAACCCCTTCTATTTTTTCTGCTTCGGTTGTGTCAATTTTCAGAACTTCAGCCCTTGCATGACTTGCAAGATGGACTGCTCCATGTAATAAACCCTCAGGTTTCAAATCATCAATATAAGGGCGATCTCCTAATGCGAGTTCTTCAGCCTCGTATTTCCGATTACAACTCCCGATACCACCAACTGGAGTCTCTTTCGGGATTTCTTTTGCTGCGATAGATTCAACTGCCTCTAAAATTTTTGTATACCCAGTGCATCGACACAGATGAGCACCAAGGTGACGCTCCAAGTCATTCCGAGTGAGGGCTTCCGCTTTTTTATCAACTAAAGCCTTAGCGCGCACCACAATACCTGGGATGCAGAATCCGCATTGAAGCGCCCCATGAGCAGCGAACGCTGACGCATATCGTTCTCGTTCTTCTTCTTCTATACCTTCTAATGTCAATACAGAAGTATCCTCAATACGCTCCATTGACATTTGACAAGCAACTCTGGCTTTGCCATCAATAAGAACTGTGCAGCAGCCACATTGTCCCGAGGGAGAACACCCATCTTTAGGAGAAAGAATGTTTAATTCTTCTCTTAGCGCCGATAAGAGGTGCGGATGTTCCCCTTTAACTGTTACTGAGTCTCCATTTAAATTGAATGTGGTCATGTGAAACTAGCTTTCCTTAATTGTCTCAGGGATTTCGACCCCGGTTTGGCTAGTGATACGTGTGTAAATTTCTGGACGGCGATATCGAGAAAAGTTGAAAAGGGTTTCTTTATAGTCAGCACATAGGTCAAGATCACATTCAGCGACGACCAGTTCATCTTCAACCGTGGAACAGAGTGCTTTTATTTCACCAGAAGGTCCAATAATTGCGCTTTCTCCTAATAGGTCGCATCCTTCTTCTTCTCCTGCTTTGGCTACTCCCACTACCCACATGCCGTTCTGATAAGCGCCTGCCTGTAAAACTAAATGATTATGGAATCCTTGTAGACGATCTTGATTCGGATCTGGCGCATAATGTACGGGGGTGTTGTAACCAATTAGTACCATTTCGCAGCCTTGTAAACTCAAGACTCGATAAGTTTCTGGCCAGCGTCGATCATTGCAGATAGCCATGCCCATTATTCCGCCAAATGCGGCGTGTACTTCAAACCCTGGGCCTGGGTCAAAGTAATACCGTTCGAGGTGTTGAAACGCCCTCCATGGTTCGTGCTCTTCATGTCCTGGCAAGTGAACTTTACGATAGTGAGCAATGATATTTCCTGCTTTATCAACGAGTACAGAGGTGTTGAAGTGCTCTCCGTTAGGAGTGAGTTCTGCATAACCAAGATGAAATCCAACTCCTAGTCTTTTTGCTTCATCAAAAAGAGGTTGTGTCTCCAGACTAGGCATTTCTTTTTCGAAGTAATGGTCAAATTCTTTCTTGTCGTCCACATACCATCGTGGGAAAAATGTTGTGAGAGCTAGCTCTGGAAAAACCACTAGGTCGCAACCGGCTTGACTTCCTTCACGTAGTAAATTAATGAGCCTTTCAACTACTTCGTTTCGAGAATCTGTTTCTTGTATTGGCCCAGTTTGTGCCGCGCCAACGGTTACTATCCGACTCACTGCTCAGCTCCTGGTAGATCTTTGGCATCAAGAGCCAATATTGATTGCAATAAGACATTGGCCCCTGCTATCAAGTCTTCTCGGTCTGTATGTTCTGATGGATTATGACTAATGCCGTTTTGGCTTGGTACAAATATCATTCCAGTTGGACATACTCTTGCGAGCATCTGAGCATCATGCCCTGCTCCTGAAGGCATCGTCATCGAAGAGTGACCTAATTGAGAACAGGTTTCGGAAATAATGTCCACGACTTCTGTGTCAAACACGACGGGCTCGAAGCGAGCGAGTGACCGTGAATCAATGATGACACCCTCAGATTCTTCTAGAGAGTTAATACATGATTTCATTTGGTTCTCTGCATCGACTAATAAAGACTCGTCTGTATTTCGTAGATCTACTGTCAATTTTGCTTCTCGTGCTACAACGTTGACTAGATCTGGCTGAAATTGCATTCTTCCTACAGTTGCCACTTGCCGGCCACCCATACGTTCAGTGATGTCTCTGGCTTCTGTGGTTATTCGAGCTGCAACGTAACCTGCGTCGTGTCTCAAGTGCATCGGGGTAGTTCCGGCATGGTTGGACTGACCTTTGATGGAATATTCAGTCCATGATATTCCTTGCACTCCTGTAACTGTTCCGATGATGATGCCTTCATCTTCCAATAACGGGCCTTGTTCTATGTGCAACTCAATAAAAGCTCGTGGGGGTATCCCAGGGCATGGAGCTGCGCCTCGGTATCCGATCCGATCAAGTTCTTCTCCGAGTATGGCTCCATCAATACCTTCTACTTCTAGCGCTTGTTCTAGTGCTAGTCCCCCGACGTACACCAAACTGCCGAGCATGTCTGGCGGGAACCGAGCCCCTTCTTCATCAGTGAAAAATGCAACGCCCACGGGGTACCGAGTAGATACGTCATTCTCTACGAGCGTTTCAATCATTTCAATTCCCGCAAGAACTCCAAGATTTCCGTCGTAACGTCCTCCTGTAGCGACTGTGTCTATATGACTGCCGGTGAGAGTTGGTGGCCCATCTAGAAGCCCTGGTCGAGTGGCAATAACATTTCCAATACCATCAATTGTTATTTCGAGACCAAGATCTTTCATCCAAGTCACAACTAGATCGCGTCCATCTCGATCTTCATCGGTAAGAGCCAGACGGCAGGATCCAGTGTCTTCATGTGGTCCAATAGTTGCCAGATCCTCAATGCGTTGCATCAAGCGGTCTCCATTAATTCTTAGTGATTGGGAATCCGTCATGACAACTCCTCAACCGAAACTATGTCGGTAAGTCGCACAGGGACACGTGGAAGTTCAAGGTTCGTCGCCTCGCGTATAGCCGCCACAACCGCAGCAGTTGAAGATATAGAAGGAGGTTCTCCAATACCTTTTGCCCCAAATGGTGCCCCAGGTTCTGGTTGTTCAATAATTGCTGCTATTTCAACTGGAGGCATGTCTAGAGCTGTGGGAATTAGATAGTCAGTAAAAGACGCATTTCGAATATTTCCATCAGTAACAAGGACTTCTTCCATGACTGCTAGCCCTACACCTTGTGCTGCTCCCCCCTCTAGTTGTCCTATTGCTTGCAAAGGATTGAGCAATCGGCCCACATCTTGCGAAGTGACTAATTCCACTACTTTTACTAGACCAAGCTCTGGGTCAACATCAACCACTGCCCGGTGAGCGGCAAACGCGAACGATACGTGTGCGTCTCCTTGCCCATCTTCATCTAACGGAAAGGTTGGAGCATGCCTATATTCGACTCTGGCCTCTAGTGGGTTCTCCGAGGCTTCATCAATGTTTATAGAAAAGTCTCCGTTAAGCGAAAGAGCTTGGCCTTCTACAAGAACTAAATCATCAACGCTTACTTTATGTTCTTCTGCCAGCCTTTGCAGTAACTGTAGACGTACCTCTTCGCAAGCTTTTTGTACGGCTCCACCTGACATCCATGTCTGTCGACTAGCTGAAGTGGATCCAGCTGAGCCTACTGTTTCAGTTGCAGCAGGAGCTAAAACAACTTCTTCCACCCCAAGAATTTCTCGAGTGATTTGTTGGGCTAATGTTACGAATCCTTGTCCGACTTCTGCACAAGCACAGGTAATGGTTGCCACTCCATTTTCTAAGTGGCACACAGCTGAGCTGAAGTCATCAAAGCCTTCTGAGAACATCAAGTTCTTAAATCCGACTGCTATAGCCTCTCCGCGAGAAATATGTTCCGGGTCTGCAGTGCGTCCTGCCCCGCCTGGTAGGGACATCAGATCTGAAGATTCTTGGTAGGAAGGAACATGTTCTGCGCAAGTTCGAATCACCTCTGCTACTGGAGCTGTCCCTGTAATGGTCTGACCGGTAAGTAATTGATCTCCTGTTTTTAATGCGTTCTTTAGGCGTATTTCCACTGGATCTATATTCAGAGCTGTAGCTAGTTTGTCCATTTGTGCTTCATGGCCCATACAGGTCTGCACAGCCCCAAAACCTCGCATCGCTCCGCAAGGCGGATTGTTTGTTCTGACCACTATTCCTTCAATGTTTGCATTAGGAATTCGGTAGGGACCTGCAGCGAAACATGCCGCATTAGCTATTACTGCTCCACTTGAAGACGCATAAGCCCCTCCATCAAGTAAGACTCGAGCCTCAACCCTTACAAGATTCCCTTCTCTGTCTGCATGATGTCGATACCACATCTTGGCCGGATGACGGTGAACATGACCGTGGAAGGACTCTTCTCGAGAGTAAACCATCTTGACTGGTCTATTTGTTCTCATTGCGAGCATGCATAGATGGACATGAAGACTAAGGTCTTCACGAGCGCCGAAAGCCCCGCCCACTCCCGCCAAAGTAATGCGAACATCTTCTTCTCTCATCCCTAGACAAGAGGCAACCTGTCTCCGGTCTGCATGTAACCATTGAGTTGATACGTATAGATCAACTCCTCCGTCTTCTCCTGGCACTGCGAGTCCTGATTCGGGTCCAAGAAAGGCCTGGTCCTGCATACCTACCTCATAGACGCCTTCGACCTGCACATCACCTTGTATTTCTTGATCTCCATGCCGAAGATTAATTTTGCGAAATACATTTCCGTCTGGATGTATATGCCCTACTGACTCTGCTGTCTCCGGGTCGGTCAATGGAACCATTTCCTCATATTCAACTTTAATCGCAGCAAGTGCTCGTCGAACGATCTCAGGGTGGTCCGCAGCAACTATGGCTACCGGTTCTCCTTCATACCTAACCACTTCCGCTGCCATAACTGGCTGATCAGCATGTTCTAAGCCGTACACTGCCTCTCCTGGTACATCCTCATGTGTAAGCACTGTATGCACCCCATCAATAAGTAGCGCTTCGGTGATATCTAATTTGTTGATGCGAGCTGCAGGGTAAGGGGAACGTAATGTGCCTCCCCAAAGCATTTTCTCATGCCAGAGATCACTAGAAAAAGCGAAAGTTCCTTTCACCTTTGGTATGCCGTCCGGGCGTGGGGCAGAATCTCCTATTCGAGAACTTGAAGTAGGTGTTTCTGTCTTTACATCACTCATGGTTTTCTCCCCTTCGGGAAGCTGCCGCCATTTGTACTGCCTCAAGAATCCGTCCATATCCGGTACATCTGCACAAGTTCCCACTTATCGCTTCCCGTACGGTTAAATCATCAGGGTTTTCATTTTTTTCTAAAAGGTGGTCAATGGTGACTAGTAAACCTGGAGTACAGAATCCGCATTGAACTGCTCCTGCGTCTATAAAAGCCTGCTGAACATCACCTAACTCTCCTTCAGCAGAAAGACCTTCGATAGTGGTGATTTCTTGTTCTACAGCTGAGCCTGCCAGAACTAGGCAGCTACATACGACTTCTTCGCCTATTCGAACCGAGCACGATCCGCACTCTCCTTCTTCACAAGCATTCTTTGCTCCAGGAAAACCCAAACGTTCCCTTAAAACCCAGAGCAAACTTTCACCCGCCCAAGAATCAGCAACTTGATGATCCTCTCCATTTACATTAAGAGTGTAAAAATCATTACTCATGAGTGGTCCTCACTGAAAATTCTGCATGCCGCGCGACGAGACAAAATTTTAATTGCATGACGACGATATGCCGCTGATCCACGATGATCATCTATAGGTTGTGCTGCATCTGCGCACAATGAAGCAAAAGCTTCTAGAACCTCAGAACTGACTTCATTTTTTTCCCAATTCACACCATTAGAAAGAAGATTTTCAGCCTCCGTGGGGCGAATTGGAACCGGACCGACAGTACCTAAACAACTTCGAACTTGATTTTCTTTCACATCTGAAAGAAGAGTGAAGGACGCAACTGAAATCACCATTGCATTACGTGGTCCGATTTTGCAAAATTCTTGAGGGCCTTCAAGAACAGGAACACTAATTTTTTCAATCAACTCCCCCGGTTGAAGGGCATTCTGTTTAACTCCGACAACAAATTGATTTATCGGCAATTTACGAATTCCAGCTGATGACCGAATCGTCAATACCGCTTCCAAAGCAAAGAGAGTTGGCAAAGTGTCTCCTGCAGGTGATGAGGTCCCCAAATTTCCACCTATCGTTCCGGCATTTCGTATTTGAGGAGATCCAACCGTTCTTGACGCTTGAGCCAAAGCAGGCACCATTGAAGAAATTTCTTTGCCCATCATCTCTGAATAAGTAACGCCAGCACCGAGATGAAGCCAATCGCCTTCCCTGCTCCATCCTTGAAGTTCTGGCACACGGCCGATCGCTACAACTTGGTCTACAGACAGGGACCCTTTATTTACTTGAACCATTACATCTGTCCCGCCAGCCAGAATTAAGGCTTCTGGACATTCCTCTAAAGCTGCTAAAGCATGATCAAGCGAACGCGCGACAGTAACTGGCATAAGTATTAATGCTGCCGGTATTTCAACATTTTGTCAACTTTCATAAATGCGATACTGTTAAAAATGTGACTTCGCATGACCATCCGCTTCTGAAAACCCTAGCGCCTTTCGCTGAAGCGATTGGAGCACTGTTACTTCTGCCAAATGAAGTAACAGAAACTGACTTCCCTCTATTTTGGAATGATGAGATAGTTGGCGGACTCCGAAGGCCTGATCTGAATCAAGCTTTAGGTCATCTTCTCCAAACCGTTGAACAAGAAATCGGTACTTCTCGTGAAAATATGACTCGATTAGAGAAGCAGCAAGCCGTAACTCTCTTAAATGAGTGGGGGGCGTTTACTCTTCGTAAATCAGTTGAAGATGTAGCCGAGGCTCTTAGCGTTAGCCGATTCACTATTTACAACTACTTAGAACTTTCAGAACAAAACTAAATCAAGCATCAAGCGCTTTATGTGAAGCGGAGTCAAGATCTACAACTGGCGGTTCTGTTGACCACGGAAAGTTGATCCAAAGATCTGTGTGTTTCCAAACATAATCACAGTCAACTACTGATTGAGGCTTCTGATAGAGAACTGCTGAACGAATTTCAGCCACTTGGTCTTTGGCCGTATCGTGAACCAATTTCAAAGTATGTCCAGTGTCGGCTACATCGTCAGCTATCAAAACTTTTGCATCGTCAAGATTGACCCAGTCGACATAAGGAGGAAGTACGACGGGTAAATCTAAACGCTCATCTACCGCCGTGTAGTACTCAACATTAATTACATAAAGATTCTTTACCGCGAGAGCATAACCAAGCGAACCTGCTACAAACATTCCTCCTCGGACTATTGCCAAGATCATGTCCGGCTGGTAACCATCATCTGCAATAGTCTGAGCAAGTTGTCTCACCGCAGTACCATATTTAACCCAGTCCATTTCTTCGCGTTCTTCCACGGCGTTGCTCCCTTCTTCTTGATCTATAAACTAGCCGGTCATCAGCACTAAGCCCATAACCGTATAGATAACCATAACCATGAGCATGGGATACTGGCTTTGTAGCGCAGTTCGCTTTGACCATAGTTCCACAGAACGATCGTGAGCGAACAAAACCCCTAGGAGATGCCCGCTAACAATTGACCCAATTTGCACCCATCCAATTACGGTGGTTGAAACTACAGTCCAATTAATTGCATGATCAGCTGTACCGAATATGTTCCATCCCTGCCCATAAGGATCGGAAAGTAATATTTTGAATGCTTGACCTTCAAGAATCAACAAAGAGAAATAATGTGCGACGTCATACCCAATAAGAATCGGGATCAACGAACCTCCAAATATGAGTGCAAAATTTTGGTCACTAGTCAACCGAGACCCGATACGAGAAGCCTGATGATATGCAACACCAATAATTAACGCAACCCAAACCAATCCCAAGGTGTTCACCACAGTCAAGCCCCAGTCTGACTTTCCCACTGTTAAGTCCAGCCACCATCCAGTTCGTGACACACCATCAAATGCTGTACCTCCCAATGCAGCCAAAACAATTGCTATTAAAGGACCTGACATCTTCAAAGCTGAGATGCCTACAAATGGGAATCTCACTTTCAGTTGATTCTTTTCATCGCGAAAAAGAGGCGAAATGGCTGCAATAAGTTGAAATAGAACTCCAAAACCTTCAGCTTTCCTTGCTTCGTCCCAGCCCCATCGCCAAGCCGCCGCCAACAAGGAAGCGGTATAAACCAAAATGCTCCACCCAAGAATACGAGGACTCGATCCGTCATGATAAGCAAGTTCTAACCAATGAAAAATTGTGATCGGGATTAGTGCAGCCCATCCGGAAGCAAGCCACTTGGGAACAGGACGTGTTGCTGCGGTGCGGTTTTTGTCCACTAATTTTCCTAAAGTTTCCCACGGGCTAACCGTTTTCCAAAAAGGGCCGAAAATAGCGGAAAAGATAGCTACCCCGACCCAAAAAATAATGAACACAGTTGTCGGAGCAATATTGGCGACCGTATTGTCAGGTCCAATAAAACAAGCAGTGAGTACAACGAAGAAGAGTGCTAGTGCTACCAGTCGAGCGATTGCTGCAATAACCTGACTGGTCTTCGCTAATTTTGAAATTAGATGTCCGCTCAATAGTTTTGGGAATCTTGGTTGATGCCAAAGTAAACCAAGTGCAGCAAACGAGAGTAACAGTGCCATTGCCCCGCTCCATGCTGCAATCCATTCTGAAATTGGAAGGTCGCTTCGCCCTCCTACCCCATGAGCAAATAGCGAATTAAAGATAAGGGCCACTAGGAAACTTCAAGTGCAAGAATTTGATAACCGGCTTCATGAAGTTCTCCTTCAAAAACGCCTGGAATGTCTGCTTGGAATTGCAGTGTTTCGGGCTGGCCAGCGGTGAGGGAAACCTCAAGGTCATATACATGAAGATGGAACATGTCGTCTTCATCTGACAACAAAGTAACGCTTACTTGCTCTCCAACGTCTACGGTTACCCTTTGGAGGCCATCAACAACTGTTCCATTTTTTACTTCTACAGTTATTCCTTTATCCACTTCAGGGGCTTCTTCGCCTTCTTTGATTTCTATAGAGATTGAGTCAGATATAGTTTTCCCGTCAACGTGATACTCGCGATGATCATTCGTGGATATAGCCACTCGGAAGTTATGTTGACCTTTTGTGAGATCAGTAATGACATAGCTTGATTCATGAAGCATCGCAACCGAAACACCGTCTACATATAAGTGCAGGTGTCCTTGGCCTAATTCATGCTCTGAAGGTGGATTTATTGGAACTAGTTCAAGATCTTCAACCGCGAAGTTCAAATTTACTTCTCCGGTTTCTGTGGCTGTTCCAGAAATAGAAACTGTTGGCGGATCCGCTAATTGAGAAACATCAAGGTTGTTTCCATGGTCGTGATCATGGCTGTCATGGCTGTCATGGCTGTCATGGCTGTCATGGCTGTCACTATGATCCATAGCCATGCTTGTTGGTGAAGCGCCTTCACCAGTACTTGAAGAACAAGAAATTAATACAGCCACTATTAGTGCACAAAATATTTTTTTAGTTGCCTCAACCATGAGATCCCTCATATCTCCGCATGCTGTCTTATCCAAGTATGCATCGCAATTCCAGAGGCTACCCCAGCATTAATTGATCGTGTTGACCCATATTGTGAAATTGAGCACACCTTAATTACTGCTTCCCGTGCTTGATCTGAAAGCCCTGGGCCTTCTTGACCCAGTAACAGCACACACCTTTCTGGAAGTTCTGTTTTCTCAATAGCAACAGACCCTGGAAGATTGTCAATCCCAATTATTGGAAGTTCTTGATCATCCGCCCAAGAAAGTAAGTCCTCAATCGTGGGATGGTGACTCACATGCTGGTACCTATCAGTCACCATCGCACCTCGACGATTCCA
>Ga0315321_10001276_pt1 | contig 19362 bp, 16 predicted proteins | sample M180m21515metaG_FD_203464 | JGI IMG/M metagenome (GOLD analysis project Ga0315321, IMG submission 203464) | Ammonia-oxidizing marine archaeal communities from Monterey Bay, California, United States - M1 80m 21515 | ecosystem: Environmental > Aquatic > Marine > Intertidal zone | place: USA...
ATCGTACGGTGGGCACCATTCTGAGCAACGAGGTTGCCAAGCGATACGGTCAGCAAGGTCTGCCTGACGATACCATTCGCATTGAATTGACTGGATCCGCAGGGCAGAGTCTGGGTGCGTTTTTGTCCCATGGGATCACCATCAATCTGGAGGGTGATGCGAATGACTATGTCGGCAAGGGTTTGAGCGGCGGACGACTTGTTGTCTATCCACCGGTGGATAGCAGTTTTACGGCTCACGAGAATATCCTGATTGGCAATGTTTGTTTGTACGGAGCAACTGGTGGAGAAGCGTTTTTCCGTGGACGGGCAGCGGAACGTTTCTGCGTCCGTAATAGTGGTGCCCGAACCGTGATTGAAGGGGTTGGTGATCACGGTTGTGAGTACATGACTGGCGGACGTGTCGTGGTGCTTGGGCCGACCGGAAGGAACTTTGCTGCAGGGATGTCCGGGGGCATTGCCTACATTTGGGATCGTGATGGTGATTTCAATCTCAATTGCAATCTGGCAACGGTGGAATTGGAAGCGATCACCGATGCGGAGGAAGAGGCAGACATTCAGTCGTTGATCAAGCGTCACGCTGAACTGACCGGAAGTACTGTTGCTGCAGAAGCATTGGCCAACTGGTCTCACTTCATCGCTCAGTGCATCAAAGTGATGCCAACGGATTACAAACGCGTTTTGAATGAATTGAAAGCACAAGCGGCCGCGAACGCTTGATGTTTAGTAACTGATATTTGACGCCCATTGTTTTGATGAATGGGCCGCAATCGTTTTTAAAGCATTTATAAAATCATCGACCTTCACTGAAGGAGAACAGCACATGGGTAAGCCAACAGGTTTTAAAGAGTTCGATCGCAAGAAAGTGCCGTGGCGACTGCCAGTTGTGCGGATCAATGATTACGACGAAATTTATACTGAGCCACGTGTGGAACACCTGCAGGATCAGGGAGCACGTTGCATGGACTGTGGCGTTCCATTCTGCCAGTCCACGACTGGGTGTCCTATCGATAACTTGATTCCTGAGTGGAATGACCTCGTCTATAACAATCGTTGGAAAGAAGCCAGCGAGCGGCTGCACAAAACGAATAATTTTCCGGAGTTTACTGGGCGAACCTGCCCCGCCCCATGCGAGGGATCGTGTGTGCTTGGAATCACGAATCCACCGGTGACGATCAAGAATATTGAAAATGCAATCGTTGATCGTGCATGGTCAGAAGGATGGATCAAGCCAACGCCGCCTGCCAGTCGAACCGGGAAGTCGGTGGCTATTGTGGGAAGCGGACCAGCTGGATTATCAGCCGCGGATCAACTCAATAAGGTTGGTCACAACGTCACTGTCTATGAGCGGGCCGATCGAATAGGTGGCTTGTTGCAGTATGGTATTCCGAATATGAAGCTGTCCAAGCAGGCGGTGCAGCGTCGTGTTGACAAAATGACCAAAGAGGGAATCAAGTTTGTTACCGGTGCTAACATTGGCAAAGACATCTCACCAAGCGATTTGCAGCAGGACTTTGATGCTGTGTTGTTTGCTTGTGGCGCTACGAAGCCTCGTGACTTGCCGTTACCTAACCGGGAAGCGGATGGTGTTGCTTTTGCAATGGATTTCCTCACCGGAAACACGAAGCAGATGGTTCATGGTGACGCCAATAGTGAAAAATTCATCAGTGCAGAAGGCAAGGATGTGATTGTGATCGGCGGCGGTGATACCGGTACTGACTGCATTGGAACCAGCATCCGTCATGGCTGCCGAAGCGTGGTTAATTTTGAATTGTTGCCAAAACCTCCCGAGGAGCGATCCGACGATAACCCATGGCCGGAATGGCCACGCATTTTTCGTGTCGATTATGGCCACGAAGAAGCTAGCGCCAAATTTGGGCATGATCCTCGTCAGTACCAACTGCTCAGTAAAGAGTATCTTCTCGATGATGCGGGTAAGCTTCGTGGGATCAAGACCGTTCAAGTCGAATGGGCTAAGAAGGATGATGGTGGCTGGGCGATGAGCGAGGTTGAAGGTTCCGAGAAAGAATGGCCTGCACAGTTGATCCTGCTGGCGATGGGGTTCCTTGGACCCGAATCGTACGTGGCTGAAGCCGCAGGCTTGGAAGTCGACTCTCGCAGCAATTTTAAAGCCGAGCACGGCCACTTTGCGACCAATGTTGACGGTGTCTTTGCTGCCGGTGACTGTCGTCGAGGCCAAAGCCTTGTGGTTTGGGCGATAAACGAAGGTCGAGGTGCAGCCCGCGCGATCGATATTTATCTGCAAGGCTACAGCGATCTCCCTGCTCCTGGCCAAACCTTGGGCACCTCAATGGAAGTGGCTGCTTCCTGAGGGGCTGAGGCCGGTACATGCTGGTAGTTTTGGCTAGCAAATTTGCGTGCTCTGCCATCGAAGCTTCTTCATCTAGCCCACCCCTGGTCGGGTGGGCTTTTTTTGTCCTTCCCCATTTTTTCTGGCAGTGACGCTGCTTGGCAAGGCCCTCATGGTTGGTGCTGAAACCGACCTAGGGCGTGAAACACGCGTTCTCTCGATTTATTACAACGCAGACGCGAAGCTGACATTGACATCACCTGAGCTGGCGTCTTACCGTCCGAAAGTGCGGTGGAGTTGCGATAATCTACGTCGACTCTACCGATTTTGTGGATTCGTTCAACGCTGGGTGCCGATGACTCCGATCGAGGTAGTCCGGAATTCATGTGTCATAGGTTGGCAGGATGCTTAGAAATACCAAACGAACAATTGTAGTTGTCACCACCTGTACGCTCGCAGGTATGGTCTCATCAGGATGCTCCATGTCGGGGCGAAATCTGCTCACACTGCAGAAGAAGGACCCACCTGCCGAGGTTTTGGCCGAGAGTGGTCCCACCTCGAGTTTTCCAGTCCCACCAAGCTCGCAGGTGACTCCCAACGCGATTGCTTCTGTGGCTGGCGGCACCGCTGCTCCCGCAGCAAGCACACCGCTGCCCTCATCGCAGCCAGGTCAGTTTGCTGGACTCAGTGCATCTCCGGGATACTCCGCGTCGCCATCGCCAACTGCCCCCAATTTGGCAGCAGCACAGGCGAATGGTCTCTACGGTAATGCCGCAACTCAATCAGTGGGCTTTCAGTCACCCGCGTCAAAGCCCAGCGGCTACACGTTCGGGAATAAGGCATTGACGCCGAAGGCCGAAGAGACAGGAACTGCCTTCGCCATGTCAGACTTGGCGACACAGGCCCCAGCAGTATCAGCAACTGCCAGTACTGGCTTCGCTGTTCCAGAAACCTCGTTTGCAAAACCTGCATCCACTGGTTACCCAACGCCACCTGCAATTCCGCAGGGAGGTTTTACATTCCCCACCAGTGGCACAGCTGCCGCAGCGATCACTCCACCCAAATCGAATATCAACGGTTTTGATAGACCTGCACCCGCTGCGGCACCCGGAGAGATTCTTCCACCCGCAGCGACTTCGCCAGCATTCTCAACTGCAAGCACGGCATTGGAAGCGGCGACACCATCCGCAGTCCTTCCACCAGCTTCCTCAGGCGGGACGCCAGGAGTTAGCGGTTACACGCCAGGCAGCACCGGTTCCGCAACGGGGTACCCAAGCGGAACAGAAGCACCTGCAACTCGCGGTTCGATTTATCGATAATCCGAATGCAGCCATGCGTGTTGCTCACCAACAGATTTGGTTCGCATCAAAGATCGGACCTTCGACGCAGGTCCGTTTGTAGTCCCATTCTTCGGGACCATCTTGACGGACTTGAGCAACGCAGGAAAAGCAGATGCCGATGCCGCAGGCCATTGGCGTCTCCATGCTGACTTGGCAGTCGATATCGACTGCCTGACATGCTTCAGCGACCTTCTCCATCATGATCTCTGGGCCACAGGTAACCACGCGGATTGTTTCCCCTGAATCGGCAAGCTCAGCCAAACGATCACGAAGCACGTCTGGGACAAGTTTTTGTTGTCCTTTTGATCCATCGTCGGTGCACAGCGTGACCTGAAAGCCGGCCTTCTCAAAGTCGCTCACGCCAGCAAGTAAGCTCGAACGACGGGCTCCATAAATAAACTCGACAGCAGGTGCCCAGTTATTCTTTCTTGTCTCGTCACCGAAGTCCTGTAGACCCATTGCTTCCTTTCCCAGAAGCAGCATGGGTGTTTGCCCAATGCCTCCTGAAACCATGATCAGGCGATCGCAGGGTCGATTGGCGAATCCGTTGCCCAGAGGCCCCCAGAGGGTGACTTTTGTGCCCAGCGGAGATTCTGCCAAAGCGGTCGTGAATGTGCCCTTTCTGAGGTACACGAGATCGATCCACGTCGGGTTGCCCGAGTCGTCAGAAATAACGTCGTAAACAGCGAGAGCGCGGCCGATGAGCGGAGCATTGGTACTCGCTAAACGCACCATGACAAATTGCCCTGGCACCAGTGCCTGGGCAAGTGCTTCCGCGGCGACGCGGATCAGTAAGGTTCCCTCACCAATTTGATCGTTCCGTTCCAGTGGTGCACTGATCTGGTGCATGGAGTCGGCGTAGTAGTCGGCATGCAGTTTTGACATCTATTTCCTGCGTTTTCGATTAGGACCAGATTTCTTTTGATTGCCTGTTTTTTTCTTTGCAACACGAGTTCGTCCGGCACCACGCCGGCTGTTGTCGCGACCCGTCGAAGTGGCTTCGGAGCTACCGCTGGTTGTTCGCTTTGTTGTCCTGCGTTTCTTCAAACCACCACGTTTTACCGATGGTTTTTTTGCTGTTTTCGAGTTTCGACCTTTCGGGTTTGACCGACTGGTTTTTCGTTTTGTACCGCTACGAGATGATCTTGTTTCAACTGAATCAGCATCTCCACCAATCACGGCTCCTGCAGTCGTGCCCTGCTCTGTGGAAAAATTGAATTCGACGTTTTGCTTGCGAGATTTTGGTCCTGTGGCCGCTTTCTTGGCTCCCCGTCGTTGGACAGGTGCAGATTTTGGAGTCGCCTTTTTTGTTGCCCCTTTTCTGGATGTTCCTTGTTTAGCTGTTCCAGCACGTGGATTTCCAGCACGCGGGGAGCTTCGTTTTCCGCGACCGCGTGTCGCGCTCTCCTCTGCAGCGGTTTCAGTTGCGGCCCAAAGTTTTTCGACTTCCTGTGACGTCACAACACGGTAGGCTCCCGGCGGGACATCCCCCAATCGCAATGGCCCCACCGCGATGCGTCGCAGGGTTTGAACCTTGTGTCCGAGGCGGGCGAGGATTCGTCGGATTTCACGATTCTTGCCCTCACGCAGCACTATCTCCAGCTCTGTCGCGCGACTGCGCGACTTGAGCAGTTTCGCACCTTCGACTTGAACGAAACCTTCGGCGATGTGGATACCCTTGCGCATTTGCCGCATGGTTTCCGTTTCGACTTTACCCGCTACGGTGACTCGATAGACCTTTCGGACACCGAACTTTGGGTGGGTGAGCCGCTGTGCAAGTTCACCATCATTGGTGAGCAGGATCAGTCCTTCACTGCTTCGGTCCAGCCTACCAACTGGGAACACACGTTCATCTGGAGGTACGAGGTCAACGACACGCGGGCGGCCTTGTGGATCACGATTGGTTGTGACCACGCCAACCGGCTTGTTGACGGCGTAATAAACGGGCTTTTGTTTCTTAAGCAGTACACCGTCGACACGTATTTTCTGAACGGAGCTGTCAACGGTCGAACCAAGTTTGGTGACGATCTGTCCATCGACATCAACACGACCTGCTTCAATCAATTCCTCACATTGCCTGCGGCTTCCAAAGCCTGCAGAGGCTAGAAAACGCTGCAGGCGTTGGGACGAATCTGCCACCTGCGACGAACGCCGGCCTCGCTTTTTCGATGCTGAACGCTTTGAAGGAGATCGCTTGGATGCGGACTTTTTTGGCATGGAGCTGCCTGAGAGTTTGAATGGAATCCCACAACCTACCAAACCGAGGCTTCTTTGTGATGCAGGCTTCTGAGTGATCCACGGCTAGATGGGAATGGCACAGCTTGTTTTTCTGCGTGCCGAACATCCTGAGCTTGCACTTTTCATGGGACTGACATGGCAGGCGGATCGTCGGTGGACTGCCTCCGAAGCGAGATCGGAGACCGGGTTCCGCCAGCACGGGCTAATTCGACGCTCTAGAGGGGCCGATTGCTAGTGGGTATTGGTGGCTGGCGATTAGACAGAGCCATGCGGGGATGGACAGAGCCATGCGGGGATGGACAGAGCCATGCGGGGATGGACAGAGCCATGCGGGGATGGACAGAGCCATGCAGGGATGTCGCCGCCGCAAGGCGAATGATGGGAATGCAAACGAGTATTGGATTCGCGGTAATCAGGCGATTCAACAGCAGCCATCCACCGTTGATTCCGCGTGGTAAGTGCATTCTTCCAGTTAACGACCTAGCCAAGGCATCGCATCGGGAATGAGTCGATTTCGCACAGGTTCTGCTAACGGCTGCTGGTAGCTTGGTGGGCGTGAGGCAGCGTCGTAGGGGCCAATGTCATTCTGGGGATATGGATCGTGCACCACTGCACTGGCTTGCTGCTTGTTGAGCGGGCCAGGAGGTGTGAAAAAGCCCTGAAACCCACGACATCCCATAGTGGACAGTAATGCGACCGTGAAAGCGGTACTCAGCAAGAGCCTGTTTCTGTTGCGAGCCATGATCGCGAATCCTTTCGAGTCAAGCGTGGGGGAGATTGGAGCGTACGAAGTTTTGAGTGCTGGAACCAAGAGGAATCCGATCCTCGCGGCAACAACGCTTCGTTTGACCCGAGTCAAGCGGGCTCCTCGTTGGACATCGTACTTCTCGTTGGTGTGCCTCAAGTCCCCGCCTAAACTCGCAGGCAAAATGTTTCACACCAGTTCCGATTGCCCCAATCATTCGTTTCACGCTGGTAAGTGCATTTCCATGACGGTGCTATTTTCGGCCGCCAGCACGTGGCAATTTTGCATTGCTGCTGGTAACAGCACGGTATCACCGGTAGAGAGGGCCATGATTTCCTCCCCAAAACGCAAGGTTGCTTTACCCTTCGGAATCGTCACGATGTGAAACTTCTCATCATGACCTGTATCCGCCTCTCCCTTTTCCAGCAAATTCAAAACGAATTTGTCGCAGGACACGATCGTCTGCCAGCCCTCGAGTTCAGGGTCACTGGTTTTTGCAGCTACGGGACCGCTGAAAAAATCAGTCACTTCTACACCCTGATCGATGTGCAAAGGGCGAGACTTTCCGTGTGAATCAGTGCGATTCCAATCGAAAAGTCTGAACGTGGTGTCGCTAGATTGTTGAATCTCAGCAACCAGCAGTCCGGCACCCAATGCGTGCACCGTCCCTGCAGGGATGAAAACGACATCTCCTTTTGAGGGATGAAATGAATGCAGAACATCCTCTGTCGTGCCGTTGTTGATGGCGTTTTCCAGGCTTGCTGAATCAACGCCCTTCTTCAGACCTGCGTAGATCAGGCTCTCGGGTGCGGCTGCGACGATGTACCATGCTTCCGTTTTTCCGAGGTCTGGTGTGGGCATTTTCAGCGCATATTCATCGCTGGGGTGGACTTGTACCGAAAGCACCCGATTGCAGTCCAGATATTTCAGGAGCAGTGGAAATGAATCCATGCCCGGTTTCTTGCCCAATAACCAGTCAGCGTCGCTCTGGATTAACTGCTTCAGCGTCTGGCCAGCTAGTGTGCCGTTTTGCACGACGCTCTGATCTTCTCCATGATCGACCACTTCCCAGCTTTCTGCATAGTCAGTAGCGGAGCCAATCGGTTTCTTTAAATGGTCACCCAAAAGTCGTCCACCCCAGATGGTTTGTTTCAAAACTGGTGCAAAAGTGAGTGGATATGGGGCCATTTCGCTACTTTGATCGATGTGAGGTTGACCTATGAATTTTAATATCGGCACGTAACGCAGGCGATGCCGTGTCGGGCTGCTACAATGAAGGTGGTAACTGGGAGCGTAAGCGAACGGGTCGGTTCAGGGCCTTCCTGTCCGACGCCACCGCGAATGGCTGCCAAGCCTGCCCCCTACCGACTGGTTTGAAGCTGTGAGGCATGGGTGACACTGCGTCACTGGAGTCACTACTGCGTGTATTGTAGTGACCTTTGCAGCCTTACCTCACCAGACAAGAATCCTATCCGTTTATTCGGATATCAGTCAGATCATCGCGGGATTGCGAATTTCCCTCCCCAAGTCTTATCGTATCCTTTCACCCTTCAAACCAAATACTGAGATTTGATTCGTGGAAAAGCTGTCGCGTCCCAAGGACGACCTGTTTGAAAATTCAACGATGACGTTCGGGGAACACCTCGAAGATCTGCGTCATTCTTTGTTTCGTGCCATGTTTTGGTTGGCTGGTGGCCTTCTAATCGGTCTCTTTTTTGCCAATGAAGTAGTGCGATTTGTGCAAATACCGCTCGAGGGTGCAATTGAGCAGTTCAATGCTGATCGAGATTTGTATCGGCTTGGCTATGATCCCTCGGATGAGTCGGTTCAGGGGTTGCATAAGTTCTTGGCGAAGAACGCCTTGGTGTGGGAAATCATTTACGAGGTTCCAGAAGAGTTTCAGTCACTAACGATGGATAAGTTTGTGCCCCGAGACGAATCAGCCGAGCAACCGGGTGAAACCGGAGAAGTGCCAGCATCTTCCGAGGGTGAGACTGGTGCAGATGCATCAGCATCCGAGGGCGTGGTCGATTCCGTTGAGATGGCAAAAATTCTTGACGCATTGCCGAAAAAGCTGGAGCCAAAAATCCAGCTCCGTGAGAACAAGACGAGTTTGAGTTCTCTGAAGATGGAAGAACCCTTCATGATCTGGGTCAAAGCTGGACTGATCGTTGGTGCGATCATTGGCTCACCTGGCATCTTCTATCATCTCTGGGCATTTGTCGCTGCTGGACTCCATGCCCACGAACGAAAATATGTTTACATCTATTTGCCAGTCAGTGTCACGCTGTTTATATCAGGCGTGATCCTGGCATTTTTTCTGGTTCTTCATTTTGTCCTGTCATTCCTGTTGGCGTTCAATGGCAGCATGGATGTAGCGGTCGAACCTCGCCTTTCCTACTACGTCAACTTTGTGCTTTTACTGCCGCTAGGATTTGGTATTGCCTTCCAGTTGCCGCTTGTCATGCTCTTCCTGCAGCGGATCGGCTTGTTTGAAACTCAGTCCTACATTGAGAGTTGGAAAGTTGCAGTGCTTGTGATCTTTTTCGTTGCGATGATTGTGACGCCTGCTGATGTGACCAGTATGATCGCGCTTGCGATACCACTGATCATCCTTTACGCGTTGGGTATTCTCATGTGCAAGTTCATTCCACGTGGCCGTGGTATGGGTAGTGATGCTTATGATCCAGCGTGATCGCGCAGCCGTTTTTCAATGATACATCCACGCCTGATGGTTTCTTTGGCCGTCAGTTCTCCGGTTTCGACTGAAAGCGCAGGTTGGAAAGAATGAAGTGTGCAAGGGAGGCTGGCCGATTGCCTCGCAAGAACTTGCAATGCTTCCTTCTGTACCGTTTCCAAGTCAGTGTCAGTATCAAGATTCAGCCAAAGTTGCAAACTGCCTCTGTAGTGAAGTAACGCATGCTGGATGCCGTCAACCTGTTCGATAGCACGCTCGATAGCGGCAGGGAAAATTTTTCGACCTGATGCGAGAACGATGACATCGTCCATGCGGCCCAGGATCCTAAGTTGTTGGGTCTCGCGGTCCCGTTCAACCAAGTCACCGGTGGCCAGCCAGCCATCATCTGTCATTCGTTTTTGTGTGGCTTCCTGTTGCCTCAGATAACCCAGCATCGAGTGCGGTCCACGAACAAAAAGTTGGCCTTGTTTAATCGCGATTTCCCAGCCTTCGACAGGTTCGCCTACAAGACCTGGCCTGGCGTTGGAGGGGGTTGCGCTGCTGATCACAGGCCCAGCTTCTGTGAGGCCATACCCCTGAATTACTGTGACCCCGCGTGTGCTCCATTCCATGAACGAGTTGGGGTCGAGTGGGGCACCCCCACAGCCGAGTAAACGCAGCTTATCCAGGTTTGGGGGGAGTTCTTGAAGCATCTGGCTTGCGATCGCCGGGACGGTGTTAATCAAGCTGGGGTGGAGTTCCTGCAGTCGGCGGAGCATGCTTTGATATCCAAGGCATACCGCAAGCGTGCATCCACTCAGTAACCAAGTCCCAAAATCGCATGTCCTTGCATAGGCATGGGATAGAGGAAGCATGGTCAGGCGGACGTCAGACTCTTTTTGTGGCACCGCTTTTAGTTTTGCCGACGCATTGGCGTACAAGCTTTTAGCCGAAAGCAAAACGGCCAGTGGTTCGCTGGTGGTGCCACTGGTCCAAAGGATCAGTGAGGCCTTTTCTTCATGCTGCTGTGGCTTGCCGGGGTGGCAGTCGGTTGCTGGATTTGACCATGTGGTGTGAGTTGATTCGTCGGGGGATAAACGGCCAGCCGTCTCGATCAATTCAGAAACGATTTGCCGCTTGAAGTGGTCATCAATCCAGATGCCACCAAGGTAATTTCGACGACGCAGCAATTCGTCGGCTTCAAGGCGGTTGTCGAGCGGAGCTTCCGTCAAGCCGAGTTGCAGTGACGCTAACGCGATCACGATGTCAGCATCGCAGTTGTCACTTGAGTGTGTGATGCAAGGATGAGTCTTCGTGTTGCTGAACAGTGCGGCGATCCGGCTAGCAGCACGGTCAACGACGATGAAAAGTGCATGCCAAGAACATCTGCATGCTGGGTTGCCGGGAGAATCCAGCAGGAGTGCAACAGCATCAGGTCGAGAACAGACCTGATGCTGAAACGCTTCGTAAAGTGTATTTTCGGACACGGTTCAGTGAATCATCCTAATCGCGGTTCAGTGCCGGTCCATCACTTTTCGGAAAACTGTTACGCGGTCGCGTTCAGTGTGTCCCGAAGTTTGGCTCCATTTCCGGCCTGGCCGAATGCAGTCATTCGTGCGACGCAAACGTCTTTCATCGCTGCACGAGCAGGCTTCAAGTAAGCACGTGGATCGAATGCCGATGGGTCTTCTTGAAGGACCTTACGAATTGCACCCGTGATCGCCATGCGGCAGTCAGTGTCGACGTTGATCTTTCGAACACCACTCTTGATGCCGCGCTGGATCTCTTCGACGGGTACACCGTAGGTCTGCTTCATCTGCCCACCGTATTGGTTGATGATGTCCTGCAAATCCTGCGGAACACTGCTGCTGCCATGCATCACCAAGTGTGTGTTAGGAAGTTTTGCATGGATTTCTTCGATGCGGGTCATCGCCAGCACTTCACCAGTCGGCTTGCTGGTGAACTTGTAAGCACCGTGGCTGGTTCCAATGGCAACCGCTAAAGCATCAACACCAGTTTCCTCTACGAAACGTGCCGCTTCGTCTGGATCTGTAAGAAGTTGCTCGCGACTCAATTCACCCACTGCTCCATGCCCATCCTCTTGCTCTCCTTCACCGGATTCAAGCGAGCCTAGGCAGCCAAGCTCACCTTCGACGCTGACACCCTGTGCATGGGCAAGTTTGACAACCTCTGCCGTGACTCGCACGTTGTAGTCGAAGTCGGCAGGTGTCTTGCCATCTTCTTCCAGTGAGCCGTCCATCATCACACTTGTGAAACCGTTGTCGATTGCTGATTGGCAGGTCGACGGACTATTGCCGTGGTCCTGATGCATCACGATTGGAATGTGGGGGTAGAGTTCGGTAGCCGCTACCATCAGGTGTCGAAGATAAGCATCTTGCGAGTAGGAGCGAGCACCACGGGAGGCCTGAATGATTACAGGAGAATCCGTTTCCTCAGCTGCCTCCATGATCGCCTGGATCTGCTCCATATTATTGACGTTGAAAGCGGCGACGCCGTAATCATTCTCGGCTGCGTGATCGAGGACGACGCGAAGAGGAACCAAAGCCATGAGCTCTAACCTAAAGTGTGGGGGAGAAACGATTTGGATAAACGCCTCGGGATTATCGCGGCACACACTAAACTCGCAAGGTCCTAGTCGCTGGCGGGTGAATTTGCTCCGTTAGGGCCCTTTTGTGGAGGCTCGCTCCACCTTTTCTTGCTCTGGAATTCACAATTCAAGGCGTTGGTGGCATCTAAAACACACTTTGCTGCACTTGATCTTCTTACACGGATGTCAGATTTCGGTTCTGAAAAAGTGGGTTTGTGAACGCGTTGTCCTGAAACATCGGGTGTCATCCCCATGGTCTTGCAGGCTGAGCTTCTTACTGCTGAACAGCTTCTTGCTGCTGAACATTGAATGGGCCACCGGAATGGCCGGGCAAGTACATCACTTTAGGGATCGCGATTGTCAGATAGGGGCAACCGCTGAGTAGGATGTAGGTGCTAGTACTCGCAGGGGTGCTGGTACTCTCAGGCTTGATTTGGAAGCCCCTGATTCTGTACTGTCTGCTTCCGATACAAGTGCACGCAGAGGTGACGCTCAGGGTGTTTACGGTTTGTTCAATTTTTGAATGATTTCGTCGACATCGTAGACGCAACCACCCCATGTTCCACCGCCTGCTTGTTGCAACGCGGCCCACAGTCGCGTGTCTTCTGGCATATTTGGATCAACACGCAGGTCGGGATGGGGTGACCGACTGGCCAATATTTGCTCAGCGGTTCGGTTGGTTTCCGAATCACCAGCGATTAAATTGACGTGTCCTTCGAGTGTTCGGCAGTTGACCACGATGTCGATGACGTCCCCGTCACGTACTTTGGCGATGGGACCGCCGGCCAACGCTTCTGGCCCGACGTGTCCAATGCAGGCTCCCGTGCTGACGCCAGAGAATCTTGCGTCAGTGATCAAGGCGACTTCTTTGCCGAAAGATAAATACTTCAGTGCGGATGTAATCTGATAGGTTTCTTCCATGCCACACCCAATCGGCCCTCGGCCAATCAAGACAATCACGTCACCGGCTTGAATGTTGTTGTCAGTTTGTCCCTTGATTGCTTTGATGGCGTCTGGTTCTGACGTGAATACACGTGCGGGACCGCGTTTTCGATAAACACCCTCTTCATCAAGTACGGTGGGGTCAATGGAGGTTGCTTTGATCACTGAACCTTCTGGGCAAAGATTTCCTTCCGGAAAGCAAACGGTACTCGTGAGTCCGATCTTTCTCGCACGTGCGGGAGGTATGATGACGTCATCTGCGTCGACGCCATCAGCCGCTCGTAAATGCTCTCGGCAGATTTGTCGTCGATCACAACTTTCCCATTGGTCCAGCAATTCAGTCCAAGTCATTCCGCTTACTGTTTTCGCATTGGCCTTAAGTAAGCCAAGTTCCCGAAGGTGCCATGCCACTTCTGGGACTCCACCGGCAAGAAACAGTCGAACGGTCGGATGGCCTGTTGGGCCGTTGGGAAGACAGTCGACGAACCGCGGAACCAATTGGTTGATCTCACGAAAGGCGGCGGCGTCTGGTCTCTGGATTCCTGCTGCGGCCGCAATCGCGGGGATGTGTAGCAGAAGATTAGTGCTCCCTCCAACTGCAGCATGGATCAGCATCGCATTGTAGATCGCATCTGCTGTTAAAATATCTTGAAGGGTTTCATTACGATCAACCATTCCACGAGCTGCATCTGCCGAGTCTCGTGCAAGTTGCATCCAGATCGGTTGTCCACTTGGAGCAAGTGCTGCGTGTGGTACGGTCATTCCCATCGCCTCAGCAACGACTTGGCTAGTTGCTGCGGTCCCCAGGAATTGGCAACCACCACCAGGTGTGCCACAAGCTCGGCAACCTTCCAATGATGCTTCTTCCAATGACATTTCACCACGACTGTAGCGGGCGCCAATGGTCTGTACTTTACCGGCGTCTTCCCCGGTCGTGGGGGGGAGGGTGACGCCACCGGGAACAAGCACGCTTGGTGAGGTGCTGCAGCCCGCAAGGGCCATCATCATGGCCGGTAGCCCTTTGTCACAGGTGGCAATGCCGATGATACCTTTGCGTTGCGGAAGCGACCGAATGAGCCGACGCATGACGATCGCTGCATCGTTGCGATACGGCAACGAGTCGAACATTCCGTGCGTCCCCTGGCTTCGGCCATCGCAGGGATCACTGACGAAGGCCGCAAACGGGACTCCATCATATTGCGTCAGTTGTTCAGCGGCAGCCTGTACAAGCAAGCCAACTTCCCAATGACCGGTGTGGTAGCCCAATGCGACGGGTGATCCGTCTGGGTTGCGTACGCCACCTTGGGTGCTAAGGATCAGATATTGATCGCCTAAGACTCGGCGGGGGTCAAAGCCCATGCCCACACTTTGAGTCAGGCCAAAGATATCACCACTACTCCAGTGGCGGAGTATCTCATCACTCAGTGGCAGTTTTCCAGTTGGCCCGGGGGCATGGGTGTTGAGTGTTTCTACATTCGGCACTGAGAAGAAATTTTGCATGGATGCAATTGCTTTCGCAGACCCACGGCAAAGGAGTGCCTGTGGAACATAAGGGCATGGTGGAGTTCTGCCGGAAATACGACAGTGGCCCGAAGTCTATCAACCGCGTCCAGCAAGTACCATCGAATCCATCAATTGAATCAAGTTCAACGACGTCGTTTGACTTTCCGGTGCATCGGATTCAGGCGTTTTTTGGTTGGTGCTTCCGGAGTTTCGGGCTCTGGGGCTTTTCGTGGTGCGGGAATCGCTTCGAACCCTTCGATGGTATCGCGTTTGAGTTCCTTGTTGATCCGTTGCTCGATACTTGTGAGGACTTCACCTTCACCAGGAACGACGAATGTGAATGCGATCCCTTCACGTCCCATGCGTCCTGTCCTTCCCACGCGGTGAACGTAGTCATCGCAGTCTTGGGGCACATCGTAGTTGATGATGTGCGAAATCGTGCTGATGTCGATTCCGCGTCCAACAACGTCCGTGGCAAACAGGATTTTCAGCTTTCGGTCCCGTAAACTTTGTAAAACCCGGTCCCGTTCACGTTGCTGCATGTCTCCATGCATGCTGCCACAACTGTCGTGTGTGTGACTGAAGTGTCGATACAGGCGGTCAGTGCCACGCTTGGTTCGACAGAACACAATCGCTTGTTCAGGATTCTCTCGCTTCAGCAAATGATCCAGGAGAGTTGATTTCCGGTCATGGGCAACCGTGAAATACCGTTGCTCAATTGTCTCAACCGCCATCTCGTCCTTGCAGCAATCGATGACACTGGGGGTCTCCATGTAGGACTCTGCCAGGCGTCGCACGGTTGGTGGCAGTGTTGCCGATAGCAGTAGGGTTTGCCGATCACGTGGGCACTTCCGCAGAATCCGCTCAATCTGTGGACGAAAACCGATGTCCAACATGCGATCCGCTTCATCCAGAACGACGCACCAAACACTGCTGGTTCTCAGTGACTTGCGCTGAAGGTGATCGTGCAAACGTCCCGGCGTGCCGACAACGATTTGCACGCCATTCTCAAGTTGTCGCAGTTGTCCATTGATGTTCTTGCCACCAGCTAAAACGGCAACCTCGGTGTCGACACCCCATGCCAATCGCTGCGTTTCCCTGCCAACTTGGTCAGCCAATTCACGGGTAGGGACAACAATAATTGCTTGGGGATCTCTGCAATCCGCCAAAGAATCGAGCTGTTCCAGGATCGGAATCGCAAAAGCTGCTGTTTTCCCCGTACCCGTTCGGGCCTGGCCAATCACGTCCTCACCCTCCATTGCAAGCGGGATTAGTTGAGCTTGGATAGGCGATGGGGTACTAAACCCCGCTTTTTTTAACGCCCGGCGCATCACCGGTGAAAGATCGAGCTCGTCGAATGACTCGACCGTATTTTCGGATGCACTCGTAGTTTCGGCTGTTTGATTCATGCAGGCAGTGTAGCGTTCTGCCCTGATTTGCACTACGCGGAATTAATACCGGCATTTCCGTTGGTCAATCTGATCCCACCGGGCAAGCCGTACGCCAGTGTCTTATTCGCAGCCTCGATTGGGTTTCTGCAAGACCGCGGGGATTCGGCAGGATCGGAATTGGCAGGATCGGAATTGGCAGGATCTACGAGCATTTGCCTGTATGAACGACGTTTGGCCGGTTTCATGGCATCACGTCAGTGGCGATCTGACTTGTTGGAATCAAAGGTCTGCAAGGAGAGTTCGCCAGAGCACAATTCTTGGTCCGCGGTGTTCGGCTGTTGTTTGACGAAAATCTGGAGGCTAAAATCTCGAGCACTGGGGAAATCTGCCCCGTTCCATGAAATCACCTTGCTGCCGAGTCCTGCTATGCAACGCATCTTCTGTTTGACCATGCTTTTGGCGTTTACCGCTGTGGGATGCAGCAAATCATCCGATAGCGATTTGCGAGTGATGGTGGACGCAGATAGTGGCGATTCCACCGCAACTCAGGGCGATGGTGCAAGCGATGCTGACAAGCCAAGCGTCGCCTTTGTGACAAACCAAATCGCAGACTTCTGGAAAATTTCAGAGGCTGGTTGCGGCGATGCAGAGAAAGATTTCAACGTGGCCGTTGAGGTGCGGATGCCTTCTCAGGCGACTGCCGTTGAGCAGAAACGAATCGTGGAAGACCTGCTGACGTCAGGCGTCAAAGCGATCGCTATCAGCCCAATTGACGCAGACAATCAAGTGGATTGGCTGAATTCTATCGCCGCGAAAGTTCCTCTGATCACACACGATTCCGATGCCCCCGCCTCTGATCGATTGATGTATATCGGGATGGATAACTACGCTGCTGGTCTGACTTGTGGCGAGTTGGTGAAAGAGTCGCTACCTGACGGTGGAAAGGTGATGCTTTTCATCGGGCGTCTAGAACAGGACAACAGCAAGTTTCGACGGCAAGGTGTCATTGATGCGTTGCTGGGACGCGAACGCAATATGGATTACTACCGCAGTCAACCCGACGCGTGGGATCCTGTTGATGGTGAAATTTCCGACGACAAATACACGATCCTTGGAACCATCACTGACCAGGGAAAACCAGAGGTTGCTCAATCGAAGGCAGAGGATGCACTGAACACTTATCCCGACATCAATGCGATGGTTGGCTTGTTCGAATACAACCCACCAGCTTGCTACAAGGCGCTCGAAAAAGCCGATAAGCTCGGTACTGTCAAATTGATTGGATTTGATGAAAACGATATCACTCTTCAGGCGATCAAGGATGGAACTTGTGCAGGAACAGTCGTGCAAAATCCATACGCTTACGGTTATGAATCGGTGCGTGTCTTGACCGAGTTGTTGAATGGAGGTGAGAACGCGATTCCAGAGAGCAAGTATCTGGATATTCCACCTCGTCCTATCACGAAGGACAATGTAGATGAGTTCTGGGCTGACCTGAAAGCCAAAAAAGGACAGTAAAGTCTTGTCTGAACTCTTCACTCATAAATTGCGGCGGACTCATGCCTGAGGTCGACACGCCACTTCTTGAGGTGCGGAAAATCGGAAAGCAATTTCCGGGGGTCCGCGCGCTTCATGATGTTGATCTAACGGTTCAGCAGGCAGAAGTGCTTTCAGTGATTGGAGAAAATGGTGCTGGAAAAAGCACCTTGATGAAAATTCTTGCGGGTGTGCAAATGCCCGACGTTGGGCAGGTTTTGATTGATGGAGAGCCTGTTGCACTGGATTCTGTCAAGGCATCCCTCGACAGTGGTGTCGCTCTGATTCACCAGGAATTGAATCTCGCGGAAAACCTGCAGGTTGGTGAAAATATCTACTTGGGCCGAGAGCCGAATCGCTTTGGATTCATCGATCGAAAACAGATCAATGTTGATGCCGTCAAGGTTCTGAAGCAGATCGGCTTGGCCGTAGATCCAACGACTCCTTTGAGTGATCTCTCCATCGGTCAGCGGCAGATGGTCGAAATTGCAAAGGCAATGTCGGTAGGTGCGAGAGTACTGATCATGGATGAACCAACCTCGAGTCTATCCAGTGCCGAGGCAGAGCGGTTGTTTGAGGTGGTTAAAGATTTGCGAAAACGCGGCGTTAGCGTGATCTACATCTCGCACCGTTTGGGTGAGGTCAAGGCTTTGTCAGACCGTGTGGTTGTGCTGAGAGATGGCGAAAATGCCGGTGTCTTGGATCGTGATGAAATCACTCATGACAACATGGTACGGATGATGGTGGGGCGGGACGTTTCGCAATTTTATTCACGTGAGACACTACCAATTGGTGATGTTGTGTTATCCGTTGATCGGCTCCGCACGCCGGCTTGGCCCGAGCATGAAATTACGTTTTCAATTCGGCAAGGTGAAATTGTCGGGATTTCAGGTCTTGTGGGTGCAGGACGCACCGAAATGTTGCGAACGCTATTCGGAGTCGATTATCCAGTTGCTGGCACGGTGGCCGTGGACGGGAAAACCATCGATTTGAAGTCGCCAATTGCGGCGATCGATGCCGGGATTGCCCTGGTGCCGGAGGATCGGAAGCTTGACGGACTGGTCATCGATATGAGTGTGCGGCACAACATCGGACTGGCTGCGTTGTCACGCAATCGTTTGGCGGGCGGTTTTTTGAATCGGGCGATTGAGAAACGTGATGCAACCCAAATGATACGTGATTTGCGTATCAAGACACCCAACGATGCCCAGGTCACACGCTTCCTTTCGGGTGGCAATCAGCAGAAAGTTGTATTGGGAAAGTGGCTCTCCATGATGCCAAAGATTTTGCTGCTGGATGAGCCCACACGCGGGATTGATGTTGGGGCGAAACAGGAAATCTATCAATTGATGGAGAAACTCGCCAAAGAAGGGCTCGCCGTTTTGTTCGTCTCAAGTGAGATGGAGGAAATCATGGGTATGAGTGATCGTACGATCGTGCTGCATGAAGGGAGAATTACCGGCGAGCTTCAGCGTTCTGAATTGTCTGAAGAATCGATCATGCAACTGGCGACAGGTAATGCAAATAACGTGGCAACGGTGACAAATTAATGAATGCAAAATCGCTTGGTATTTTTGGTCTGTTGGTGATGCTTTTTGTGTTCATGGTCGTGATGACCTCGGACTCATGGACCAATGTTTTCAGTAGTACTTTTTTGCAATCCAACAATTTGGAAAATCTGCTTCGCCGGGTTTCGATGTATGGTCTGCTTGGAATTGGGGTAGCGTTTGTCATCATCACGGGCGGGATCGATCTGTCTGTTGGTTCGATTGTATGTCTTGCGGGTTGTCTTCTTGGAATCTTTTTGCAGGTGGATTATCAGCCGGCATCTGTCTTTGAAGTGCACCGTGCCAAGGCGGACAGTGATACCGTCCTTGTTCATGGGAATGCGGATGGCATTTATCAAGCGGGTGACAAACTCCGAATGTATCGGGGGCGGCAACCAGCCTTGCTGACGGTGCAAAACGTGGAAGCTGTGCAGATGGCTGACTCTGATGGTGAGCCACTAGGGGTGGGGACCGTTTTGAAAGTTGAGGGTTTGACCCGCGATGAAGACTCAGGCCAGGTCGCCA